>OAOU01000003.1_pt1 | contig 207645 bp, 158 predicted proteins | sample 1470821 | NCBI WGS metagenome assembly OAOU01 (sample SAMEA3275579, study PRJEB22092) | marine metagenome | biome: ENVO:00000447 MARINE BIOME; feature: ENVO:00002042 SURFACE WATER; material: ENVO:00002010 SEAWATER | collected 2014-06-20T12:30:00+00 | depth 0 m
TTCCAACGCATGAGCCGATTGCTCGTATCGATATGGATGACCAGATTTTCTTAACTAAGTTAGGCAAATACAAAGGTATCATTCGCGAAATTAAAGAAATTCAAGCCAAGGGCGCGCCAGTACTGGTTGGTACAGCGACGATTGAGGCTAGTGAAGAGTTGTCTTACTTGCTTGACCAAGAAGGCGTTAAGCATAACGTTCTAAACGCTAAGCAGCACGAGCGTGAAGCAGAAATTATTGCACAGGCAGGTAGCCCAAAATCAGTCACGATCGCAACCAACATGGCAGGCCGTGGTACGGATATTATCCTTGGTGGTAACTGGCAGTCGTTTATCGAAGATATTGATGCGGTGAGTCCAGAAGAGATGCAGCGTCTAAAATCTCAATGGCAAGTCAAACATGACCAAGTTGTAGCAGCTGGTGGTTTACATATCATCGGCTCTGAGCGCCATGAGTCACGCCGTATCGATAACCAGTTACGTGGTCGTGCTGGTCGTCAGGGTGACCCTGGTATGTCACGCTTTTTCTTATCGCTTGAAGATGATCTGATGCGTATCTTCGCAGGTGATCGCGTGGTCAATATGATGCGTGCGATGGGCCTCAAAGAAGATGAAGCCATCGAACATAAAATGGTCTCTAAATCGATCGAAAACGCCCAAGGTAAAGTTGAGAGTCGCGATTTTGATGCTCGTAAAAACTTACTGAAATATGATGATGTTGCCAATGAGCAGCGTAAAGTTATCTATGGTCAGCGTGATGATTTATTAGCAGAGATGGATTTATTAGAAGCCATCGAAGTGATGCATCATGAAGTATATAACGCGATGATCAATCAGTTTATTCCGCCTGGCTCTATTGATGATCAATGGAATATTGACGGCTTAGAAGACGAGTTAGAAGACGAGTTCAAAATCTCGATGCCGATTAACGATTGGTTGGATGAAGATCGTCGTCTGGATGAAGAAGGGCTGCGTGAGAAAATCGTTCAAACAGCGATAGATCGTTATCATAGTCGCCGTGAGCAGATGGGTGAAAAGGATGCCGCTCAGCTTGAGCGTCATTTCATGCTACAGAGTCTAGATAAGCATTGGAAAGAGCACTTAACGCAAATGGATCAGCTACGTAAAGGGATTCATTTACGTGGTTATGCACAGAAGAACCCTGAGCAGGAATACAAGCGTGAGTCGTTTGAATTGTTCCAGATGATGCTTGGTGCGATTAAGTCTGAGACCGTACAAGACTTGTCACGTGTGCATATCCCAACCAAGGAAGAACTGGAAGCATTAGAAATCCAGCAACGTGAGAACGCTGCCCATATGCAAATGCAGTTCGAGCATGACGATGTAGATAACTTGGATAGCAATGCAAGTGGTTCAGCTGCTCAGCCGCAACCACAAAGCCGCAATCTAAACAGCGGTGCTGCCGCAGCTGGCGTTGGTGCTGCTATAGCAGGTAACGGTAGTAATGCTAATGAACCAAACCCATATGCAGGTATGAATATCAGTCGTAATGCAGCTTGCCCTTGTGGCTCAGGTCTTAAGTACAAGCAGTGTCATGGTAAAATCTAGTCGTTAGTCATAGCAAGTCATTAGCTATTTACTGAACTGCTATTAAAGCAAGCTCTTACCTAAAAAAGCCCTTATCTTAAGTAGATAGGGGCTTTTTCATATCTGTTAGATAACTTATGCAAACTTAAAACTTGCTAGACTAAGTCCAACAAACACTTTGTATTGATTACTTACAAATTCAGCATAGGCGTGAATTTATGGACACGCTATAGTGTTTAACATATTTATTTGGGAGAGTGTCATGAGTGTAGAATTCTTAAAAAAAGTACGCAGCTCAGTAGTTTTAACAAGTTTGTTGGCTGGCGCCTTGACGGTTAGTGCTTGTCAGCAACAGTCAGAGCCAGAGACGGGAATGGAAGAAGGTGCTAATACAGAAGAGTCCGTTCCAATGTCAGCGGAGCCTGCTGAACCTAGTGATGTCGTCGTCGATACCGAAGACGCTTCGCTTAACGAAGTAGAAGGTGATACTACTGCTTCAGTAAATAGCGCCGTCAAGCAGATGTCGTATCTATGTACACCTGAACTAAAAGTTGAGGCGACTTATAAAGAAGATGCTAATCAAGTTGTTGTCGCAACCGACATGGGTACAGTAACGTTGAACCAGACCAATGAAGGTAGTAATCCTGAAGTGTTTGAAGTGGCGACCGCAATTGATGGTGGTCAAGGCTTCACACAGTGGCGCGTAGGGCACGAAGCTCGTAAAACTGGCGTCATGCGTACTGCGGGTGCAGATGAGTCAAATGTTAATACATTCGAGTGTAATGAAGCCTCATAGTTGGTCTTCAATACTTAGTAAGTGATAAGCATTAAAAAAGCAACGCTAAGATAGCGTTGCTTCTTTATGTTGTGAAATAATCTTGATCAATCATACAAGCTCGTAGTGGTTAAACTATAAGCGCTTATTTCAACTTAGTCGTATCAGAATCATGAGCTAATAGACCTTCTTCAGTCACATCTAACTCTTCATGTCTGAGCTCTACTTGAATGCTGTCAGTATGTACATGAGTGCTCTTATTGATTTCGATGTCTTGGATAGCGTAGGTATCTTTGGTAATGGTAGCCACTTGGCGAGATAGCACAATATCAATCGGTGCATCGCCAATCTCTATTTGTTTACCATTAATAGTTACTACAGCTTTGCTATCCAAAGAAGGCTCGACGTGGCGCAATATGTCTTTCTCATCATAGTTACCAGAGAGTAAATCTTGGCTCTCCGCGTCATGGTACTCAGTACGAATGGTGATATATTCTTCTACCAACTCAATTGGCACTTCGACAGTTTTAGTGCGTGAATGCTTGGTAACGGTCACTTTACCCACATCTAAGCGTTCTTTGTTAATCACAGGACGTTCTTCTAATAGCTCTAAATGTCCAACATTGACGGTATTATTCGTCTGCTTCGTTGAGATATTTTGTTCTTTATCCAAGTCATCTTGGTAAAGGCTGTTTCCATTTTCAGTAGTCATTGTTATTCCTTTATAATTATAAAATGATGAGTTTTCAACAATCTAAAACGTTATATGCCAACTACATATATTAACTAGCTACATTGAATACTATAAACCATTCGCTCATATTATGAATACAAAAAAGACCAGAGACATGCTCTGATCTTAATGGCTAAACAGATGAGCTTAGCTACTTATTACTACCATGTTCAACTGACGATATAGGAAACTTATGTCGTTAAACTATGACATATTAGCATATTACATGCCACGAGCACGGCGTACATCTTCTGCTGTGATACCATCACGGTCTACTAAGTTACCTTCACGGTCAACCACGTTGCCGTCGCCATCAACATCTAGCTCTTCGCGTTGAATAGTCTCAATTAAGGTTTCAGTATGGTGATCGGTCGTTTTACCGACATTTACTTCTTCAGAAACATAGGTTTCTTTGCTAACGCGAGCACGTTCGGCTTGTAGTTCGACTTCAACTGTTTCGGTAGCATCGAGGTCGCCGATGCGGCGGTCTGTTGGACGATCTACGCTAGTACGTTGAATATTGGCATGTTCTTCTTCTAAATCTACATCGACATTACGTTCTTCAGTGACGACATGCTTACCTACTTTTACTAGACCAGCAACAATACGGTCTTTGTTGACTGTCAGACGCTCTTCTAATAGCTCTAGCGTATTTGGTGCGTCATAAGAATGATCGGCAATATCAACGCGATCTTCTACAGGGAGTGTATCGGCAGTAAATGCTTGACGATCTCTTTCGTACTGCTCTTTATAGCTGTACTGGTAATCGTGATCGTATACTTCCATGGCTTCTACTTGTGTTTTGGTCAAGCTATCAAAGAAGACATCATCACCAACGATACGTGCTAGACCTGCTGGTACTAGTACTTCTTTTGAACTAAACCAACCGCCTGCGTCTACGATTAAGTAACGGATGCGGCCAGTCGTATCTTCGACTAGGGCGCCTTCGATCTTACCGATTTTCTCTTCATTGATACCGTAAGCAGTTTTGTGCGTTGGATCATAATAGTCATCACCAATTAAATCTTGATGAGTAGCTTGAATATCTTTTAAACGGATTAGTTGACTCATTGTTATATTCCTTTTTTGCGAGTTTATTTTTTATAATGTAATGGTTAGTGTTGTTATTAATTTTTGGTAAAACCATATTTATTACAGTTAATGGTAAGCCAAATGAATAGCTTCCCTATCAACTTGTAGCTATCCTAACACCGTGATTTTTGATGAGATATATGAGCAAGGTAGCAAAGTGTGCGCTTGCAGTAATTGCGTGTAATAGGCTGTAAGTGGCATAACATAGGAGGGGGTAGAAGTTAACGAGTCTTTACACAGAGTAATATTTAACATTCATCGATAAAGATCAGACACAAAAAAACCGCATTACCATTAGCAATGCGGTTTCTCAATAAATAACGACTATATAACTATTATTCAGCTAACTTACTTTAAGTCAGTTAAACCTGCTTTATTTAAGCAAGCTCGATAGCAACGGCTACCGCTTCACCACCACCGATACATAGTGTTGCGATGCCTTTTTTGCCACCAGTACGTTTTAGAGAGTTAATAAGCGTAATTAGAATACGAGCACCTGAACAACCTACTGGATGTCCAAGGGCACATGCACCGCCTTCGATATTTACTTTAGCATGGTCAAGTTTTAACTCGTCCATCGCAGCCATAGTAACCATCGCAAAGGCTTCGTTAATTTCCCACAGATCTACATCATCTACTGACCAGCCAGCACCTGCTAATACTTTTTCGATGGCACCGATTGGCGCAATAGTAAATTCGCTTGGGTGACGTGAGTTTGAGGCAGTAGCAACAATGCGAGCTTGATAATCAAGGCCTTCAGCTTTCGCTTGTGACTCTTTCATCACGACGACTGCTGCAGCACCGTCCGAGATTGAGCTAGCGTTTGCGGCAGTGATTGTACCATCTTTAGCAAATGCTGGACGCAAAGTAGGAATGCGATCAGCGTTGGCAAGGGCAGGTTGCTCATCGGTATCAACAGTTTGCTCGCCTTTGCGAGTGGCAAACGTGACAGGCTCGATCTCATCTTTAAAGTGGTTATCTTTAATCGCAGTTAGCGCACGGTTCAATGACTCAATAGCAAACTCATCCATTTGCTCACGTGTATAGCCTTTTTCATCAGCCATTTCTTGAGCAAACATACCCATAAGCTTACCAGTATCAGCATCTTCTAGGCCATCTAAGAACATATGGTCTTTGACTTCTTTGTGACCCATACGATAGCCGCCACGTGAACCTGGCATGATATACGGTGCATTCGTCATTGACTCCATGCCACCTGCAACAGCGACGTTGAAGCTGCCCGCTTTGATACCATCATGCGCTTGCATGACTGCTTTTAAGCCTGAACCACAAAGCTTATTAATAGTGACAGCACCAGTCGCATCCGGTAGACCTGCTTTGCGCATGGCTTGACGAGCAGGGCCTTGACCCAGACCTGCCGTCAAGATACAACCCATGATCACTTCATCAACACTGTCAGCGCTAACACCTGAACGTTCGACAGCAGCTTTGATAGCGGCGGCACCCAGTTCGGTAGCACTCATGTCTTTTAGTGCGCCTTGAAAGCCACCCATTGGTGTACGTGCGCCGTTTAGGATTACAATTGCATCATTTGACATCGTTATTATTCCTTGTTGTGCGTTTTGATTAAGTATCTACCAAGAAACCAGATGCCGATTGGCTAGCTTTTGCTTATATTATAAGCATCTGTCTTCTTCAGTATGTGGTTTATGCTAGCTCATCTAATCGTATGCGTACCACTTTATCAGTAATGGTCTCTAACTTTTCAATTTTTTCGATAGCGAGATTCATCTGACTCTCGACCACAGGTAGCGTCAGAATAATCACCGGCACTTGACCTACTTTATGCGCAGGCTTTTGCAAGATTGCATCAATATTGATACCAGCATCACTTAGGATGCGCGTGATATCTGCCAATACGCCTGGGCTATCATAAGCATGCACACGCAAATAATATCCAGTTACCATCTGATCAGCGCGCAATATAGGTGTGTCCGATAGCTGGTCAGGAATAAATGCTAAATGTGGAACATGATGTCCAGTATTGCTCTGATCGTCGCGGTCTTTGCTACCCAGTACACGAACCAAATCCATGACATCGGCCATCACTGCAGAAGCAGTTGCACCAGCACCAGCGCCATCGCCGCAATAGAGTGTCTGCCCAAGTGGATGTGAGTTAACCAATACTGCGTTTTTCACACCATTGACGTTCGCCAATAGCGCATCTTGTGGAATAAGTGTCGGGTGTACGCGTAATTCAACCCCTGCATCACCATCGTTTTCGCTATCGCGGCGTACTGCAAACCCTAAATGCTTGATACGGTAGCCAAGCTCTTCGGCATAGTTCACGTCTTGCAGGGTAATGCCAGTAATACCTTCACAGTAAACTTTATCAAACTGTAGCGGGATACCAAATGCTATTGAGGCAAGTAGCGCCAATTTATGAGCAGCATCAATACCTTCAACATCAAAAGTAGGATCTGCTTCTGCGTAACCCAACTCTTGTGCTTCGCTTAATACGTCGGCAAACGGACGGCCCTTATCACGCATTTCAGTCATGATAAAGTTACCAGTACCGTTGATGATACCCGCGAGCCAGTCGATTTTGTTGGCAGCAAGTGCTTCACGCATTACCTTAATAATTGGAATACCGCCTGCTACCGCTGCTTCATAAGCAACATGCACATTGTTTTCTTCAGCGAAAGCAAAAATCTCATTACCGTGTTCAGCGAGTAGAGCCTTGTTTGCCGTAACCACATGCTTGCCGTTTTTGATGGCCTGCATAATGACGTCTTTGGCTAAGGTGGTACCACCAATCACTTCGATAACAATATCGACGTTGTCGCTTGCGGCAATTGCCATCAGATCGCTGTTTTGCATGATATTGGCATCAATATCATCACGCTGACGACGCGTACCAACTTCGGTAATAATAATGTCGCGTCCGCTACGGCGTTTTAGCTCATTTAAATTGTCATTGATCAGATTGATCACGCCCGTTCCGACGGTGCCCAGACCAAGTATCGCTAGTTTGATGGAATTACTCACAGTATCCTCAAGAGGTTAAATACAATGAAGTCAGTATAAGCGGTGACAGTGTCAAGTGAGTCTGCGACATCAAACAGAATGTCTGTGCGCATTGTCTAGTGCTACCTGCCTATCTACTTCATCGTAGTTGAATAAAAAAAGCTCAAATAAAAAGGGTGTTGCTCATTTTGCATCGCGCTTTATCGTATCATACCGACAAGGCATTGTGCCGTCTATACAATCTCATAAAAGCCAATGTTCTAAAGGCTAATATCATAAAGGCCAATGTTATAAAGACAACGTCATCAAGGTTATATCAGCTTACGATTATAAAAAAGCAGTAGCTTCAATCTTGTTTGGCATATGCATATGTCATTTATGCTTGATTACTCATATTAGTTACTAATACTGGTAATTCATATGATTAGTTAGCACCTACTGCTTGTGCCAATTCTGCTGCAGGTAAGTAGCCACCTACTTGTTGTCCTGTTTCGGTAAACACCGCAGGCGTACCGCGCACACCAAGTCTTGAACCTAGAGCCATATGCTCTTGTACAGGGTTAGTACAGCTAGGGGCTTGTACATTGGCACCGATTTTTGCTTGATCCATCGCAGCTTTACGATCCTGACTACACCAGATAGCTTCCATTTTTGGTACAGACTCTTGACTGCGTGGCCATGCCAGATAACGAACCTCGATACCGCGCGCATTGATATCATCCATTTCTGAATGTAGTTTGCGACAGTAGCCACAGTCTGCATCGGTAAAGGCATAGATGACGGCTTTAGTTTCACCTTTTGCTGGATAAATCACCATGTCTTTTTTATCGACGGCTTTTAGCGCTTCTTGTGCTGTCGTAGCAACCAATGCAGCACTGATATCAACCGGAGCGGCATCACCCACAGCAATGATCTGACCTTGAATAATATGCTTGCCAGCTTTATCAGTAAAGAAAGAAGGTAGACCTTCAGCGGTCACCCAATAAATACCATCCATATCTGTCGGTACAGCTGAAACGATAGTTTCCTCGATACCAGAGTTCTTTAGATTCGCCTGTAACGCCTTCACCACGGTTGTATCATTACCAGCTGAAGGCTTAGTAGCAGTGGATTTTGTCTGTGCAGCGTTTACAACACTGGTATTGCTGGTTGCATCAGCGGCATTGTTTGAGCAGCCAGCAGCGATACCAACTAACAGCGCACTCATCATAAAACGAGATAGAACGGTACGAGAAAGAGGGTTACGCAAGGTGGTATTTTTGATAGTGGGGAACGGCATACGGGTTTCCTATAGGCGTCGCGCCTAATCATGAGTTCGTTATAAAAAGCACTATAAACTTGTCTATATAGTAATGTGTCTTGGCAGTGTTTTAAAGGTCTAACATTGAAGAAGTTTTTATAACTTATTGATAATAAAAGATAGGTAGTAACAGCCTTCATATTACCATATTTACGCCAAATAATAGCGAACGGAAGACTGCCAAGAAGTATCAACAAAGCCAACTTTAAAGAATAGCTATCAACATAAATTCAAAAAACAAGATACATTTGTGCTATTTAACATAGTTGCTTGAACTTGTAGTCTAAGGCTAATCGCATTGTTTTTATAAAAATCTATATAAAATGCGTTGTATAAACTATTTGAGAACGACTTACTTTAACAAATTTGCTTTAAGGAGCACACATGGCAGGTGCCAGTTTATTAACCTTACTCGATGACATCAGCGTCTTAATGGATGATGTGAGCGTCATGACCAAAGTTGCCGCCAAAAAAACCGCGGGTTTAGTTGGTGATGATTTAGCACTCAATGCCGAGCAGGTCACAGGGGTTAAGCCAAATCGTGAGCTCCCCGTCATTTGGGCAGTTGCCAAAGGCTCTGCCGTGAACAAAGTGATTTTAGTACCAGCGGCGCTATTGATCAGTTATTTTATACCGTGGTTGATTACTCCGCTATTGATGATCGGAGGGTTATACCTGAGTTATGAAGGGGCTGAGAAGGTCATTCACAAGTTTTGGCCGAAGTTGTTGCCTCATGATGAAGAGCAAAATGCTCGTTTAAAAGCCAACGCAGATGAGTCGGTAGATTTGGTCGCGTTTGAAAAGGACAAAATCAAAGGTGCCATACGTACAGACTTTATCTTATCAGCTGAGATTATTGTTATCTCTTTAGGCGCAATTACAGCAGCTGGTGGCGATATTGTCCAAAAAGGCATCGTACTTTCGATAGTGGCTGCTGTCGTGACCGTCGGTATTTACGGCTTAGTTGCAGGCATCGTAAAGATTGATGATGCGGGTCTGCATTTGATTGAAAACTCACAAGCAGGTGACAGTAAGCGCAAGTTTGGCGAGTTTATGCTTGCGGCTGCGCCAAAGCTTATGAAGTTTTTATCCATAGCAGGCACGATTGCGATGTTCTTGGTGGGCGGTGGTATTATCGTTCACGGTATCGGCTTTTTGCATCACAGTGTAGAAGACATTGCCCATCTTACTGGGGTATTTGAAGGGTTAACCGCGTCATTGTTAAATGGATTAGTCGGACTGATTGTTGGCGCTATTGTAGTAGCTATTGTTACTACTATTGGCAAAATGCGTGGTAAAGATGACACAGCGTCTTCTGCACACTAAGCTTATCTGCTTTCTATTGTCTCTCGTTTGAATTAGCAAGTAAGTTTGGCTGTATTAAAATAAAAAGCCCCAAAGCTACGAATAGCTTTGGGGCTTTTACATTTGAGCTTATATGACTAGCTGTCGCTGTCTACATCATCAGATGCGAGCTTTTCAGCCTGCGTCGGCTTCTTATGCTCCGTCTTAGGCTTACGACTGCGCGCCTTTGGTACTTTTGGCGTAGTTAGATTAAACATACCAGTCTGTGGTAGTAATTGCTCAGCCACATTTTCGATCATGTTTTTATAGCTGGCTATAGTCGTCTTAGACTTAGCTGCCTGACTGTCTTCTTTGCTAGCTTCTTTAGTAGATTCTTCTACTGCCGAGTCAGTCGTCTGCTCAGTCTCTGCAGCTATGTTTTCTGCAGCATCTTCTACCTCATTGACAGTTTGCTCTGTAGAGGTTTCGACTTCTGCATCCTTAGCTTCTGACTGAGCACGCTCGACTTCTAGCAATTGCTCACTATCAACACTGATATCATCAGTTTGAGCTTGATTGGCGAGGGCAGTTGCTTCAACGTCATGCGCATTGAATTCGCTATCGGCTTGCTCAGTGATAGCTGGTTCCGCGTCACTTACTTGTTCAGCAGGTACGCTCAATACAGCAGATTCCTGATAATCAGGGTGTTGTCCGCGTGGATCGTTGCTAGCACGCTTAGTGATAGCACGTGGCTCAACGTCTGTCTTACCTTGTGCTGCTGCGAATTGACTAACGGCTTGAGTCATCGCTTCAAAGCGTGCAAGGTAGTCGGTAGCCAATGGTTGATAGCCATAGTTGCTAAAGTCAAAGCTCTTGCTAGCAGCATCAGAGCTATTATCAGTACTCTGAGATTGCTCATTATGCAACGCAATAGTCGCAATAAAGCAGTTGATAATGCCTTCTTCTGCTAAGCGCGTTTGAGCCTCTGGTAGCGTGGCACGAATAAACTCACCAACCGTACCACGTATTGCTGGCACATTAGTGGCAGCTGGCTTGTCCGCTTGAGCGGCTTGCTGAGCGAGTACTACACGAGGATCGTTACTCGCTTGACCAAATTTCTCAGCAGTCACGTAACGTGCGCCAAATAGTGCTTCATGGGTTAGCTCAAGTGCTGAGTTACTTACATTACTTGTGCTTGCACTATTACTATCAGCCTGAGTATTTTGAGCTTCATCACTCTTACTCATATTTTCAGCAGTCCTGGTTTCCTGCTGTTTTGGAGTCTGAGTTTCTTTAGTTTCTTCTACGTCAGTAGTTACCGACGTTGGAGCTTCCGCTTTACTTTCGGTGTTACTCGTAGAGGTCGATTGAGCTTCTACAACTACAGGTGCTTTTTTCTCTTCAGCAGCCTGCTCATGCTTAGGTACATCGTTTTGTACCTTAGCTTGTTCGGTAGATGCACGCTTATCATCATTTACCTGATTAGCATTTGCTTCCACCGTACTTTTTTCGCTATCGCTTTTCTTAACAGCATTCGAAGCACTGATGTTTTGCTTATCAGTGTTCTGCTCATTGCTACTGTGCTTATCAGTAGGTTTTTGAGCAGCTGTTTCGTTTGAACGCTCATCTTTTGCTACGTTATTTGTCGCGCTTCGCTGCTCACTAGGCTGAGTTTTTGCCTGTGTGGATTTGCTATCATCTAAAGATAGATGCACCACTTCAGGCGCTTTTAGCTCAGTTGGCGCTTCATTGACCTGTAGCACGACCTCGTTAGGGTCTTGATTGCGACGTGCACTATGTTGATTTTTGCTATTGGCAGCATCGTGGTTTCTAGCGTTCTGCTGCTTGCTGTGCTTAACGCTGTCAGCCGTTAGTGTTTCACCGCGCTCTAGCTTACCGCGTGAGCCGCGTTGGCTATGCGATTTACGCTTAGTACGAGTTTGCTCATCTGCTTTAGAGCTGTTTTCGTTATCAGCATCACTGCGCTCGCTTGCGTTACGATTGCTGTTCTGTTGATTGCTATCTTGGCGGTTATTACGATTGCGATCGTTCGTGCGTCTGTTATCGTTCTGACGCTTGTCTTGCTGTCTTTGGTCTTGAGTATCAGACGATTTGTCATCAGCATTGTTTGAGCCAGAACTTTCTGAACTACTGTTTACGTTGCCAGTATTCTCGTCAGTTGTCTCTTTTCTTTGACGCGGTTTAGAAGATCTAGACTTACGCGGCTTACGTCTTCTTCTGTCTTCATTGCTGCTGTCGTCAGCATCGCTGTCATTACGACGCGCCTGTTGACGGTTAGTGTTATTATCTGACTGTTGGCTGTCATTTTTCTGACTGTTACTTTGCTGAGTTGGCTGCTCACTAGTTGCAGCTGCACTATTCAATGCATTGCTATCAACTTGACCAAACGAGCCTAAGCTTTGCGCGCCCGTGTTTACTAGCGCTTCGATTGCTTCAGCGGCATCTCGGCTACTAACACTAGGTGTCGTAGTGGCTTGCGGTGCTTGAGCAAATAGGTTTGATAACCACGCAACGGCTTTTGGTTGAGCAGTAGCTTCGACACTCTGTGTCTGCGGCGCTACTGGAGCGGCAACACTAGCAGTTTTATTAGCTTGCGGTGCATGTGCAGGCGACACATCGTTGGTGTTTTTATGATTACGACGATCATTGCTATGATTTACCGTATCGTTCTGTGCTTGCGTGGCTGCATTCTGCTGTGTGTTTGAGCGGCTCTGCTTATCATCTGCAGTTTTACGAGGCTGGCGAGTAGGCTGCTGTTCAGGGCGCTCTTTTTCAGCAGTCTGCCAGTCAACGTTGTAGCCAAGGTCACTATGCTCTTGTTGCTGAGTATCAGTGATACGCTCATAGCTCGATGGTGCAAAGCCATCACGGTTGAAATGGAGCTTAAAGTTTGGTGATTCTAAATGCGCGTGTGGCAAAATAGTGATACGCGTGCCACTGTCTTGCTCAAGATAAACCAAGCTGTCGCGCTTTTCATTTAATAAGAATGCAGCGATGTCTGTCGGGACCTCTGCTTGTACTTCACCTTGACGTTCTTTTAGAGCGATTTGCTCAATTTGACGCATGATAGATAGTGACAATGAGCGCAAGTCACGAATCATACCGTTGCCGTGACAACGTGGGCAGATATAGCCAGTTGACTCTTCTAAGGAAGGACGTAGACGCTGACGGCTCATTTCCATTAGACCAAATTTAGAGATATCGCCGAACTGAACGCGTGCACGGTCATATTTGGTCGCATCAATCAGACGTTTTTCTACTTCTTTTTGGTGCTTATTGTCATTCATGTCAATGAAATCAATAACGATCAAACCACCCATATCACGCAAACGAAGCTGACGAGCAATCTCATCGGCTGCTTCTAAGTTGGTATGGTAAGCGGTCTCAGCAACGTCTGAACCTTTGGTTGACTTAGCTGAGTTAATATCGATAGAGACCAGTGCTTCTGTTTGGTCAATAACGATTGAACCACCTGATGGCAGACGAACTTCGCGCTGATAAGCGGTTTCGATTTGCTTTTCGATATTAAAGCGCGAAAACATCGGCTCATAATCAGTATATTTGCGTAGCTTTTCAGCTTGTTTTGGCATTACCGCATCAATAAACCCAGCCGCTTCAATGTAAGCGTTTTCGTTATCAATCCAAATCTCAGCGATATCATCACGCAGATAATCACGAACAGCACGTGTGACAACGCCCGCTTCTTGGTGAACTAAGCGCGGTGAAGGATATTTTTGGTTTTGTTCTTGAATGGCTTGCCAAATGTTGAGCAAGTGATTTAAATCGTGCTGTAAATCTTCTTGAGTTTTACCAATACCAGCAGTACGAATGATGACACTCATGCCTTTTGGTAAATCAAGATTGCTTAGCATGCGTTTCATGTCTTCGCGCAGTTTGCCCGAGATTTGACGTGAGATACCACCACCGCGAGGGTTGTTTGGCATCAATACCAGATAACGACCGGCTAATGAGACATACGTTGATAGGGCAGCGCCTTTATTGCCGCGCTCTTCTTTTTCGACTTGGACGATTAGCTCGTCGCCTTCTTTGATCAGTTTTTTGATGTTTTCGTCACGTGGGTTGCCGCTTAGGTATTCAGCAGAGATTTCACGAATTGGCAAAAAACCTTGACGCTGAGAACCATATTCGACAAATACTGCTTCGAGCGATGGCTCGACACGGGTCACATGACCTTTGTAGATATTAGATTTTTTTTGCTCGCGAGTACGGTTTTCTAGGTCGAAATCGTACAGATGGTTGCCTTTACATAAGGCGACACGAATTTCTTCGTTTTGAGTGGCGTTGATCAAAATGCGTTTCATATTTGTATCCTATGAGTACGCATGACAACGATAAGACAGTCTTTAGGACATAGTGGCAAGTGTGGCTAATATTGTGATTAGCGTGTGTAGATGTTCATTAACGGTAGAACGTAAATCGTGGGTTTATAAAGCACAAGGGCTTTTTCAATGGCTTCTTTTTTACCTGAAATAATGGCGGCGCTCACGTTAATATCAGTAATATAGGGTGTAAGGCTACGGTACTTATATTTTATCATCAGTAAACTTGGTACATATATGATTGGGTCAGCGAGTCAAAGCGCTCTTATTCTCAGTACGTTCTATTGGTAGTGATTTCAGCGCACGTTGTAAGCGTGGGCGAGGGTCAGTTACATCTCTAAAAAATACTGATATTAAAAAGGCATGGTGCTGTTGCCATTCATCCATCAAAGTCTAACAATAATATCGCGGTCATGATTACTACTATATAGTGGTGTCATTCAGCGGTTGTTTATTCAGGTGAAGCAATTGGTTACTCTTTGTTTATCGTTCTTTGTATAACGTCAATAATATCTTGGGTGTCTCAAGGTTAGGTGTCGCAGCTTTTGTTATCAGCGGGGCGTACTTGGCAAACAGAGTAATGGACCAGCTTGTCAGCGTGGTATCGTATTTACATTGCTATCGTCATCTGTTTGACCACCAATACTTAGGCAGCTATCGATATACTTTTCGATCCTAACGCTAAACTACCCATACTTGCTCAACTATGCTGGCATAAAGAACCATCAGATAAATAGTCATTAAATAATGATTGATTATCGAGTACGGTCGTTGTCATGCAATTAGTGAGTCAGTGTTGTGTTGTAATCGGTTAATAAGCTGATTTATTATCAGCGTTATTGACGCGATGGTATTGAGTGTCACTATTTATTTTATGGTACCGAATAACATTCAGTACAGTATTTTTAATTTGTAGGGCTATATTTGGTAAGTAATACCTCTAAATAAAAATGCGCCCTAAAATCAGATGAAACGTGTCAGGTCAGCAGGATAAATAGTGTCTACCTCTTTACTGGCAAGTAGTAGAAAACTAACAGGCAATAAAATGGTGGTCAACTATTTGTAACAACAATGATTATTGCTGTCGCCTCTGCTTAATTGTCGCTCAACATGCTAAACTATAGCAAATCTTTGTGTAAATACCTAACTAAAAATGACAAACTCAAAAATGACTGACGACGCTACTACCCATGAAGCCCCTGCTATTTTTAATAGCAAAACACGCCCACAAAGCGCTGACGATGAGATTAGCAACTTCGGCAAGGTGAACTACCTTGAAGTAACGCGCCATCAACACGACCAGCGCTTGGATAATTTTTTGTTAAACCGTTTAAAAGGTTTGCCAAAATCACATATCTATAAAATGATTCGCTCAGATGAGATACGCGTCAATAATAAGCGCTGTAAAGCACACGATAGAGTGCAGCGTGAAGATGTGGTACGTATTGCCCCTGTAGAGTTAGCAACGCGCGAAAAACCAATTATTAGTACCGAATTTGCCAAAAGCTTACTGGCGCGCGTGGTCTATGAAGATGACGGTTTGCTAGTGCTGAATAAGCCTTCTGGTATCGCTGTGCATGGCGGTAGCGGCTTGGACTTTGGGGTTATCGAAGCCATGCGTGAAGTGACAGGTAAAAAATACTTAGAGCTGATCCATCGCATCGACAAAGACACATCAGGGCTACTGATGATTTCCAAAAAACGCTCAACGCTCAAAGTATTGCAGCAGCATTTGGTAGATAAGACCATTCAAAAGCACTATCTATGTCTTGCCAAAGGTCAACCTGCGCTTAATGAGCAGCGTATCAATGCGCCATTGCTACGTTACACGCTTGCAAGTGGTGAGCGCCGAGTGAAAGTAGATAGCCAAGACCCACAAGCGAAAGAAAGCCAGACTGATATTATTATTCATGATCGCTTTATGATTAATAGTCAGCCAGTCAGCTTAATTGAAGCCAAGCCATTGACGGGTCGCACTCATCAAATCCGTGTGCATTTAGCGCATATCGGTCATGCCATTTTAGGTGATGACAAATATAACGTTCATGATAAATCAGGCGTCCATCGTCTGTGTCTACATGCATGGCGCTTAGACATCCCAGGCTATAAGACTATTACTGCGCCATTGCCAGACGATATGGCAGATTGGCTACCAGAAACAACGAAATTGCCTGAATAGTTTTTTAAATAAACTCTTAAGCCAAACTATTTTTGTACTTTCCTAAACGTCACGATATCTTATTTTTACGAATAAGCCACCGTGACGTTTTAGTATCTGCTATTTATTACTTTTATTTATCAAGGTAAACCCATGACCAAACCAGCTACAATTTCAGAAAGCATCATAAATACTCAACCATCAGCAGAACATCGGTTGTCTGATAAGAAGTTGATTATTTTTGATTGGGACGGCACCCTAATGGATTCAATCGGCCTGATTGTTGATTCTATGCATGTGGCTGGGGAAACACACGGGTTTGAGACGACTGATAAAGCCGTAAAAAATATTATTGGTCTGAGCTTAATGAATGGCATTAAGATTTTATATCCGCAGGCAAACGATACGCAGTTGCGTGAGATTCAGCAAACCTATGCAGAATACTATGTTGCTAATAGTCACAGTACGCCGCTCTTTGAACCAATAGAGGGTATGTTGCAAGTTTTGCAACAGCAAAGCAAAACGCTCGCCGTAGCAACGGGTAAAAAAAGAAAAGGGCTAGATCGTGTATTAGATGCCTCAGATAGCCATGATTACTTTGCGATTACGCGTTGTGCTGATGAGTCAGGCTCAAAACCTGATCCGCAGATGTTGACCGATATCTTGGATTATACGCAGCAGCAGGTTTCTGATGCTGTGTTTATCGGCGACAGTATCTATGACATTCAAATGGCAACAGCATTGGGTATGACCAGTATAGCGGTGAACTATGGTACGGCAACGAGTGCAGAGCTTGCGGAGCAAAATCCAACCTACCAAGTTGATACTCCACAAGCGCTAGTGGATTTGCTATGCGGGTAGAGCTACTTTTATAATTCTTATTATTTTAATATCACACCGATAATAGTAATGAGTGAATAAACAGACAATAAAAAGGGTTTATCGTAATAGCGATAAACCCTTTTTATTAAAGACAACGATATTTATTTGTTTTCTTTATCAACGCTCTCTTTTTCACCGCTTTCTTTTTCAATAGCGTCTTCTAACTCAGCGCCTTCTAGCAACGCAAAAGAAGATTCGATAATTTTATCTGCATCAAGCTGATACTCATACCAGTTGCCCATTATTCCAGCCAACTCATCGAGACCTTCTTTTCTGAGAGCCGAAAACAACTGAATGGTACAGTTTAAGCCCAGTTTTTTCAGGCGTTTACGAGTCTCAAGGAGGGCGTTTTTAGAAGCACCGTACTTCAGTTTATCTGCTTTGGTCAGCAGAATATGTACTGGTAGCTCACCATCGTTTGCCCAGTGTAACATTTGCTCATCAAAAAACTTAAGCGGATGACGAATATCTGTCATCAATACCAGACCTGCAAGGCTTGAGCGTGACACCAAGTATTCTTCTAGTTCAACCTGCCATTCTTTTTTCATCTCTAGCGGAACAGCTGCGTAGCCGTAACCAGGCAAATCAACCAAACGTCTGTCAGTATCACCGATACTAAAAAAGTTAATCATCTGCGTGCGTCCAGGTGTCTTAGACGAGCGAGCCAATTGACGCTGATTGGTTAAGGCGTTGATGGCTGATGATTTGCCAGCGTTTGAGCGACCTGCAAAAGCGACTTCCAATCCCATATCAGGCGGACAGAGACGAAAGGTAGGTGCTGACATCATAAACTCAGTTTGCTGAATTTTTTGACGAGATTTGGTATTGAACAAGGCATGTTCAGCGGCGACATCGTTAAACGGGGTACTCATAAATGGCTCATTAATCTTAAAAAATTGGATGCGATTATAAAATTTTAGTCACCTGATGATTCAGGTCATCGGTGCGGTCAAGTAATTGGTCAAGAAATAGGTAAATCAAGGTAAAAGGCTGTTCTTTATCAATACAGTTATGTGCAAATCATAAAAGTAGCTATTTAATATTACTGGCTATTCTATACTATTCCGTGTCTTACTTATTGAAATAACTGCGATTAGCATCATATAAATAGTAGGATAACATTAAAGTTGGCCTGTCATTAAGACAAGTTCTCAGCTTTAAAAAAGCCATATCCAAATTACCTATGTTTATATGACATATATTGTTACAATGTTTAACGAGAGACGTTTAATAGAACGATTGATGAGACACGTGAAATATCACGAGGAGGTGCTCTATGTTTTCAATCAGTAAACTTCTTAGCACGAGTTATCGCGCTATAACGGCTAGCAGTGCTGCAATATTATTAAGTGGCATTATGATTAGCAGCGCAGGTGCGGCGGATATCGCCACTACCTATAATAACTCATGTGCAGCCTGTCACGATAGTGGGGCGCTAAATGCCATTAAAAAAGGTGATAGTGCCAAATGGCAACAGCTGATTAAACAAAAAAGTATGCCGACGCTTATCAAGTCCGTCAAAGGTGGTATGCCACAGATGCCAGCAGGTGGTCTTTGCGACAAATGTAGTGATGACGATTATCGTAAACTTATCGAATATATGAGCAAATAATCGACTTATAAATATAATTTAAATATATAAAATAAAGCGCTGGTTTAACAACCTATCTGCGCTTTTTGTTTTTGCGTCATATTGTATATTGTGTTGTCAGAAAACTGATGGATACTATGATTAAGTAGGCAAATGATACAAAGTCTTGCTATAATAATCGAAAATAAACCCTGATGTTAGTAAGTACTTTCAGACTGCTTGTGTCCAAGACCTCAAAATATACGCCATTCTCATGATTAAAGAGGCGGCTATATCAGGTATCTTATCAGTGCAATCACTCTAAATAATGCTTACGCCGAGCTAGTAGGATTTGTATCAATGAAAAAGTTAATCGCTGCTGCCAGCTTATGCGTTGCAAGTTTCAGCGTACAAGCTGCTATTATTGTTCCTGAATATGACGTCAATGCAGGTCAAAAAGTTGCAGAAACCGTTTGTGCCGCTTGTCATGGTCTTAATGGCGTCAGCATTGTTCCTGCACAGCCAAACCTTGGCGGCCAAAACGTAAAGTACCTATATAAACAGCTAGTCAACTTTAAAGCAGGCTATCGCAAAAACGGTATCATGCAGTCACAAGTTGCTAATCTGTCTCAGCAAGACCTAGCCAACGTAGCAGGTTATTACGCCAGTCAAGCGCCTTGGGGCGTTGGCTACGGCAATCCTGCAACCAACCAAGAAGCGACTAAGCTATTCTTGGGTGGCGACAAGTCGCGCGGCGTCATTGGTTGTGCCGGCTGTCATGGTCCAGACGCTGCAGGTAACACTTGGGCTGCATTTCCAAAGCTAGGCGGACAGCACGCTCAGTATATTGCTACTCAGCTAAAACTATTCCGTGCCGCTGGACGTGTTGATGATATCGATAGTGATGATCAAAAACGAGTTAATGATGCAGCCAAAGAAGGCGAGATGGGTATGATGCAAACGGTTGCATCTAAACTATCAGATCGTGACATTCGTATCCTGTCAGACTATGTAAGTGCTATTCACTAATTGATTCGCACTGATTCAATATCTGATACACGTTTTGCTTTGCATAGAAGGCTATTGAGTAAAGCCACTGAGTATTGAATCGCATATTGATTATATCTGAATGACTAAACCCCGATTTCGGGGTTTTTTTATAACTGTTTGTCCCTTATATTAAGACAATATTTAGATGAATTCATTTACAGAGGCCAGTCTTTGCTCTGTATAATTATAAATTATCGTTATTCACTTTATACCAATTTCCAAAATACGATTGGCTTTTTCAAACATGTTCAGTCTACTATGCGTGGTACTTGCACTTGTTTTGTTTGCTAATCCAGTTTTTGTGAATGGTATTAGATCGTTTGGATTGAAATTATGATGATCCGTTATGCTTCTTATTTTATCGCGGCGCTACTACCGTTATTGCTATTTCGTTGGTTTGCACCTGCGTCAATTGGTGAGATTGACTTTTGGTTACTATGGCTATTAGCCATGGTATTGGTTGCGCTGCCAGTTGTTTACGCTGAGATAGCATTGGCCTATCGCAGTGTCGAAGGCCCTCTAGCGGGTATGCAAAAGCTCACTCGTGAAGCAGATGTCAGTCCGATCTGGCGTAGCTTTGGTTGGTTAGCGGCGCTGGTTTCTATTGTGATTGCAGCATTAGTTATATCTGGTGCAAGTACGGGCATATTGTCTGCGTTAACTGAGCTAAATAGCATACCTGATGTACCTAGCTTCGCAGTTGCTGCAGGCCTGATGGTCATTGCGTTACTTTTAAGCTTGCTGGGTGTTGCGCCTCTACCTATTGGTTTGGGTTTGATGGTAATAGGGTTGCTGCTAGGGTTCGCAAACGGTGTGCCAAGTGCTGGTTTTGCTATGACTGATGTCAGTTTGACGGAATGGGCACGCGCAGTCGCGTTAGCGTTAGTGAGTGTCGGTGCAGGTACAGGACTATACTGGTTCGGTCAGAACTTGGTGAGTAAGCAAACAGTCACAGCGGTAGAAGCAAACAATCAGCAAGTAAAAAACAGAGCGGCTACTCGTGAGTACCGTGCAACCAAGCTAGTGTTACCGATTTGGGTGTTACAACTGCTGATAGGAGTAGTGGCTTTATTTACTAGTGGTATGTCGCTACCACCAATTGGACAGCTGTTATATTGGGGTGGGGTGTTATTTGTAGCCAGTTACTTGCTACATTACAGCACGCAACAGTTAACGCATAAATTTGGATTGTTAGTTAGTTTGATAATCACTTTTGCTGTAGCGTTATTATTAGTGGTTGCGATTCCGACAGCATGGTTAGTTGGCATCTTGGTCATTATTAGTAGCATTGCTGTACTATTATTATCAGTATTTGCGGGTTGGCAGATGAAGATTAGCCATCTACGCAAGTCGTTAAATTTTAGTAATGAAGCAGTTTATAACTTGTGGCGAGTGGCGATACGTTTAGTCGTACCATTAGCATTGCTGCTAGCATTGATAGGTTGGGTGATGCAGTGGTTGAGCTAACAGTCGAAGGTCGTGACAGCAGTGTGCCACAGTCTACGCAAGCCAATCTAATGACCGTATATCTGGCGTATGCTGAAGATGAGCAGCGCCAGCATTATCTAGCTTTGCAGGTTAGACAAGGTACTAGTTTGCGTGAAGCATTGGCGCAAGCAGGATGGCTTGAGAAATTTGTAGAACTGGCAAAGTGGTGTGAGCAAGTAATAGATATCACCACGCCAACTGCGAAACGTTGGCATGTAGGGATTTATGCACAGAAACAGCCATTAAGCTATTTGCTACAGCCTTTTGACCGTATCGAGGTATATCGCAGTTTAAGCGCTGATCCTATGTCTCAGCGCAAAAATAAATCTCGTAGCTAACCGTTAACTATCTAAGCTAATAGGTTTCGCTAACTATGATGCTGGCAGACTCTCAATACCTTCGATGCGCGTGACCAAACCATTATCATCAAAGTAAACAACTAAATGCTGGCTGGCGTTTTTGACATCTGCGATGCCTTTACGGCTACCTTCAGTGCCTGCTTTGTAGTCATAGATATAATCCCAGCGTTTAGGCTCAAGAGTATCTCGAATCGCAGGGCTGCCAAGAGTATAAAGAACTTGGTTTCGATTCATCCCCACTTTTAGCTTCTGGGCTTGGGTTTGAGTAATCGCTGTGCCTTGTGGCAAATCAATCTTATAAACACTCAATAATGAGCAGCCAGACATAGCAACAGTAGCGCTAAGCATACTGGTGATAACGATCTTACGTAATGCGCTTGTGTGGCTTAACGGACGGAAATTTAATGTCTTTATCATGGTAAGATGACTCATAAGAAATGAATTAGGTGTGGCCAGCGTTAGGTGGTACCAGTCTGACCGACAATCTTGGACAAATGATACGTCATTTACTTGCAATTGCCTACCACTTACGACATTATTTACCAAACACAATCTGAATAGTTAGATTAATTATATTTTAAATTCATAGGCTTGCATCTCGATATTTAGAAAATAATAAGAGAGATGTCTGCGTAAGTTTCATCAGTTTATTATTAATCATTTACTTTATATTAAATAAAAATAATCTTTGCTGATTATTTATCTCATATTTTCTATTTGTTAAGGCTGTCACAGTCAAAAGGGATATTATGGCTTCTTTTACCAATCAAGATTTACGTAGAGCAGGACTCAAGGTCACGTTACCTCGTATCAAAATTTTAGAGCTATTAGAAAGCGCAGAGCTGCATCACATGAGTGCAGAAGAAGTGTACAAGGCGCTTATTGAGCAAGGTGAAGACGTAGGTCTTGCCACTGTCTATCGTGTCCTAACACAGTTTGAACAAGCAGGTATTGTTGAGCGTCATAACTTCGAAAACAATCTATCTGTATTTGAGATTACCCAAGAAGAGCATCACGATCACCTAGTTTGTGATGTGTGTGGCAAGATTATAGAGTTTCATAATGAAGTCATTGAAGAAGAACAACTAAAAGTGGCAGAAAAACATGGCTTTAAATTGTCTGGGCACTCTCTCGTGCTATATGGCATTTGTGCGGATCAAGCCTGTAGAGATAGCGCGAAATAACTTTCTGCTATATCACTAGCAATGATTGTTTCTGCCAGTACTACGATATCGAACAATAAAAGAAACCCTCGTTATTTATAACGAGGGTTTTTATATATGTCTATTCTGTATGGGAAACTCAATAACTTAGCTCACATCTAACGATAAACTATCAGCACCTTCATCTAAATTAGCCTTGCCGTTTTTGCTACTTAGCTTAATTTTGAGGCGTAGATCGTTAGGGGAGTCGGCATGTAGAATCGCTTCTTTATACGTTATCTCTCCTTGTTCGTACAAATCAAAAAGTGCCTGATCAAAGGTTTGCATGCCACTGTCTCGTGAGCGTGTCATCACATCTTTAATTTCATGAACTTCCCCTTTACGGATATAGTCACTGATCAGCTGCGAATTTAGCAAGATTTCAATAGCAGCGCGTCTTCCTTTACCATCAGGTGTGGGGATAAGTTGCTGCGCGATAATAGCTTGCAGGTTCAACGACAAATCCATAAACAACTGGTTATGGCGACTGGTTTCAAAGAAGTGAATGATACGATCGATTGCTTGGTTAGCGTTGTTTGCGTGCAACGTTGCAAACACTAGATGGCCAGTTTCTGCGTACTGAATAGCATAGCTCATGACTTCACGGTTACGAATCTCACCGATTAAGATAACATCGGGTGCTTGGCGTAGCGTGTTTTTTAGGCCCGCTTCAAATGAATGGGTATCGATACCAACTTCACGTTGGGTGATAATACAGCCGCGATGTTTATGGACAAATTCGATAGGGTCTTCTATCGTAATAATATGACCATGAGAATTTTGATTGCGATGTCCTATCATTGCAGCAAGGGTAGTGGATTTACCCGTACCCGTTGCGCCAACTAATAGAATAATACCGCGTTTTTTCATGGACAGCTCTTTTAGCGCTGGCGGTAAACGTAATTCTTCGACCGTTGGAATGTTGTTTTCAATTTTCCGTAAAATCATTCCTGCCATATCACGCTGTATAAATGCACTGACTCGAAAACGTGCTTGCTGCGCCTCATCAGCAATAGCAAACTGACACTCATTGGTATCTTCAAACTCTTTTCGTTGGCTTGGCGTCATCACACCCTTGACCAACCTCATGGTTTGCTCAGCACTCAAGGGCGTTTTACCAACAGGCAGTATCTTTCCATTGACTTTCATGGAAGGCGCTACATCAGCAGTAATAAAAAGGTCAGAGCCATTTTTATTAATCATTAACTGCAATAGTTTATCAATGTCCATATCGTACCTGCACTAGATGTAAATCAATTAAGAAAATATTTAAAATCATGCTGTAAAGTTCGTAAGTAGAAGGCTATTAAATAATAGTGGATATCACCAATTATTCACTTCTAATGGTCTTTCTATATATACTATAGAAACGCTTCAGGCTGTTTTGCATAAGGACGCGCCACATCTTTGCTGATAGTACCTTTGCCTACCAAGTTCTTTAATGTTTGATCGAGCGTAATCATGCCTTCGCCCGCACCAGTTTGAATAGCAGAATACATCTGAGCAATTTTATTCTCACGTATCAAGTTACGGATAGCGGGGGTACCTAACATGATCTCATGGGCTGCCACACGTCCACCTGCTTGACGACGTAACAGGGTCTGTGAAATAACGGCTTGCAATGATTCTGACAGCATAGCGCGAATCATGTCTTTTTCAGCAGCAGGGAACACGTCGATGACACGGTCAATTGTCTTAGCGGCTGAGCTAGTATGTAAGGTACCGAATACTAAGTGACCAGTTTCTGCTGCCGTCAATGCTAAGCGAATGGTCTCAAGGTCACGTAGCTCACCGACCAAGATAACATCAGGATCCTCACGTAGAGCAGAGCGTAATGCTGGTTCGAAACCCAAAGTATCACGATGAACTTCACGTTGGTTAATCAAGCTTTTCTTTGATTCATGAACAAACTCAATCGGATCTTCGATGGTTAGAATATGCTCCTTACGGCTTTCGTTAATATAATCAATCATCGCCGCAAGCGTTGTCGATTTACCTGAACCTGTTGGGCCCGTTACCAGTACCACACCACGCTTAAAGTCAGAAACGCGTCTAAAGACATCGCCCATACCTAAGTCTTCCATCGTTAATACTTTAGAAGGAATGGTACGAAATACTGCGCCTGCACCGCGGTTTTGATTAAAAGCGTTGACACGAAAACGTGCTAGATTAGGAATTTCAAAAGAAAAATCCGTTTCAAAAAACTCTTCAAAGTCGGCACGTTGCTTATCATTCATGATGTCATAAATAAGCTGATGCACAACCTGATGGGTCATCTCTGGCATATTGATACGTGTCATTTCACCATCGACACGTATCATTGCCGGCATACCCGCTGAAATATGTAAATCTGATGCCTTATGTTTAACAGTAAAACGCAGCAAATCTTCGATACTTAGATTATTTTTTTCAGCCATAATTTGATATTCCTATCACTTAGTTCGGGTAAAACAGAACACTACAAAAACACGTGGTAAACTATCTATCAGCAATTTCAACTGAACAAGAAACGTTGAAGAGATAACCAATTTTTTTTACTATCGCTAGCACATTCAGTAGCATATGTTAAAGCATGTAACAATATCATAACAAGACTGTGAGTATTTAACCATCTACTAAGTTAATAAAACTCAAAATTAGTTTTAATAAAGATATTTTTATATAAATAATCTTTTATCAATCTTCATTAAACGATTCTGCATAAAATAGTCATAAATATCGAGTAATTATTTTTTGAAGAAGTTTTGGAAACCTAATAAGTATTAAAGGCCGAATATGAAAGAAAAAGATCAAAATATTGATGAAGTGACACTTATCGATAACTGGCAGCAAGTTCATAAGCAGATGAAGCAAGCGTGTGGTCATGCTGACAGAAAGGCTAATAATGTTATGTTGTTGGCTGTTTCAAAAACGAAACCTATTGACATGATTGCAACTTTAGCAAAGCAGGGACAGCGTGATTTTGGTGAAAACTATCTACAAGAGGCCATCGAAAAAATTACTGAACTTAAAGCTCAGCCTGTAGGCAAAAGTATCGTTTGGCATTATGTCGGTAGTATCCAACGTAATAAGACACGTGACATTGCAGAGCACTTTGATTGGGTGCAAACGGTTGAGCGCGATATTATCGCCAAACGCTTGAATGACCAACGACCAGCTGACCTGCCACCGTTGAATGTGTTGATCCAACTAAATATTGATAATGAAGACAGCAAGTCAGGATGTCTGCCAGCCCAATTGCCAGAGCTGATAACAGCGATTAAAGGCTACGAGCGTCTACAGTTACGTGGTCTGATGATTATTCCTGCCAAAGCAAATACGGATGCCTTTGCTCGAACTAAGCAGTTGTTTGAAGAGATTAAAGCTGACTATCCAGAGCTAGATAGCTGGGATACGCTTAGTATGGGCATGAGTGGTGATATGGCAGAAGCAATAGAAAATGGCACAACGATGGTACGTGTCGGAACCGCTATCTTTGGTCAGCGTGCTTAAAACGATATGAATAGGCTAATTAAGCATCCTTTAACTAGCCAGTAAATTAAATGACATCTTCTAATTTGGTTACTAGCATCTGCGTAATTTTAAGATTATCAGTCGCAATAATCTCAAATCGATAATTGGCATACTCAATCGTGTCGGTCTTTTTAGGAATTTTTCGGAGCATATACATCATAAATCCACTGATAGTTTCGTAATTTTGACTGCGTGGTAGGTCGACAATATCTAATGCGCGAATCACGTCTTCAATAGGGGTCATGCCATCGATTAGCCACGAGTTGTCAGTGCGCTGGACAATAGGTTGTTCTTCTAGCGTTACCAACTCACCCATCACAATGCTCATCACGTCTTTTAAGGTGATAACACCAACGACTAGGGCATATTCATTCACGATGACTGCAAAATCAGCGCCAGTAGATTTAAACATCTCTAATACCTCAAACAAAGACAACGTATCAGGCACGAAAAGTGCTGGTTTCAATAGAGTCTTGTTCGTCAGGCTAACTTCTTGTTGGTTCAAAACCAAAGCTAAAAAGCTACGAGATTCTACATAACCAATGATATGCTCTAAATCGTCATCATGGCAGACCAAGAACTTATTGTGTGGCTGTTCAATCATGATATTCACGACTTCTTCGGTACTTGTCTTGGTATCAAAATAAACGATATTTTCTCGAGGATTCATCACTGAGGTGACGGTACGCTCCTGCATATCAAAGATATTTTCAATCAAGTGATGCTCTTGCTTCTTTAGTACACCCGCTTCGGCACCAGCATCCATAACGGCATAAATATCTTCTGGTGTCATATCATCTTGACGTATGGTTGAGATGCCAAAAAGCTTAAACAGGATATTTGCAGCCCCATCGAACACCCATATAATGGGCTTTAGTATAAATATCAACAACATCATCGGGCGTACGAGCCGTACCGCTATCGTCTCAGCATTTGACATGGCCAAACGCCTAGGCATTAGGTCGGCAAGTAGCGAAAATAAACTCGTGATAAGTACAAACGATATGACCGATGCTATCGTTTCACTATTCAATAACTGCTCGAGATAAGGACTAATGGCTGACTCACCGACGGCACCAGCTGAAATAGCGACCGCATTTAGCACTATTTGTACGACGGTGATAAAACTACCAGGATGCTCCTGCATATTGAGGACATCAAGTGCGCGAACATCGCCTTCTTTTGCCATAATTTGAAGCTTGATTTTGCGGCCTGCAGCGATGGCAATCTCAGCAGCAGAGACAAAGGTACTTAAGGCAAGCAGTAAAAGAAGAAAAACACTAGCGGTTAGCAAACTCATGACGTACTCGAAAAAAAATAAAGATAATTGAGGCAAAATAGTTGGTGAAGCTGTGTGGAAAAGAATCGGGCTAGGTGTAAAAATTGTTGGTGGATAAAAACCAAAAAAGCTGGGCAAGCACCCAGCTAATAGTAAAAAATTCGATATCTTGTAAAACTGGCTAACTAGTACCTCTCAACTTATAGATAGTAGAAGTTGAGAGGTATGTAGTAATTAGCCTTTGATTGACCACTTATTAACCAATGGGTAACGGCGTTCACGTCCGAAAGCTTTGTGGCTAATCTTAGTACCGATAGGAGATTGCAAGCGTTTGTATTCGCTGTTGTCTACCATTTTGATAACTTTGGCGACCATCTCAGCATCAAAGCCTTTATCAATAATCTCTTGATAGCCCATATCTTCATCGATATATGACGTCAAGATACCATCTAACACATCGTAGTCCGGTAAGCTGTCTTGATCTTTTTGATCTGGACGTAATTCAGCTGATGGCGGACGAGTAATAACGCGCTCAGGAATCACAGGCGTATCTTCTAAACGGTTGCGATAGCTCGCCAATTTATATACTTGAGACTTGTATACGTCTTTTAATACGTCAAAGCCACCAGCCATGTCGCCATATAATGTTGAGTAACCAACTGCCAATTCTGACTTGTTACCAGTCGTGATAACTAAATGACCGAATTTATTAGACAAGGCCATTAAAATAACACCACGAGCGCGCGCTTGGATGTTTTCTTCAGTCGTATCTGCTGGTGACTTATTGAATAACGGCGCTAGCGTATGACGAATGCCTTCGACAGCATCAAAGATAGGACAGACGGTGTAAGAAACATTTAAGCGACGTGCCTGTGCTTGAGCATCTTCTAAACTGATTTGAGAGGTGTATTCGTATGGCATCATGACTGCATATACCTTGTCAGCGCCTAACGCATCAACAGCGATACAGAGTGTCAATGCTGAGTCAATACCACCTGACAACCCGACAATAATGCCAGAGAATCCTGAATGGTTAACATAGTCGCGTAGACCGACGACTAACGCTTGATACATTTCAGATTCACGGCTCAAAGTTAGAGGTGCTTTGGTCTGCTCGTTAAATTTAGCAGTTTTTACATCTAACGTGGCCAATAGTAATTGATTCATGAAGCGTGGTGCTTCATGAGCAATGCTACCGTCAGCTTGTACAGCCATAGAGCCACCATCAAACACTAGATCGTCTTGCCCGCCCACTGCATTGACATAGACGATAGGTAGCTTATTCTCACGGCTACGCTTGGCTAGCATGGTTTTGCGATTGTCTTGTTTTTCAATCTCAAAAGGTGAGGCATTTAAGCTTACGATTAAATCAGCACCTTGTTTTTTAAGCTCAGAGATAGGCCCTTTTTCCCACAAATCTTCACAGATAAGCAGACCGATAGTAATGCCTTTATAGTCAAATAAAACTTGATTGCGACCTTTATCAAAATAGCGACGCTCATCAAACACGCCATAATTTGGCAAAATTTGCTTATGGTAAAAGCCTTTTTGATGACCATTATGTAGGATGGCAGCAGAGTTAAAAGTACCGTGATGATCGACATGCGGATAGCCGACAATCATGACGATATCATCGATATCACTCAAAGTAGACAAAGCGCTTTTAACGCGACCTGACAAGCTTGGACGTAGCAATAAATCTTGTGGAGGGTAGCCCAAAAGAGCTAACTCTGGGAATACGATTACGTCAGCACCTTGTTCGCGTGCTTGTAATGCTAGGGTACGCATTTTTTCGACATTGGTTGCGATATCACCGACCAAAAAATGTGATTGAGCTAAGGCAAAAGTGACAGTATCTTGTGGTTTATTGGTCTTACTGGCTTCGTTTGAGGTGTTAGAGTTGGGGTTATCAGTGTCTTTTGACATTGTTATTGTTCCTATCGATATATTATTAAAATTTGGTGTGTCTGTATTGATTTCAAATAAAATCAAAGTAAATCCGAAATTAACTCAAAACTGCGCTCTGGCATATCAAGCTCAAATATTGAGCTGATATGCTGAGTCTAAATCTTATATAAGCCTTTATAAAAGACTTATGATTTTGCTCAAGTAACTCACTCTAAATGATAGCGACACCCTAAAATTAGAACTTATGATAGTCTAAAAGAAGACGATATAAGCGAGTGTTGAAATCTGGCTCAGAGGATTCGATGTCTGTATGACGATGTAAATAAATATGTGCAAATAAACTTAACTACACTGAAAAGCTTAAAATAATTGCTTTAGTATAACATCAATTGTCGCGACAAATAGAACGCACCAGTGGATTCCCTTATAAGATAACAGTTTAAAAGCTGAACATAAAAGTAGTTTTCGATACATCATTTTTACACACTAAATTCATGCATTATGCGCTAGTCATTATCGTCGTCATCTAGTAAGCTTGCATAGACAAAGTTGTAAGTAAAGATTACAACAACGCGTTATATAATTCACACGCTTTATTGCATAATAAAGTGTGCTAGCTGCATTTTTATTATTTTATCTACAATAATAAATGGCTATGAATTTGTAGTATAGAACTGGACATAGTCATACTATTTAATTGCCATATTGCTTAATAGTCATATGACTTCATAAGTCCGACGCAATGCTTTTTTGTACGACTCGCAACTCTCGCTAATGGATATGGCTTACAGACAGTGTCTAAGAGTTGATATTCATCACACATTTATAAACTCGCCAGCAAAATTATCTTTTGCTGTCCGCTTTTGGTTTATACGCTATGATTGAAAACTGGACAAAAGAATTTATTATTCAGCGCTTATTGGCAATTACGTTGCTAGTGGTGCTGTTCGTATTGTGTTTTCAAGTGGTGCAGTTTTTTATTGTACCAGCGCTGTGGGCAGCGATTTTGGCCTATGTGACTTTTCCTATTTATAATTTCTTCCATGAAAAGGTAAAGCTGAGCCCAGATTTTAGTGCTGCTATTATGACGGTGAGTATCTCACTGATAATAGGCGTACCACTGGTCATCGGTGTGTTTATCTTGCAGCAAGAAGCTTTGAGCTTGATCAGCAACTTGATTTATCGTATCAAGGTAGGTTACTTAGATGTGCCTGACTCTCTCAAAGATTTGCCTATCATCGGTCAGCAAGTAAAAGACGTACTATGGCGTATCAATAAAAACCCAGAAGGGACGCTAGAAGCTTTTCGCATTTGGGTTCAGTCGCATTTATATTATGGCAAAATAGCATTTGATGTGGTGTTCAGTAGTTTGGCCAAACTCGGTATGGCGTTAATGACGCTCTTCTTCTTTTACCGAGATGGCACCAGTCTGGTTCGGCAGATTCGTCAAGCGCTGCGCAATATTATCGGCAATCGCATCGACGGTTACATTGATTCTGTAGGTACAACTACGCGCGCTGTGGTGTACGGCATCGGGCTGACGGCATTGGCTCAGGCATTATTGGCTGGTATCGGCTATTACTTCGCTGGTGCGCCAAGTCCTATCTTATTAACCATTGTTACTTTTATTATTGCCTTAATTCCCTTTGGCACACCATTCGTTTGGGGCGGTGTATCGATTTGGCTATTGAGCCAAGGGCATACTGCAGAGGGTATTGGCTTGGCACTGTGGGGTGTACTGGTGATTAGCTGGGTGGATAATTTGATTCGTCCTATCGTCATTAGCGGCGCGACCAAAATTCCTTTTATCATTATTTTTATTGGTGTACTAGGTGGTCTGACAGCGTTTGGCTTTGTTGGTTTGTTTATTGGACCTGTCGTATTGGCTATCGGGCTTGCAGTATGGCGCGAGTGGATATCGCAGCATAAGAATGAGATATTTGCTCAGCAAGAGGTGATGCTTTCTGACTCTCGTGCGATAGATCCTGTGCACGAACCAGAATAACGAGTCACTAGCAAATACAATGTAAAAAATTATCGATAGAGACGATGAATAATGACAAGTAAAAATATGGCAGAATCGACGAATAATAAGATCGATAAGTTAAGCGCGATTAAAAATATCACTATTTTAGCGGACAGCAACATCGCCAGTCTGAATGATTTTTTTAATGATTCTACGCTTGGTCAGCTGACTGAGTATACGGTCGATATCATTACTGTCGCTGGTCGAGCTATTGATGCAGCGCTACTTGCCGATGTGCAGCCAGATGTATTGCTGATACGCTCGGTGACAAAAGTAGGTAAGACTTTACTGGCTAATAATGACAGTGTGCAGTTTGTCGGGTCTGCGACTATTGGGACCGACCATGTAGATCAAGATTATCTAGCATCTCGCAATATCACTTTCGCCAATGCGGCTGGTTGTAGTAAGCATTCTGTGGCTCAATATGTATTGACGGCTATCTTAACTTTGCGTCCGCAGTATTGGCAGCAATCGGCGTCATTAACCTTAGGTATTATTGGCCTTGGTAATATCGGTAGTACGCTTGCTCAATATGCCTATGATTTGGGTTGGCAGGTGCTAGGTTATGATCCCTTGTTACCAACCTCTAAAACTAACAATGCTAGCTTAGAGCAGGTACTTAGCCAAAGTGACGTGGTTAGTCTGCATGTACCTTTGACCAATGAAAAGAATGCGACGAATCCTAAAGGTAGTGACTACCCAACACGTCATCTGATTAATGCAGCTGCATTGGCAATGATGCCTGCCGATACGATATTGATTAATAGTGCACGTGGGCCTGTAATTGAGGAAAGTGCGCTTAAAGCAGATATTGAGCGTACTGGACGTCAAGTGGTGCTAGATGTGTTTGAGCATGAGCCAAAGATTGCAGTAAGCTTGCTATCCAAACTTGCTATTGCCACACCGCATATCGCTGGCTATACGCTAGAAGGTAAGCTACGTGGCACACAAATTATTTATAATGCCTTGTGTGAAAAATTATCGATACCTCCCACTCAATCTATGTCCAATCTGCTACCGCTAAATATGTTCTTATGGTCTGAACTAAAATCATATCCAGATAGACTGCCAAAGTTTTATGACATTATGCAGGATGATACCTCGTTGCGAAATAAAGCAGTGGATGGGCAAGTAAACGGTGCTGACTTTGACGGTTTGAGACGTGACTACCACTTGCGTCGTGAGTGGCAGTTTTAATTAAACAAGATACTGAGCAACCAATTATTCATCAGTCGCAGTAGAGCCCAATGACTCAAGCAAATAACATTTCTTCGCAGCTTATTACTTCTAAGCCTAGCTACGCGCCAACCATGACACTTGCGATGGCACAAAAGCGCGCGCAATTTATCAGCAATATTCGTCAGTTTTTTGTCAGTCGACAAGTGCTAGAAGTGCAGACACCGCTATTATCCCAAGCAGGCAATACAGACACTTTTTTACAGTCTGTAGCAGCTCATGTGACCTATCAAGACCGTCCACGCACTTATTATTTGCATACCTCGCCTGAGTTTGCGATGAAGCGTTTATTAGCCAGCTGGCAAGTACCTATTTATCAGATTTGTCCTGTTTTTCGTGATAACGAAATAGGCACGCGTCATAATATTGAATTTACGATGCTTGAATGGTATCAACCGAATTATAGTCTGGACGAGATGGCAACTGAGCTTAATGAGTTGTTAGAGGCACTTTATGGTCATTCAATTGTGATGAGTCATTATCGCTATGTCGATGCCTTTATGGACTTTGTGGGCATCCATCCGTTGACAGCGAGTTTAAGTGCATTGCAAGCCGTGGCAGAAGATATGGGTTTGAAAGGATTTGATTTTAATAATGCTGATGATAGCGAAGAAAACCGTCGTCAGAGCTGGTTAGATTTGTTATTCAGTCATGCCGTAGAGCCAAACCTAGGCCATGATTTGCCGACATTAATTATAGAGTATCCACCTGCGACCGCTGCATTAGCGAAGACAGCTAGGGATAAAGACGGTAATAAAATTGCAAAGCGTTTTGAGCTGTATATCAATGGCATTGAAATCGCCAATGCTTATGATGAGCTAGCAGATGGTCAAGCATTACGTGACCGTTTTGAACAAGACAATCAATTACGTGCGCGTCATAATCTACCTCAAATGCCAATCGATGAGCATCTATTAGCTGCCTCCAATGATTTGATGCCATGTAGCGGTATCGCAGTCGGTATGGATAGATTGCTAATGGTTGTAACAGGTGCAAGCAGCTTGGAAGAAGTCATTCTTTTTCCCAGTGGGCAAGCATAATTGAATGAGCTTTTTTTAGGATTAGTTGTAATCTAAATACATAATAAAAAGGTCGTTACTGATTTACCAATTAGATATTGGCGAATCGACAACGACCTTTTGTATTGGCTGCTTCTAAAATTTAGCAGATACAACCAATTCTGTTAATACTAAACTTATTTATACGGTAGCAACTGCTTCATTAATATCAATGTCACCATTGTGTAGATTGAATACCTTACCTATGGTGTTATCTGCGGTTAATACTGCTGCTAACGTTGTCGCTACATCTTCGATTGCATTTTCGCCAGAGCTGGTATCGTTAATAGTGATTTTGCCTGTACCAGCGCGTTCTTTTAATGCGCCTGGCTGTACGATAGTGTAATCTAGCGAGCTGTTATTCACTAACCAGTGATCGGCGTAGTGTTTAGAGATATAGTATTCTTTTAAATCTGCAATACCTGGGTTTTCATCCCATTTGTCAGTTTCTAATGAGAAGACCGAACTCAGCATAATGTACCGTTTGATACCTTTATCTTGTGCAGCCTGCATCGTTTTCACAGCACCGTGCAAATCAACTTCTAAGACGTTTTTACCACCAGATCCTGCTACAAAGTAAACGGCATCGATATCCTGATCCAGTTGTTTTTCAATAGAGTCTTTACTGGCTGTAATATCTAAATCTAGCTGGGTATAGTTGTCATTATCAAATAGTTTTTCTTTCTGACGAGTCGTGCCAATAACTTGATGGTCATCAGTCAATAACTGCTTAACCAAATCACCGCCCACTCGACCACTTGCACCAACGACTAAAATTTTCATAATCATTCCTATTTTTATTTAAATTCTATTGTTTGAATTATTCAGTAAGTTTATTTATCTTAAAAACCGAATATAGAGTAACAAAGATAGGTAGCACGCTTCGTTATAAAGCGTGCTGATTGAATAGTGTTTGGTTATAGAGTGTATACCGTTTGCAAGGAAGTAAACATTGGCTAGATAATGTTATTTAATAGAAGACAGGATGGGTAGGCGTCAGATAGAACGATAAAAAGCACTAACGAACCAAGCGATTGAGACCATCAGCAAAGGCTTTTTTATCTCGATCACCATAGGGCTTTTGCCCGCTCATTTCTTGTAACTCTAGGACGCCAGTACCGCGCATGGTGTCCATAAAGTCGCGCATATTGAGCTTTTGCTTGATGTTGTTCTTATCGTAGACCACGCCGCGCGTCGTCAATACCATACCACCTTTATCCAAAATGTCATTGGCCAAAGGAATGTCGCTAGTGATAGCCAAGTCACCAGCCTGTATCTGCTCGACGATATAATCATCAGCTTTGTCGAACCCTGATGGCACGACTGTCATGACAAGTAAGGGCGACTTGCGTAATTTGATCGGCTGATTGGCCACAAATATAGCCATGGTCTTGGTACGTTCAGCCGTTTTGATAATCAAATCTTTGGCAATCAATGGTACCGAGTCTGCGTCCACCCAAATCTGCATTATTTCTTGGCCTTCTCAGATTTTGCTGAAGGAGCAGACAGGCTATCTGCTTGGCTGTCTTTATTGTCTAGAACATCAGCTGTGGCATCATTTTGAACACTGTTCTGAGTACTGTTTTTAGCATTAATCTTAGCATCGACATCTGCTTTACTAGGCTGAGTATCCACGCTTGCATACTCTTTATCTAGGCCAACCTTGTTTGGCAAGATAGCAACCAATTTTGCCATAGCAGGCTCTAAATCAGTCACGTCATTAGGCATCAAGGTGATATGAGCAATCTTACGATCGTCACGCTCAGCCTTATGATAGCTATGGTAATGAGCGCCATCGATATTTAGTACCGCACTGATATCGGGATATTGACCCAGTACATTTACCATAATCGCAGGATGCACGTTATCTGTATCGCCTAACGGCAAGTTAACCACGGCACGGATATGATTTTCAAACTGGCTGGTAATAGCGCCTTCGATACTCCAGTGTCCAGAGTTATGTACCCGTGGTGCGATTTCATTCGCCAATATTGCGTTGTGACCGCGAGCATCTTTGGTGACGAATAATTCAAGCGCCATAACGCCGACATAATCCAAGTGGTTCATGACTTTAGTAATGGCGTCTGTTGCTTGTTGAAACAGATGACTCGTGCCAACAGCAGGCGCTTGAGTTTTGGCCAAAATACCGTTGTGATGATGATTTTCGACCAAATCGTAACAGCGTACCTGACCATTTTGCGCTCTTGCTGCAATAATAGAGACTTCACGACTAAAGTTAATAAAACCTTCAGCAATTAAAGGCGCAGGTGTTGGCGTGAGTGACCCTTTACCGCTGATGGCGTCTTTTAGATCTAGCCAAGCAGCCTTAATATCACTGTCTTTCTTGATAACGAACTGTCCTTTGCCATCGTAACCACCTCGGCTGGTTTTTAGAACGATAGGTAGACCCAATTCTTTACAAGCGTGCTTGAGCTCAGCTTCAGAATTGACTTCCATAAATGGCACGGTTGCAATATCAAGCGTGTTGAACATCTGCTTTTCTTTTAGACGATCTTGGGCAATATCAAGCGCAATCAGTGGTGGGAACATGCCTTGCTTGCTGCCAGATTTTGACAAGCTAACCAGTTGCTCAACCGTAGACGTTGGCGTGTTTTCAAACTCTAACGTAAAGACATCCGCTGCTGCGATAAAGTCTTCTAATTGATCGCTATGAAAGACACGACCGTATAAGCTGGCAGGGCATTCTGGATTGTCTTCTAAGAATACGCATTGGTAACCCAATGGCATAGCGGCTTCGGCAAGCATCATACCAAGTTGACCACCGCCTAAAATACCGATGGTACGAATGGTTTGGGTAACAGGATAAGCGTTTGCTGTAGTCATGGCAGGCTCTTTGAATAAAAGTGAATAAGGTGTTTAGTATATGAAAATCTAAAACTCAATGGGTGAAAATAGGAAAAGGTGCACTGTATGCACCTTATCTCTACTCGGAATTGCTTAAAAATATACAGTGATAGCTTCAATAGTTAAGCTATAAATATAAAAGACGCTGCTATAAAAGTAGGTCGTTTTATATTTACTTAAGGATTGATAATACCTGGTGTTGGGCTAGCGAGAATGGTCTCAGTCTGAGACTGGCGCATCTGATCGAGCTTAGTAGCAATCGTATCATCATGCAATGCCAGTACTTGAATTGCAAGTAGGGCGGCGTTATAAGCACCAGCAGCACCAATCGCCAAAGTACCAACAGCTACGCCTTTTGGCATTTGTACGATAGACAGTAGACTATCCCAACCGCTTAGCATAGATGACTTTACGGGGACACCAAAGACAGGTAGCGGCGTTTGGCTGGCACACATACCCGGCAGATGAGCGGCACCGCCTGCACCAGCGATGATTACTTGTAGACCATTGTCTTTTGCGCTTTTGGCATAATCAAATAATCTATCAGGCGTACGGTGTGCAGAGACCACTTCACAATCAAAAGCAATGTCAAAGTCTGCAAGCAATTGCGCAGCAGCACTCATAGTTGCCCAGTCAGACTGCGAACCCATTATAATGCCGACTTTTGGCTGACCAGCAGGGGAGGTGATTGGACCGTTCTGGTTAGCAGCAGTATTCGTGGTGCTCATGATTGGATATCCTCAAAAAGACCATCATACAAAAATTTTGCTACACTCGTAAAGCCAAGTTTGACTTTTAATACTGGTATGGCGCTAATTGTATTGATATCACGATTTTATATATGTTTTTCATCGTGATAATGCTGAACAAAATGATTGACCGTCAATGGTAATGGTTGTTCGGTATCTAACTGATAGCATGTTAGATAGCCGCTATCTACTGCTGCAGAGTAGTCAGTACAGGCAACTTGTGGACTGAGTGGCTCAGGCGTACCAGTGAGCCAATAATGCCCGACAAATACAGGTTTATGAGTTTTTAGCGCAAATTCAATATTTTCAGCCAACGCGTCAGACGGTATCTGTGCCAATGCGGACGATGGAGCACGAGACACTTCACGCAGGGTGCGTGTATTTAACTCATCTAGCCACCAGCGTACTCGTACTCGCGTACGCTCAGTACCTTCTTTGTCTACCATCACAATGCCGTCAGGTAAGCCTGTTTCAACCCCTTTTAACACTCGCTCTAAAGCGTCAAAGGCGATGGTATCTTCTTTAGCCGTCGCGATTAAACCTGCTGGAGTCAGACAGTTATCGTCAGTCAGAAGGGGCTTTAATATTGCCATGCTATCTGTATCCCAGCAAGCATGTACAAAACACGCATAGTCGGTCTCAATCCATAATGGAATTTCGTATAAACGCTGCAACCAGTACTCGTGTTGCTCTGAGCCAAATGGTATCTCTGCCAAAAACGCCTCGTGTTGGCGTCTATGGATATCATTGTGCGAGCGTAAATACTGGCTGGTATTATCGGGATCGCGCGTGGCATATGCCAATGCATTATATTCATGGTTGCCCATCACTGCATCGGCTACATCGGCATCTAGCATTGCAAAGACAATCTCTAACGTGGCTAATTGCTGCGAACCACGATCGATCAAATCGCCGATGAACAACGCCCTGTGACCTGTTGGTGGCACGAAATGCTGACCGTTATGCTTATAGCCTAACTGATGCAGCAGACCGACCAGTTTGTCTGCATAACCATGTATATCACCGATAATATCTATAATCATAATGTATTACTAAATCTCAAATGTAGAAGTGTACCCTGCGCAAAATAGAGTTTATAAAGTATAGCTGTGTTTAAAGTGCTAGCTTTACTATACGTAAAAATGTCTAAAATCCCGGTGATAGCAACGCATTGACAAAGTGCGGTAGTACTTTTGGTTCCAAAACAATTGTGGCTATGACGCCAAATGCGCCGCCCCACATATGAGCCATATGATTGATATTTGAGCCACCGCGTCGATCAGCATAGATACTATAAAATATATACGCCACAGCAAATAGTATCGCCGGAATAGGGATCACGGCAAAGAGGTAAATTCTCTCCCATGGTGCTAGCAGGATAAAAGCAAATAGCACAGCTGATACACCGCCTGATGCACCTAAACTCAAATAACTGGCGTTGTTCTTATTTTTCACGTAACTTGGAATCATGGCAACGATAATCGCCAATACATAAAAAACCACAAAACCGTAGCCGAATAAAAACGGCTGATATAGTCCTTCGATAGCACGCCCAAAGAAATACAAAGTAAACATGTTGAAGAGCAAATGCATACTATCAGCATGGATAAAGCCGTGGGTCACAAAGCGATCCCATTGCCCATTGTTGACTGCTGGCGGGTAAAAAATCAATCGATTAAACAGCGTCTTGTTTTGCCAAGCCAATAAGCTGACAATAACGGTAATAATGATAATAAGCGTCGTATGGTTTAACAAAGGAAAATCCTTAGGCCGTGCCTGATATGTGACAATGTTACAAATGTCAAGCTACAAATGACAATATTCAAAGCCTAAGCGTTACGGCTGAGTAAAAAATAAGTTTGACGTCTGATCCGTATTAGGTACTAACCATTAGCAATAGACTAATACTAACAGCAGTTGCGATAACGCGAATACCTATTGTGTGACAAAACGATGCTTTTTTATGCGGTTATAGTGAATAATGTAGCAGTGTACCATGCAACATAAGTGAAACTTTTAAAGCAAGGTTAAAGACGAGAGTAGTGTTCATTCATCCGCGCTGCAATGAATCTTTTAGACAAAGAAGCAACGTACACAAGTGACATGGATAAAAATAAAATAAGTGCTTAATTTTGCACATTCAAATAAGGCTGATAGAGGCAGTGGAATATGAACATTATTGACCAGCTAGAACAAACGGTAACCCCAGCTGTAATGGGTAATGATGACAGCAATAATGTCGCCTATGTCAGTTTACTTGAGCAGTTTTATGCTGTTTTGGCTGCGCGCCTAGCTGTGCCACAGGTTTACTCACAGTTGCTGCGTACTGATCAAGTAATTACTAGCAGCAATAATGAAAGCCCTCTATTTGAACAAATATGGCAAGATAAAAGCCTGCAAAAGACTATCATCCAAGAATTGTCAGCTACCCATCATATTGATGAACAGACAACTGAGCAATTACTAATTAGTGCCGCGCCGTTGGCATATCGTGAGCTAAAAGTATTGGCCAATGGGCAGTTCTTGCCAGCATTTCTACAAGACAAACAGGCTGCTTTACGTCCATATTTACCTATCTGGGCAGCCACTGTGATTACGGCTACTCAAGGCGTTAGTCAGCAAATACAAACAAGCTTCAATTCAGATGATGACCATGTGCAAGTACATGTGCCAGTAAGTGACGACATATCGAATAGGCAAGATGATTCTATTTTAGATACTGGCATAGTTGCACCAATAACGAACACTGATGCAGAAAATATAGAGCAAATATCAACTGCTGAGCGCACGAGCACTGAAGCGTTAGATAACGATACGACTGCCAATAGTAATGCTATTCATGCCAATCCAGCAGCCTACCATTTGGCAGAAAACAGTAATTTAAAGCATGCACAAGTGCGTACTCGTAATCAACGAAACGATCTACTAATACGCGTATTTTTATTAATAGTAGCTTTGGCTGCGCTTGCACTAGCAGCATGGGCATTATTAGTGAAACCCAATAATGAAATACCAGTAGAACCTGTAGCCACAGTACCTGTTGAACCACCGCCAGCACCCGTGCCTCCTGTACCAACAACGACTCCTGTTGAGCTTATTGTCGGTGTAGACAACGGCGGAAACTTGTACACTTGTAGTGCGACCGTTGGCGATACTGCACTGCAAAGCACGTTGCAACAGGCGCTCAATACAAGCTTTGGTGAGCAGGCAAGTATTTGTGAATTGAACATACAGGATGGGGTAGCAACCTCAATCGCTAATATGCCTGCGGAGACACTGCCCAATGTATTGACGATGCTTAGATCAACACCGTTTGCACGTTTACATGTGCAAAATGACCGTCTTACACTGGAGGCGCCAGACAATATGCTGCTGCAAAAACTGGTCACAGAAATACGAAGCTTAGTACCAGCAATGGTAGTCGAGAGTACAGCGCCACTGCCATTGCCTGATAATAGCAACATTGGTGATGCTACGAACAACATGGCAAACGCAAATAACCAGTTTGTAGATGATGGAGCGGGGATTAATAATCAATACAATAATAATGGGTTAAATAGTAACTCTGGCGAATACCAAGCATCAGATGATGATACTGGAGATCGTGTGATACCAACTCCTTTGCCTAACAATAATAGCTTTAATAATGCGCCCAACAATCTGCCTACTAATGGCGCGAGCAATACTCCCAACAACTTTCCTTCGAATAATCAAACGACCAGACCGCCAGGCCCTTTTTCTCCTTCAGAAGTGGATGAGATGGCAAACACAGTCATCGTTGCTGAACCAGCTCAAGTAAGGTAGTTTTTTATCAGGCACGCTGTTTCATATGGCGTGTTTTTTTATGTGGCCTATCTTTTCATGTAATTTAGCTACAGTTACGTGTGCCAACCGAAACATTACTTACTGTATCATTTGCACAACAACGTACAGACTGTGAATAGCAGCTTAAGAATTTTATAATAATCAAAACCAAATAAAGTAGTTTGATGAATTTATCGTCACCATGACTGCTACGCCACCATGACTACTACTATAACGATTGAATACAAAAGAATGATATAGCTGCTTTTTGAGCAAACGAATGATATAAATAAAAATTAAGGGGAGAGCCATATTATGGATATTATTAGCCATTTGACACGCACCGTCAGCCCAGCCGTATTGGAAGATGACCGTAGCCCAGCTAAGAAAAATCTACTAGAGCAGTTTTATGCCATTTTTGCTGCTCGTCTTGCAGACAACGATACTTTCAGCCGCTTTGCCAATGAAAACATCGCCCGTGACGACAATGCTTTTTATGACCGTGTATGGACAGAAGGAGCACATCGCGACCAAATCTCTCGCGAATTGGCAGGCAAGCATAATGTCGATGCAACCGCTTCACGCGGTCTGATTGCGATGGCAGCGCCATTGGCTTTTCATGAGATCAAAAGCTTGGCTGGTACTACGCCCGTTCCTCAATTTTTGAATGATAACCTAAATAGTTACCAGCATCATATCCCTGCATGGGCGGGTACTGTTTTACCTGCTAGTGCAGTCGCTGCCACTTCTACTACGGCTGGCACACCAATTTCTGATACCACCAGTACAGCGCCATTACAAAAAGAAGAAGAGCCAAAAGAGAGCTTTATGAAAGCGCTGCTACCTATTATTGGTTTGATTATCTTGGGTGCATTGGCTTGGGCTCTACTCAGAGGCTGTCAAGAAAACCCTGAACCGGTAGCAACACCAGCGGCTACAGTGCAGCAAGGGGTGCAAGGTAATGAGGCACTAGCGGTTGCAGGCGCGATTGAACCTGCATCACTGAGTATCGCAACTGGTGAAAATAGCGAGCTGTATGCTTGTCGTATGAGCGTAGGTGATGAGACATTACAAACCAATGTTATGAATGCTTTGACTGGTGCATTTGGTGATGAAGCCAATACATGCCGTGCTGACGTTGATGATAACTTTGCAGTAGATATGCCAGCATCTGCTCAACTGGCAACGATATTACCAATTATTAAAAATGTACCGAACGCGAGTATGATTATTAAAGGTGATAACATCACTGTCAATGCTCCTGATAAAGCCGCATTGGACAAGTTGGTTGCTGACTTACAAGCAGCTGCTCCTGCCATGACCGTGCAAGCTGAAGGTCCATTAGACTTGCAAGGTGAGATTGATGATAGTCTGGCTGCTGCAGATGTGGCGATGACCAATCTTGGTGAAAACCCAGATCCACGTGATGTTGCCCGCGCTTTGAGTATTCAGGTGATTAACTTCCAAGTAGATGAAGCAGTTATACCTGAAGTCAATAAGGCGCTGCTAGACCGTGCTGCAGAAATCATCAATAACGTACCTGATATGAAGCTGATGATTGTCGGTCATACGGACAGTCAAGCCTCTGATACCTATAATATGGAGCTGTCTCAGGAGCGTGCTGAGTCAGTGAAAGCGTATCTAGTGTCTAAAGGGGTTGATGCCAGTAAACTAACGACCAAAGGTATGGGTGAATCAGAACCAATCGCGGATAATTCAACCGAACAAGGTCGCTTCCGCAATCGCCGTATTGAGTTTATGGTCAATGACGAAGTTGTCAGTGCAAATGATGGCATGATGATAAACGGTGATTCGCTAGATCCAGATATGAACCCATTAGATAGTAACAATGATGATTTATTACCAGATGGCGATGACGCTACCCAAGGTACTGCGGTAGACCCAACCAATTAATCTACATGTTCTTATTTTGATTATAGTTAGACTATAGTAGCCAAATGACAAAAACCGCATCTTATAAAGGTGCGGTTTTTTCGTATGCTGCTTGATGATAGTTAAGTAAGCTATTACTTATACAGAGTAGGATCTGTTGATTCTTTGGCAATTTGAGCATCAGCTTGCGCATTAAAAAAAGTCTGAGTAATATTTTGCTTGGCTTGCTGCCAGTATTCAAACTGCTGGCAGGTAGATTCAAGATCGCCTTGCCATGTTGGGATGTTGCCGCGCATGGTTTTGATACGTTGCTGGTTAGGGTAAGGCAGATCTTGCGCAGCTTTGGCAGCCTCATGAGCAGCCACACGGTCGTTGCACACGAGAGCAATATCACAACCAGCATCAATGGCCGCTTTTACGCGAGCACTGACATCACCAGCCGCCTTTGCACCTGCCATCGATAAATCATCAGAGAATAATACGCCATCAAATTTAAGTTCATCTCGAATGATATCTTGTAGCCAAATTTTGGAGAAACCTGCTGGCTTGTCGTCTACTTGCGAAAATATCACATGTGCTGGCATAAGAGCGTCCAGACTATGTAGTGTTTGAGCAAAAGGTTGCATGTCGCTATTGATAATCTCATCCAAGCTACGCGTATCGATGGCTTCTGATACGTGCGAGTCAGGAGCGATGGCCCCATGACCGGGGAAGTGCTTACCAGTGGTTGCCATACCAGCGGCTTTCATACCGCGCATAAACTGTGTTGCAAGCGCAGTGATGGCTTGCGGCTCATGATGAAAGCTGCGATCACCGATGACTTGGCTAATACCATCTCTATCCAGTACGGGTGCAAAGCTCAAATCAATTCCTACAGCCAGCACTTCAGCTGCCATTAGATAACCGCAATCGTAGGCGCAGCTAAGTGCTTGACTTGGGTCTTGATTGAATAGCTCACCCAATCGTCCCATAGCAGGTAGGGGCGTGAAGCCTTCACGTAGTCTCGCGACTCGTCCCCCTTCTTGGTCCACACCGATAAGTATGTCTTGATTGTGATAACGTATATCGTCGCACAGTGCTCTGACTTGGGTCGCATCTGTGACGTTACGACCAAACAATATTACTCCACCGACCTGTGCTTGTTTAATCAAGCTGACATCTTCAGCGGTCAAAGCAGTACTATCGATATCTATCATTAAAACGCCGTACATCGCGTATTCCTTATTATTTTATATATGGTTATATTATGAGGGTGACTGATTATCTATCTATGGCTGTCTTATCGCTTATCAGTCATTTTTCAGATGTCTTATTATGACAGTTATTATTAACTGAGCATAATGTGGCAGATTATTAGGGTCAAATCAATTTGCTAATAGCCATCAAATTCAGTCATCAAATCGATGTTGATAGCCCTCAATTGCTATGTATGATAAAAGTGATAGAAAGTTTGGTATGTACAGGTGTAGCGTGTAAGATTGCTTATACAGTTTGAGACAGTTCAGTATTTATGCGCGTGATAATATTGATTGATTTTTGACTATATATCAGTATTTAATGATGCATAAAGTATAAGAATAAAAAACACAGCATTTATAGGTCATAACAGATTCGAGCATTTCTAATTCTGATGAATTACCCAATACTATTAACTTCAAATAACTAGGTACATATGATGAAAAAACAACCAGCACAGTGGTTACTCAGTGCAGCGTCAGTGGGCATCGCCGGTATTATCTTGACCCAAAGCTACGGTACTGCAGTCGCCGAGACCAATACGGGAAGTTTCGTTCAGACCCCTGAGCAAAAGGTCACCACCCGCCAAGTAGCCGCCTTGCTGGATCGCAGTCATTATCTCAATCAGCCTTTAGATAGTAAGACTGGTAGCGAAATCCTATCAATGTATATCGATAGCCTTGACCCAAATCATACGTTATTTTTACAATCCGATGTCGACGAGCTTAAGAAAAAACACGCTGAAGACTTTGGTGCTCGTCTAAAGCAAGGTGATCTATCTGCAGGGGTAGAGGTGTTTGATCGTTACCGCAAACGCTCAAACGAGTACTTTGCGATGGCCACTAAGATGCTTAAGACAGACATTGATTTAACAGGTAACGACACAATCATTCTTGATCGCGAAAAACTCGGTCATTTTAAAACCAAAAAAGAGCAGCGTGATTACTGGGAACGTCAGTTAAAGTTTCAGTTGATGAGCATTACGCTGGGTCAAGAAGACGAAAAAGCCAAAGAGAAAGTATTTTTAAGCAACCCAGATATTACTCGCGGACAAGACTTGGTACGTAACGATGAGCGTACGCCAAATGAAATTTTGCAAAATCGTTTGTCGCGTCAACAAGAGCAGTTTAAGCGTCTCAAAGATGATGAAATCATGGAAACCATCTTAAATACGGCGATGCTGACCTATGATCCGCACAGTAATTACTATGCACCGATTCAAGCGACGGAATTGCAAATCCAGTCTAGTCTTCAGTTGGAAGGTATTGGTGTCTCTATTCGTCCAGATCGCAAAAATCCGGATTATACCCGTATTGTGACTTTGGTCGATGGTGGTCCAGCCGCTAAGTCAGGTCAGATTAAGCCCAATGATTTGATCGTTGGTATCGCAAAAGATGGCGAAACCATGACGGACGTGGTTGGCTGGTCAACGCGTGAAATTGTCAGCTTGATTCGTGGTAAACGCGGTACATCGGTCACACTGAAACTACGTCAACCCAACACGCCAGATGCTAGCGCCCGTACGGTCACGGTAGTACGAGACATTATTCAGCAAGAAGAATCTGGCGTCACTCAGCGAGTGGTAGAAGTGCAGCGTCCTAATATTGATAAGACACCAAAGCGTATTGGCGTACTTGAGATACCGAGCTTTTATCTAAACTATCGTGCACGTCGTAATGGTGAAGACTACCGTAGCGTCAGTATCGATACTGAAAAAGCACTAAAAGAGTTGAATAAACAAAATATCGATGGTCTAGTGGTTGATTTGCGCAATAACCCTGGTGGCTCATTAGATGAAGTTGCCAAGATGTTAGGTTTCTTTATTAAGAGTGGACCACTAGTACAGATTCGTGATAATCGCGGTAACATTCAAGTGTATCGCGACAACGATGGCGGCGAGCAGTTGTATGATGGCAAAATGTCGGTTATTACCAATTTAGCATCAGCCTCAGCCAGTGAAATCTTTGCCGCAGCTATTCAAGACTATGGTCGCGGATTAGTAGTTGGTAGTACGACGACTGGTAAAGGCTCGGCGCAAATTCAGCTCGATAGCTTAGCTTTAGGCTCTGCCACCTTAACTCAGCGTAAGTTTTATCGTGTGACTGGCGGTAGTACACAGAATAAAGGTGTCGTACCAGACGTTGAGCTAGTCAATATCTATGACGATGCGACCTTTGGCGAGCGCGCTCAGAAAAAAGCATTGCCTTGGGACACTATCAGAACAGCACCATATAAGCCTGAAGGGAAGTTTACCAGTGATACATTGGCGACGCTCAATCAACAGTCTAAGATTCGCCAACAACAAGACCCGCAGTTTACTTATCTGTCGACGCTAAATGATATTCGTAACATGGATGATGAAAAGAAACCTGTTCGATTAGATATCAATAGTCGCCGAGCTAAAATGCAACTAATTGAAAAACGTTCATTAGAAGCAGAAAACAAGCGCCTTATCGCAACTGGTGAGCGTCCGTACTCTAACTGGAATACTTATCAAGCAGCGATGGACGCAAAATTTGAAGAACGTAGCCGTATGAAAGCAGCTGAACGTCCAGAATTACCAGAGGATGAAGCGTTTATCAATGAGGCAGCTTACCTGATGCTCAGCGCTGAACCTAAGACAATGCTTAGCCCTGAAGAAAAGCTATAATGTGAAGTTATTATAGCGTTACGTAATCTATGTAAGCATATGCTTACATAGATTGACGTTTAGACCTCTTACCAACGAAGGGTCAATCTGCGACTATAACTGTACGGCACGATTGAACGAAACGGTTCATTGATACTAGGGATTGGTATCTTAAAGGTCGCACTAGGGATAAGTAGTTTGCTGATTAAGGATGATAAGGCTGGATGCCTGTCAGTTATGAGATACCCCGGGATTAGGTATCATGTAACGCTAACATGGATGGTTGGTAATAAAAGCCGCATGACGCTTGTCGTTATGCGGCTTTGTTACGTCTGGATATTAATAATGTTTATAGCGGATTCTTTAAATAGATAGTACTCAAGTTGATCATATTTATATTAATTCGAAACTTACCATGAAATAAGCATAAAAAAGGCCAGTAACCTGATCGGCTACTGGCCTTTTAGATTAGATGATAAATCTAATAACTTACCATCTAACTATTTTCACTATACTCTAGAAGAGATTAGTGCTCAACGCCACCTGCACCATGTACATGGCCATGGTTTAGTTCGTCTTCAGTTGCTGCACGTACTTCTTGGATTTCAACATCAAATGTCAAACGCTTGCCAGCCAATGGATGGTTTGCATCAACAGTAACTTCTTGATCGTTTACAGCAGTCACAGTAACCAACATTACTTGGCCGCCAGCTTCTGACTGGAACTGCATACCAGGCTGAATGTCATCAACGCCTTGGAAGTTGTCACGTGGTACGTGCTGTACTGCTTGCTCTTGGTATTCGCCGTAGCCATCAGCAGGTTCAACGACTGCATTGACTTTTTCGCCAGCAGACTTACCTTCTAATTGTGATTCTAGGCCTGGGATAATGTTGCTGTGACCATGTAGATAAGCAAGTGGCTGACCTTCTGGTGACTGGTCAAGGATATTGCCTTCGTCGTCTTTTAGTGTGTAATTGAATTTGACGGCAGTGTCTTTTGCGATAGTAGTCATAAAATATCCTAAATATATCTATGTAAAAAATTAAATACGGTTGCAATAAACCTAAAAAAGCCAATCTGCAAGCCAAAAGGCCACGTCATTAGTCAATTATCATCAGTTTATTAAAGTAACTTTAGCAGTTAGCATCTTTAATTGAGATGGCCCACATAACTTTCAAGGCAAAAAACATAAAAAATGCCAATTAATGCCACAATTTACAATAATAACTGCTATTTTCTATAGTTAATGCATAGCTATTGGCTATTCATGGTTTAGGAGTTGCTTTTTTAGAGTAGGACTTCTAGCATAATTATAAAAATAAGGACGAGAGATACGATGACTGCATTTGCCAATACCACTACTAAACAACCAGCGAGCGATGTTTCAACCAATCATCATGATACTAAGGCTAAAACGATAGCTGATATAAGCTATCAATTTGATTTCTCCCGTTTCTACGAGCATTTGGTCGATGTATCATTGAGCTTTACAGCAGTATCCGATGCGCCGCAGCTTTGGTTACCAGCGTGGATACCAGGTAGTTATCTGATGCGCGAGTTTGCTCGAAACATCACGGCGGTCCATTATCAAGTACTAGAGGCTAAAACAGCGGATAGTGACAAGCAACCAGCGACTTATCGCGCACAAAAAATTGACAAAAATACATGGCAGCTGCCAGCGGTGCAAGCAGGGCAGACGGTCATCGTCGAGTACGAAGTCTATTGCTATGACTTGTCTGTGCGTACAGCTTATGTCGATCAGCAACGACTTTATGGCAATTTCACTTCACTTGCGCTTGCAATCGAAGGGCAAGAGCAAGCACCTGCCCAAGTTAGCTTAATCGTTCCTGAGACATTTTTTGCAGACAAAGAAAGTAGCAAAGTACTGTTGGCCTGTGGTTTGGACGCTACGCACCTGCAGATTGATCAGCAGCAAAAAGACAGTCAGCCATCGAACCATCAGCACATTTATAAGTTACAGGCAGCGAATTATCACGAGCTGATTGATTATCCATTCGAAATCGCAGAACAAGAAAAGTTTAATTTTATTATTCATGATAATGAGCATCAGACGCTACATCATAGCTTTTACCTGTCAGGTAAGCAGAATGCCAATCTAGGTCGGTTGCAGCAGGATATTACTCAGATTTGTCAGACCTACGTAGATTGGTTAGGCGATGCGCCATTTGACGATTATACGTTTATGACCTTTGCAAGTGGTCAAGACTATGGTGGGCTTGAGCATATCAACTCTACTAGCCTTATCACCCCGCGCAATGACTTACCCAGCACCAATGAGCCAAAGTTACCAAGTACAGATTATCAGCGATTTTTAGGATTATGTAGTCATGAGTATTTTCACTCATGGTGGGTGAAGACGGTACGTCCTGATGTCATGATCGATGTCGATTTACGACGTGAGGCATTTACGCCATTACTTTGGGTATTCGAAGGGTTTACGTCTTATATCGATGATTTTATGTTGCAAGCATCAGGCGTGATTGATAAAGCCAATTATCTGCGACTGCTAGCCGAGCAAATCAATCGCTACTATCAAACCCCAGGGCGTGGCAATCAAAGCGTGGCAGAGTCGAGCTTTGATGCTTGGATTAAACTGTATCGTACCGATGAAAATACAGGCAATGCGGGTATCAGCTACTATAATAAAGGCGCATTGGTAGCTTTATGTCTAGACCTAATCTTACTCAAGCATAGTGATGGTTGTTATCGTTTGTTTGATGTGGTCAAAGCTTTTTATACTCAGGCCAAGCAGAACGATAGTAAGCGGATTGGTATCAGTAGTGATGACATGGCCTCTGTTATTGAGCAGTTTATGCCGCTAGCAGAATGGGAAGACTTTGAACGTCGTTACGTCAATGGGGTAGAAGAGCTGCCAATTGAAGCGTTGCTAGTGGCAAACGGTGTCAAAATACAGGCGAATACCAAAGAAACCGCTGACAAGCATGTGCCTTGGGGTATGCGATGTAATGAGACGCCAGCTGGGCTCAAGGTCAATCGTGTGATGCGAGGTAGTATTGCGGCTAAAGCTGGTATTTCAGCGCATGACGTTATTATCGCGATTGACGGCATCAAAGCAGATACGAAACAACTTACCACCTTGGTTAATACAGAGCATCCTGTTGAATGCTATTTATTCCGTCGTGATGAGCTGATGTGTGTTCAGGTTCAACCCGAAACGACAACTAAAGTTGAGCCGCGAGATGAGACAACTGGCATGACTGGAGCAGTACCTCCTCATAAAGTAAGCCTACGCTTAGCAAAAAGAGATAAGACTTTAGAGAATGATAATGAGCAATTAAAAGGTGAGGCAGGTTGGGAGACATGGCTTAATGTTATGAAACGATAGCCTCGATGCTATATAAAATACCTTTCCATACAAAAAACCCTCTTCCGAGCAATACTGCTTTGAAGAGGGTTTTTTATAATCTATAATATTGTTGATATGTCTAAGCAACCTAAGTGATTAACAAATCAGGGGTTAGCGAGATATACAATTACTGCTCTTTGGCTCTGTTGTCTAGATTATCTGGGCTATCTAGGTTCTTATCATCGGTAAATTCGGACTCAATATTTTCATCTACAGAGCTATCGTCTTTTTCGCTACTTGCAGCCTCAAGCGCAGCAATCCAGTTTTTCATCACATCGATTTCAGTTTGCTGGGTATCAATGATGTCTTGAGCCAACTGACGCATCTCTTCATCTGTCCCATATTCGAGCTGAACTTTTGCCATATCAACAGCGGCAATATGATGCGGTAGCATACCGCGTGCAAATGCCATATCAGGCACGGGATCAGCCACACCCAAAGTCATTTCGCCATGCATATTTTCCATGTTTTTAGCATATGCTTGCTGCATTGCCACAGTATTTGGCTTAGGTTTGGCAGCATCAGGATGGCTAGCCAACCACTTGTTTAATACATCGATTTCAGCTTGCTGGGCCGTAATGACATCTTGAGCAAGTTGGCGCATCGCTTCATCAGTACCATACTTGAGCTCTATTTTTGCCATCTCTACCGCGCCGCGATGATGTCCCAACATGCCTTTAGCAAAAGCGGTATCAGGATCGTTATAACCCATCCCAATCATCATCTCGTCATGCATTCTAGTCATCGATCTCGTATAGTCTCTGAGCATATCGCTCATTTGAGACTCATCACTGACACTGCTATCGCTGTCATTTGTTAGAGTATCATCTGCCATACCGTCATGCTCAGCATGTGGCATATCAGTCACGGGCGGTGAGGTTTCTTCCGCAGGATTTGATTGGTTGTCCTCAGTCGTTGGCTGACAGGCGCTCAATACAAGCGCCGCAGAAATGCTAGTGACCAACGAAAGAAAACGACGAGAAGCAATCATGACATATCCCTATTGCGAAAAAACCAAACGATAAATGGACAATACCTATTATACATAATCAATTACGTGCTGAATGTTAGCAGATAAACCTTACCCATTCGAGACACTATGTTTAATAGGTCGTAATATATTAGTGTCAGAGCTTTATATTTGGGGCTAAATAGCCAAACAGTGTGAATTAATCAACAATATATAAACTTAAAACCATATAAACTAGTTAGTAATACCTAACTGCTTACAGCGCTCACTATCCAAATGAACGCGTACAAACTCTCCAACAGCTAACTCACCTAGCTCAAACCCTGCAACTGACCAACGTATCAAACGCAGACAAGGCAGACCGACATGAGCCGTCATACGTCTGACTTGGCGATTTTTACCTTCATAGATAGTTAGCATTAGCCATGAGTCCGGCACACTTTTACGCTCACGTATTGGAGGGTTACGTTGCCAAAGCATCATTGGCAGCTCATCTTCACTGACGTGTTTGACCTCAGCAGGTAGCGTTTTACCATCTTTTAAAACCACGCCACGTTTGAGCTTATTGAGTTGCTCAGCAGTAGGAATTCCTTCTACTTGCACTAAGTAAGTTTTACCTTGTTTGCGCCCTGCATTTGCTTTTGGCGGATGAGTAATTGCTTTGTTAACGCGACCATCATCGGTCAAAATCAGCAAGCCCTCTGAAGTAGCATCTAACCGACCAGCAACTCGTAAAGCCTTGTCAGTAAAGTATTGCGATAGGGTGGTGTGATCGTTATTACTGTCATCTCTAAACTGACTTTGCACGCCGTAAGGCTTGTTGAATAAGATGAGACTAGAAGTAGACATAAAAAGGTGTTTCCTAGTTTTTGATGGACAATGAATCATTGTAGCGTATGTTTTGTGATGCAGAGCTAGTATTAAGCGACAAGACTAAAGGCTATATATTTAATGTGCTGTATGCTACATGACCTGCTACAAAAGTAGGACAGCGCTTGTATAGATTTGCTGTTATCCTAAATCCGCATTCCGATAGTGGTGTTTATATTTTTGATAGAGAAATATCTACTATCTGCAAGCGACAATCATTATTTGGGTCTTTATGTTCATTTTTTAGCTTCGAGCTATTTTTAACATTGTTCAAACCAATGCCGCAAGTGTCGTACTCATTAAAGCTTTGCTTAGCCGATAAGCGCCCAAAGCGTTACAACTATAATAAAACGGTTAGCATAACAAAGTGTTAAGTTCGCTTGCGACGTCCAACATACAACCAAGGAGTATCATCGATGTCATATGATAAGGTTATCGTGCCAAGAGACGGCGAAAAAGTGACCGTAAACGCAGATTTAACATTAAATGTTCCCAACCATCCGATCATTCCGTTTGTGGAAGGTGATGGAATCGGTGTAGATATCACGCCTATCATGATAAAAGTAGTCAATGCTGCAGTTGATAAAGCGTATCACGGCAAGAAGTCTATCATTTGGATGGAGACTTATCTTGGTGAAAAAGCGGCGAAAGTATATGACGGCGACTATTTGCCAAGCGAGACGCTAGAGATTCTAAAAGACTACGTCATTAGTATCAAGGGTCCATTGACCACGCCAGTGGGTGGCGGCTTTAGCTCGTTAAACGTTGCGGTACGCCAGAACCTTGACCTATACGTATGTCAACGCCCCGTACGTTGGTTTGAAGGCGTGCCAAGTCCAGTGCAGCATCCAGAGCTGACGAATATGGTTATCTTTCGTGAAAACACAGAAGACATCTACACGGGTATCGAGTGGAAAGCGGGCAGCGATGATGCCAAAAAAGTTATCAATTTCTTGAGAGATGAGATGGGTGTGACCAGTATTCGCTTCCCTGAAGACTGCGGCATCGGTATCAAGCCTGTCTCAAAAGAGGGCTCACAACGTCTGGTACGCAAAGCGATTCAGCATGCCATCGATAATGATTTGCCAAACGTGACTCTAGTGCATAAAGGCAATATCATGAAGTTTACTGAAGGCGCATTCAAGGATTGGGGCTATGAGCTAGCGGCAGAGCGTTTTGGTGCAGAGTTATTAGATGGCGGTCCATGGATGACTATGAAAAATCCAAAAACAGGTAATGATATTATTATTAAAGACGTCATCGCTGATGCGTTTTTGCAGCAGATTTTGATGCGTCCCGCAGACTATTCTGTAGTAGCAACGCTTAATCTGAACGGTGACTATATCTCTGATGCATTGGCCGCTGAAGTAGGCGGTATTGGTATCGCACCTGGTGCAAATAAAGGCGGCGCGATCGCTGTTTATGAAGCGACGCACGGTACTGCACCCAAGTACGCTGGTCAGAATAAAGTAAATCCAGGTTCACTAATATTGTCTGCTGAGATGATGCTTCGTGATATGGGCTGGACGGAAGCAGCTAACCTTGTCATCAGTGGTATCCAAGGGGCGATTGCCAATAAAACAGTCACGTATGATTTTGAGCGTCTGATGCCAGATGCTACCTTACTGAGTACTTCGGAGTTTGGTAAGGCGATTATTGAGCATATGGAAGCATAAGACTATTCAAACTCTAATCATTCTATTTTATTATTATGTACAAAAAGCCGCCTGATTATACAGGTGGCTTTTTTTATTTCACTCTTTATAGAGCCTTTATACAGCACAAAAAAACACCCCAACGTTCTAAGACGGTTGAGGTGTTTTTTACTAAGACTTAAACTTGCTTAATCGCTGCTAGGTATAAAAACCAAAAGAGATTAGGCTTAATGGTTTAAGAGCAGTTGCTTAAAATTATAGCGATGCCAACGTCTCGTTAAACAAAGCGCTTGGACGCATTGCTTTCTTAGCCAATTCTTCATCAGCATAGTAGTAGCCTTTGATGTCTACTGGCTTGCCTTGAGCTTGGTTAAGTTCTTTAACGATGGCTTCTTCGTTCTCTTTTAGCTTTTGCGCGAATGGTGTAAATTGCGCTTTTAGCTCGCTATCTTGATCTTGCGCTGCAAGCTCTTCTGCCCAGTACATTGCTAGATAGAAGTGGCTACCACGGTTGTCCAACTCGCCAGTTTTGCGTGATGGCGACTTATCGTTTAGTAGCAATTTCTCTGTTGCTGTATCTAGCGTGTCTGCCAAGATTTGAGCTTTAGCATTGTTGTCGTTGTTTGCAAGATGCTCCAAAGATACCGTCAATGCCAAGAACTCACCAAGTGAATCCCAACGTAGATGGTTTTCTTCTGTCAGCTGCTCAACGTGCTTCGGTGCAGAACCACCAGCGCCAGTTTCAAATAAACCGCCGCCTTTCATTAATGGTACAACTGATAGCATCTTGGCACTGGTACCTAGCTCTAGGATAGGGAACAAGTCAGTTAGGTAATCGCGTAGGATGTTACCGGTCGCAGAGATAGTATCTAGACCACGAGCAACGCGCTCTAGCGTATAACGCATCGCACGAACCTGAGACATAATCTCGATATGTAAGCCAGTAGTATCATGATCTTTTAGATACGTTCTAACTTTTTTGATTAGCTCATTCTCATGTGGACGGTATGGGTCTAACCAGAAGATAACAGGCGTATCTGATTCACGAGCACGGCGTACGGCAAGTTTTACCCAGTCTTGGATAGGCTCATCTTTGACCTGACACATGCGCCAGATATCACCTTTCTCAACACGTTTTTCGAGTAGCACTTCATCCGTATCAATATCGACGATACGTGCAATACCAGCATCGCTAGACTCAAAAGTCTTGTCGTGCGAGCCATATTCTTCAGCTTTTTGAGCCATTAGGCCAACGTTAGGAACGGTGCCCATTGTTTTTGGATCAAAGTTACCATGCCATTTGCAGAAGTTGATCATTTCTTGGTAAATACGCGCAAAGGTAGACTCTGGCATGACGGCTTTACAGTCATACATTTTGCCATCAGCACCCCACATTTTACCGCCTGAACGAATCATCGCTGGCATAGAAGCATCAACGATTACATCACTTGGTGAATGGAAGTTGGTGATACCTTTTGAAGAGTCAACCATTGCCAGACGTGGGCGATGCTCTTGACACGCATGTAAATCACGCTCAATTTCTTCACGCTTTGAAGCTGGTAGCGTTGAGATCTTGTCGTATAGATCTGCCATACCGTTGTTGACGTTGATACCTAGCTCATCAAAGAAAGCGCCATGTTTCTCGAAAGCTTCTTTATAGTAGATTCTAACTGCATGACCAAAGACGATAGGATGCGAGACCTTCATCATAGTCGCTTTCACGTGTAGTGAGAACAAGATACCAGCTTCGCGGCAATCTTCCATTTCACGCTCATAAAACTCTAATAGTGCTTTTTTGCTCATGACCATCAGGTCGATGACTTCTTTATCAAGCAAAGCAATTTTAGGCTTTAATACTTTTTGAGTACCGTCATCAAGTAACAACTCCATACGTACCGTACGAGCTTTATCTAATGTCATAGATTGCTCGCCATCGTAGAAGTCGCCGCCATGCATGTGTGATACATGCGTGCTTGACCATTGCTTCCATTCACCCATAGAGTGTGGGTGCTTGCGTGCATAGTTTTTAACTGCTTTAGGAGCACGGCGATCTGAGTTACCTTCACGGAGTACTGGGTTCACTGAACTGCCTAAGCTTTTGCCATAGCGCTTGCGTAGCTCTTTTTCTTCGTCAGTTTGTGGATCTTCTGGGAAGTTAGGGATAGCATAGCCTTTGCTCTGTAGCTCTTTGATAGCGGCTTTTAACTGCTGTACAGAAGCACTGATGTTTGGCAGTTTGATGATATTGGTGTTTGGATCTTGAGTCAGACGACCTAGCTCAGCTAAGTTGTCAGGAACACGTTGCTCTTCGGTCAAGTATTCAGGGAATTCGGCCAATATACGCGCTGCAACAGAGATGTCGCTGGTTTCAACTTCAACGCCTGCCGTTTTAGTGAATGCTTCGACAATAGGTAAGAACGACAGAGTCGCCAGCGCTGGGGCTTCGTCAGTTTTTGTATAAATAATTTTTGACATTTTAGTTAGATCTTCCTTTAGGCTGTAGTTAATAATAAAGCTCAAATATAGTGTTGAATATGCGTCAATGATACTATGCAATAATCCATGATATGGTTAGAACAAGTACTTCATATGTAGCTTCTTAGAAATTTTTAAGACAGGTCAGACATTTTCTTTTAATAATATTCATGAAAAAAGCATTTGAAGGCAACACGTTAACGGTCGGCGCAAAATTGCCTAAAAGTGAATCACTGACGCTACATTATAATCAATCCACTATAAATCCGATAGGATGTCAATCGTATACCATGAACTAAGTATACTGTTTTAGCTCGTATCCTATGGTTTCGAATTATACTAAGCTAATAACAACCTTATTCTACCAGTCATCGGCTTCGATATCATCTTTTCCATACAACTACTGTTTTTTCATGACGTTTTATATTGATCTTACTGCCCATGAGTGCAGTCGTACAAACCACCGGCGTTATCGTTGGTGGTTTTTTATTGGGTGCGGATAAGTTTTTGCAAATTGTGACAGCAATGACGTAAAAATTTGCTAGTCTAGGTCATCAATAGATTGGTTATCGATAAATATATCGCGATTATAATAGTGACGGTGAATATGAGTTTAGAGTATGCGCTGATTAATGATACCAGCTGGCAGAGCCAAACAGAGTGGCGTACGCCAGATACCCCTTTTATGTCATTTGCTTTTTGGCAAGCGCTGACTGACACCGGAGCAATTGGTGAGCAGGCAGGGTGGCTACCGATATTTATTTTGGTACATCGTGTCACAGGCGCTACTAACAGTGCCGATAGTGAAGATAGCACCGATACCTTAGTAGACAGTGCGGCAGAAAATACATTGCAGCCTGTGGCCGTCATGCCAGTATTTATAAAAGGCCATCATCGCGGTGAGTTTGTATTTGATCATGCATGGGCTGAAGCTTATGCACGCTATGGCGTTGATTATTATCCGCGATTGGTCACTAGCGCACCATATACACCGATTACCGGTCAAAGAGTTTGGTTGGCAAAAGGTGAAACCTTAAATGAAGATATTCTCAAAACAGCCATCGCAGGTATCGATGATATCGCTCAACAAGTGGGCGCCTCAAGCTGGCATGGACTGTTTGTGACACCTGAGCTTGCCTCTATCGCCACCACATCTATGCCAACTGAAATTGATGTAGAGCATGCTATAGCTGCTCAAGAAAGCGGCGTAGAGTCAGCTACTATTGAGCTACCTATATTTGAGCGTCAAGGCTGCCAGTTCTTATGGCAAAACAAAGACTTACTTAATGACAGTAAGCCATTTGCAGATTTTGATGCTTTTTTGATGACCTTAAAAGCCAAAAAGCGCAAAACCATTCGGGCTGAGCGCCGTAAAGTTGCTGAGCAGGGCATTAGTTGCCAGCGAAAATGCGGCGATGCTATTAGCGATGCTGACTGGAAGGCTTTTTATCACTGTTATGTGATGACCTATGCAGTACGCGGACAACAACCTTATTTGACGATAGATTTTTTTATGGCATTGGCAGCGAGCATGCCTGAGCATATAATGCTTGCGCAAGCACTCGATGCCAGTGGTGAGATTATCGCGAGCAGTTTGTTCTTATATGACAGACCTGATAGCGACAATGTTAATGGTGATAAGGCTGATGGCGATAATAATGCTACCTTATATGGTCGTTACTGGGGCGCACTAGGTGAATATGACAGCTTGCATTTTGAGCTGTGTTATTACCAAGGTATCGAGTTTGCTATTGAGCAAGGGTTAATGTCTTTTGATCCTGGTACGCAAGGCGAGCACAAGCTGGTACGTGGTTTTATTCCAACCACGACACATTCTATCCACCGTATCTATGATCCACGTTTTGTACCAGCGATTGGCGATTTTTGTGCCAGAGATCGAATGCATATGGCGCAGTATCGTCAGCAGGCCTTTGAAGCTTTGCCTTTTAATGCAGACAATATGCCTGAATTTGATGGTAGTGACTCATAGCACTAATTCGTAACGGTAACCAGCTTTGACTCACTCTGCTTTTATTTGCAAGCACCTTTTAACTATCAAACATCCTATAAAAAATACTAGCCATAAACTATGACCAGCAATTCTTTTAGTTCTACCAGTGGCCTACCTCCTACTGAACTCTTACCTTGGCTAAATGCTGAAGGTTCTCTCACTGCGATATTAGAAGAGAAGGCAGGGCAGCCGCTGCGCGTAAAACGCAGCTTTGAAGGCTATCGTTCGCTGACTTTAGGTCAGAAAAAGCAGCTAGGTGTACGAGGCATGATGCTAAATCGTCCAATGCTGGCATGGATACGGGAAGTGCAGCTATATGGCAATGATGAAATGCCATGGGTGCAAGCACAGAGTATCTTTCCTTTAAACAGTTTAAAAGGTCAGTCTCGTCGTCTTCAGCATCTGAAAAATACACCTATCGGCTACGTGTTATTTAAGCGTCGCCGTACCTTGCCAAATGAGCGTTTTATCAGTCATACCAGTGACGGTTGGCAACGACAAACGCGTTATGACTGGCATGGTCGTAAGATAATGATCAGTGAAACGTTCCTACCGGCGTTCTTGTAATCACTTCACTATAAAAGTATTGCTGTGTTAACCTCGCTTGAGGTATTTAATATAGATCTACACTCGGCTGCCTTGTATTACTTTTAAATTGAATCGACTATATCTAGCCACATTTAAAAATATTTTATGCCTAAAACAGCATAAAAGGGCGGGCAAGAGAAAAAATTCAGCGGGTAAATCCTTTATTTTATTGGCTATTTATCTGTGTTATATAGTCATTTAATTCGCTCATCCTAAGGTGAGGTTTTTTTGCGCTCACAGCACAAATTTTCATGTTACACTTAATCTTTCGCGATGATATCGATGCAAATGTACATCGATTTTATTGACGAATCAGTCAAGTTAATAACAGGTCAGTCGCCTGTATTTATTCTTATTTCAATCTTTGCTAATAGACTCCATTCACAATAATGGTCGTACCATAAAACAGACTGCAGAAAAACAGCGTGCAGAGGTATTAATAGTACTTCAGCGACGTTGACGCAGTAGTTGTTTTATTGTGGGCAGGCTATAAGCTTCTTTTCAATGACGTTTTTTAATGACAGTCACTACTTAGGACATCACTATGTTTAAAGATATTTCTATCAAAGATTTTGATCCAGTACTTGCTGAAGCGATGGCCGCAGAAAGCGTTCGTCAAGAAAACCATATCGAGCTTATCGCCTCTGAAAACTACTGCTCACAAGCAGTGATGGAAGCACAAGGTACCGACCTTACCAACAAATACGCAGAAGGCTATCCTGGCAAGCGTTATTATGGTGGTTGTGAGCATGTGGATGTGGTTGAGCAATTGGCTATTGACCGTGCTAAAGAGTTGTTCGGTGCAGAGTATGTGAACGTTCAGCCGCATTCTGGTAGCCAAGCAAACTCAGCCGTATTTTTAGCATTGCTAGAAGCAAATGACACTGTACTAGGCATGAGCTTAGACGCTGGTGGTCACTTGACGCATGGCGCACATATCAACTTCTCAGGTTTGAACTACAATGCCGTACAGTACGGATTGGTAGATGGCACTGGCCTTATTGATTATGACCAAGTAGAGAGCTTGGCGCGTGAGCATAAGCCAAAAATGATCATCGCGGGTTTCTCAGCATATTCACAAATAGTTGATTGGCAGCGTTTCCGTGACATCGCGGACGAAGTAGGCGCGTATCTATTGGTCGATATGGCTCACGTTGCAGGCCTAGTTGCTGGCGGTGTTTATCCAAACCCAGTACCTTTCGCTGATGTGGTCACAACGACGACGCACAAAACCCTACGTGGCCCACGCTCAGGTATGATTTTGGCGCGTGATGAAGTATTGGCTAAAAAGCTAAACTCAGCTGTATTCCCAGGCAACCAAGGTGGCCCGTTGATGCATGTTATCGCTGCAAAAGCGGTTTGCTTTAAAGAAGCGTTAGAAGATAACTTCAAAACGTATCAGCAGCAAGTAGTGAAAAATGCGCAAGCCATGGCAAAAGTGGTTCAAGAGCGCGGCTATGAAGTCATCTCTGGCGGTACTGAAAACCATCTGATGCTGATCAGTCTCGTTAAGCAAGAAATGACGGGTAAAGAAGCAGACAAATGGCTTGGTGAAGCACACATCACTGTCAATAAAAACGCTGTACCAAACGATCCAAAATCACCATTCGTGACTTCTGGTATCCGTATCGGTACGCCAGCGATTACTACTCGCGGTTTCAATGAAGCACAAGCGGGCGAGTTGGCAGGTTGGATCTGTGACGTACTAGACAGTCGCGGTGATGAAGCGGTTGCTACTGAAGTACGCGCTAAAGTAGAAGCTATTTGTGCAGAATTACCAGTCTATGCTAAAAATCAGTAAACTTTAGAATGGTAATAAAAAAAACCGCTAAGCTTTTGCTTAGCGGTTTTTTTGTTATTGCTCTCTATAAATATTAGAGCATTTAACGCAAACCTATATTGGTATTGCTATTTAGCTCTTTTAATTATATTTAAGTCTATTGTTTAACCTGAAGATTACTACCGACATTTTTCGATAAATGTAGTGATCTTGACTGAGTTTTGGTATTAGTTTCAAGGAGCTAAGTTGATGTTTAATTAAGAAAAATGTGTAAATCTCTTTGTTTATACAAAAATATTAGTATATAGTCAGTATTGAACATTTAGTAATAATACTAATACAAATTATAATAAATAGTTACACTTTGTATTAGTATCGCTGTAATTGATTGAATAATTATATAAATATTATTTTCAATAGAGGGATTTACATGAAAAAACAATCTTTAGTCGCAACGATGCTATTACTCAGCACGACTCTTGCGCAAGCAGCAGAACAATCAGGTTTAGCAGCATTTGGAGCAGGTCTCGATGGCTTTATGGCCAATATATTCGGCTGGTTCGTCGACCTTATTTTCTTTTCAGTACCTCTTGGAGACGTCAGCTTCCCGCTCATTGTGGGTTGGTTATTAGTTGCCGCACTCGTATTCACTTTTTACTTTGGATTTATTCAGTTTCGCCAAATAGGCTTGTCTTTAGATATTGTTAGAGGCAAATATACCGATCCCAATCCCGCTAACAAAGAAGAAGGCGAGGTCAGCCATTTTCAAGCCTTAGCTACTGCGTTATCAGGTACTGTTGGTCTTGGTAATATCGCAGGCGTTGGTGCAGCACTTGCTATTGGTGGACCTGGTGCTACCTTTTGGATGATTATGGTCGGCCTATTCGGTATGGCGACTAAGTTTGTAGAATGTACGCTAGGTGTTAAATACCGTACGGTACTACCCTCTGGCGTCGTATCAGGTGGCCCTATGTACTACCTAAGCCGCGGTATGGCTGAACGTGGTATGGGCGGATTAGGTAAGTTTCTGGCTGTTGGTTTTGCACTCATGTGTATATTGGCGACCTTTGGTGCTGGTAACATGTTCCAAGGCAACCAAGCCTTTGCAGTCATGAGCTCTACGTTTAGCATTCCAACGGACTACAGTGTATTCTTTGGTATTGGCTTAGCATTTTTAGTCGGTATGGTTATCATTGGTGGTATGCCGCGCATCGCAACCGTTACCGAAAAAGTCGTACCCTTTATGGCTTTGTTATACATTACTATGGCGGTAATCGTACTGATTGCTAACTTTAATCATATCGGTACTGCATTTGGCGAGATTTTCTCGGGTGCCTTCACTGGTGCTGGTGTGGCTGGTGGCTTCATTGGCGCATTGATTCAAGGTTTAAAACGTGCAACTTTCTCTAACGAAGCAGGTGTTGGTTCAGCCGCTATTGCTCACTCAGCAGTAAAAACCAAAGAGCCTGCTACTGAAGGTCTAGTAGCGCTATTAGAGCCTTTCATTGATACGGTTGTTATCTGTACGATGACGGCGCTTGTTATTACTATCTCTGGGGTCAACACTGCCGCAAACTTACAAACCCAAGCGCTTACTGGTGTGGATCTAACCCGTGCAGCCTTCATGGAGACGGCGCCTATCTTCCAGTATTTCCTAGCTGTCGCGGTATTATTATTTGCTTTCTCAACGATGATTTCATGGTCATACTATGGTCTAAAAGCTTGGACTTACCTCTTCGGTGAAGGTAAAGGCGGCGAGATGATATACAAACTTATCTTCTTAATCTTCGTTGTTATCGGTACCATCGTACAGTTCAGCTTTGTTATCGACTTCTCAGATGCGGCTCTGTTCGCTATGGCTATCTTTAACATCATCGGTCTGTACTTCTTGATGCCAATTGTGAAAAGAGAGGTTAACTCTTTCATAGCGCGTGTGAAAAGTGGTGAAATTAAAAAGTATAAATAATGGGTTCGATTGAACACTCTGTTATAACTTGATAATTAAAAAAGCCCGCCAAGATAAGTCTTGGCGGGCTTTTCGATGGCTAATATTTGTTATTTGTTAGATATCTATTAAGTTTTGATCTGTAACAGCATCAGCCTACATAAACGGCAGCTTCGTAAATATCTGTAGTATCGTGGCATTAACGATATCAACGAAGAACGCACCTACCATTGGCACAATCAAGAATGCTTTAGGTGAAGGCAGATAGCGATCAGTGACTGCCTGCATGTTCGCAATCGCTGTCGGTGTCGCACCCATACCAAAACCACAATGCCCCGCTGACAATACAGCCGCGTCGTAGTCTTTACCCATAATTTTAAAGGTAATCAGGTAAACGTAGATAATCATAATGATGGTCTGTACGACCAATATGACTAGTACAGGACCTGCCAAATCGGTCAACTGCCAAAGTTTCAAAGACAATAATGCCATCGCTAAAAATAGGCTTAAAGAAGCATTACCAAGTACATCAATTGAGCGGTCAAACATATCAAAATTGAAGACCATCGTCAGTACATTGCGAATGATGACACCGCCTGCCAGTGCCCATACGAAAGTAGGCAGCTCAAACCATGTACCTTCAGCAACGATGGCCATCACATCGGCAAAAGCCAAAGCACCTGCGAATAGTGCCAAGGTTTCGATAGTAGAAGAAGCGGTGATAAAGCGCATGCTATCAGGTCTTTCAAAGATATCTTTATTACTACCTGCAGACTCCTCATCGTGTTTGGTGCTATATAACGACTGTGCACCAGCAACTTTTTCGATATCGCTAGGATCAGGGTTAGCTGGCGTTGGTTTTAGGCCAAGTCGATTAATCAAGCGGCGGGCAACAGGACCGCCAACAATACCACCCGCGACCAAACCATAAGTAGCAACCGCGATACCAAGTGTAGTCGCACCGACCACGCCGTAGTCTTGTTCTAGCGTAATGCCCCAAGCGCCTGCTGTACCATGACCACCAGTTAGAGCGATAGAACCTGTCACCAGACCGAGCAGAGGATCAAGTCCCAATGCACTTGCCATGGCCACACCGACGACGTCCTGCAATACAATAAATACTGAAACAACGATAGTAAAAATTAGTAATGGTGTGCCGCCTGCTTTTAGTCGACTAAAATCAGCGCTCAGACCGATGGACGCAAAGAACATCAACATGGTGGCGGTCTGTAGTCCTTGATGAAAGTTAAAACTATATCCCCAAACCATATTGAGAGCATAGACGACAATCGCCGCGACCAAACCACCAGCAACCGGTTCTGGAATATTAAAGTCTTCTAAAAACTTGACTCTCCGCACCAAAAACCGCCCAAGTAGCAGCACTAAGGTGGCCAATATCAGGGTGTAATAACCGTTTAAGGTAATCTCCATAGGTTAATCCTTTCTATAAAATAAATTAACCTGAATTCGGGATAAATATGGCTTTATCTCGAATTCAGGTTTCTATGATGACGAATAGTTATCGGTGACTATCGGCGGTCGGGCTTGCAATATATAGGCTTTTAGCGACTAATTTTCTAACGCATAAGCTTCATCCTCAGATGGCACGATGATCCACAATTGCGGTTTGCCAAATTCTCTAAAAGCATCCTCAATGATGCTTTTAAAGACATTGAAGTCCTCAGTGTTTATTCTTTTAACGTCTGTCAAATCCAGCCTTAAATGAATTGCCTCACTGTCTGTTAGACAATCCCATGCACTGTCCCAGTTGTGCGAAAAATAACTAGGAAAGTCACAGGCCTTGGCCAAACTCGTCAATAGCTCAGTTTTTTCGAGCGTGTCACCTACGGCTATAGTAACAGCCTGCGCAGGAATGCTAGTACCCAGTGCTGTACCGTTTTGGTTAATGTGGTCTTGATTCACGTGGCTTTGATTAACGTAGTGGATTGCTTGGTTCATACTTTCTCGGTCCGTATTCGCTTGTTTCATATCAGCTCGTTTAATATTAAGGCACCTGTAGTCTTTGGAAACTATCATAATGGTCGATAGTCAAGTAATAGACAGTAGGCGGGTTACCACCTGTGACGATACGCCGTGCGCCGCGATGAGAGACACTAGGGGTGGGTACGGTATATTCGCGGTAGTAGCCTTGTGACTGGGCGGGTAGTCTGCCTTCACGGTTATAAAACGTCGTGCCATCTTTATTTGGGTAAGGAAATGGTCCACCTTGCTGGATAAGCGCAATCGTATTATCGACCTGTGCATCACCCGTTATACCAGCAGTAATGGTTTGGCTCGTATTATTAGTGACGTCCTGCGATACCGTTGTCGACTCGATGCTATCAGCAAGCAATGTCGAATTTAAATCGCCAAAGAAATAGAAAGCGACGGCGATGATAGCGATAAGGCTAAATAGCGTAGAGCCTAAGCTTCTCTTATTGGGTCTGCTATTGTGACTGCTACGATTTGAGTTACGAGTGCTGTGATGGCTATTAGTATTAGTAGGTGTATAGTTTGGAATACCTGATGCAGTATCTTGTTCAAGGCTCAATGAAGATGAGGTCACTTCAGTGGCTCTCAATTGGTTTTTATCATTACGGGCACTGTTAAAATAGACACTTTGACCAACCGTTATAGGTTTCGCCAGTCTTGCTTTGCTAATATGAAAGAACACATCTTCACTTTGATTATCTACATCGATAAAGCCATAGCCTTTATCTTCGTTCCAGTGCTTAATCTTGCCACTTTGCATGGTCGTACCGCTCCCTATAATTTAAATGCCTTAACTAAAATACTTGTGATTTAAACGAAGAAACGCCAGCATAATTGCTGACGTTTCTGATTACTCGTTTTGATAGTCGATGCTAGTATGATTAAGCACGGGTTTCGCCATGACCATACACGATCCATTTTTGTGAAGTCAGACCTTCAAGACCGACAGGGCCACGTGCATGGATTTTGTCCGTTGAGATACCAATCTCAGCACCGAGACCGTATTCAAAACCATCAGCAAAACGGCTAGAAGCGTTAATCATCACGCTGGCTGAGTCCACTTCTCGGATGAAGCGTTGCGATTTGGTATAGTTATCAGTGATGATGACATCGGTATGATGGCTGCCGTGCGTATTGATATGTTCAATCGCTTCGTCAATACCTGCGACCACTTTTATCGCTAGGATAGGAGCTAAATATTCAGTATCCCAATCCTCAGAAGTGGCAGCGGATAGATGACCTTTAAGCTTAGCATTCTCATTTAGAATAGCTTGCGATTTGTCATCAAGACGCAGTTGCATCGCATCATCAGCAGCAATGATGGCTTCGGCAATTTTAGGTAATAGCTCATTAGCGACTGCCTCGTCGACCAATAAGGTTTCCATGGTATTACACGTACCGTAGCGATGAGTCTTTGCATTCACACTGACCTTGATCGCAATTTCAGGATCAGCATCGCTATCGATAAAGGTATGGCAATTACCATCTAAATGCTTAATTACAGGTACTTTTGCATCGTTACTGATACGCGCAATCAAACCTTTACCACCACGTGGGACGATGACATCGACGTATTCAGTCATGGTAATCAGCTCACCAACGGCTGCACGATCGGTCGTCTGTAGCACTTGCACGCTATGTTCTGATAGATCAGTATGGCTAAGTCCTTTGATGATGCATTTAGCAATCGCTTGGTTAGATTCAAATGCCTCAGAACCACCGCGCAAGATAATAGCGTTACCTGACTTGAGTGCTAGTGAGGCAGCTTCTAATGTTACATTAGGGCGCGACTCATAAATCATACCGACCACACCAAGTGGTACGCGCATTTTGCCCAAATGAATACCCGATGGCTGATAGGTCATATCAGTGACTTCACCGATTGGATCAGGAAGGCCAGCGACGTCTTTAAGACCTTGTAGCATACCGTTAAATCGTGCTTCGTTTAGCTCCAAGCGGTCGAGGAGTGCACTATCAAGATTATTTTTTTGACCGTTGTCCATATCGATTTTATTGGCAGCCAAGATGTCTTGTTTGGCATTGACCAGCTCATCATGAATGGCCAAGAGTGCTGAGTTTTTATCGCCAGTGTTGGCAGCAGCCAGCGCGCGAGAAGCGGCTCGTGCTTGCTTGCCGACAGACTGCATATAGGTCGTAATATCCGTAGTATTCGATTGATTCATAAATTATTTTCCTTATGTGATACAGGTTTTTTATAACTAAAAGCGCCCAGTTTTATATAGGTAAAAATACCTAAAAAGGCGAAAAATGTCGCAAAAAAAGAAGTTTTGAATGCCTACTCAAATAGCGATAGGTCATTATGCTATTTAACATAGAGCAGATTGGGACGATAGTAAAGATGATTTTGTGAACAGAATCCGCTTTGTAGCGCTCTTGTAGGGGCTTATTCAAAGTAATATTATTCATGCTAAGCGGTATTTATTTAAGATAGCCGCGTTATCAGTACTACACTATATCTTTACGTGTTTTTAACAGAATTGCGCTGTAAATACTAAGGTAGCTGCAAGATATCCTCAGTATAGTAAGCATTAAAACAGCAAGGCTATCAGTAGATAGTACTTAATCTTATTATGATGTGTAATGGAGAACGAACATGGCTACGAAAAATACAACTTATAAAAATTGGTTAACGGTTGGCTTGGTCGCAGGTGCTTTGGCATTAGGCGCTTGTAGCAAAAAAGATGACACACCGATGGAAACTGAAGCTGATACTACTGTAGATGCTCAAACCTCTGTAGAAGAAAGTGCAACAGCGAGTGACAATGAAAATGTGGCCGTTGCTAGTGCCGATGATGAGGGTATGGACGTTACCAATAACGATGATGTGGCAGTGGCGACAGCAGAAGATGCAGATATGATGGATGGGACTGAAGACTCAGAGCATGTATCGACGTACTAATCGCATATTATAGAATGCACTAGTTACATATTAAATGTACTAAGCACATACTATAAATAGGCAGTTATCAGATAACACAACGTCTCGTATTCTAAAGTGATAAAATAAAGCCCAGAGCGATAAATGCAGTCTGGGCTTTTTTGTATTCGCGGTTTGTTAGAAGCTGATTAACCCGTTGGTTAAATACAATATTTGCCTTTTTACTGCGTAATAAGAGACAATATGGCATTTTTCTCTTTGCCTCATCAGGCATATTACGATAATGCATCTAGATGCTTGTACTATATATAGATATAGCTCTTATTTTATTCGTGTTTTCACTCATATTTATTGGAAGTCTGCTGAACCATGCTTGATACTGCAAAAAACCCGACTCGGCCTATCGCCCTAGACTTACAAGACATCCATAAAAGCTACGGCTCATTAGAGGTATTGAAAGGGGTATCCCTGACTGCCTATGATGGCGATGTTATCTCTATTTTGGGCTCATCTGGCTCAGGTAAGTCGACGTTGCTGCGTTGTATTAATCTTCTAGAAAACCCAAATCATGGTCGTATCTTGATCGGTAATGAAGAGCTGATGCTAAAACCTGCCAAATCAGGTGAGCTGCAAGCAGCAGATGTGAAGCAGCTAGAAAGCTTGCGTGCACGCGTCGGGTTTGTCTTTCAGAACTTTAACCTATGGCCGCATAAGACCATTTTGCAAAACATCATCGAAGGGCCAACGCAGGTCTTAAAGATTAAAAAAGACCAAGCGATTAGCGATGCGGAAAAGCTGCTCGATAAAGTCGGCCTACTCGATAAAAAAGATGCTTATCCTGCGAACTTATCTGGTGGTCAGCGTCAGCGTGTCGCAATTGCCCGTGCACTTGCTATGCAGCCACAAGTCCTATTGTTTGATGAACCAACCTCTGCGCTAGATCCTGAACTGGTTAACGAAGTGCTTGCGGTAATGCGCGAGCTAGCAGAAGAGGGGCGTACGATGCTTATCGTTACTCACGAAATGCGCTTTGCCCGTGAAGTATCAAGCAAAGTCGTCTTTTTACATCAAGGTGTGGTTGAAGAAATTGGCACACCTGAGCAAGTCTTTGATAACCCTACCTCTGAACGCGTCAAAGACTTTATGGCATCGCACCGTCCTACTTAGTTATTAGTTTTTTGCCTAATACCATGTCTGATACAGATGGTGGCAACACGCTTGCCACCATTTATCCTGCCAAACATAAAATCACTGTAACGTAACCATTGTTGACTGTTTATTGCCCAATGATAACTCTGAGTATGCAAAACGTTTGTTTTTGATATTTTACTCAGGTATTATCAAAAGGTTTATAGGCCGTCATGTCTCGTGGCTGCCTGTTATTCTGCTATCTATATTGCTTGTCTGGCAGGGACGTCAGAGAACAAAATATCAGAACCCTAAGTCAGAAAATCCTGTCAAAAACTTATGTAAAACCCATCAGAATTTAAGGAACGTATGATGTCGAATTCTCGCCTATTGTGGTCATCAATGACCGTTACTGCTGCATTGATGTTGAGCGCTTGTAGCCAACCTGCCGATGAAACTACCGATACCAACGCTGACGCCCCTGCAGCAGAAACCACTGGTAAAACCATTCGTATCGCCACCGAAGGCGCTTACCCTCCATTCAACTACACCAACGCTGACGGCAGCTTGGCAGGTTTTGATATCGATGTTGCCAATGCCTTGTGTGATCAAATGCAAGCCAAGTGTGAAATCGTTGCACAGGATTGGGACGGTATTATTCCTGGTTTATTGGCACAAAAATATGATGCCGTGATTGCAGGTATGTCTATCACTGCTGAGCGTCAAGAAAAAGTTGATTTCAGCGAGCCGTACTTTGCCAATACAATGGTATGGCTAACCAATACGGATGGTGGTTTTGATCCTATGGCGATTAAAGACGCAACGCTTGGTGGTCAACGTTCTACTACGCCAGGTGCTTATCTACAGGATAACTACGAAGGCAAAGAAGGCAACACAGTTCAATTGTATGACAACTATGACAATGCCTATCTAGATCTAAAATCTGGTCGTAGCGATGCGGTATTGGCTGAAAAAGTTTCTGCCAAATCATGGTTAGCAGAAAATGCAGCGGGCTTCGGTATCGTTGGTGATGAAATTGATAACGATGACAATATTGCCATTGCTGTACGTAAAGGTGACTCACTCAAAGCTGACTTTGACAAAGCATTGAGCGAAATCCGTAGTAACGGTGAGCTTGCACGTCTTGAGCAGATGAACTTTGGTCAATAATGACTCACTGAAGATTTATGCTTAGAACAAGTAACGTTTGATGCGAGTAATGCTTAAAACCAAGCATGTTTCAAATAAACGGTGTTTATAAGCATAAATCAGCAAGCAGTGATTGACGATACAGCTGGTAAATATATTAAGGAATAAAACTTATGACAATTTCAATGACATCATCAATGAGCAAAAAAGCATTGTGGCTAGCACCGCTTAGCGCAGCAATGCTAATGTTGGCAGGTTGTAATAATAGCTCAGCACCAGCAGAAAATGCTGAAGCTGATACCGCTACTGAAGCGCCTTTAAATATCAAAATTGCGACAGAATCAAGCTACAAGCCTTTCAGTTACACTGATGCAGATGGCAAACTAATTGGTTACGAGATTGAGCTAGTTGACGCACTATGTGCGCAAATGAAAGCTGAGTGTGAAGTCATCTCTCAAGATTGGGACGGTTTGATTCCAGGGCTTAACGCACAGAAGTTTGATGCAGCTATCGCAGGTATGTCTATCACGCCTGAGCGTAAAGAAGTGGTTGATTTCAGTGACCCTTACTTCCATAGCGGTATCATCTTGATCGGTAAAAAAGGTGATGACTTAAGCGTAGAATCGCTAACAGGTCTACCAATTGCCTCACAGCGCTCAACTGTTGCCTCGCAATACCTACAAGACGAGCATGCAGATGCTGATATCAAACTATACGATACGCAAGACAATGCTTATCTAGATCTAACCTCAGGCCGTGTGCGCGGTATGATGTCTGATAAAGTAACGGGTATTGACTGGTTAAAAACAGACGCAGGCAAAGGCTACGAAGTCAAAGGTGAAGAAATCAGCACCAATGATGATGCAATGGGTATTGCTTTCCGTAAAGGCGATCCGTTAGTTGCTAAGTTCAATGCAGCATTGGCTGAGCTAAAAGACAACGGTACCTATGATCAAATCACGGGTAGCTATTTTGGTACTAGCTCAACGGCTGCAGCACAAAAAGCGGTGGCAACAACTGATAGTGTCGAAGAAGTAATGGTCGCTGAAGAAGAAGCGCCAGCTAACTAATACGATATCTAGCAGTTTGACTGCTGTTGTTTGAAGACGTGTTGTTTACTCAAGAAAAAACCAAGGATGATCATGAGCAACCATTGTGCCCCAATCTGTACCACGACTGGCAAATCTAATATTAATATAGCCAGTCGTTTGTCTATGTCACTGCTTGCGCTAGCGACGGCCTTTACCGTTGCTGGCTGTAGCAATAGCCAGGAGAGTACAACTGATACCAATCCAGAGGCTACCGAAGCAACGGCAGCCTCTACAGGTGATGTATTACGCATCGGTACAGAAGGGGCCTATGCACCTTTTAACTATACCAATGCCGATGGGACACTGGGTGGTTTTGATGTTGAGTTAGCAAATGCACTCTGTGTGGATATGCAGGTTACTTGTGAAATTGTGGCGCAGGACTGGGACGGTATTATCCCTGGTCTAAAAGCGGGTAAATACGATGCAATCGTAGCCGCGATGTCCGTTACTCCAGAGCGTTCGCAGCAAGTGAGCTTTACCGATCCGTACTTTAGCAATGCCTTGGTTTTTTTGGCCAAAAAAGACAGCAGCTTTGACCCTAGTAACAAAAGCGATATTGACTCGCATTCTATTGCTGCACAGCGTTCAACCATTTCATCTCAGTGGCTAGAAGACACGTATCCAAAAGCCGATATGAAGCTTTATGATACGTTGAGCAATGCGTTTTTGGATCTCGGTTCAAACCGTGTCGATGCGATGATTTCTGATAAGCTGCCTGCTATAGAATGGCTGAGCTCAAATGCTGGTAGCAAATATGCGCTAAAAGGTGATGAGATCGATATTAATGATAACTTTGCAATAGCAGTACGCCCAGGCGATCCGCTACAAGCAAAGATCAATCAGTCTCTTGCTAATATAAAAGCTAATGGTACTTACGATAAAATCAATCAAAAGTATTTTGCGGTACCAGCATCTGCAACGAGCACAGTTGATGAAGACGCAAATACAGGCATAGGTGCAGACATTAGCGAGCAACCAACGACAGAAAGCACTAGTTAATAGCTAACAGTAGTCAAAGATAGCAGTCAAAAAATATTGTTTTGATCAATAAAAGGATATCGCCATCATGGTGATGTCCTTTTTTATTTGTCGTTATAGCAACGAATATACATAATAGCCGCCTATCAATTTTACTCAAATTTAGTCGGCTGATTTTATGTCTCTAGAGGCAAGTGTCTGTTTAAGTACGGTTTAGGCACAGCTTTTACGCGTCAGTATTAACATCACGGCGAGTGAATATGATAAAATCAGCGCTCATTTCTACTGTGTCAATTATCGCAGCGTTAATCGTATTCTTCTGACGTCATTTTTTGACGCCGACCATCCCTATTGATTTGGTATAAAATACGGTGTTTCGCCGCGTTCAGCTATTGATGCTGATTCTTTTAACTCATATTTTGCAAATTGCTAATATAAAGAGACTGAGTGGATAATCGTGTTTGACTTACAAGGATTTGGCGCGCTTTTATTGAGCGGCGCTACCGTCACCATACAGCTAGCTGTGACCAGTTTAATCATTGGTCTGGCTCTAGGCTTGCTCGGCGCAACCGCAAAGATGTCCAATATCTGGTTGCTGCGTAAACTTGCGACTGTCTATACTGCGACAATGCGCGGTATTCCTGAGCTGCTATTGGTGCTCTTTATTTACTATGGCGGCTCTATCTTATTGATGAGCATCCTCAAAAAGTTCGGCTATAACGACTATGTCGAGATTAGCGCTTTTTGGGGTGGTGTCATGGCACTGTCTATTGCCTTTGGTGCATATGCGACTGAGATTTTTCGCATGTCCATTCAAGAGATTCCAGTAGGGCAGCGAGAGGCTGCGCAAGCGATTGGTATGCGTCCTTTTCAGACTTTTTATCGCATCACGTTGCCGCAAGTGTGGCAGATTGCTTTACCAGGTTTGGGAAATTTATTTCTGGTACTGCTCAAAGATACCGCATTGGTATCGGTCGTGGGTCTCAAGGACATCATGTATCAGTCATCGCGTGCGGCACAGTCTACACAGCAGCCGTTTACCTTTTATATGGCAGCAGCGATTATTTATTTAGGTCTGACCATGTTGATTACTGGCTTTATGATGTGGCTTGAGTGGCGCGCCAATCCTGCGGCACGCTATGCCAAAAAGATAAGCCGTCAATCCACTCACAGTCAATCGACCATAGGGTAGAGGAGAGATACTATGGATTGGAATTGGCAGGTCATTTTTGACCATATCCCTGATTTACTAGGTGGCGCGGTATTGACCGTACAGCTGGTTTTGTTTTCAGGTGTGATTGGATTGCTGTTTGGTTTGGTTTTGGCGTTATTACGACTGTCTAAGAATTGGGTGGTACAGATACTACCATTCCTGTATATCTTCTTTTTCCGTGGTACGCCGCTGCTGGTACAGATATTCCTGATTTATTATGGTTTAGGTCAATTTGAGGCCGTACGCGAGTCGTTCTTGTGGGAGCCGGTACTTAGCCAAGCATATTGGTGTGCCATCATCGCCTTTACCCTGAATACCAGTGCTTATCTCGCAGAGATTATACGCGGTGCGATTCAGACGATTCCGATTGGAGAGCTTGAAGCTGCTGATGCGCTTGGTATGTCAAAATGGCAAAAGCTAACACGCGTTACGCTGCCGCGCGCATTTGGTATTGTGATTCCAGCGTACAGTAACGAAGTTATCTTTATGCTAAAAGGTAGTGCGCTCGCTTCGACTATTGCATTGATGGATATCACAGGTGTTGCTCGTACGATTAGTGCGCGTACCTATACCTTGATGGAGCTATTCTTTGCCGCTGGTATCGTCTATCTATTGCTGTCGTGGGTTATCTTGTTTAGCTTTAGAATGTTTGAAAAACGTATGAACCGTCATGCCAGTTATGTACCACCAGATGTGGTGACCAATACGATTCCATAGTTAGCAGTTAGCAGTTAGCAGTTAGCAGTTAGCAGTTAGCAACTAAAAATCGTCAAAGTCACTGTAGACAATATAGTATGGACAGCTGATAAAATAGCCATCATTTACAGGGAGAGTTTAGTATGAGCCAATCGCCACACGAGTCATTAGCGAACGCCATTGCAGCCGGTGTCAATGCCGAGCAGGGCGTTATCAATCATAATGAAAGCCTGCGTGCTTCTATTGGTAAAGTTGTCTGTGTTGGTCGTAACTATGCGGCACATGCTGCAGAGTTGGGCAATGAAGTACCAACTACGCCGATACTATTTATGAAACCTGCGTCTTCAGTGGTTTCTATCCGTGGTGATGTGGTTCGCCCAAGTCCAGAGCTGTTTGGCGAGACTCACTACGAGGCCGAGCTATGTATTCAGCTATCAGCTGATTTATCTATGGCGACGATTGAGCAAGCTCAGCAAGCGATTGGTGGCGTGACATTGGGGCTGGATTTGACCTTGCGTGATTTGCAAAGCAAGCTAAAAGAAAAAGGTCATCCGTGGGAGCGTGCTAAGTGTTTTGACGGAGCTTGCGTCCTTGCTGATTGGCTCGACCCACAAGCGTTTGGCAATCTGCAAAGTGTACAGTATCAGCTATCTATCAATGATAAATTAATGCAAGATGGCGATAGTGCCTTAATGCTATTTCCTGTCTATGAATTGCTGGTCAATATCAGTCACGCCTTTAGCTTGCAAGCAGGTGATGTGATTATGACTGGTACGCCAAGCGGCGTTGGTGTGTTGCAAGCAGGCGATCAGCTTAAGCTAAAACTGGGTGCTCATGAGTGGGTATCACAAGTACAGTAAGCTTGATTGCAATAACAGACGCATATTAAAAGCCCCGAGCAATTGCTTGGGGTTTTTGTTTTTAAGCCTTTATATTTATTTTTTAAATTTGCTAACTGCCAAACAATTCTAACTGCCAAACAATGCTAACTATCTAATCATTCTATTTTTAAATAACCATCAGTACATTCGATTGTCATCAGTTTGTCACCTATTGTTCAGCGTGCTGTCATAAAGGTTGAGTAGACTTAAGCGGAATTCGTATTTTTGTGGTCGTAATTATAAAGCCGCGATCAACTCTCTGCCAATCTAGCCTAATAGCAAGGTGACTGATAATGACATTATTGAACAATGAGCGAACGCTTGCCCACGAAGTGGTTGAAGACTCAAATCCTACTAATAATACTGACTTTCAGACGATTATCAATCGTCGATTGAACCGCCGTAGTATCCTAAAAGGTGGCACAGGGTTGACGGCTGCTGCGTTTTTTGGCGCATTACCTTTGGTCGGTTGTAGTGAAGACGACGATAACAGTATTGTTGGTGATGACGATAATGCCGCTATCCCTGCACAAGGTGATTTAAAGCGTCCTGATACCTTAAAGTTTGAGGCAGTCGCGCATTCAACAGCGGATACGATGACCGTAGCAGCAGGCTACAAGGCAGAGATGATATTACCACTTGGTACACCACTGAACTCTGGTATCGAGGACTGGAAAGACAATCGCGAGCAATCAGCAGAGTCATTTGAATGGCGTATGGGTGACAACCATGATGGGATGTGGTTCTTTGGCAAGAACGGTAACGCTTACGATGCCAAAGCGTCAGAAAATAGCTTGCTAGTCATGAACCATGAATACGTTAACAGCAGTGAGCTTAGTCCATTTGGCTATTACGTCACTCAAGATAACGATGCTGCGCCTATTTTTCAAAACCGTCGTCTCGCGAGCGACGTACGCCGTGAAGTCAACTGTCATGGCGTCTCAGTGGTTGAGTTAACTCGCCGCGCAGATGGTATGGGTTATGAGATGGTATCTGACTCTAAATACAATCGCCGTATTACCAGTAGTACAACAGCGCAATTGGCTGGCCCTGTGGCAGGCTCTGCTCTGGTCAAGACCAAGTTTGACCCGACAGGCTATCAGACTCGTGGTATCAATAACAACTGCGGCGCAGGTCTGTCACCTTGGGGCACCTATCTGACTACCGAAGAGAACTTCTTGGGGGTGTTTGCCCGTGGACAAGATGCGAGCCAATTGAGCGCTGGTGATAACTATGCGCGCGAGCGCTACGGTGCAGTGGAGGACTTCCCAGGTTGGGAGTATCTATGGCATACCCCAGAGGCAAAGGATGCCAAAATAGCAGATGAGTTTTCACGCTGGGATATGACCGCAGTTGGTGCCAGTGCTGCTGAAGATTATCGCTATGGCTTTAACACTTTTGGTTATATTACTGAAATTGACCCATTTGACCAAAACTCTATACCGCAGAAACGTACTGCACTGGGCCGATTCGCTCATGAAAACTGCGCGTATGCTCCTGTCGAGCAAGGTAAGCCAGTGGTATTCTACATGGGTGATGACGCCCGAGGTGAGTACATTTATAAGTTTGTCTCCAAAGCGATGTGGTCAAACTCGGACATCGGCGGCGGACTAAAAGCAGGTGACAAATATCTGAATGACGGCACGCTATATGTGGCGGTATTTAACGAAGATGGTAGCGGTGAGTGGAAAGCCCTTGTCCACGGTCAAAACGGACTGGATGCTTTTAATAGTGTACTGCCATTCAATGGACAAGATGAAGTATTGGTCTTCGCCCGTGCCGCTGCCGATGCTGCTGGTGCTACTAAGATGGATCGACCTGAATGGGTATCAGTCAGTCCTATGACGGGCGATGTCTATGTGACATTGACCAATAACAAATATCGCGGCGTACGTGACGATCAGCCTGTCTCAGCTTCCAATCCGCGTAGCTATCAGTCAAGCGGAAAAGCACTTGGTAATGACAATGGTCACATTATTCGCTGGGCAGAAGCAGGCGGTGACCATGCCGCAACGAGCTTTGAATGGGATATTTATCTGTTTGGTGCGCCAAGTGACTTATCAGCAGAAAACCTCTCTCAGTTAAATGATAATAATGACTTCTCTTCACCTGATGGACTGTATTTTGACCCGCGCGGTGTCTTGTGGATTCAGACAGACGACGGCGCTTACACCGATACCAGTAGCTGTATGTTGCTTGCGGCTCTGCCGGGTAAGGTCAGTGATGGGTCGATGACGACCACATCGGCAGGGCAGTCGACCCGAGTCGGCACATCTGCCAGCAATGACAATATCAAACGATTCTTTGTCGGTCCTGAAGGATGCGAAGTAACAGGTATCACCATGGCACCAGATTTCAAAACGCTGTTTATCAACATCCAGCATCCGGGCAACACATGGGGCGCTGTCGCTGGCGGTAGTATTCCTCGCTCAGCGACTGTGATGATTACTCGCGAGGATGGTGATGTCATACTGGCAGAATCATTTGATACGGCTGATAGCACGACATAGATAGATAAGCTGTAAGCGTATATTAGACACAACCAAAATGCTCACAACCATAAAAATCCCAAGTTAAGGCTTGGGATTTTTTATTATTATATTGATTTGATGGCTAACGAGACCGTCTATCACCTATCTAGCTCTGCTAGTCGTCATCCCGCTCTAAAGTCAAACCATTCGCTTCTATTTGCTGCAGTTACAGGATAATATAGAACATTACTTTTTTCGCTGAATGTGCAAATATTATGAGCAGTCCAAAGGTGTTTTACAACGACAGTGTTAGGGACAGCGACGCTCAAAATGATAGCAGCTATACTCGTACTCATCACGAGCTCGATGCGCATTTTGTCCCAGATGCGAGTGTACCGCTACACAGTCATCTATATGAGCAAATCGACCAACTCGAAGCCATTGATATAGATGAGCTGGTTAAGCTACTGGCAGATTCGGATGACAGTGATGAAATCAACAAAACACCTGTGTCTTTGGCTGATTTTTTTGAAGGATTGGCTCAGCTTGCCACCATGGGTGTGGTTGAGATTACAGAAATCGTAGAAGCCATCCATCGTGAAGTTATCTTACGTCCGCTAGGCCGCTTCAATGACAAACATTTAAATAAATGGTCGCGCGGATTTACTGGACGTATCTATGGCACGATACGTCATGTCATGCAGATGGTTGGTAATAATCTGGCGTCTGTACTACGCATATATAAAAACCTGATTCTCCAAAAGTCAGTGCAACCACTACCAGATTCACTAAAAAAACTGGTGAATGTACTCAATGGTGTCATGGGTGACCATCTGGTCAATAATCAAAATGCGCTCGCCATTCCGATGATGCTCTACACTCAAGACGGCAAGCCACAAAATGAGGTACTATCTGGCCGTATCGTTATTTTGTGCCATGGTTTATGTATGAGTCATTTGAGCTGGCAAGCACAAGCGGATAATGATTTAGGTGATGCCATTCATATCAGCCAGCCTGATACCACGGTGTTATATTTGGATTACAACACAGGTCGCCGTATCTCGCGTAGCGGCCGTAAGTTCTCTCAATTACTGCAAGCGCTGGTCGATGATAACCCAGATATCAGTCAGATAGATCTGGTTGGACATAGTATGGGCGGCTTGGTCTCTCGCAGCGCACTGTTTTATGGTGAGCAAGATCGCCTAGACTGGATCAAGCGCGTGGGCAATCTCATCACGCTAGGTTCGCCACATCATGGGGCAGTCCTTGAGCGTATCGGTAATTATGTGCAAGACATCATCGCCAAGCTGCCGTTTGCAGGCTCACTGGCCAAGCTCGGTGATATGCGCAGTGCCGGTATTATCGATCTACGTCATGGCAGTATTCGGGATGCAGATTGGAAAGCATTAGAAGGACGTAGCGTACTACCACAAGATTTCCGTCATCCTGCACGCTTGCCAAGTGGTATTAAAACTTACTTTGTCGCCAGTGCTTTGCTTGAGACGCATTATGATTCTAAAGTGACGGATCTGCTCGGAGACAGTTTGGTATCAGTGGCTTCAGCGTTGGGCGAGGATGACGCTGAGCATGCTTTGTTTGTGCCAGATGGTCATAAAGCGGTATTCTACGGCGTCAATCATATGAACTTGATTCATAGTAGACGAGTACGCGAACAAGTGGTTGAATGGCTACTTGATAATGGTCGAAGTGACTATGCTGGACGTCCGCGCATACATTCTTATCCTAGAAGTTTAGATGTGGCGGTGTAGAGAACAGTGGGTATCATTTCGAGTTACCTACGCTATGTGTACTGCGCAATGACGTTCTTATCATTTAAGAAAGGGCTACTGAGAAATTTGTCTTTGCTATTAGGCGGCGCACTCATAGTCATTAGTTGTGCAAAGCCAAATATATACGACCCTAACGCTCAAATTGAAGTAAATGTAGATGGTGACAATTATCTCATTCCCTTAAACCATATTGTCAGACCAGATACTGGTAGTTATGCCAGTTTTGAGACGGATATGGGTCATGGTTATTTCTTTTGGCCTAGCGGTCGTGGCCTTAATAATAGTGATAAAAATCCAAATGTCTTTGATTATGACAATAATATTATAGAGTTTTACTGGGCAGCTAGAAATTCAAAAATTGAAGGTGCTGATATACCGACTAGAATAGATAGTATCAAGCAAGAAGAGAATAGAGATTTGGATAAAGACAATTATGAACTAGAAGCATATATTGGGTCAGGCGATAATCCCTTTATATACTATATAGGAAATATTGATCTAAACTCACCTTTTATGATTCGCTGTATGCCTACAGTTGATGAAGACCAAGATAGAATGTGCCAAATGGATTACATGTATCCTGAGTACAACAACTATGTAAGACTTCAGTTTTCAAAAAATCATTTAGCTGACTGGCAGGCAATCAACACCATGGCGATCGATTACATGGAAAAATGGCATCAAAATTAAAGGCATATCAACGTAAAAGCATTTATATATTTTTAAAATTGCAAATAAAAACCCTCAAGCATCACACTTGAGGGTTTTTTTATAAACACTGATTTATAGCAAGTAAGAAAACTTACTCAGCAAATATCGCTGCTACATCATCTTTATTAAATTTATAGACTTCACCGCAGAATCCACAATCCATCTCAAATGTACCACCTTGCTCTTCGACAATATCTAACGCTTCTGCTTCGCCGATTTGCTCGATTGCCATTTCACACTTCTCGCGTGAGCAAGTGCAGCCAAATGATAGAGGCGCAGGCTCAGGTGCCACGATGTTTTCTTCATGATACAAGCGATAGAGTATTTCGTTAGCGTCCAGCGTTGTTAGTTCTTCTGGTTTGACCGTACGCGTCAATACAGACAAACGCGTCCATAAATCATCGTCGATACCCGCATCTTGATTTTGCTCGACTTCAGACGTTTCTTCAGCAGTACGCGGTAGCATTTGTACCAAGATACCTCCGGCTTGCAGGCCGTCAGATGCTAAGTTAATCAACGTTGGAATCTGTGCTGATTGCTTTTGATAATGCGCTAAGCAGTCCGCTAGATTGTCGTGGCTACGCTCAACGATACCTTGGTATGGCTCACCGCCATCAGGCTGAATATTGATAAACAATACGCCTTGTCCCATCGCACCAAGTTCAGCAAACGCTTCTTTGGCATGGGTCATATTGTCCCATGCTTGTACTTGCTCATCCGTCTCGCCTTTCCAGCTAGCAAGCGCACGAATGATACCGTCTTGATCGCATTCTGCCATCGCCCAGTTTAGTAAGCTGTCACTGTCTGATGATTGCAACTGAATAGACAGGCGGCCGTTGATTTTTACCGTGCTGATTAGCAAACTCGCTGCCGTCAGCATCTCACCTAATAAGCGTTTGATGGCTTCGGGGTAGGGCTTTTGTGCAATGGTGCTCGCATAGCTGCGTGATAGGCGTACCACATCACCGCGCACTGGAGAGTCTTCAACAAAGAAACGTTGGCGAATGTCGTTGCTGCCATGGTTGCCAGTAGTTTGGCTGTCCGTATTTGGGACTTGGATATCTTGAGTCATAAGTCATTTGTAGTATAGAGAAGTTGTTTGCTTTATGGGGATTACTGCCGATTTATCAATCTCACTTAGTAGACTGTTTTGACGATTATAAGCAGCAAAGGTTAATAACGAGCTTAAACAACCAAGCAGCTGTTTGTACAAAGTTCTGAGTAGATAGCCGCTATAAGCCAACATTTTATAGCCAGGATATAAATATATTCATAAATATGTACTCTCTCAAAAAAAAATCACCCTCTACTGCAAATTTGTTGTACAGTAACATTAAGTTGCATTGTGATAAACAACAGCAACAACCGTACGGATGCGGGGCAGTCGGGTCAATCAGACCTATGTCGTCCAAGCACTCACTCAATCTTGCGATAAAAGGATGTATTTCATGACATACTCATTTTCCAAACCGTTGACTTTAGCTGCTGTTATGGCATTAGGCTTAGCGGGATGTAATAACAGCAGCCAGACCAGCACTGATGCGCCAGCAGATGATGCAGCGACGACAGAAACCACCACCAACGGTACGCTACAGAAAATCAAAGACTCTGGCACTATTGTCGTCGGTCACCGTGATTCCTCTATTCCTTTCTCTTATATCGCTGATGATCCTAACCAACCGATTGGCTATGCTCACGACTTGGAAATGAAAGTGGTTGAAGCCGTTAAGCAAAAGCTAAACATGCCAGACCTTAACGTTCGCTATAACCTAATCACTTCGCAGACTCGTATCCCATTGGTACAAAACGGCACGGTAGATTTTGAGTGTGGCTCAACCACCAATAACGAAGAACGTCAAAAGCAAGTCGCATTCTCTAATGGCTTTTTTGAAATTGGTACGCGTCTGTTGACCAAAAAAGACTCTGGTATTCAAGATTTTGAAGACCTAAAAGGCAAAACCTTAGTAACGACAGCAGGAACGACTTCAGAGCGTTATATCCGTCAGTACAACGATGATAATAAGATGGATACCAATATCATCTCAGCAAAAGATCATGGCGAAGGCTTCCTAATGCTAGAGAATGGTCGCGCTGATGCCTTTATGATGGATGATGTATTGCTTGCAGGCGAAAAAGCCAAAGCAAAAAATCCTGATGAGTGGGTCATCGTCGGTACGCCGCAATCGTTTGAAATCTATGGTTGTATGATGCGTAAAGATGATCCTGAATTCAAAGCTGTGGTCGATGAAGCACTTGCTAATGTCTTTAGCTCAGGCGAAATCAATAGCATTTATGACAAGTGGTTCTTGAACCCAATCCCACCAAAGAACGTCAATCTAAACTTTGAGATGTCAGACAACTTAAAGGCCTTGATTGCCAATCCGCATGACAGCGCTCAGCCTAAAGAAGCAGCAGCGCAGTAACGCTCATTGTCCCTCAACATAGCTTGCCTATACGTTCAGATAGCCAGTAATTTTATTTGACGTATAGGCTTATCAATCGTTGCTCGGAGAGACAACCATGAATTATAGCTGGAACTGGGGTGTGCTCTTTGAGCAGACTGGTATTGGCAACGAGCTCTATATCCATTGGATGATCACTGGTCTTGGCTGGCTGCTATTGATTGGCAGTATCGCTTGGGCCATTGCGATGGTCGTCGGTACTATCTTCGGTATCATGCGTACCTTGCCCAACAAGACCGCTCGTGCAATCGGTACGGCTTATGTGACATTTTTTCGTAATATTCCATTGCTTGTTCAACTGTTCTTTTGGTTTTATATTGCGCCTGGCTGGCTCACGCCGACGATACAAGAATGGTGGTATAAGGACTTATCTCCGAATACCTCAGCCATGTTGTCAGCCAGTATTGGTCTTGGCCTATTTACCGCTGCTCGTATTGTTGAACAGGTACGGACAGGTATTGAGTCATTACCAGATGGACAGATTAATGCGGCCTATGCATTAGGGTTTAGCATTCCACAAGTCTATAAAGAAGTGCTGCTACCGCAAGCATTTCGTATTATCTTGCCACCGCTCAGCTCTGAGCTAACCAACTGTTTCAAAAACGCCTCTGTGGCCTCGCTAGTGGGGGTAATGGAGCTGATTAGCCAAACCAAAACCATCAGTGAATATACTCAAAATAGTATCGAGATATATACTTACGCGACGATTATTTATTTGGTTTTCAATTTATCCTTGATCGCTATTATGGGGTTGATTGAACGTAAATTGCGTGTGCCTGGGCTTATTGCGGGAGGTCAGAAATGAATATGGCCGAATTGGCAACAGCCTATCCTGGTTTGATGGGTGGCATGCTTACCACTTTAAAAGTATTGTTCTTGGCTATTTTGGGCGGTATCAGTTTAGGAACTGTACTGGCATTGATGCGCTTGTCAGGTATTAAAGCACTTGAGATTCCAGCTAAACTATACGTCAACTACTTTCGCTCCGTGCCGCTGCTATTGGTACTGCTATGGTTTTATTTTGCCGTACCGATGATTTATCTTTGGGTAGCGGGTAAGTACCTGCAACTCGATGCTGCGTTTGCCTCTTGTGTGGTCGCATTTATGATGTTTGAGGCGGCTTATTTCTCAGAAGTAGTGCGTGCTGGTATTCAATCGATTGGTAGCGGGCAGGTCAATGCGGCAAAAGCGCTCGGCATGACTTATGGGCAGACCATGCGTCTGGTCATCTTGCCACAAGCCTTTCGTAAGATGCTGCCACTGATTTTGCAGCAATGTATTATTTTATTCCAAGATACGACATTGGTATTTGCGATTGGTTTGACCGACTTTTTCCGCGCAGCCTACGTGCGCGGTGAGCTAATGGGCTTACTCACGCCGTATATCCTAGGTGCTGGTGCTGTCTATTTTGTGATTAGCTTAAGTGCTTCTATTGGTGTGCAACAATTACAAAAGCGTTTGCGGTTTTAATATAGTTATTTTGATACGCTTATCGCTTGCTCTTTTGAGTGTTGAGAGCTTGGATTGAGCGTTTGATTTACCTTTTTTAAATAATGATTATCGAAAATAATGTGGTTAGGAGCCAGTGATGAGCAATGCTGATACGTACTTAAATGCCTTTGGCGGGCTGGTTACCAATAGTGGTCATGCTAGTGATGAGATGGTCATTGAGATATCTAATGTCAGTAAATGGTATGGAGATTTTCAAGTACTGACTGACTGTACAGCGCATGTACATAAAGGTGATGTCGTTGTTGTTTGTGGTCCATCGGGCAGTGGTAAATCAACTTTGATTAAGACAGTTAATGGACTTGAGCCTTTTCAAAAAGGTGACATCATGGTCAATGGTATCTCTGTCGGTGATCCAAAGACCAACTTGCCCAAATTACGTAGCCGTGTCGGCATGGTGTTTCAGCATTTTGAATTGTTTCCACATTTGACTATTATTGATAATTTGACCGTGGCACAAATCAAAGTGTTGGGCCGTAAAGAGTCTGAGGCCAAACAAAAAGCGATGGCCTATCTCGACCGTGTTGGTCTGACAGTACAAGCGGCGAAATATCCAGCAGAACTCTCTGGTGGTCAGCAGCAGCGTGTTGCGATTGCACGAGCGTTAGCCATGGATCCAGTCGCAATGCTATTTGATGAGCCAACCTCCGCGCTTGATCCTGAGATGATTCAAGAGGTGCTAGACGTAATGGTCGAGCTGACTCGTGATGGTATGACCATGATGTGCGTGACGCATGAGATGGGCTTTGCCAGTCAGGTAGCCAATCGTATTATTTTTATGGATGAAGGGCATATCGTAGAAAACTGTAGTAAGGATGAGTTTTTTGAAGGGGCAAAAAGTGACCGTGCGCAGATGTTCTTATCAAAGATTTTGAATCATTAAAGACACTTTGATTTACGATTGTTTATAGCAGTGTTTCTAGTATGAAGACATGTTCTAAAGCTTACTTTTCTTTCCACGGCTAATAATTATGTAAAGCGCCCTATTAAAGACAGTTAAACGCTATCTTTAATAGGGCGCTTTATATTTAGCCTTTTTTGTATAGCTATTTGAAAAACGATTTAGAGCCTATGATTTTTACACATAAGGAATTTAAATAAGATAGCTTTGAGACTATAAAGCCGCTGAAAATAGAGCGGGAATAGTCACAGGGTTAGAGAAATCGCAAACGGTAAAGGCAGATGAAATGGCACATCTGATTAATCAAATAAATTTAAAAAGATAATAATCGTAATATAGATAAACTTAATTTAATTTAACGCTATCAACTGAATTAGGATTGAATATGACGCTAAAACGAACCGTCGGCATACTACTGTTCAATGAAGTAGAAGTATTGGATTTTGCAGGACCTTTTGAGGTGTTTTCGTTGGGTGAAAATGCTGCCAGTTCTAGTGATGATAAGCACTTTGACGTTATCACTATTGCCGAGAACCAAGCAACGATATCCGCTAGGAACGGTCTACAAGTCATTCCTGACTATAGTTTTATCAATCATCCAGACATTGATGTCTTAATCGTCCCTGGTGGTTACGGTGCCGAAAAAACAGAAATATATAATAAGGTAGTAATTGATTGGATTATCACTCAAGCAAGTTTGGCAGAGCTGACGCTTTCAGTGTGTACGGGAGCATTGCTATTGGCTAAGGCAGGTTTGCTAGCTGGTAAGTCAGCAACTACGCACTGGATGGATTTGGATAATTTAGCATCCTATCCTGATATCGATGTGATCTCGCATACGCGTTTTGTAGATGCTAGTGATGATACTTGTAATATCGTTACATCAGCGGGAATAAGTGCAGGCATCCATGCAAGTCTATACTGTATAGAAAAATTAATAGATAGTGAAACCATGCGTGCAACAGCACATCGCATGGAGTTCGATATTGATTAAGTGAATTGCTAGATAGGTGAGTGAATGGCTGTTTACTGTTACAATAGCGGTCAATATTTTTGATAATTAAAATAATTCATAAACCATATTGGAGTTTATATGAGCGTAGAAAATCTATCTGTAGCAACGAGCACAGCAGCAAAAAAAGGTGTCGTTGTTATTGGTGCAGGACTGGCAGGCTGGCATGTCATTGATGCCATTCGTGCCAAAGACACAGAGATTCCAATCACATTAATCACGGCTGATAGTGGCGACCGTTATCATAAGCCGATGTTGACGATGGCAATCAGCCAAAACAAACGAGCATCAGACTTAGTACGGGCATCTGGTAGCGAAGCGGCTAAGACAGCAGAAGTGACGTTGCTAGCCAATACGCAAGTGACAGATATCGATCCAGTGAGCCAAACTGTACAGGTGCGCTCTACTGCACAGTCAGATGACACACTGACGACTATCGGCTATGAGAAAATGGTATTAGCGATGGGCGCGCATCCTATCTTCCCTAAAAGTCTGCCGCAAGATTTGGTCTGGCATGTCAATCACATTGAGCGTTTTAGTCAGCTACAAGAAAAGCTAGCAGCAGGTAGCCAGCACGTTGCGATCGTCGGTGCTGGTATGGTGGGTACAGAAATCGCAGAAGACCTACTTAAAGCTGGTCATAAAGTAACGCTTATTGATTTAAATGATGCACCGCTTTCACAGATGCTACCAGCCAAAGCGACCGCACGTATCGCCAAAGCAATCGAATCGCAGGGTATTCAATTCTTAGGTGGTTATCAAGTATCAGCTGTCACTCGTGTTAATAACGATGACAGCGAAGATGGCGAGAAACTACAAGTAGACTATGCCCCGTTATCAACGGATGCAGACAATACTGATACTCAGCCGCTCGAACCACTAATGGTAGATCATGTGATTGCCAGTACAGGTCTGACAGTCGATGAGCAATTACCTGCTGCGGCTGGTGTAGAATTCGATCGCCGTACGGGTATCGTGGTGGATGCAACGACGTTGCGTACCAATGCAGCGAATATCTATGCCATCGGTGACTGTATGTCTATCAATGGGGTTGCTTGTCGTTATGTTGCGCCATTACGCGCGCAGGCTGCGACTATCGCTGATGATATCTTAGGTCACGACCATAGTGGCTATAATCATAAGCCGCCAATGATTCGCCTTAAGAACAAAGCCATCTCTGTGATGGTGACGGGCGTACCGCAAGCAGCGGGTAATTGGCAAGTAAAGACTGAGAGTGATGATGAGCTAGTCATGGATTTGATCGATGATAATGAAGCCGTTAGCGCAACAGTAACGATTAAAGCGCCTGCAGTTCCTAAGGCATAATGATTGCAATACCGTCTTTTGAAAAACTAATGAAAGCACATCATTTATAAGTAATGTCCTTTATTAGATTCCTTTCAATAAGATTCAGTTAAAAGACAGTATCGATGATTGAGCCAGCCCATTATTTATGATGTGGCTGGCTTTTTTGTGTCAAATATTTGCCATGATTCTATGCTATCTTTTACTAAGTAGAAAGGCAGACTGTCTAATTAAATGATACATACTGTATTGATATTGTTGACAGGCTTTCATTGATGGCGTTATAGTAGCTGAATGCTATGTAAGACCTGCCCAAGGAAGAAGGTTTGCACGCAGGCTATCAATAAGTGCTATTTATAAATAATATAAAAAGTAAAACGAAAGGACTCGTTATGACTCAAACTCCTGATTTCGATTCGACTCGCGTTGACTTCGACACTATTTTAAACAACATTCCTAGTATCAATATGGGCGCACGCTCAGCCAATGCACCACTTACGCAAAGCTATGACAAAGGTCCTGATGTACCGCTGATTGAAGCGACAATCGGTGACTTTTTTGATGCTATTGTCTCCAAATATCCTGAGCGCGAAGCACTGGTCGTCCGCCATCAAAATATCCGCTGGACATATCGTGAGCTACAGCAGCAAGTGAATCAGCTAGCCAGTAGCATGATTGAGATGGGACTAGAGATTGGCGATCGTATTGGTATATGGTCACATAACAATGCTGAGTGGTTGCTCATGCAATTGGCTACAGCAAAAGTCGGCGTTATCCTCGTTAATATCAATCCTGCCTACCGTACTTTTGAGTTGCAATATGCCTTAAATAAACTGGGCTGCTCAGCGCTGGTACTTATGCGTCATTTCAAAACGAGTGACTATGCCAGTTTAATCCGTGAGCTATGTCCTGAGATTTACCACAAAGATTACACTCAGCTTGATTTGGTTGAGATTCCGACGATTGAGCGCATCATCTGGATTGATGAGCCAGAGTCGGACGAGACCTTTGGTTTCATGCAAAAATTCTCTGCATGGATGAGCGAGGGCGATGCCAACGATCCGCGTGTTGCCGAGCGTCAGGCGCAGCTTAAGAACACTGATGCCATCAATGTACAGTTTACAAGTGGTACGACTGGTACACCAAAAGGCGCTACCTTAAGCCATCGTAACATCCTTAACAACGGCTACTTCATCGGTGAGGCCATGAATCTTACTGAAGAGGATAGGTTGTGTATTCCAGTACCTTTGTATCATTGTTTTGGTATGGTGCTTGGTAATCTAGCGATTCTCACGCATGGCGGTTGCATCGTATATCCAAACGATGGCTTTGAGCCATTGACCGTATTGCAGGCAGTCGAAGAAGAAAAGTGTACAGGTCTGCACGGCGTGCCAACGATGTTTATCGCAGAGCTTGACCATCCTGAATTTGAAAACTTTGATTTGTCTACCTTGCGCACGGGCATCATGGCTGGCTCTAGCTGTCCGATTGAGGTTATGCGCCGTGTCATCGATAAGATGCATATGAGCGAAGTCACTATTGCCTATGGTATGACGGAGACCAGTCCTGTATCTTGCCAGACCAATGAGCACACGCCACTTGATAAACAAGTCTCGACGGTAGGACTGGTACAGCCTGCGCTTGAGGTCAAAGTCGTCGATACAGAAACAGGTGAAATTGTCCCGCTGGGTGAGACAGGTGAGTTGCTTACGCGTGGCTATTCAGTGATGAAAGGCTACTGGGGCAGCCGCTTTAAAACGCGTGAGGCTATCCAAGATGGGTGGATGCATACGGGTGACTTGGCCACAATGGATGAAGATGGCTACGTCAAAATCGTCGGTCGTAGTAAAGACATGGTGATTCGCGGCGGCGAAAATATCTATCCAGTAGAAATTGAAAATTATCTTTATCGTCATCCAAAGATTCGTGATGTACAAATCGTAGGTATACCAGATGAGCGTTATGGTGAAGTGCTGGCAGCGTGGATTATTCCGAAAGAACCTGGCTGCTTGACTGAACAAGAAGTACGCGAGTTCTGTAGTGAGCATATCGCTCATTATAAAGTGCCGACTTACTATCGATTTGTGACTGAATATCCAATGACTATCACTGGCAAAATTCAAAAATATAAAATCATTGAGCAAATGAAAGAAGAGTTGGGTTTGTAGTAAGCTTACTTATCTGCTCTAAAGAACAAAAGACTAACCATATTCATTTCACTATAAAAGTATTACAGCGTTAACCTCGCTTGAAGTATCACACATACATCTGCACTCGGTTGCCTTGTACTACTTTTAAATTGAATCGACTATATGTGAGCAACGCTTAAAAATAGCAGTTAGTATGATTTATATAAAAAGCTACTCACATCTACGTATCTATCTATGTATAAGAAAAAAGGGATATCATGAGCGCTATCATAACCAGTAAACTGAGTCCAAACTCAAGCGATTTTCAGCAAAACAGTGCCGCGATGCAAGAGATAGTCGATGACCTGTATGTACACTTGCGTAAAGTTGCCCAAGGTGGCTCAGAGCGCGCACGAGCCAAGCATTTAGCGCGTGGCAAGCTGTTACCACGTGAGCGCGTCGAGCGTTTATTGGATGTAGGTACACCGTTCCTAGAAGTGGCACCGATGGCTGCACATGATATGTATGGCGAAGAGATTCCAGCGGCTGGTGTGATTGCGGGTATCGGCCGTATCAATGGGATTGAATGTATGATTGTCTGTAACGATGCCACGGTAAAAGGCGGCACGTACTACCCAATGACGGTCAAAAAGCACCTACGTGCCCAAGAAATTGCGCAAGAAAATCATCTGCCATGTGTGTATCTGGTTGATTCAGGTGGGGCTAATTTACCGAACCAAGATGATGTATTCCCTGATAAAGAGCATTTCGGCCGTATCTTTTTTAATCAAGCCAATCTCAGTGCGGCAGGTATTCCGCAGATTGCTGTGGTCATGGGCAGCTGTACGGCTGGCGGTGCGTATGTGCCTGCCATGAGCGATGAGTCTATTATCGTCAAAGAGCAAGGTACGATCTTTTTGGGTGGTCCGCCACTAGTCAAAGCAGCAACTGGTGAAGAGGTCACGGCAGAAGACTTGGGTGGTGGCGATGTACATACCCGACTGTCAGGTGTAGTCGATCATCTAGCGCAGAATGATACCCACGCGTTATCGATTGCCCGTAATATCGTCAGTCACCTAAATCGCCCTGCAAAAAATATTCCTAATCAAATCACACCGCGTCCGCCACGTTACGATGCCAAAGAACTCTATGGTGTGATTCCAACGGACAAGCGCAAGCCGTTTGATATCAGAGAAATCATCGCGCGTATCGTTGATGACAGTGCCTTTGATGAGTTTAAATCGCGTTTTGGTACGACGCTAGTGTGCGGATTTGCTCATATCGAAGGGATGCCTGTTGGTATTATTGCCAATAACGGTATCTTATTCAGTGAGTCAGCGCAAAAAGGCACGCACTTCATTGAGCTGTGCTGTAAACGCAAAATCCCATTAGTATTCCTGCAGAACATTACTGGCTTTATGGTGGGACGTAAATACGAGAACGAAGGGATCGCTCGTCATGGCGCCAAAATGGTAATGGCTGTGGCCAATGCCAAAGTACCAAAATTCACGGTCATCGTTGGTGGTTCGTTCGGCGCTGGTAACTACGGTATGTGTGGCCGCGCTTACAGCCCTCGTTTCTTATGGATGTGGCCAAATGCGCGTATCTCTGTCATGGGCGGTGAGCAAGCAGCGTCAGTACTGGCAACGGTCAAGCGTGATAACTTTGATCGCAAAGGCGAAGCATGGAGTGATGAAGACGAAGCCGCATTTAAAGCACCGATTCGTGAAATGTACGAAGAGCAAGGTCATCCGTACTATGCTACTGCACGCATGTGGGATGATGGCGTAATTGATCCTGCTGATACCCGTCATGTATTGGCTTTAGGACTAAGCGCGGCATATAACGCGCCAATTGAAGAGACGACGTTTGGTGTTTTTAGAATGTAAGCGTTCTAAGATCTCCCCATAATAAGCGAATACTGCGTTAACTTCATTTGAAATACGATTTGTACATCTACGCTTAGTCTTTGTACTTGGTTTCCTTGTATTAATATTATTATGGATTGACCAAGAGTTTATCTAAGTATTTACATAAAAAATATAGAGAAAGTTATGCAAAAAGACAGTGATAAAAATTATAAAAGCCTACTGGTTAATGTCGAGCAGCACGTGGCGACGGTGACGTTGAACCGTCCTGAGATACGTAATGCTTTTAATGATGAAATGATTGCTGAGCTAACCGATGCGTTCAATACGCTTGGCGCTGATGATGAGGTACGTGTCATTGTGCTAGCCGCTGCTGGCAAGGCATTCTGTGCGGGTGCTGATTTAAATTGGATGCGTGCCATGGCGGATTATAGCTATGAAGAGAATCTAGCCGATGCTGATAAATTGGCGCAAATGCTTAAGACTATTTATGAATGTCCTAAGCCGACAGTTGCGGCTATTCAAGGTGATGTTTATGCAGGTGGCATGGGTTTAGTTGCTGTTTGCGATGTGGCTATCGCCGTTAAGATTGCTAATTTTTGCCTGAGCGAAGTGCGGTTAGGCTTAGCACCTGCCACTATTAGTCCTTATGTTATCCGAGCGCTAGGTGCTAGAGCGTCGCAGCGTTATTTCTTAAGTGCTGAGGTATTTGATGCTAAAAAAGCGCGGCAGCTTGGTTTTATCCATGAGCGAGTCAGCGAAGAGTGGCTGGCCGATGAGGTAGCCACGCTTTGCAACAAAATCGTCAAAAATAGCCCTGACGCGGTAAAAACCTGCAAACAGCTATTACATGATATCGCTGGTGCACCTATTACAGATGAGCTGATTGCTGACACGGTCAAAGGTATCGCTGATATCCGCTCATCAGAGCAAGGCCGCGAAGGTGTGCAAGCGTTTTTACAAAAGCGTAAACCTGATTGGCTGACAGCAGACTAACTAGTAGCAGAACAATGATAGGCAAATGGGTAAATAGACAAGACGTCAAATAATAACGACAAGACACAGGGATAGTTATGTTTTCTAAAATTCTAATCGCCAACCGTGGTGAAATTGCTTGCCGAGTGGCTGCGACTGCTAAGCGTCTTGGCGTCAGTACCGTTGCTGTTTATTCTGATGCGGATCGTGAGGCCAAGCATGTGGCTGTCTGTGATGAAGCTATCTATTTAGGCGGTTCGGCACCAAAAGACAGTTATCTAAAAGGCGATGCTATTATTGCTATCGCTAAGCAGACGGGCGCCCAAGCAATCCATCCAGGATATGGGTTTTTGAGCGAAAATGCAGACTTTGCACAGGCTTGCCAAGATGCTGGTCTAGTATTTATCGGTCCATCGGCGGATGCTATCCGTGCTATGGGCGGCAAGTCTGAGTCTAAGCGCTTGATGGAATCGGCTGGCGTGCCACTGATACCGGGCTATCATGGTGATAACCAAGATGCAAAGTTTTTGCAACAGCAGGCCGATAGTATTGGCTATCCTGTCTTGATTAAAGCGAGTGCAGGTGGCGGCGGTAAAGGCATGCGTATCGTGGAGCAAAGCAGCGATTTTATTGACTTGTTAGATTCGTGTCGCCGAGAAGCGATTACCAGTTTTGGCAATGATCAAGTATTGGTCGAAAAGTATGCGCTAAAACCACGTCATATCGAAATCCAAATATTTGGCGATACGCACGGTAATTATGTGCATCTGTTTGAGCGTGATTGCTCAGTACAGCGTCGCCATCAAAAAGTACTAGAAGAAGCGCCAGCGCCCGGTGTCGATACTGCCATGCGTGAAGCGATGGGCACAGCGGCAATCGAAGCTGCACGTGCGGTCGATTACGTTGGTGCAGGTACGGTTGAATTCATCGTTGAGCAGCGTGAAGACTCTATGAATTTTTATTTCATGGAAATGAACACGCGCTTGCAAGTTGAGCATCCAGTCAGTGAAGCCATCACGGGTGTGGATTTGGTCGAGTGGCAGCTATTGGTCGCTGCGGGTCAGTCATTGCCAAAAACACAAGATGATTTGGCTATCAACGGTCATGCAATTGAGGCGCGTATCTGTGCTGAAAACCCTGACAACAACTTCTTGCCAGCGACAGGAACTTTATTCACTTATCAAAAGCCTGAGCATAGTACCTTTAACATTACCGATGTGCGTATCGATGATGGCGTACGTGAGGGTGATGTGATCAGTCCTTTTTACGACTCCATGATTGCCAAGCTTATCGTCCATGCTCCTACGCGCGAGCAAGCGTTGGCGAGACTAGATCGTGCATTAGCGCAGACGCGTATCGTCGGTCTACCAAATAACGTGGCATTTTTGCGTTATATTTTAAATACCGATTCATTTAGCAAAGCCAATCTCGATACGGCATTGATAGAGCGCGAGCAGGATAAGCTTTTTGATCAGCATCCGCTTGGATTATCGACGCTTGTGGTGACAGCTATTACGCAGCAGCTTGCGAGTGAAGCGACCATGCAGGGTTCAGATCCATTCAACAAGCCGACGGGTTTCCGTGCTTATAGCGATTATACTCGTTCATTTAGCTTGGTTTATGATGAGCAAGCCTACAGCGCTCGCATCAGTAATTGGCATAATGCGAGTTGTGCTGATAGCAAAAAAGGCGGCGATAATCTCAGTAGCTTTACGCTTGTCATTGGTAAAGAAATCGCGAATACGCAGGATGATAGCAATATCAATGTAGCGGCTCAGACCGAAACGGTTTATGAAGGTCAGATCAGCTATGACAGCAGTGACGCGCACAATCATACCTTATGGTTAGAGGGTGCACGTATCAATGCCCAAAGCTGGGTGAATAACGAGACGGTCTATGTGTTCACAGATAGCGGACGTGATGAAATTACGCTTATTGATATCATGGCACATGTGGGTGAAGACACAGCAGCGGTTGGCAGTTTGAAGTCACCAATGCCAGGACAAGTGGTTGCATTCAAAGTAGCTGTTGGTGATACTGTGAAAAAAGGCGAACCACTTGCCGTCATCGAAGCCATGAAAATCGAACATACGATTACCGCACCGACAGATGGTGTGGTAGCAGAGCTATTATTTGCAGCAGGTGACTTGGTCGCTGATGGCGATGAGCTACTGCGCATCGATAGTGAGAGCGCATAGCTGACGAAGCCTAATAAAAAAGCCTCATAAAAGGGCAAATAACAAATAGGACGACAAGTATGAGCCATTTGTATCCAGAGCATTCGTACCCTGAACAGGTCACCATCGTTGATGTCAGTCCACGTGATGGACTACAAAACGAATCCATGACGGTACCGACTGAAGTTAAGCAAACGCTCATTAATGATTTAATTGCGGCGGGTGTCAAAAAATTGGAAGCGACCAGTTTTGTTTCGCCAAAGTGGGTACCACAAATGGGTGATAACAGCGAGTTGCTTGACGCACTCGCGCCTACGCGGCAGACAGACATTTGCTACTCAGTATTAGTACCTAATATGCGCGGCTTTGAGAATGCCATCGCATATCGTCCTGATGAAATCGTTATCTTTGGCTCAGCGAGTGAAACCTTTAGTCAAAAAAACATCAATTGTAGTATCGATGAGAGTATCGAGCGTTTTGCACCAGTGGCTGCGGCAGCAAAAGCGCAAGGCATCAAGGTACGTGGCGTGATTTCTTGCACCGTAGGTTGTCCCTATGAAGGCGAGATTGACCCTAGCCAAGTAGCGTATGTCACCAAGCGTTTGATTGAGATCGGTTCAGAGCAGATTGGCATTGCCGATACGATCGGTGTGGGTACACCGCTCAAAGTACAACGAGCCTTGCAGGCAGCACTTGAGTATGCCGATATCTCTATGCTATCGGGTCATTTTCATGATACTTATGGTCAAGCATTGAGCAATACGCTAGTCGCACTACAAATGGGTGTCAGTGAGTTTGATACCTCCGTCGCTGGCTTGGGCGGTTGTCCTTATGCCAAAGGCGCAACGGGCAATGTCGCGACTGAAGATGTGGTGTATATGTTGCATGGTATGGGTATCAGCACAGGCATCGATTTGGATAAGTTGGTCGTGGCAGGCGAACGTATCAGTGCGTTCTTAAAGCGTCCGAATGGCTCAAACGTAGCACGTGCCATCATTAATAAACGCCATCAATAAACGTCAGTCTTAAATAGTATAGTCAATGCACTGTGAAGGTATGACAGCGTTAACCTCGTTTGAAGTATTCGATATACATCTACACTCGGTTGCCTTGTCACAGTTTCACATTGAGTTGACTATGACATTAAAAACGGTAGCAAAAATACAGTTATATTGGCTTTAAAAAACGGATTAAAATTCGAAAATTAAATATTAAAATATAAGGAATGGTTATGAGTTTACCTGGATTAAATTTTCAACTTGGCGAAGATATTGACGCGCTACGTGATGTCGTACAGCAGTTTGCGGCAAACGAGATCGCTCCACGTGCTGCTGAGATTGATAGCAGCGATGAATTCCCAATGGATTTATGGCAGAAGATGGGTGACCTCGGTCTACATGGTATTACTGTTCCTGAAGAGTACGGTGGCTCTAATATGGGCTACGTCGCCCATATGGTCGCGATGGAAGAGATTAGCCGAGCTTCGGCATCGGTAGCACTGAGTTATGGCGCACACTCTAATCTGTGTATCAACCAAATCAAACGTAACGGCTCTGAGGCACAAAAGCAGAAATATCTGCCAAAACTAATCAGCGGTGAATTCATCGGTGCATTGGCAATGAGTGAGACAGGCGCTGGCTCAGACGTGGTTAGTATGAAACTAAAAGCAGAAGAAAAAGACGGCAGCTATGTGTTGAACGGTAGCAAGATGTGGATTACCAATGGCCCTGATGCGGACGTGATGGTGGTCTATGCTAAGACCAATCCTGAATTAGGTGCAAAAGGCATGACGGCCTTTATTGTTGAAAAAGGTATGGAAGGCTTTGGTACCGCACAAAAGCTAGACAAGCTCGGCATGCGTGGTAGTCATACTGGCGAGATGACTTTTAATAATGTAAAAGTACCAAGCGAAAATATCTTGGGCAGTCTAAATGAGGGCGTTAAGGTACTGATGAGTGGTCTAGATTACGAGCGCGCTGTATTGGCTGCAGGTCCTATCGGTATCATGCAAGCGGTGATGGACAATGTGGTGCCTTATATTCACGACCGTAAACAGTTTGGTCAAGCGATCGGTGAGTTCCAGCTTATTCAAGGTAAAGTTGCGGACATGTATACCATACTGCAAGCAGGTCGTAGCTTCTTATACACCGTTGGTAAAAACCTCGATATGTTGGACGCGCGCGGTGCTGGTCATAGTCGAGAAGTGCGTAAAGATTGCGCCAGTGTGATTCTATGGTGTGCCGAAAAAGCCACATGGATGGCAGGCGAGGGCATTCAAATATTTGGCGGTAATGGCTATACCAATGAATATCCACTTGGTCGCTACTGGCGCGATGCCAAGCTGTATGAGATTGGCGCAGGTACCAGTGAAATTCGCCGTATGCTAGTCGGTCGTGAGTTATTTAACGAGACTAAGTAAGAAGGAGCTAATGACGCCTTAGCTATTTTCTGACAGTAAAATAAAAAAGCAGCTCGCTTAAAACGTGCTGCTTTTTTCATGTCAACGTCAAACCGAATTATCTATAAGCGGCTAAGACTTATTGCGATAATCAAAGTATCTTGCCAACCCATTTAATAGCAAATCATCACGCAAGCGTACTGGGCGATTAACGTGCTGCGAAATAATAGCGGCATCACCGCCTGTCATAATCAATTCAAAATTAGGGTGACGATGGCTAATCTCGTTGATCGCGCCGACGATTGAGAGCAAAATACCGCGGTGCACCGCGTCTTGAGTGGTCAAGCCTTGGCTGACGCTATCAAAAGTACCGTTCGAGATGGTGATTTGCTTAGTACCAGAGAACAGTGACTCGCGCTGTAGATAGATGCTGGGGAAAATATAACCACCCAGATGCTCAGCATGATCAATCAAATCAATGGTCACCGCTGTACCGCAACCAATCACACATTGACGTTTTTTCTTATCGACCGCACCGAGCATCTGTAGCCAGCGATCACAGCCGAGCTGCTGATCATTGTAAGCACTTTTCATCAGAGTATGTGCTGCATCGACATGGACAAACTCGAACGGAATATTCAAACGACTGAGTGTATCTGATACTTTGGCATTGAGATTGTCGCCTAATACTGATGAGATACCAATAAAGTCAGGTGCATAACGCTCAAAGCGATCCGTCAGACCCATAAGTAGTTCGGCAGGCGCTTGCAGGTGCTGCTTAGCATCATGCGCGACTATTTGTCCGATATCATCGGTTAGCCAGTATTTTAGGCGGGTATTTCCAAGATCAAGCCAGAGCATAAAAGTCCCTTTATATAGTGCTCGTTAATGATGGTGTTCATCAATATAGTTGTCTAAGCCTAATAAATAACGTCGATGCGTCCAGTAAAAAGCGTAGAAATCTTACCGCTATCTTGGCGCAATTGCAAACAGCCATGTGTGTCGACACCGCAAGCGATTCCCGTCACAACTTTTTCTTCGTTATTATAGTCTTGCGTGACGCGTAAGCGAAGACCTGATAGCGCATCCATCATCGCAAACTGCTCCAAAAAACTATCCAAATAATAAGTATGACCCGTTGGCTGTTCTATGCCCAAATGCTCAAAGCGTGTCATCGCCGCCATCAATGCTTTGCACATCTGCTGATAGAGCATTGGTAAATCTGGTAGGCTCGCAGATCGTGTCTCTAAAGGTAGCCTTTCATTAATGTCTTGTAAGCTAATCGCTTGGTAGCTCATACCCTCAGATGTTTGTGTGGTGAGCTTTGGTGCTGCTTGTACGTTTAGGCCAATACCTAACACCACACCGACCAACCTACCAGATTTCGTCACTGGCTCTATCAAAATCCCAGCCAGTTTATTAAAGGGTAGGGTACGCTGATTTGCTACATCACTATTCAATGCTGTTTCCAATACCGAGCTGTCCGTCATAGATTGCACTTTAGATAGCTCTTTAGATAGCTCTTCAGATTGGCTCTGAGCTTGCTGATAAAAACCCAAGTCATTTGCCCATTTCACACCAATTGGCGTCAGTCCCTGCGCTTGTAGTTGCTCGTTCAACATTTGAATGACGGGCATTTTTGCCAGCTCAAGACCAATGATGAGCGATAATAAGCCACTGATCGGCATATGCACAGGATGGTATAGCGACAGATAGACATTGCCGCGCGGTGATTGCCACGAGCGCCCGTGCTGACCACGACCTGCGCTTTGGGCTTCCGCGGTTAAAACGTGTACGGTGGCGACATCTAACGACCCGTTTTGCAAGGCTTCTATTAGCTCGCTATTGGTCGAGGCGCTACTAGCCACATGACGGTGATTGAGCTCGGATAAATAGGTAGAGAAACTAGTGAGTGGCGGCATAAGTTTAGTCGATGTGGTTAAAGGAAACTTTGATATACTGAGCGATTGTTGCGGTCAGACAGTACCGAGTAAACAGCATAAAGGTCACGCTGAGATTTGGCAAATACAATTAAGCACGCCTAAGCGCTAGTGAGTACTATAGCGCCAGTCAGTATTATAAAAGGTTCGTTCTATGATGTTATATGTGTGGTTTGTGATTGCAGGCGCGTTTGCCGGTGTCAGCGCGGGCTTGTTTGGCGTCGGCGGTGGCATGATTATCGTGCCGGCTTTGGTCTGGATTTTTACCGCTTATGACTTTTCGCCAGAAGTAATCACCCATTTGGCCATTGGGACGTCATTGGCGACCATCGTTGTAACTTCAATCAGCTCACTGACTGCACATAACAAGCGCGGCGGTGTACGCTGGGAAGTATGGCGCAAGATGGCGCTTGGATTGGTCATCGGTAGTTTGGTCGGTGCTGGTATCGCGGATATGATTGATGGGCAAGCGCTACAGGCTATTATTGGTTTCGGTGCGCTATTGGTCGCTCTAAAAATGCTGTTCTTTTCGAATAAAGAGCAGGTGGGCAAACCGTTACCATCGGCCGGTGTCCAGTTTGGTGCTGGTACGGGTATTGGTATGGCGTCCTCTATTTTTGGCATTGGTGGCGGCAGCTTGACCGTACCGTTCTTGAACTGGGCAGGACTGCCGATGAAGCAATCGGTTGGCACATCAGCGGCATGCGGTCTACCAATTGCACTGGCTGGAGCAGCAGGGTTTGCTTGGTTCGGTCAAGACGTGGTCAATCTACCTGAGGGCACGATAGGATTTGTCCATGTCACAGGATTCTTGTTTATTTCAGTCGCCAGCTTTGCGATGGCAAAAGTCGGTGCCAAGCTTGCCCATGTCTTACCTGCGCTAATGCTTAAGCGCGCATTTGGCATATTATTAATATTTGCTGGAGGGCAGTTGTTATTGAGTGGGCTTGGAATGTTGTAAGAAACCAATTGTTTTTAATTTTGATTATTATATAGAGAGTTAAAAATGTTTGCAGTAATAGCTAGTCTCTTAGGAGTTCTCATTGGTGGACTACTTCCTTATATAACGAATAAACAAATACATAAGCATGATATTGATAAATTAAAGTTAGAACATAATAAGGAAGTGAAAGTTTTTACACGTGAAAAGTATGAGCAATTAACTGTTAAGTTGTATCGCCTAGCTTATATGGCTTACGAAGGCGTATATCATCGTTCAAGAAATGAAAACCTAAATTTTACGATGGAGACATTCATGATGTTAATGGCTGAAGTTGATACCTTAGTCATGCTTCATTTCCCTTTGTTAGAAGATGATTACGAAAAATTTTCTAAACAACTCGTTAAATTATATATCGAATTATTTTCTGGTAGTTTCGGACAGTGTGAGGTTGCTAAAGAAGCATTTGACAGAGAAACTGATAACCTATTAAAAGTTGTTAAACAACATGCTGATGAATATACGCAAATAGTCACGTCTTAGGAGTAGCCTTATTTCCTTTACTAACTTCCATTGACTGCCTTTTGAAAGATTATAGTCTTAGAGAGTGGTGGTATCGTCTGTGTCAGCCATAAATACCACAATTTCAGGTAGAATAGCCGCCTGTTTTTGCTATGTTTATTGTTCCTTTATGTGTCTAAAACCTCTAAAGCTAAAAGGCTTCAAATCCTTAGATAAACTTGACATGTTGTATAGTCGATTCAATTTAAAAATAGTACAAGGCAATCGAGTGTAGACATATATCTGATACCTCAAGCGAGGTTAACGCTGTAATACTTGTACAGTGGAATAACTATAGCAATGACAGACCTTATAAAGCTAGTATGCAAACCGTGAGATATTATTAGTATGAAAGCTGCAGAAAAATACCGCCGTGTTTTCGGCTCAATGAATCATTTAAAAGACCAGTTATCATGGACGACAGGTCTCTCTAATATGGTAGAGTTTTTGGCATGGGAGCCGCAGCGTATTTTAGGTATTACTAAAAAGCAATACGTACGCCAAATCATTGAGTGGGCGGCTCATCCAGAGTTAAAGGATAAAAATATAGAAGAGATTGAGCAATCAGTCATCAAAAAGCTCAATACAAAAATGAATGAGACTGAGCAGCTAGAGACGTATTCAACGCAAACGATGGGTATCTGTAATGCGAGAGAAGCCGTGCGCCGCGTAACGTTCTTTTCTGAAGACTATCTCAATAAAGAGTTCGATATTTTTTTGAGTTTGTGCAGTGATGTCTACTTGGACTTATTTTATCAGCAATTTATCAACTTTGAGCCAAGTGGGTCATGGTCGACACATGGTAATAGCGGCATGTTTGAAAACAGTACAGAGCTAAAAGCAATGTATATGGACAACCTAGCCTATAACCATCAGGGGAATGTATTGATAGCGAATGAGTTAAAACTCGCTGGTTGGAAAAACCCAGACCCAATCCTAAAGTATTGTTTGATGTATGAGCACTTATTAGAAAAAGGCTTTATCGATAAAGGGGCAAAGTTTTTGCTGTTATTTATCGGTGGTGACGCGCTAAAGCAAAACAAGCAAACGCTCGTAGATCGGGAGCTGGCTTTATGTCATAAACGGCCAAGAAAGTATCAGCATTTGCTAAGACCAGAGCTGTTAGAAATAGTCGATCACTTAAAAGTAGCAAGTATCTCTTGGTCAGCCTTCATCGAGTTTAATAATCGCTACTTAGCAGAAAATAGCGTCTGCCAAGTGGAGCAAAAACTGCTGCGAGGGTTCCATCAAAGCCTTGAATCAAAATCGTTTATGCACTTAGCCGTTTAACCCTAAAAACCCACTACAATTTCAGGTAGAATAGCCGCCTGTTTTTGCTAAGTTTATTGACTCTTCATGCGTTTAAAATCTCTAAAGCTGGCAGGCTTCAAATCCTTTGCCAATCCAACCACTTTTACTTTTCGTCATGGTATCACTGCCATCGTCGGGCCGAACGGCTGTGGCAAATCCAATGTGATTGATGCTATCCGCTGGGTGCTAGGCGAAACCTCTGCCAAGCAGTTACGCGGCGGGGCGATGAGTGATGTTATCTTTGCCGGTACGCAAGATAAAACAGCCAAAAGCGTCGCCAGTGTCGAGCTGACCTTTGAGCATACCCAAGATGAGCAGACTGGTATTCGCCACGAGTTTAACTTGTATCAAGAGTTATCGGTTCGTCGTCAGGTAAATAAGGATGGTCGCTCAGATTATTTTATCAATGGTACGCGTTGCCGTCGCCGCGATGTAGTCGATGTGTTTTTAGGTACGGGACTGGGGGCACGTAGCTATGCGGTGATTGAGCAAGGCATGATTGGGCGCATTGTTGAGTCTAGCCCCGTGCAGCTGCGTGAGTTTATTGAAGAGGCGGCAGGTGTCTCACGCTATCAGGCTCGCCGTGAAGAAACGCAAAAGAAATTAGAGAAAACGAAAGACAATCTAGCGCGTCTGCATGATATGCAAAGCGAATTACTACGCCAGCAGAAAACACTGTCTAAACAGGCAGCGAGCGCGCAGCGTTATGAAGAGTTGGCGTTAACACTAGCTGATATCGAGCAGCAGCTCGCCATTCAGCAACTCTATCAAGCCAAGCAAACACATCAACAGCAGAAAGTAGCGCATGAACGTAGTGCTACTGAGGTGTCGACACTTCAAACTGACTACGACACGCTCAAAGCTCAGCAAGACAAACTCACTGCGCGAATCAATCAAGAGCAATGGCTCAAAGACGATGCTCAAAGCGCTCACTATCAGCAGCAGCTCAGCTATCAACAAGCGGAACATAAGCTAAGCGATGCTAAATCACAGCTGACTACTATCGAGCAGCAACTGTCTGGCTTGGCTCAGCAACGTGCGCAATCACTCGCTGATATCGAACGCCTAAAAGCTGAACAAGCTGAGCAGAATCAAGCGCTAGAAGTATTACGCCCGCAGCTGACTGAGCTAACTGATAAACGCAATAACTATAAACGCAATGAGCAGCCACTACAGCGCGCGTGGCATGAAGCGCAAAACAATCTGTCACGCTTGCAAGATAAAACCCGTTCGCTTGAACAGCAGCAAGCTATTAACGCTCAAGCACAAAAGCGCCATCAGCAAAGCTATGATAAATGGCAACGCCGCGAGCAAAACTGGCAAAACCTGTGGCAGCAATTACAGCAGTCTATAGCGCCATCTAGTCGTACCGATATGAGTAAGACGGATGATACGCAAGATCTAAGTCAGATGCTAGAACAGCAAGTCACTGAGCTAAGCACGCAGTTGCAGCAAGTTGGGCGTCAATACGAAGCCGTCGATGAACGCTTGTCCGAGATACAACCGCAAGCGCATAGTTTGCAGCAGAGACTAAACGCACAGCAGAGCGAGCTGAGCGATGATGAAAAGCGTCATGCGCTGTTGGCAGGCGAATACGATACCCTGCATCAGATATTGCATCCGAAACCTATACAACAGCAATCAGAAAAGACTCAATCTACCGCGACAGATAATGCAGATAGCGATGGCATATATCATCAGCCGATAGCCATTGCAACGCTACGTGAGCAAATTGAGCTAAGTGCGAAGGGGCAGGAGTATGCGCCGCTACTCGATAGTATCCTAGCATTGTGGCTAGATAGCCATGTGCTGGTTGCTAATCAACAAGCTAATCAAATCAAGCAATCAGACGTTAACAACGCTAATAGCATTTCTCAGAAAACTGATAGCCTCTGGCAAGTGCTTGAGCATGACGTTGCAGACTTACTGACTTATCAGACGGCACAAAATACGCCTGCCAGTGCAAAAGATAAAACTCTAATAGAGACAGGTCATAGCTTATGGTTGCCAACTGCGAAAAGTGATATTAGTGAAAATGCGTTTGTCAGCGAATTGCCAGACAATTTGATTGATAAAGTGTTGCCATTATCGCAGTTGATTACTCAGCCGCTACTCTCGCTATGGCAGCAGTGCTATATATATACGGCGCAGTTTGAGACCAGTCAACAGAATGAGATTGACACACTTACTGATGTACTAAAATTATTACCATCGTCCGCTATCCTACTTACCGCAGATGGTTGGCTCATCAGTCGTCATGGAACGATTAATTTAAGCAAATTCGCTGGTGCGCAAGATAATCAAAGTGATAGCAGCAGTCAATTTCTCACGCAGCGTTTAGAGCATCGTACGCGGTTACAAGTATTAGAAGACTTGCTTGATGAGTTTGAAATCAAAATACAAGATCAGCAAAAATCTATTCTAAAAGACCAGCGAGATTATGATGCGTTGATGGTCAGTTTGGAAGAAACGCGTGCGCAAGCTGATCAGTTAACCCGTGATAAGCATAAATACCAGCAGCAGCTGACGACCGAGCGAGCTAATGCCGAACGCTTGCAAGCGGATAGCCAACGCCTGAACGCTGATAAAGTAGCGCTTGAGCAAGAAAAGCAAGAACTGGCGCAAGAGCAACAAACGCTTGAACAAGAACAACAGCATATTGAAAGTGAGATCACCACACTCACTCCGCAAATAGCAGAGGCACGAGCGACAAACCAGCAGTTGCAAGCTGAGCGCAGCGAGCTAAACCGCGCGCGTCAAGCTGATGAGGACGCATGGCAAGCATTGCAGCTGCGTATTCAGCAGTATGAGATGCGCTTGGAACATAGTGTTAGCAGTCTGGCTCGTGCAACTGAGCAACATGATAAGTCGTTAGAGAATGAGCAAAGTCTACAGAGACGTTATGAGCAGCAGCAGACTAAATTACCAGAGCTACAAGCAGCGCTACAGTCTGCACAGGTAACGCGCGATGAGCAGCAAGTGCTATTGAACGAGCGCGATACTGCGCTAACAGCACTAAAACAAACGTACGCTGAGCAGCAGACAGCATTTGATACATTGCAAAATACATTACAAACGCAGCAAAGCGAGCTTGCCCGTCATGCTACTGAGCTGGCATTAAGTGCTGCACGGTTAGAGGATGCTAGCGCGTACACGCAGAACGCTTTAGATGCTTATTATCGTGTGAGTCATAAATATAAAGCGCAAGCAGAGCAACCTCAACAAAGCATGAGCGTCTCAAACCTGCTAGCAGATTTTATCGCTCATGATCGCCGCGTCCGTCCAGACAAAATCGCTGAGCTTGAATCTGAGCGCGCTAAGTTGACCCAGCAGTTGAGCAAGATTGGGCCAGTGAATTTGGCAGCGGTCGCAGAGTTGGCCGAAGTGAACGAACGCCTAGAGCCACTCGCACAGCAGACGGCAGATATCGCGGCCAGTATGCAGACATTGACCGAAGCGATTGCCTCTATTGATGAGACGACCAAGACGCTGTTTATGCAGACGCTTGATGCGGTCAATAAGGAGCTGGCCAATTTATTTGCCAAGGTCTTTGGCGGTGGACAGGCTAGCCTGACGTTGAACACCGACGAGATGCCAGCCAATACGCCAAAGTCCGAACAATGGCGGGCAGGGCTTACCTTAATGGCGCAGCCGAAGGGCAAACGTAACAGTCGCTTAGCGGTACTATCGGGCGGTGAAAAAACCCTTACCGCGCTGAGCTTGATTTTTGCGATATTTAAGCAGCATCCCGCACCGTTCTGTGTGCTTGATGAGGTCGATGCACCGCTTGATGATGCCAACGTCGCGCGCTTTACCAGTCTCATTCATGAGCTAGCAGACGATTTGCAGTTTATCTTTATCAGCCATAATAAATTAACGATGCAAATTGCTGATGAGCTAAAAGGTATCACTATGCCAAGTGCAGGCATTTCTACACTCGTCAGTGTATCGCTTGATGAAGCTGTGCGTTACGTAGAGAGCTAAGCGTGAAATAGTCGACACTAAAAGTGCTATGAGAATCAGCGCGATGCAAATATAATCAATCAATTGGCATAAATGCAAATAAGCTTGACCTCAGTCCAGCATACTGGTTATAAAGTACACAATGTGGTGACGATATAGGTCAGCCATGCTAGAATATTGCCATTTATGCTCGTTTGTGTATTCCCTTTTGTTATATATACTAGGATGTATTTATCATGACCGTTATTCAGTTTATATTGATTGCCATTGCCGCGTTTATCGTGCTCGCAGGGCTGTTTATGGTCATTCGTAGCTTTAAGCGCCGCGGTGCTACCGAAGCTGCTGCGGTCAATTATGATAAAAATGGTATTCCGATCATACCGCGTCACGAGCGCAACATCGTCGATCAGCCAGACCTTGATGATACGGTTGCAGGCGAGACGAGCATCGGTCCTGACCGTAGTTACTTAGATGCTGTGGTTGAAGAAGAGCCATTGACGCAAGCGCATACCAACGTTGACGCTCAACTAACGGCTGAGCGTGACCATATAGCAACTGACGACCATGACGTCATCGATGAAGCGGACTACGCTCGCTGGCAAGAAGAGCAACGCCGTGCCGATAGTGCTGAGTTTGTCGAAGTTGCCGATCAGATGCATATCGAGCAAGAGCCTGATGCGTTCTCTAGCCTAATGTCAGCGACCGATAGCCTGATGCCAACCATTGATACGGCAGAAGAGCCAAGCTTCGATGATAATAGCCCGATACTGGATCAGCATCTATCAGAATCAGGTGATGATGCGCAAAATGGTCCTTTAATTAATGCCAAAGACAATATCAATATCACCATCTTGCCGCACCAATATCGTGACCGTCCAGCGGCGATTATCCGTGGTCGTGATCTGTTAGCGTTGATTGATAAATACGGCCTACGCTATGGCGCGATGAATATGTTCCATCGCTATGAGCAAAAAGACGGCACGGGTATGTTGTGGTTTAGCATGATGGGCATCACTGATAGCGGTATCGCGCCGTTTGATCCGCATAGTGTCGCGACCAACACCTATAACGGTGTCGTCGTATTCTTGTCACTGCCGCATCCACAAGCCGTGCGCAGCTTCGATAGCATGATGAGCATTGCTTATATGATGGCAAGCGACCTTGACGCGATTATGCTTGATGAAGAGAACGAACCAATCACGCCTGAATACAAGCAGCAGCTACGTAACCAAGTTCGTGATTATGAGGGTTAGCAGCGCGAAGGCTAAGCTAAGAAAGTTAAAAGCTGTTTAATAGCAGAAATCATAAAAAGGGCAAATAGCGATTAACGTTATTTGCCTTTTTTAATAGGCTATAGTTTCTGCAAAATGCTAACCATAGTAGACTGAGCAAGCCTGACATGGTATTTGATTTATATAGGATTGACTATACCGAGCTTCCTACAAACTTGTTATCATATCGACATCTTGAATTGCAAAAAAGACGCCGACTATGACTGACTCTACATCATCAAATAATTCTAAAAACCCATCTACTCAAGTAGAAAACCAAGCACCTGCGACCTCTAATATACCCAGTCCTACCGATAGTAGTAGGGATAATAGTGTAGAGATTGTCTCAAAAATGCGTGCGCTTATTGAAGCGATTAAGACGCATAACTATGCCTATTATGTGCTCGACAGTCCAATATTAGAAGACAGCGAGTACGATCAGTTGCGTCGCTCCTTGCTTGAGATTGAAGAAGAATATCCAGATTTGGTGCAGCCAGATAGCCCAATCAATCAAGTCGGCGATATGCCGCTATCGGCTTTTACTCAAGTCACTCATGATATTCCGATGTTGTCGCTAGGCAATGTCTTTGAATATGATGATTTGCGCGATTTTATGCGCCGTGTCAATGATCGTCTCAGCGACTCGCAGCAAAACCCTGAATACGAGATGGAACTAAAGCTCGATGGGCTAGCTGTCTCACTGAAATATGAGCATGGTAAGTTTGTCCAAGCGGTCACGCGCGGTGATGGACAGACCGGTGAAGATATTACCCAAAATGCCAAAACCATTCGTAACTTGCCACTATGGATAGCTGATGCTGCTAATATTGAGTTGCTAGAAGTGCGCGGTGAAGTATTGATGCCAAAGGCAGGCTTTGAGCGGCTTAATCGACTGGCAGAAGAGAACGAGGGCAAAACCTTTGCCAATCCGCGCAATGCCGCTGCTGGTAGCTTACGTCAGTTAGATCCAGCCATTGCTGCTAGTCGTCCATTGGCATTCTACGGCTATTCGGTCAATCAGGGTTTGCCAGATACTATCGATACACAATCAGGGGCTTTGGCATGGCTCACTGAGCTTGGATTTACGGTCAGTGCCATAGAAGTAGTGGCAAATCCACGCGCCGCGCAGACCTATTATGAGTCAGTGATTGAGAGCCGTGCCAGTTTGCCGTTTGAAATCGATGGCATGGTGATTAAGGTAAACAGCCTTGCTCTACAGCAGCAGTTAGGCTACCTATCACGTGAGCCACGCTGGGCAACTGCTTATAAATTCCCTGCCGAAACGGTAATGACGCGTCTAAACGATATCGAGTGGCAAGTCGGCCGTACGGGTCAAATCACACCGGTCGGTAAGCTTGAACCTGTCAAAGTCGGCGGCGTCACTGTCAGCAATGTCACCTTGCATAACTTTGGCGAGATTCAGCGTTTGGACGTACGTGCAGGCGATACGGTCAGCGTCCATCGTGCAGGCGATGTCATCCCAAAAGTCACTCGTGTCTGGCACGATCAGCGCCCAGCCGATAGCGAGCCAGTCACGCTACCTTCGACTTGCCCTGTTTGCGACTCTCCTGTCGTCCTGCCGGAAGATGAAGCATTGGCACGTTGCAGCGGCGGATTGTTTTGCCCCGCGCAGCAGACCGAGGCGCTCATACACTTTGTCTCGCGCCGCGCGATGGATATCGATGGGCTTGGTGCGAGCTGGCTGATCAGCTTCTTTGAGCATGGTCTGGTCAAGACGGTCGCTGATATCTATCAATTGCATAACCATGCAGATGAAATGGTCACCTTTGAAAAATTGGGCGAAAAATCGGTACAAAATATCATTAACGCTATCGAATCTAGCAAGCACACGACGTTGGCTCGCTTTATCTATGCACTTGGCATTCGCGGTGTCGGCGAAGGCACAGCACAGAACTTTGCACAGCAATTTGGTGATTTAGACAGTCTAATGGCAGCCAGTATTGACACCTTGATAAAAACCCCAGATGTTGGAGAAATCACCGCCGAGCTGACCTATAAGTTCTTCCGTGCGCCGCATAATATCGAAGTCATCACCGCACTACGTGAAGCTGGCGTTCATTGGGATAAGGTCGAGCAGGTCGCCTCAGAAGGGCTCCCACTCGATGGGCAAACGTGGGTCATCACGGGAGCGCTCGATAGCATGGCGCGTGATGAAGCCAAAGCCAAACTACAAGCGCTGGGTGCAAAAGTCTCGGGCAGCATCTCGGCAAAAACCACTGCGCTACTGGCAGGGGATAAGGCTGGCTCTAAACTGACCAAAGCAGAAAAGCTCGGTGTCAAAATTGTGGCTGAGGAAGAGTTTTTGGCGATGTTGACAGAGGTGTAAAAGTGTAGAGTTTGAATGATGGGGTGGGTTGGTAAGAGTGAAACCCACCGATATTGGATTCTAACGAATAACTATTCTAGCTATTGAAAACTTGCTTTAAGAAACTAACTTTGTCCTTTTTCATTTTACTCCAGTAATCTTTCAAATCATTAGCTGGTAGAACCTCATAGTAGTATAGCCAATAATCATCTTCGTTATTACTGTAAAGATGTTCAGCTACGACTTTATGCTGTTTAACCGCTTTACTGCGGACTCCATATTTCTTTTTGTCATATAAATAGGCAAGTAATAATGTCAAGCAGTCATCTAGACTGCCAGTTTTTTCTAATAGAGTTGAGTTTATATCGAATTCAAAATCGTATTTCAATGAAAAGTATATTGAGTACGCTACAAGTTCATAACTATTACGCTCAGTACCATAATGAAGAAGATTCTCAGATATATTTTTAATTGTAGAGATATTTATTTCGTATCTCTCAAATAACTGATTCTCAAGTAAACCAACAAGGTATGGATAAATCATAACCAAATGATGAACCGTATCAATCAGGTACTCAACAGCATTAGTAGAAGCTCTTTTTCCAGTTATAACCTTTATACCATAATTTAATATAGTAGCATCATCGTCATTTTTCTTAAGTAAACTCAATAGAAAGTCTAAATAATTAACCATGACATTATAATTAAGGTAACTTATTAAACTTACTGGATGGTTAGAGGTATCAACAATCCAACTTGAGTTTTTTGTCGCCGGTAAGTCTTCTATAGAAACTTTCTTACCATTAAGAATTAGACCAAATTTCCGCAATTCATTAGAAAGGTCTGCTAAAAAATTTTCTGCCGTTTCATAGTTCTTTGTTAAACAAACATAGTCATCAATATGTCTTATAAATTTATAACCTTTTTTAACTAATTGATGGTCAATTACTACTAATATAATTTCAGACACTAAATTATATGCATGTGCACCTATTAAAATACCGTGTGTTTCGCCATTATTCGTATTCATCAAAAGTGTATCTAGTTCATTAAACCAAAATCCGCTACGGTTGACTTTTGCATTAGCTTTACCAGCAACTGCCCAAGTTAAAGAGTGAGTATATATGCTGCCAAAACAGTTAGATATATCTGCATGTGCCTGAAATCTTGATTTAATTTTAAACTTTAATAATGGATCATCGTCTTCCCTATAATCTGAAAAACCCATATCGAATAGTTGTTCTTTATCTATCTGGCGGTTTACAACTCTTAACGTGTCATATTTTCCTAAGACTAAAATCTTCTTATTCTCTTTAGTTTTTCTTATATGAATTCTACTTACTTTCCAGTCTTGGTTATCTGTATAGGTTTGGAAGTGTAATAGGATATCATCCCAGTTATTTTTCAAATTTAAACAGAGGTTTCTATATGCTATAGGATTTGGAATTGTAATAAGTCTGGGTATATTTACATTTCTGATGCTTTCATAATAGACAGGAGTCGTTTCTTTTTTCTGAAAGGTAGAGTCCTTTTGTTCTTTGCACCAAGCAAAAAAATCAACAGATTGTAAGAAAGACGGTAAATTGTCGCTAAACATTCCATAACTTAATAAACCCTCATAAACTTCCTGTGGGCTAAGTGAATGATAGTGTTGATAATATGATTTAAACATCGACTTCCTTGTCTATAAAATCTATATGGTTTTTTTAGTAGAATTACTATTTAGCTTAGAGAAGTAAAACCCAACTTCTACTCCACCATCTCACCATGCGCTTTCACATCACCTTTCTTACCATCTGGCTGAATCACGATAGGTAGCACCAGTCCTTTGGCAAAGTCATCAGACAGCACATAATCATAGCGACTGGCAGCGACATCGGGCGTGGTATGAATGATAAGCGTCATCTCATTGCCATCGGTTAGCTCATGTGAGACATAGGTTTCGCTGAGTTGATCTAATGCTTTCGATAGCGCTTCGTTACTTGCCATGCTCACCGTCAGATTATGCTGAGCGGTCGCAGCGTCCACTTTAAAGTAATCTGCATAGTCTCGGACGTTTTGACTATCGATCGCAAACGGATACTTATAGTTGGTAGGGTCAGCAGGCTTTGTACCGCTATCTACCAGTGACCAGTCGATGGTATCGGCTGCCGATGCAGTTGGATCTGTTGCTGTCTCCGCAGTTTGCTCAGTGGCATCGACGGAATCGGTAGCGTTATCGCAGCCTGTCAGCGCCCACATGCTTGCCGTTGCAATTACCATCATACTTATCAGACGCTTTGCCATCGAGTTACCCTTTTGATTGTTGGTCATGATTGATTTGCTCTATCTGCTATTTTGACAGCTTTCTTTGTGCTTCTCTAGCGAAATACATCAGATGGTAAATTTTGATATAGTCCAATCCACTATAAAGGAATGACAGCGTTAACCTCGCTAAGCATACTAATGTATAACTTGCACTCGGTTTCCTTGTGTCGAAATTATATTGAACTGACTATACAACTATCTACCTGATACTGTTTTTTATAGCCACCTTTATACACGTATCAAACGAACACGCATGAAAAAGCAGCCACTATTTAATGACTGCTTTTTTTCTGTTGCGACTATTTGTCTATTACGATATGAGCGTATCTCTAACTGATTAGATTTGGCAGTTTACTTGGTATTCTTTACCGTCAGCCCACTTCATCGCAAAGATACCTTTGTCACCTTTCATGTGCCATGCATAGACGACTTCTGGGTTTGAATCATTTACATAGCTTGCGACTTCGCCTTTCACTTTACCATTTAGGATGATTGGCTGCTCAGCCCATTTTACTTTTGGCAAGGTGACGTTGAGCATCACTTGTTCTTTGTTGATAGATTGCTTTGCCATGATTTTGCTGTCATCGGTACAGGTGTATGGTGCTGGTGCCATACGATCATAGGCAGCGGTTACTTTTTCTGGAACTGGCGTATCAGTTGCATCTGGGGTAGTGGGTGCGGTAGTCGCACAAGCGCTCAATAGGGCAAGGACTGGTAGGGTAGTCGCAATTTTAGTTATCATTTTCATAGTGCTCTCCAAAGCTTTTCGCTGATGTCATTTACTTGTTCTTAATGATGCGTTTAGCATATGAGGGTTATAGTAGCGAAAACGAACCATTTCAATGTTAGAAATTGTTCGTTACCTGTTAGCTTCGTTACCCAACCGCTGTCTAATGTAACTTGTAATCTATGACATGGTGAAAAGTAAACAGTGTTAGTTTGAAATGTGCATCTATGAAATTAGCGCATAAAAAAGCGCCTATCAACGAGTGGATGATAGACGCTTTTTTGTTTCACTTAACATGCGCTAAATTGAGCATGCGTTTTTATACTATGAATATTACTTGCTATGAATACTACTTAGTTTTACGCGGTGGCAGACCAGTATGCTGCGTTTGGAAATTGCCTTTGCTGACTTTCTTCTTACTGTTTTTACCGACAGCATTTTTACCCGCTGCACCTTTAGCTGACACACTGTTGTTTGACGAGCCATTACTACGCTTCACTGAGTCATTGCCAACACGGCTATTCTTTTTGCGCGCTGATTGGTAAGTATCTTGCGCGGCATCACGCCCTTCTAAACTGGCGTTAAATGGTGGAATCAAGCAACCACGGTTTTTACCAATCAAGTCACTACGACCCATGTCTTGTAAGGCTTTACGTAATAATACCCAGTTTTTTGGATCATGGTAGCGTAAGAACGCTTTATGCAATTTGCGCTGCTTGCCAGACTTGACGATATCCATGTCACCTTCATCACGGCTGACCTTATGTAGCGGATCTTTGTGCGTGTGATACATGGTAGTCGCGGTCGCCATTGGGCTTGGATAAAACGCCTGTACTTGGTCAGCACGGTAGCCATTACTTTTGAGCCAAAGCGCAAGGTTCATCATATCTTCATCTTTGGTACCCGGATGGGCGGCGATGAAGTAAGGAATCAGATATTGCTCTTTGCCTGCTTCTTGGCTGAACTGCTCAAACATGGCTTTGAATTGATCATAACTGCCCATGCCCGGCTTCATCATCTTCGATAACACGCCTTCTTCAGAGTGCTCAGGCGCAATCTTGAGGTAACCACCGACGTGATGACTGACCAATTCTTTCACATATTCAGGATCTTTCACTGCCAAGTCATAACGTAAGCCTGAAGCAATCAGGATCTTTTTCACGCCTTTGATATCACGGGCTTTGCGATATAGCTTGGTCAAATTACTATGATCAGTAATCAGGTTTTCGCAGACATCAGGATAGACACAAGATGGCTTACGGCAGTTCTTCTCAATTGTCTCGTCTTTACAGCTGAGGCGATACATGTTTGCCGTTGGGCCACCAAGGTCAGATATCACACCAGTAAAGTTCGGTGCGGTATCTCGAATTGCTTCTACTTCACGCAAGATTGAATCTTCTGAACGGCTCTGGATAATGCGGCCTTCGTGCTCAGTGATCGAGCAGAAGGTACAACCACCAAAACAGCCGCGCATGATATTGACTGAAAACTTGATCATGTCATAAGCAGGGATACGCGCATCGCCATAGCTTGGATGCGGCAAGCGTGCATACGGCAGGTCAAACACATAATCCATCTCTTCTGTCGAGAGTGGTACTGGTGGTGGATTGAGCCAAACGTCGATAGAAGTATGCGAATTACCAGCACCGCTGCTATGACGCTGTACGAGCGCACGGGCGTTACCCGGATTGGTTTCTAGATGCAGGATACGACTCGCATGAGCATAAAGCACAGGGTCAGATTTGACATGCTCGTAATCAGGCAGACGAATGACAGTTTTTTCACGTGGTGGCATTTTTAGCTTATGCTTACGTGCGGTCATTGGCTTATCAAAGCCGCGCATTTGTACCACTTGCGTCTCTTCATCGACTTGTTCAGCGTTGATAACTTTATTGGCGACAGGTTCTGCGACAAAACCCTGATATTGTGACGACATTGATGACATGGCTTGGCCAACAGGCGAGTCAGATGGTTTGTTCTGCTCAATTGAACAGCTATCAACGTCTTCGGTCATCACATAAGGGTTGATGATTGGATCGACACGGCCAACGGTATCGACATCGTTACTCGCAACCTCGGTCATGTCTTCTTGCCAGTGACGACGAGTCGGGGTTAATAAGTAAGCAGTACCGCGCAATTTGCTCATCTGCTCAAAGCTATAGCCTTTAGACAGACCATGTACCACATCGACGATCGCACGTTCAGCATTACCATATAGTAAGACATCAGCACGCGCATCCAGCAAGATACTACGGCGCACTTTGTCTGACCAATAATCATAATGAGCGATACGGCGCAAGCTGCCTTCGATACCGCCCAAGATAATAGGCACATCAGGATAGGCTTCACGGCAGCGCTGGCTATAGACGATAGCCGCGCGGTCAGGGCGTTTGTTTGCCACATTGCCGGGAGAGTAAGCATCATCGCTACGGATTTTGCGATCGGCGGTATAGCGGTTGATCATGCTGTCCATGTTGCCCGCGGTCACACCGTACGCATAGACAGGTTTGCCCAGTTCCATAAAGGCGTCTTTGCTCTTCCAATCTGGCTGAGCAATGATGCCAACACGGAAGCCTTGCGACTCAAGCAAGCGACCGATAATCGCCATACCAAAGCTTGGGTGATCGACATAGGCATCACCTGAGATGATGATGACGTCACAAGCATCCCAGCCCAGTTCGTCCATCTCTTTGCGGCTCATCGGCAGATAAGGCGCCGGCTCGTAGCAGCTCGCCCAGTGTTTGTCATAATCATAAAGTGGCTTGGTGCCTTGTTTAAAGGCAGTGCGGGCGATGGTATCGGCAGACATGGGCGGACCTGTTAATTAGAAAATTGGCACTAAAAATACGTCCCTTATCACTCACTGATAATAAAGGCGAATTTAAAAGCGCTCATTTTAACATGAATCGCCTTCACTATGCGACCTATTCTATGACGGAAGATTAATGATAAGTTATTGATAGCATGAGATAAACTGCTGATACAAAGTAAGTGATTGATGGAACGATATAATGGTAAAAACAGCTTAAGCAGAACAGTCGCATTATCAGCTCAATAAAACTTATTTCTAACAATCACTCTCTATCCTAGTTCAATTTATGCTTACATCGTCGCAAGCATAACTATCAAAATACTGATTTATCTGATACTGGTCATTTGTTTTCTTATATTTATGACTTCCTTCAATTTCTAATAATAGGTTTTGGCACAGGTTTTGCTCCACCCTTTTTAGGGCTTATTTGTGTGTATTAATGAGTAAAAATAGTGCACCGATAAAATTTGAACGGATAGATAAGTGTTTGGAGATAAAATGAGAACATCATCTGTTGGACTGGACACGATAAAGACATTACCAAAACTATTAAAATCATCACTAAGTAATAGGCTGGTACTAAGTACAGTATTGTTTACAGCAATGGGTAGCGCGCAAGCTGCTGAGACTGATACATTGACCGTGGCGCAGCTGCTCGAATATCAAAATATCGCTTGGATTATCTGGGGCGGGGTATTGGTGTTCTTTATGCAGGCAGGCTTTGCTCTACTTGAGAGCGGTTCAGTACGCGCAAAAAATGCGGTAAACGTGATGATGAAAAACTATACCGATATGTGTATCGGTGGTCTAGCGTTCTACTTAGTTGGTTTTGGGCTAATGATGGGTACCAATAATTCAGGCTTTGTCGGTACAGATCACTTTATGCCTGTCGATTTGTCCAATATGGACTGGGCGTTAATGTTTTTTCAGATGATGTTTGCAGCGACAGCGGTGACGATTGCGAGTGGTGCGATGGCAGAGCGCGTTTCATTTATCGGCTATGCGGTAGCGGCATGTTTGATTTGTCTATTTATTTATCCTGTGTTTGCCAGCTGGGTATGGGGTGGTTATTTTGGTGGCACGGGTTGGCTAGCTGAACTTGGCTTTATTGATTTTGCTGGGTCTACTGTCGTGCATTCTATCGGTGGTTGGTTGGCGTTGGCAGGTATCTTAGTCATTGGCCCAAGGCTAGGCCGCTTCGCACCTGATGGCACGCCAAGGCTAATTGCAGGGCATAACATGACGTTGCTAGCGCTAGGTGGGTTTATCTTATGGTTCGGCTGGTTCGGCTTCAATGCTGGATCGACATTGTCTATCACTGGCAATATTGGTCTAATCGCAGTCAATACCTTTGTTGCAGCAGTCAGTGCTGTAGTGAGCTATATGCTTATCTCTCGAACGCTCAACAAGGCTATTTTGCTGAGCGATAGTGTCAATGCCAGTTTGATTGGTCTGGTATCGATTACTGCAGGTTGTGCGACCACAACACCTGTCTTCGCTATCATCATCGGTGCGGTTGCTTCCGTGGTTTATATCCTATCGTCGCAAGCGCTATTAAGGTTCAAAGTAGACGATGTGGTCTCGGCAGTGGCAGTACATGGCTTTGGCGGGGCATGGGGTACGCTCGCAGCAGGATTGTTCTATACAGGAGATTTATTTAACTTATCACGGCTCGGCGTACAAGCGCTGGGCGTCAGCGTGGCATTAGGCTGGGGACTGGGACTGGGTCTAGTGATGTATAAGCTGATCGATCTAAGCTTTGGGTTAAAAGCAAGCCGCTTACATGAGCAGCGCGGCCTTGATTATACTGAGCATGCAGAGCTTGGTTACCCTGAATTTCAAAAGCAAATGTTTGATTCCAAGAGTTTAACTGAGCGGCATTTATAGGAGAGAGCTGATGAATATTGATACTCAATCCGTAGACCAAGCTGTGACTGCGATGGCAGAAGTGCTTGCCGATTATCTACCTCCTGAAGAGGTGAGACTGCTTAAATCACAGTGGCAGCGATACTCGACTGTCTCTGTGAAGATGATGCAACAGTGCGTCTTGGATGCGACAAGGCGCTATCCTGAGCTGCAAGCTTATAAGTCTGATATTAGGAAAGGCTTTTGGGCTACGTTGCAAACGGACAGTCAGCAGACAGTCGAGGCTGACAGTCACAATGGTCACAATAGCCATAATAAAACAATCAAAGCGCCAATCCCTGTATCTGAGTTGGTTTTGGCATTTTATACCGTCATAGAAGCGCTGCGTAGTCAGCTATCAGAAACAGAAAGTCGCAACCTATTTCTGACCATGCACCAAACTGTTTCGAAAGAGCGCACCTTCAAAGGGCATGGTCTTAACATTAGTCAATTTTTAGAAGGCAATCGCCCGTCTGTACCTGATAATGAGCACCTGTTAAATAATTTGATGCAGTTGGCTTATGTATGCTTATGCGATGTTGCAGGACCTGTCGAAGCAGATGAGATGATGTTTCGAGCGGCAGAGAAGGCAAAACAAAATTACCCGAAAACACTGGTCGAAAAGTTATTCTAAAATATTAAGCAGGCACGTTACGATTTAGTATGGAATACCTTTCGATAACGTACCTTATATAAAGGGGCTTTTATAACGTAGCTTTCAAGATGTAGCTTTCATGACGTAGCTTTCATGACGTAGCTTTCATGACGTAGCTTTCATGACGTAGCCTGAAACTTGATACTAGACGATGAGCGGTATAATAGTTAACTATCTAATCTAATAGCTGAAACGGGAAAGTAACCACGTCAAAGGCGAGGGCAAAGGGTAGCAGTACCAGTTTTTGTGCGCCATTTGGACCGCTACGAGTGACGACATCTTGCTGAGTTTGTGTATAAAAACTCACCGTATATGGTTTGGTCAATGCGCGATAGTTTGACTGAATTAACCCCAAGTTACTAACTTGCGGATAGATAGCGCCTTTGACAGGAACGCTAAAACAAAAGCGCTGAGCATTGATACGTTGATCGCTCGCTGAGGTACACTCTTTACCGTTGTTTTGCAAAAAGAACTGATAGTCTGAGCGCCCAAACTCATCTTTTAATTTAGCATAAGACAGTTTCATCTCACCTTGGAAGTACCCATCGTTATTGGGTACATGAAAGCTCATGTCGTTATCCACTTGAATGTTTTTTTGCGTGAGGTTACTCAGTAAGTTCACCATTTCTATCCCACCTTGGGTGAGAACGTAGCTGTTCTTTTCTCCTACGATAACCATCGACGCGTTTGGCATTTTTGGTAACGCCTGCGCAGGGCGGCCAAAGGCAACAATTTGATCTTCAGACAGTATTTGCTTCGTCGTGTTCGTAGTGACATGTCCACTATTGTCTAATAGTGAGCTAGTCGCACAGCCTGAGCTGACGAGTACCGTAGCAAACAGAGCACCTGCTATTATCTTTTTTGAATTTAATGGGTTTAACGGTTTTAGTGACGCTTTCATGTTCTTATTAGCAGCGTTTGTGTGGTCAATCATGGTTAGGCTTCCTTGTCTAAAAAATAGGCTCATGAATCAGCTATTAGAATTTAATTTCCATAAGATATTTGGTGATATCGTACAGGGTTCAGAGGCAACTTAGCTACTTATCATCCATTGTCATATGATAGGTAAGTGTAGCGGTGACTAACTAATTATAATTAATCTAGGGTGATTTTGGTTCCACTCTTAGTAAAGTTCATCACAAACTGGCTTTTAAAATTGCGCACATTATTTTCGTAAGTCAGTAAGCTGCGAGTGAACTGATGATAGTCGCTCATGTTTTTTGCATTCACCATCAACATAAAGTCAAAATCACCCGATACTTCATAGCAGCTCATGATTCGTGATTGCGCATCCATCAAGCGCTCAAACCGATGTTGCATTGAGGTATTAGAGCGCTCCATTTCTATCATTACTACTGCTGTCAGACCATAGCCTACTTTGTCAGGATTGACGATGGCTACTTGTTTGGTAATCACGTCACTATCTATTAGCGCTTGTATACGCCGCTGCGCCGTCGCAATGGATACATGCACTCGCTCTGCGACAGTTTTAAGCGGTAATGTCGCATCGTCTTGCAGCAAGTTCAAAATAGCTTTATCAATATTATCTAAAGTGTGGCTCATATCAGGGCATCCTTAATAGGAGAGTTTTCTATCGATTTTTATAAATATTATCACTAAAAATCCTAATATAAGAAAATAATCATTTATATGACACCTATTTGAGATATTTATTCATAAGTACATCTATATAGAGATAATATATCAAAGCACCCTAGTAACATAGAGCATACCAATCAGAACTGCTTTAAAAAAGAGCTAGCAATTGGTTTTTTATCATCTATTAATAGCTACGGTGCTTATCATGTCTATCTCAATGCTCTCCAATGTATTCGCTAATACGCTAGCAACGACTGCTGCACGTTTGCCACTACCTGCGATTTGGACGACAGGTAGCGTACAACAACGCACTCTGATATTAGGGGTGTCTTTTGCCATATTGTCCAATGTGCTATTTGGCGTACTCTATGCATATAGCAGTTTTTTGTCGCCATTATCAGGGACGCAAGTTTTTATCTGGCGTATGCTCGCGATGTGGGCAGCGTTGGTCGGATACTTAATGGTAAGTGGGCGTCTGGGATTGCACATTGATAAGTTAAAATTGCTCAAAGGCGCTAAGCAGTGGGCTTGGTTGCTATTACCTACACCGATATTCCTTAGCCAGTTTTGGTTGTTTATGTGGGCGCCAGTGAATGGCCAAGGTGTGCAAACCGCGATGGGATACTTCTTATTCCCATTAATGATGGTGGTGTTTGGTTGTGTCCTCTTTGGCGAAAAACTAAGCCGTTTGCAATGGTTGGCAGTGGCCTTTGCTGCATTGGGTGTGGGTAGCGAAGTTATCCGTACGCAAAGTGTCTCTTGGGCGACGCTATGGGTATGCGGTACGTATCCTATTTACTACATTTTACGCCGACTGCAGGGAATTGGCGCAGTAACTGGTTTATTGGTTGATTTAACGATATTTGCGCCCTTTGCGCTGGCTTACTTATTCTTCTTTGCCCCAAGCAGTTTGGCATTGGTTAGTGGCTCTGGTTTCTTTATCATGATGCTAGTAGGTTTGGGTGTGCTCAGTGTTTTGGCAATGAAGACCAATATTGATGCCAGTCAAATGCTACCAGTCAATGTCTATGGCATGATGAGCTATTTGGAGCCAGCGTTGCTATTTATTTTGGCAGTGACCGTGCTAGGCAATCCATTTGAGTCAGCGATGATTTATAGCTACGGTTTGATTTGGTTAGGTATTGGGTGTTTGATTGCCCATGGTGTTAGGCAATTACGTCAGGCTAGTAGAAAGACAGCATTATCTCTAGAAGAGCAGATGGCATAGTAGAATGGATTGCTAAATGCTTGTATGAGTTGTTATTGGTAGCTAAAGCTGGACGGTAATATTTATAGATATCGTGGATAACAAAAAAGGACGGCTCAGTAAATATTGAGCCGTCCTTTTTGACATAGATTAAATAACGCTTAATCTAAATGCTGTTTGAAACCGCGTTGCTTATCACGTTCCCAGTCACGATCTTTTAGCGTTTTACGTTTGTCATGCTGCTTTTTACCCAAGGCTAGGCCAATTTGGCATTTCACCAATGAGTTTTTCCAGTAGCAAGACAGCGGTACACAAGCATAGCCTTTCTGATTGATTGCCCCAGATAGTTTTTCGATCTCACGACGGTTCAGCAGCAGTTTACGGGTACGAATACTGTCTGGACTAACGTGCGTTGAGCTCGATAGTAATGGCTGAATGTGCGCACCAAACAAGAAAGCTTCGTTATTGCGGAATATGACGTACGCTTCAGTAATCGTCATTTTTCCTGCGCGAATGGCTTTTACTTCCCAACCTTGTAATGCCAGTCCTGCCTCAAAGGTTTCTTCGATAAAATACTCATGACGCGCCTTTTTATTGGCACAAATCTGATTATCTGGCTTTTTTGATTTTTTTGACATAATTTCTCCATAAGGATGACCTAAAACGCAGGCTCCTTATTTAATCAGTCCCACTAATTCCTCATCCTAATCCAATAACTGGTCTTGTTTTTTATTTCGATTATGAGATGGATGAGTCGAACTGCCTATTGTATCAAAGCCTCTGATGAAAAGGTAAATCAGCTGTTAGGACAAATGTAGCAGATAAGTATTAAGTTTGAGCAAAATTTGCTAGCATATGGCCTAATATCACCGATTATATCAGTCATGCTATGAGCCACTCTATTTCTCCCAACTCCTCAAAGCTACATACCAAAATCCTATACCCTGGTACCTTTGATCCTATTACCAATGGTCATGTAGATTTGGTCACACGCGCCGTCAAGCTATTTGATGAGGTCGTTATCGCGGTTGCCTCAGGCCATCATAAAAAACCCTTGTTCAATTTTGAAGAGCGCGTTGCTTTGGTCGAAACCGTATTTGCAGATTTACCGCAAGTATCTGTAATTGGTTTTGAAGGGCTGCTTGTTGACTTTATGCGTGAAAAAAACGCCACGGCAGTTTTGCGTGGCTTACGTGCAATGTCAGATTTTGAGTACGAATTCCAGCTAGCCAATATGAATCGTGAGCTTGATGAAAACTTTGAGGCGGTGTTTTTGACCCCATCTCAAAATTACTCATTTATCTCATCTACCATGATTCGCGAAATTGCCAAGCTTGGCGGTGACGTCAATAAATTCGTTCCACCCTGTGTTTTGCAAGCATTCGACAAAAAATTAAATAGTAAATAAAAGGTACTGCATCAAAGATATGCTGCTAGCACTTGCTAAAATAGCAAAGAGCAGCCATATATGACTGATATAAGCAAAAATATAAGGAACAGTTCATGGCACTATTAATCACTGATGAGTGCATCAACTGTGATGTGTGCGAGCCCGCTTGCCCCAATGAAGCTATCTCGGAAGGGGATGATATCTATGTCATCGACCCTGATCTATGTACAGAATGTGTTGGACATTTTGATGAACCCCAATGCGTTGTGATTTGTCCAGTTGACTGTATTCCTCACGATCCTAATCATGTCGAGACTGAAAGCGACCTGCTATCTAAATACAAACGTATTACGGGTCAATAAAGTATTTATAAGCGATTGATGACGTTTGGATTTACAACGTTTTAGGGACAATACGATGACCATGGAAAAAGTAACCACGCAAACAACAACCACGCAATCCATCCAAGTCACAAACGACTTCGATCAGCAACATCTTTGGCACCCATATGCCAGCCTGCCACCCACTTATTCTAATATCGTAATCGATCGCGCTGAAGGTATTTATATCATCACCGAAGATGGCACGCGCCTGATCGATGGTATGTCGTCATGGTGGGCGAGCGTTCATGGTTATAACCATCCAAAACTGAATGAAGCACTAACTAAGCAATTGGGTAAAATGGCGCATGTCATGTTCGGTGGATTGACTCATCAGCCAGCGATAGATTTGGGCAAAAAGCTACTCGATATTGTACCTGCTGGACTTGATGCGATTTTTTATGCGGACAGTGGCAGTATCGCGGTAGAAGTGGCACTAAAAATGGCGCTGCAATATCAAGTAGCTGCTAAGCGTCCAAATAAGCAGCAGTTTGCCTCAACCCATTCAGGGTATTACGGAGACACGTGGCATGCCATGAGTGTCTGTGATCCTATTAATGGTATGCACAGCCTATATGGTAAACAGTTACCGATGCAGCATTTTGTTCCTGCGCCGCCACTTGGCTTTGATCGCGCATTGCCAGTAGATGAGCGTGAATCATTAACTCAGTTTTTTGTAGAGCATGGCGAGCAGCTGGCGGGGTTTATCATTGAGCCAATTATTCAGGGCGCAGGCGGGATGCGTTTTTATAGTCCTGAATATCTGCAATTGCTGCGTCAACTGTGCGATGAGCATGATGTACTATTGATTGCGGATGAAATCGCCACTGGGTTTGGGCGCAGTGGTAAATTGTTTGCATGTGAACATGCTGGCATCAGCCCTGATATCATGACCATTGGCAAGGCGCTGACGGGTGGCTATATGACTTTTGCCGCAACGTTATGTACCCGAAAAATTGCCGATACCATCCATAATAGTGACTATCCAGCGTTGATGCATGGCCCAACCTTTATGGGCAATCCACTGGCTTGTGCGGTTGCGTGTGCATCGATTGATTTGATTATGTCTTATGACATTGAAGCGCGTACCGCAAATATGCAACGCATTATGGAGCAACAACTAGCGCTTGCTGAGTTATTAGAAGGCGTTGCTGAAGTGCGCTGTTTGGGTGCAGTCGCCGTCATTGAGTTGCATGAAGCGGTTGATATGCCTGTATTTCAATCTTTGTTGATTGATAGTGGTATTTGGGTCAGACCATTTGGCAAGCTGGTGTATATCATGCCGCCTTACGTGATTACTGATGATGAACTGACTACTTTATGCCAATCACTACTGAAAGTAGTGCGTACGTATTTAGAAGACCGAGGTCAATCATGAGTGTTTTATTTGTCTCTGGTATCGATACCGATATCGGTAAAACCTATGCTACTGGACTGCTTGCCAAAGCGCTTATGCAGCAAGGTGTGAGCGTCATCACTCAAAAGCTAGTACAGACGGGCGTATCGATAAATCCAGATAATGGTGAAATGAATATCGCTGATGACATTATTACGCATCGTCAATTAATGGACATTTCTTTACAGCCATGTGACCTCAATTTTACGACTTGTGCTCATCGTTATAAGAAGCCTGCGTCTCCTCATCTGGCTACTAAGTTATCAGGAGAGACACTTGATCCTGATATGATTACTAACGCTACCAAGCGTTTGCAGGCACAATATGATTCGGTACTACTAGAAGGTGCAGGTGGTTTACTTGTGCCGATTACAGAGAATCTACTGATATTAGATTATATTACCGAGCAAGGCTATCCAGTTATTTTGGTCACCTCTGGGCGATTGGGCAGCATCAATCATACGTTGCTGAGTTTAGAAGCCATAAAATCGCGCGGATTAATGGTACATAGTGTCATTTATAATCATATTCATGATGATGCTGAGCAAACGGATACTGAAATCGCAAATAGCACGATTGAATTTCTAAAAAACTATTTAGACAATCATTATCCCGAAGCGCATTGGCTACAAATACCATATCTAAAAGATAATCTGGTCGGTAATATTGAAGCACTGCCAGAAAATTTTGTTTAGCCTATTTATGTTGTCTTTAAAAATAAATTCAAAAGACATTCGCAGACTGTTATAAGTTTGCTATACTAGCGCGCTTGGTAGACTAGGCGATCGCCGCTGCACACTGGCAACAGATGAGCAGGGGAGGAAAGTCCGGGCTACATAGGGCAGCGTGCCAGCTAACGGCTGGGCAGGGTAACTTGACGACCAGTGCAGCAGAGAGTAGACCGCCTTTGGTATCTTAGGGTATTATCGGTAAGGGTGAAAGGGTGCGGTAAGAGCGCACCGCGTGAATGGCAACATCTCACGGCATGGTAAACTCCACGCGTAGCAAGACCAAATAGGCATCGGCATGGCGCGGCCCGCGTTCGATGCGGGTAGGTTGCTTGAGCGTATTAGCGATGATACGCCTAGAGGAATGATCGTCCACGACAGAACCCGGCTTATCGGTTTACCAAACCTTTTTTATTGTTTGTAGTAGTAATAGTTGCAATTAATCTGAATTAAATTCGTTTTTTTGCAAAAAATGCTTATTAGGGGTTGACGGCAGTCAACAGCTTGGGCATAATGTGCAGCCTAAAACGGCGATGTAGCTCAGCTGGTTAGAGCGCATGACTCATAATCGTGAGGTCAAGAGTTCAAGTCTCTTCATCGCCACCATATATAGCAGTACGAAAAAACCAATCTATCGAGATTGGTTTTTTTTTGCCCAAAATAAATGGTTTTATAAACTAGAAGCTGTTGATACATAGCATTTTAGGTGTGATTTACTTACAGATTTCTTACTAAATCATAGGTTTATCTGTCTATATACAGATTAATTCTTGTAACTTATGTCGCGCTTACTTATCATAGGGGCTGTTTTCGGTAAAGTCCTGTAACGCCATGTCTGTCCAACTACCTCCTTATCGTCCTATTAAGCATCGCAGTGGCCTTAAAGTCATGGGTGCAGCATTTCATGCACTGATCATGCGCGAGCTACAGACTCGCTTTGGTGGATATCGTTTAGGCTACCTTTGGGCACCGCTTGAAGTGATGATACAAATAGTAATACTTTTAGTGTTGTTTAGTGCCATACGCGAACGCTTAGTACCAGGTATGGATTTCTCCTTATTCCTAGTAGCAGGTATGGTGCCTTTTCGTATGTTTCAACGAATAGCCATAAGATCACTTGGGGCGGTGAGCGCCAACCAAGGCTTATTGATGTATCGTTCGATAAAGCACATTGATGTCATCATCGCACGTTCCTTTCTTGAATTGATTATATATTTCGTTACCTTCTTAATATTGTTAGCAAGTCTGACCTTTTTTGGTATATATCCTAGTTTAGATAGTCTACAAATAGTTTTGTTTTGCTGGTTTACGATGTTTCTTTTTAGTTTTGGAGTGGCACTCATATCTATGGTCATCGGCTTCTATGGTGGAGAAATAAGTAAATTTATTTCGGTTATATTTACGATAATTTATTTTACTTCAGGTATTCTGTATCCTATACATATAGTCCCTGAACCTTATTTTAGCTACCTGCTATATAACCCTTTTATTCACAACATTGAGCTGATTAGACACGCCTTCGCGCCGAATTATCCAGCCGATCATATTGATATTTGGTACTTTTTAGAATGGATGTTCGTTGTGAACTTTTTGGGACTTTTACTCTATAAGTATGCTGAACGTGACATGATCCGTTCTCGTTAAGGTAATATCAATAACTATGAGCGCTAATATTAAGAAAGGTAAGTAAATGATTGAGATAAAAAATATTTCTAAGTCATTTATGACAAAGAAAGGCCGTCATTACTTGTTCAAAGATTTAAATCTGACTATTGGTGATAAACAAAGTGTGGGCTTGCTCGGTCGTAATGGTGCTGGTAAATCAACATTACTACGTATTATCTGTGGACTTGATGAACCGGATCATGGAGAGATTATTACCGACTCGACCATCTCGTGGCCAGTTGGGGTGGCAGGTGGTTTCCAAGGTAGTCTAACAGGCCGTCAAAACGTCCGATTTGTTTGCCGCTTATATTCAAGCGGCCCTTATATTGATGAAAAAATTCGTTTTGTCGAAGAGTTTGCTGATATTGGCAGTTATTTTGATATGCCGGTAAAAAGCTACTCATCAGGAATGAAAGCTCGCTTAACATTTGGACTTAGCTTGGCCTTTGATTTTGATTACTATATGCTCGATGAAGCAGGTGCCGTTGGTGATGCAGCATTCCGTAAGCGTAGTGAAGAGATTTTAGCGGCCCGCCGCGCACAAGCAGGATTTTTAATAGTGTCGCACAATATTGGTGACATCAAACGAAACTGCGATATTGGTATTGTACTAATGGATCAAACAGCACACGTGTTTGACGATACAACAGAAGCGATTGAGGTTTATGAAAAGCATATCCACAAAGCAAAAAAGTAAGATAATTAACTTCTCGCTGTTTATTGGCTTGGTCATCCTTCCTTGGTTGCTCGTTATATACTATGTAATGACATTGGCGCATCCGCGTTTCGTTTCGACTGCTGACGTGGTAGTGAAGCAAGTCAGTGATTCGAGCGTACCATCTGGTGGCGGACTATCAGCTCTATTGGGCGTTAATAGTACTAGTAAAGAAGACGCGACTTATTTGACAGAGTATATTTTGTCGAATGATATGGTGAAGCGACTCGATAGTAAGTTTAAGTTCCGAGACGCTTACTATGTTGATGGCTCTGATCCTATTTATGAAATCGATCCTGATGCGACTCAAGAAGATTTGCTTGAATACTTCAAAAAACGGGTTCACATTGATCTCGATGAGCAAAGCTATGTGCTTTCGGTATCAACAGAAGGCTTTGACTCAAAGTATGCTTTTGAGCTGAACAAAGCTATCTTAGGAGAATCTGAGCGTTTTGTGAACCGCATTTCACAGGAAGTGGCTCGTGATCAATTGGCGTTTGCAGAAACTCAGTTAGACGAATCAGAAGAGCGTTTAAACGATGCCAAAGAGCAGCTATTAAACTATCAGAATGAAAACGAAATCTATGACCCACAAGCCAATGCGCAAATCGTCAATCAGTTAATTGGCAGCTTGCAAGCGCAACTAAGCTCGTTGCGTACCGAAGAGCGTCAGTTACTCAGTTATCTAAATCCAGATGCGCCGCAAGTGGTTTCACTAAGAAGCCAGATAAAGGCTGTTGAAGAACAAATTACTCAAGAACAAACCAAATTGACCTCGCCAAATACAACCAAATTAAACCGTCAAGCGGTACAGTTTGAGACCATCAAAGCAGATGTGGATTTTGCTACCGAGTTGTATAAATTGTCGTTGTCATCGCTTGAGAAATCAAGACTAGAAGCATTCAAGAAAATGAAAAACTTGATTGTGATCTCAACGCCCTATGAAGCTGAAGATGCAACATATCCGCGCCAAGCGTATCTCATTTGGACATCGCTTGCGTTGCTCTTAATGCTATACGGATTTGTGCGTTTAGTAATGGCAGTTGTCCGTGATCACCGTAGCTAATCTTGAAAAACCAGATATCAGTAATGATCGATAGATCAGGAAAGGAATATAACTCATGAATATGAAACCACGTTCTATCGTGATAGCGACAAGCTTGGCAATGGCGGCGACTAGTATGTCTGCAATAGCTGCAAGCAGTTATGCAGATCAAATATCAGGTTCGGGCTTTGGCACAAGCAACAATAACATGAGTCAATCTCAGAACCAGAGCAATATTAACGTGTCTACCCAAGCATTTGCTGGGGCAGTTCCAGGGCAAGCAACGACTCAAGAAGCGGTTAACGCAGCAAGCTTACCAAGCCAGTCGGTTATCAATACTACGCGTCCTTATCAAGATATTAAAACTCAAGATATGATGTTCGGTGAGCAATTGTTCCGTGGGGCATTTTCGACGACTTCAGGCTCTACTTTTAATGACAGTTATGTGATTAACCCTGGTGATAACGTCCAAGTAAGAATGTGGGGCGCTTACCAGTATGCGGCTACCATGACCGTCGATCCACAGGGTAATATTTTCTTACCGAACGTTGGGCCAGTACGTGTCTCTGGTGTGCAAAATGGTAGCTTACAAAACGTGGTCAAAAATGCTGTCAGTCGTATCTATCGCTCGAATGTAGGGGTTTATGCTTCATTAGAGCAGGCGCAGCCAGTTAAAGTATTCGTCACAGGTTTTGTTAAGCAGCCAGGCTATTACGGTGGTCTAGCAGCAGACTCGGTATTGTCTTATTTAGATAGAGCGGGCGGCGTTGACCCAACGCGTGGTAGTTATATCGATATTCAAATTAAGCGCAATGGTCAAATGCTACAGCAAGTTAATTTATATGACTTTTTGCTAGCAGGTAAATTACAGGCTTTTTCATTCCGTGATGGTGATGTCATTACCGTGGCACCACAGAAAAAGACATTTGTGGTAAGCGGTCAAGTTCAAAACGAATATACCTTTGAGTTTGACGTGAATGATCTGACTATTGGTGATGTGTTACAAGTGTCTAATCCGGCAGCCAATGCTACTAATGTCAGTATCACTCGTAGTGCAGGACGTGCACAAACGGCAGAGTACTACTCATTAAGTGAAGCCCAAAACGTTCCTGTCTATAACGGCGATCAAATGGTAGTAACGTCAGATCGTTACGCAGGTACCATCGCTGTGCAGGTAAAAGGTGCACATACTGGTAATGGCGCTATGGTTGTACCATATGGCGCGCGTCTAAAAGATATCGTGCCACAATTACAGCCAAGCCCACTGGCAAAATTGACGCATCTAACCATCTATCGTGAATCTGTTGCTGAGCAACAAAAACGCATGATTAACGAGTCGCTCGATCGTCTAGAAGAGCTAACGCTTGCCACTCAGTCGACGACTCGTGAAGAAGCCGCATTACGTCAAGATGATGCAGCATTGGTTAAACAGTTCGTTGCCAAAGCGCGTAATGTTCAGACTGACGGTCAAATTGTCGTTGTGCCAAATTCGTGGCAGGATATCATTCTGCAACAAGGCGACATCATTGAGATACCAGCACAAACGTCAGTCATTACAGTCAACGGTCAAGTACGAGCACAAGGCGCACTTACCTTTAATCCTGACTATACCGTTGGCGATTATGTGGCTAACTCTGGTGGTTTCTCTGATAACGCTGATACAAAAGATATCTTAATTATTCATCAAAATGGGGCGAGCCAAGTGGTCAATACTGCGTATCGTATCCAGCAGGGTGACGAGATTATGGTATTACCGAAAGTTAAAACTAAGCGTGTGGAGATTGCGCGCGGTCTATCACAGATTGTTTATCAGTTAGCAATTGCTGCCAAGGTTGTTTTAGATCTATAACGGTTAACTATTCATGATGTAACGATGTCGGCTGAACAGATTTAACCAAAATTAACGAATAAAGGTATTAAAGATATGGCAAAAGAAGTAGCGAATGAAGTCAAGGTATCTACTATGTCTACCTCTGATCATGCGCTACTTTCGCCTTCGTCACAGTATCAATCGCCAAAGCAACTGGCAGTGATTGGTAAGGGTATGTGTCACAATAACTTGCTACTCTCGCAAGTGCTGCAAGCTGATATCCAGCGCTGGTATCCGTGGTCAGGCTTGCAACAAAGCCTGATAAATCGCAAGAAAAAACCACAACCTGAGGCATTTATTGGATGGGGGCATAAGAAAAGCTTCCAACGAGCTGATAAAGCTGCCACCCGTCAGGACCTGAATACTTTAAGTATTGAAGATGGATTTTTGCGTTCATTGGATTCAGGTATTAGTAGTCGCCATGGCTTAAGCGTGGTTGTCGATGACATTGGCATCTACTTTGACATGACGCACCACTCACGCCTCGAGCAGTTGATTGTTGAGCGTACCAAGAGTGCTAGCAGTAATCGCGCAGCAGGCGAGGCACGTGCTCGTCATCTGATGGCGCGCATATGTGAGGAAAAACTTAGTAAATATAATTCCATAATCGATTGTCTGTCGTTGGATAAATTGATTAATGAAGAAAATATTAACAAAACAGAAAGCGCTTCACAATCACATATCCTGTTGATTGACCAAGTAGCGGGTGATGCCTCTGTTAAAGGCGCTGGTGTGAATAAACGTCAATTTAAGAAAATGCTAAAATCTGCATGTCGCAACCATCCTAATGCCCATATTTGGATAAAGGCTCATCCTGCGTCAAAATCAGGCTACTTATCCAACTTAAAGCTGCCTAAAAACGTTAGGTTATTGACAGAGTCTCTCAATCCTATTGAGCTGCTTAAACAAGTAAGTGAGGTCTATACTGTCAGCTCACATATGGGCTTTGAAGCATTAATGCTAGGTAAAAAAGTGCATTGCTTCGGGGTCAGCTGGTACAGTGGGTGGGGGCTGACCGATGATGCTAACGCACCTAAAAACTTACTTAAATCAGTTCAAAAACGTCGTTTAGCATCAGCTGAGATACTCCTCAACAATAAAAGTTTTTCGAACTTAGCAATGTTTCCTGCGACGTCACATAAAACGCTTAAAACGACGTTAGAAACATTATTTTATAGTGCTTATATTGATTACAGTCGTTATGTAGATCCAGCAACGAAACAAGCTTGTGATATCGATACAGCCATTGAGTGGTTGGTGACCAATCGGCGATGGCAAGCGCGCCTTGAAGGCGATTTGACGATATATGAGTTTAGCCGTTGGAAACTGCCTTTTGTAAAAGCTTTCACAGACCTACCGCGTACGACATTATTTATCAAACCAAAACCACGTCTAAAAAACCTTCTACATCCAGACCATTTCCGTGTCAATTTCAGCCAGCCTTTACTGGTATGGGGTTTGGCCAAACGTCAGCAAGTACAGAAGAAGCTACAGAGTAAACTTGCTGAACAAAGCTCGGATATGCCAGTTATTTATTGTATGGAAGATGGTTTTATCCGATCAAATGGTTTAGGTGCTACTTTACTGGCGCCACTGTCTGTTGTCATAGATAAACAAGGTATTTATTACGATGCGACCCAGCCTTCAGACTTAGAAACATTGCTGCAAAATTGTCAGCCATTAAGTTCTGAACAGCGTCTTCGCGTAAACAAACTGCAAGACAAACTGCTGAATCAGCGGGTAAGTAAATACAATGTTGGGGTTGGTATAGATGTTTCTAGTATTCAAAATAACTCGTGGATGCAGGAGGCCAAAATATCTGGGAGACGACGCGTTCTTATTATCGGTCAGGTAGAGGACGATTTGTCAGTACAGTACTGCGGCTCTACAATAAAGACAAACAGTGGTTTGATCGAACGTGTACGACAAGATAACCCAGACGCTTATTTGATTTATAAGCCGCATCCTGATGTAGAAGCAGGACTGCGAGCAGGTAAAGTATCAGAAGCCCATCTACAACTGGTTCAAGCGGTTGCCTACGATACTGCGATGCCTGATTGCTTAGAATGGGTGGATGAGGTTCATACGATCAGCTCACTGACTGGTTTTGAAGCGTTGCTGCGTGGATTGGACGTCACTTGTTATGGATTGCCGTTTTATGCAGGTTGGGGATTAACCACAGATATGGACGGGCAGTCGCTACCGAAAGCGACTTACCTAAAAAGACGTCAACGAGATATATATTTGACTCTTGAGCAGCTAATATATGGCGCGCTTATATGCTACCCGCTTTACCGTTTGCCTGATGGCTACGGGCTAGCACAAGTAGAGCAGGTGATCGATTATTTGTATCCTCCTAAAGATTTACAGCTGCTTGAGAATAGTGAAAAATCGCAATCTGAAATGGCTAGTACTTTAGATAGTTCATTTAAGACTGTGACCTCGTCTTTATCTACAAAGTTAAGACGTCACGCGACCACACGTTTTATGCAGCAGCGTCACCAGTGGCAACAGAAGTTGCGTAAAATGTCTCGTTAATTTATTAGAGTAGCACCGTATAATTGCATTGCGACAAATAGGTGCTTTTTCGGTATAATCACTTTTACGCTATGTGTTTTCACACGGTTGCACGACCTTTCTTGTTTTTATCTCTTATTTTCTCATTTAATGGTAGCCCTGTATTATGGCAGCTTCGATGTCTCACTTGCTTACTCATCGACACGTCTTGCTACTACAAGGGAAAATGGGTGGGTTTTTTAATCGCTTTTCGTCATTCTTGCAAACTCAAGACATTAAAGTAAGCAAAATCAATTTTAATGCAGGCGATGCCTTTTTTTACCATCACGACAATACCTATGAATATACCAATACATTAGCGAAATTTTCTTCTTGGTTGCAGGCGTTCATTAAAGAAAATGCCATTGATGCGATTGTATGTTTTGGCGATTGTCGACCGCATCATACTCAAGCAGCGTGTATCAGTGAAAAGTTAGGTATTTCATTCTTTGTCTTTGAAGAAGGGTACTTGCGTCCTGATTATATTACCTTGCAAGAACATGGGATTAACGGCTATTCACGCCTAAACACTGCTGAGATTAAAGCACTTAAGAAAGCCAATGATCAGCCTTTATACACACATAATCGATTTTATCGCTTAAGTATCGCGGCCATCGTCTATTACATCATTGCTTGGCTTTATAAAAGTCGTTATCCACATTATTCGCATTATCGTGGTATGACTGCTTGGCAAGAGGCCATCGCTTGGTTAAAAGCACCGTGGCGGAAGCTACGAGGATATTTACCAGACAAACATCTGCAAAATAGACTGACCAAACAAGAAAGTAACAATTACTTTTTGATTAGTTTACAAGTACATAATGACTCACAGATTACCCATCATAGTGATTATCGTGATGTGGTACAGTTCATTGACGAGTCTATCGCAAGCTTTGCAAATTTTGCTAAGCAAAAACAGTTACTCGTGTTTAAGCATCATCCATTAGATCGTGGTCATAGAGACTATCGGGAGCTGGTAGCCAGCCTAGCAGAGCGCTATCAAGTATCTCATCGTGTTTTCTATGGCTGTGATATGCACCTGCCAACTTTGATGAAATATAGTATTGGCATGGTGACTATTAACAGTACGACAGGCTTGCAGTCGGTTTATCATAAGAAACCCACTAAGGTTATGGGTCGTGCAATTTATGATATTCCTAAGCTAACAGATCAAAAGCCGCTTGATGATTTTTGGCAGCAGCCTAAGGGCCCAGATAATGAATTTTATTTGAGATTTCGTGAGTACCTGATAGAGCAAACTCAAATAAATGGTGCTTTTTATGGCAGATCGCCATGGATGTATAAGTATTTGTGCCAAACTGGCAGCGAAACGACAGACGTAGATATGTCTAAAACCAATTTACCCTAGTCATTTATTTGCTTTTCTTTCTAAGAAGTCATAGTAACTATAATGGTATCTATATAAAGAAACGAAGTTCAACAAGTGTAACGATTGTTGCGTTATCCTTGTTTAGCTTCTCATTTCATCTGCAAGTCACATCTCTTCTAACAAAATCGCCTTACTTTGCAGTGGAAAACTGCTAGAATACTCTTTTATGTCTGCGCATAAGAGTTAATGTGCTTGGCTATAGGTTTTAGACAGTGGTATTAGCCCAATCGGCTTGTTGTAACGGTTAACCTTCAAAGAAGTACACGCACCTTATCAATTGCATCTGACAGTATTTATTTTTTAGTTTTATTATTCTATCACCCTTAATTTAGTAGGCGCTTTGTGACTGCATTAGCCAATATTCGTAACTTTTCAATCATTGCCCACATTGATCATGGTAAGTCGACCCTTGCCGATCGTTTTATTCAAATGTGCGGTGCCTTGCAAGATCGCGAGATGCAGGCGCAGGTACTCGACTCAATGGATATTGAGCGTGAGCGCGGTATCACTATCAAAGCACAGTCAGTAACGCTGTTTTATGATCATCCAAATGGTGAGCGCTATCAGCTTAACTTTATTGATACCCCGGGCCACGTTGACTTCTCATATGAAGTGTCGCGTTCATTAGCAGCTTGTGAAGGTGCGCTATTGGTTGTTGATGCCGCTCAAGGCGTAGAAGCACAGTCAGTAGCCAATTGCTACACAGCCGTTGATCAAGGCTTAGAAGTCATGGCGGTGTTAAATAAGATTGATTTGCCGCAAGTTGAGCCTGAGCGCGTCATTCAAGAAATTGAAGATATTATCGGTATCGATGCCGTTGATGCACCGCGAGTATCAGCCAAATCTGGTCTTGGTGTTGATAAGCTGCTAGAAGCGCTAGTAGAGTTTATTCCGGCACCAACTGGTGATCGTGAAGCGCCACTCCAAGCACTAATTATTGACTCTTGGTTCGATAATTATTTGGGCGTAGTCTCATTGGTACGGGTACGTGAAGGTACTATACGTAAAGGTGACAAATTATATATCAAATCGACTCAAGAGGCACATCTGGTTGGCTCGATTGGTGTCTTTACCCCTAAGCCTGTAGATACGGGTGTTTTAGAAGCAGGGGAAGTCGGCTTTGTTATTGCGGGTATTAAGGATATTGCCGGAGCACCAGTAGGCGACACTATCACTCACGCTAAGACCCCTGATGTGGATCGTATCCCAGGCTTTAAACAAGTCACGCCACAAGTCTATTCTGGTATGTTCCCAGTGGATTCGAGTGATTTTGAAAAATTCCGTGAAGCTTTGCAAAAACTGCAAATCAACGATGCGTCGCTGTTTTTTGAGCCAGATACGTCAGATGCGCTTGGCTTTGGTTTCCGCTGTGGCTTCTTGGGTATGCTGCATATGGAGATTATCCAAGAGCGTCTAGAGCGTGAATATGATCTGGATTTGATTACTACAGCGCCCTCAGTTATTTACGAAATTGAGAAAAAGAACGGTGATGTAATCTATGTAGATAATCCATCACATCTACCTGAACCAAACAACATTGAAGAGTTCCGTGAGCCAATTGCCCGCTGTCAGATTTTAGTACCGCAAGAATTCTTAGGCAATGTAATGACGCTATGTATTGAGCGTCGCGGCGTTCAGGTTGATATGCGTTTTATGGGTCGACAAGTACAGCTGATATTTGATATCCCAATGGGCGAAGTGGTCATGGATTTCTTTGATCGCCTAAAGTCAGTCTCACGTGGTTTTGCATCGCTAGACTATAACTTTGAACGTTATCAAGCCGATAAGTTGGTGAGAGTTGATGTACTAATCAATGGCGATAAAGTTGATGCCTTAGCGATGATCGTGCACGAAACCCAATCACGTTATCGTGGTAATGCACTGGTTACGAAGATGAAAGAGTTGATTCCACGTCAAATGTTTGATGTTGCCATTCAAGCCGCTATCGGTAGCCAAATTATCGGTCGTAGTACGGTAAAAGCCATGCGTAAAGACGTATTAGCAAAATGTTATGGTGGCGATGTGTCACGTAAGAAAAAGCTACTGTCTAAACAGAAAGCAGGTAAAAAACGTATGAAGCAAGTAGGTAACGTGGAAATTCCACAAGAAGCCTTCTTAGCTGTGTTGCAAGTTGATAGCTAATCGCTAAACGTAACCTAAGATAGTCATTGTAGATAACAGTCAAATGTAGTGAGTCTTATCGTAAAGGTGTTAGATAAGCCGCTCGTTAATAGGCAATTTGGTATGGATTTTGATTTTAATTTAATTTTAGTGCCGTTAACTATAGTCCTAGGAATTGTTTGGCTGTTAGATAAGCTAGCGCTCAAACAGCGCAAAACTCGTGGTCGGGGTCAAGAAGGCTTACTAGTTCGCTGGGCTTATGACTTTTTTCCTGTGTTAGCAGTGGTATTGATAGTACGCTCATTTTTAATTGAGCCATTTAATATCCCATCATCGTCTATGGTGCCGACGCTATATACGGGTGACTTTATTGCTGTTAATAAGTATGCATATGGCGTGCGCCTGCCGTTAACCTACAATAAGGTGCTAGATACTGGTGAACCTGAGCATGGTGATGTGGCAGTGTTTCGCTATCCTGAAAACCCGAGCATTTATTATATTAAACGCGTTATCGGTTTGCCTGGTGACACCGTAAGCTATAGTCAAGGCACGTTATCTATCAATGATGTACCTGTTGAGACTAAGTCTGTAGGTTTCGCGGCAAATGCTGAATTGACTTCACAGCTATACTTACCAGGGCAAATCGGTCCAGGGCAAGTGTTGACTGAAAAGAGTGCTTCTGCAATGGGTCAACAAGAAGAAGACGCGGCACAATATTTTGAAGAAGTCCAAGGTGACAATAAGCACCTCGTGCGCTATTTAGATGGCATGAACAGTTCACAATACGCGCCATTTTTGCAGCAACAATCACCAGAGGTGGTTAAGTCGGAAGGTACTGAGTGGCGCATTGACGTACCAGAAGATCAGTATTTTGTGATGGGTGATAACCGAGATCGCAGCGCAGACGGTAGATTTTGGGGCTTCGTTCCTGATGAAAACCTAGCAGGTAAGGCAGTTTATATTTGGATGCATAAACCACCTGGTCTTAACCTACCAACCTTTGAACGTAATGGTACTATCAATTAAGATTATGAGATTGTCTAGAGATTGATTGGTTGATAATAGTTTTATGCTAATATCGTTGATAAATAATCAATAGCTATTTATTATTTATACACTTATTCGAAATAGTCGTTTATCTTTAGAAGGATATCATAATGCAGCAATTATCTGGTTTGGCGATGCAGCGCGGCGCCAGTGTGACAAACATTGTTCTTATTATTATGCTTTTGGGTATTGCGACTAAGTTGACAGTAGCTATTGTACCGGCTCAGATTGGTGATTATCAATTGACCAAGGTATTAAGTGCACAGCTAAAAGAAGCCAATAATAATAACGAAACAGCCAAGCAATTTGTTGAACGTGTCAACAAACAGTTATCTATCAATGCTGACTATGATACCAAGGCGGAAGACGTATTTACCTTTACTGATAAAAAAACAGGTCAATTGGCTATCTATAAAGAATATGCAGTAACTAATAACTTTTTTAGCAATGTCGATATCATAAACCGTTTCGAAGGTAACATTGAAATGGCAACAGCAGAGTAAGTCGCAATAGTACGACATAGCACCTTCATTATTTCATAAAATATATCAAATAATATTATTAAACTAAATCTGTCAAGCAGAAGGGATAACCACAAACCACGCATGAAACCAACTTCGCACCATTCCCAAGCGGTTCCTACTTCCCAAAAAAATAGTACGTCTGTTGACACGCTTGTTGTTAGCTCAGAATTTATTCAGCGGTTAGCAGTATTAACGCGTAAGTTAGGCTACGAGTTCAATGACTTGAGCCTTCCTAAACTTGCATTAACGCATCGCTCATTTGATAGCAAAAAAAACTATGAGCGCCTAGAGTTTTTAGGTGATGCACTGTTAGGGATGATTGTGGGTGAAGCTTTATATCATCGTTATCCTAGTCAAAATGAAGGTCGCTTAACGCGTATGCGTGCAACACTGGTGCGCCAAGAGTCGTTGGTAATTATCGCCCAAAACCTAGAGTTGTCTAACCATCTTATATTAGGAGTAGGTGAGCGCAAAGGTGGCGGTCGCAATCGTGCTTCTATACTAGCCGATGCCGTAGAGTCTCTGATTGGTGCTATCTATTTAGACAGCCAGGATATGGATATTACTCGTAAATGTGTTCTCTCTTGGTATGGTGATTTGATTGATAATGTCAATGACCAAAAAGCATTGAAGGATGCCAAGAGTCGATTGCAAGAGTGGTTACAATCTAAACAGTTTGACTTGCCCAACTACGAGCTCATGGAAACGCGTGGTAATGCACCGCATCAAATTTTCGTTGTACGTTGCCATGTAAATATCAATAACTGTCCTGATATTACTGAATCTGGTGAGAGCCGCCGTATCGCTGAACAGAAAGCAGCAGAGCTTATGATTAACCAATTACATAAATTGCCAGGATCTGCCAAAAAACGGGTATAGCCGATATCCATAAACGCATTTTTAGATGCATAGTATCGGTTTAGATTGGTTTATAACTTGGCAAACATACATTAAAACTACCTCACATATTATTTATTTTAAAACTTTAAATGTCTCTAGCCCGTTTTTAATGGTGACTGAATAAATTTAGCATCAACGACTGTTCGGCTAGACACAAACCCTATAGGATTAACTTATGAGCAATCATACTGATTTGCCATCAAACAATGAAGACAGCACCCAAAATTTGGGTGAGAATACAGATATTGATTCAAGCCAGAACAATATCGAAGTTACCGAAGAGATTCATGGTATTGATGCAGAAGATATTGCATTAGACAATGATATGGCCATTGAAGAGTTTTTTGCACCGAGTGGCAATGCTCGTATGGCTGATGATTTTAGAGCAGGTTATGTGGCCATTGTTGGACGTCCAAATGTGGGCAAATCAACTTTGATGAACCACTTATTGGGTCAAAAGCTGTCTATTACCTCACGCAAACCACAAACCACCCGTCATCGTATTCATGGCATTTTGTCAAACCATGAAATGCAAGCGGTGTTTGTTGATACACCAGGTATTCACCGTAACGAAGTACGTGCTATTAACGAACGTATGAATAAAGCGGCGGTATCGGCGTTAGTAGATGTAGATTTAGTACTGTTTGTTGTTGATTCAGATCAATGGCGTGACGATGATTTATTGACCTTGCAAAAGCTCGGTGAGACCAATCTAACAGTCGTATTGGTTATCAATAAGTCAGATACTCTAAAAGATAAAGGCAGCGTGCTACCACTTATCGAAACTTTCAACGATAGTTTTGATTTCGCTGATATCGTTCCTGTATCTGCACTAAAAAATCAAAACTTAGATCGTTTGCAAGAAGTGATTGCTTCGCATTTACCAGTTGCTGCGCCTATTTATGATACAGAGCAAATCACCGATCGCTCTGAGCGATTTTTAGCCAGTGAAATCATACGCGAAAAAATCATGCGTAGTGCGGGTGATGAAGTGCCATATGATTTAACGGTACAGATTGATGAGTTTAAAGACGAACCTGCACATACTGATCCAAAAACAGGACGTCCACGCAAAGCTTGTACTTTCATCGATGCGACTATCTATGTTGAACGTGGTGGTCAAAAAGCCATCGTTATCGGTGACAAAGGCCAGCGTATCAAACAAGTTGGTATGGATGCTCGTAAAGATATGGAGCAGTTGTTCGGTAAAAAAATCATGTTAACTTTGTGGGTCAAAGTGAAACGTGGTTGGTCTGATGACGAGCGTGCGTTGACCAGTTTGGGCTATTGATAGCGGTTAAAAACGAACGCTTCAAAAGCACTGTGTGCCTTTTAGCTATTTAGGTAATAAAAAATGCGTAATGAAGCGCTCGTCGGGTATTTATTGCATCAGCGTCCTTATCAAGAAAAGCGCGCCTTGTATTATCTTTTTTCTCAACAACATGGTGTGATACATGGTGTTGGAAAAAAAGGCGCGCCACTATTTATGCCGTTACAGCTTTTTGCTACTGGCAAACGCGACCTAAAAACCTTTAGTCAAATTAATATTGCCTCGCAAGATATGACTCAAGCTGACAGTGTTCAAAAAGATAGTACACCTGCTGTCTTAGAAGCTATACCTTACGCTAATATCAGCGGCCAACATCAGTATGCCGCACTATATATAAACGAGATTCTGTGGCGGTTGTTACCTACTGAAGACCCAATGCCAGTATTGTGGCAGCATTATCAAATCAGTCTACAACAACTCAAACAAACTCTAAGTAATAGCGAGCTTCGTCTCTGTCTACGTCAGTTTGAGCAGTATCTATTTACCGAATTAGGATTCACTTTAACGTTAACGCATGACAACGTTGAAGACCCCATTGAGCCTGATTGTACTTACCGCTTTTTGCCGGATGTAGGTTTGCTCCCTGTATTGGTACATAATGAAGAGTCTGAGCATTTAGCCAGTGAGTCTGGACAGACTGTTTTTAAGGGTGCGGATATTATAGAAATGGCACGTTTAGGTATTACTGAACAGACGCTGAACCATTGGTCAAAGCTACATCGAAATCTTATTGATCATTTGCTTGACTATCAGCCACTACAAAGCCGTCTGTTATGGCAGCAGCAGCAACGTTATCAATAAAGTCTCAAATATCATCGTAGTATCAACTATATAAGTTAGGCTTAATTGTCCAAAGGATTTTTTATGAGTATCTCTGTATCTACCTCATCTGAAAACAATACAAAAAAACCTTTGTTAGGCGTGAATATTGATCATGTGGCAACACTTCGTCAAGCGCGCGGTGTGAGTTATCCAAGTCCTTTGGCTGCTGCATTATTGTGCGAAAAGGCAGGGGCAGATGGTATCACTATACATTTACGCGAAGATCGTCGTCATATACAAGATGCGGATGTTTATGAAATGGCAGGGCAGTTGTCGACGAGGATGAACCTAGAGATGGCCGCAACGGATGAGATGTTTGCAATTGCCTGCGAAGTTAAACCTTTTTGGGTATGTCTAGTACCTGAAAAGCGTGCAGAGTTAACGACAGAGGGTGGTCTCGATGTTGCAGGGCAAATTACGTCTCTAAAAGAGTATGTTTATAAGCTACAAGATTCTAATATTAAGGTCTCTTTGTTTATTGATCCTGATGACCAGCAGATTTCAGCTGCGATAGAGTGTGGTGCAGACGCAATAGAATTGCATACTGGTGCTTATGCCGAAGCAGGCTTAGCAAATGATACTGCCGCACAGTTGGCTGAGCTTCAAAGAATTGAACAAGCAGTAGCTACAGCACAGAGCCTAGACGAGAAATTGCTTGTTAACGCGGGTCATGGCTTAACGTGTGACAATGTGAATGCCATTGCAAAGATTGATGGTATATACGAATTGAATATTGGTCATGCACTTATTGCAGATGCGGTGTTTGTAGGGTTAGAAAGCGCTGTGACAATGATGAAAGAGGCAATGTATAAATAGGTTTGCATATACGGCATCTATTACCCATTACATTTTGTAGGGTGGTCTGCATTAAGTTTATGTTTGACGATACCGGATTGGTTAAAAGAAATTTGGTACATTGACTTGTTATAAGAAGAGGTGGGGCAGTATTTTATATGGCCAAAGTGTCCTCGAGGTCTGCCGCTATCGCCCCAAAATTTAGTATAGTGTCGCCTACCGCCAACTCTTAACTTCACTGTACTATATCTTAGGTTTAAGGATTGCTGAGTTAATAACGTGTCTACTTGAGAATCAAAATGCTTATTGTTATTTTTATCTACGAATAGCAGAAGTGTCTTATCACTGTTCCTATGACATTGCTGTGCATCATTCGATAAACAAACCAAGACATCCTGCCGACTTATATAACTTTCGGCCTTTGCTAAGGACAAGGTGTTCTCTAATTGATGCTTGACACGTTGAGCTTCCATTCGTGCTAAGTGCGTTAAGATATTTGGCGCTGCAATAGCTGCGATAATTCCCAATACCATTGTCGTCACAATTAGCTCAACGAGAGTAAAGCCGTTTGATTGCTTAGCACTGAGAATATTATTGTTCTGAAGGAATGATTTCCTATAACTGACTAACTTCAATAGTTTATTGAATAACCTAGATACAATAGCTAAGAAATTATCAATTCCATACCTGCCTATTCTGCAAATAGGTAAACAAAAGGTAAAAATGACTATTGTCTTGTAATGGGCCAGTACCTTACTAAGTAAGTTCATAATGCGCTACATCCTATAGCTATCTGTCATTCAAGTAGAAAACAACGTCTCACACATCCTTGTGTTGACTATTTTTTAAGCACACCAATTGTCCAAATTCTTTAAACTTTCTCTTATTCCACTGTATATAAAACACATACAACACCTAATCACTTGATTTTCAGAAGAATATTGGTTTTTTACAATATATATGTAATATATAGCGACTGTCAAAAAATGTTTCAATTAGTGAAAGAAAGACATTAGCAATAGAGAAAAAATTCTAATTGTAATAAAATGCTTCAAGAAAATAGCTATCAATAGACTATTCATCTATCGCAAACTGATGTGTAAAAGATAAGAAGCGTAAGGTGTGTTAGTTCTGGGTAACTTAGACTATTTATTGTGTTTTAGTTACAACATTATCGTGTAATAATGTGTAGCTCGTTAACGAAAAAAGTTGTAAACTGAATTAATAATCGCTAAGCTACTCCTTAATTGGTTTTGCTTTGTCACTTAAAATGCGTAAGAGATGTTTATCTTAGTACGTCTTGAGAATCGGTTTTGCTTAATGCATCACTAAAATTATCCTTTGGAGGAAGTCCATGAAATTGAACAAAATAGCTCTAGCCCTTGTTGCTGTAGCGGCTGCACCGATGGCAGCTAATGCTGGTGTTACTATTAGCCCATTGTTACTTGGTTATCACATGACTGAAGAATTCAGTGATACCTCTGACAAACAGCGTGAAGTTCTTACTACTGGTAAAAACTTGTATGAAAACGCTAACGGCGATGTTATCGGTGATGGTAGCCGTGGTAACAGCAATGGTGGCGTAGCCAAAGAAAGCAGCCTGTATACTGGTGCAGCTTTAGGTATCGAACTTACTCCTTCTACTCAGTTCCAAGTAGAATATGGTGTATCTGACGCAAACGGCGAAGCTTCTGAAGATTCAGCTGATGCCGGCGTTAACCGCTTTGATATTGAACAAGAAATGATTTCTGGTAACTTCTTGATCGGTACTGAAGAATTCACTGGCTACACTGATAGCGCACTTAAGCCATACGTACTAGTAGGTGCTGGTCAGTCTAAAATCAAAGTAGAGAACCAAGAACAGTATACTAATTCTAACGGTGAAGTAGTTGCTGCTGGTACTGAAGTATCAAACTCTAAAGACACTATCGGTAACCTAGGTCTAGGTGCTATGTATCGCATCAATGACGCGCTAAGCCTACGTGGTGAAGCTCGTGCGATTCATAACTTTGACAACAACTGGTGGGAAGGCATGGCTTTGGCCGGTCTAGAAGTAGTATTAGGTGGCCATTTAGCACCTACAGTAGCAGTACCACCTATGCAAGAGCCAGTAGTTGACAACACTCCAGTAGTCGTTGTTGAAGCTGATCTTGATTCTGACGGTGATGGCGTACCTGATAGCATCGATGCATGCCCAGGCACTCCAATGAACGTTGTAGTTGATGAGCGCGGTTGCCCAGTACCAGTAGACATTACTGACGAACTGAAAATGGAACTACGTGTATTCTTTGATAACGATAAGTCAGCTATCAAAAACCAGTACAAGCCAGAAATCGCTAAAGTAGCAGAGAAGATGCGTGAGTATCCTAACTCTACAGCTCGTGTAGAAGGTCATGCTTCTAAGACTGGTCCTTCAGCACGTTATAACCAACGTCTGTCTGAAGCTCGTGCCGTTGCTGTTAAATCTATGCTAACTAATGAATTCGGTATCGCTCCAAACCGTCTATCAACTGTAGGCTATGGTTACAACAACCCAATCGCTTCAAATGACACTGAAGAAGGTCGTGCTATGAACCGTCGTGTTTATGCCATCATCACTGGTGACAAAACAATGACTGTTGAACAAACTAAAGATATGGTTGTTCAGTAAGTATTAGCAAAATAATCGTATAGTAAAATATACAGTTACAAAAAAAGCCACCCAACGGGTGGCTTTTTTTTATTTATGTATTGAGAAAAGTGAGTTATTACATAAATTTATGAATCAATAATGTTATACTAGCCACCCAAACATTCTGTAAATTAACAGCATGTACATTAGCATAGCAATCTGTATGATGAATTCGTCAGTATAGATATTTGATTGTATTGAAATTTTTTATTTGATAGCATTCTTTTCTGCGTCATCTTAGATTCAATATCTATCTGATTGATGATGAAAGTTTATTCAGCAGCGCTTACTGCTACTGCATTTTTTTAAGACGAAACGAGCATTTTATATGGCGAACGATATCAAACACCTGCGTAACATTGCAATTATTGCCCACGTTGACCACGGTAAGACAACTTTGGTTGATAAGTTATTACATCAGTCTGGTACTTTTGGCGACCGTGCAAACATTGCTGAGCGTGCAATGGACTCAGGTGATATTGAGCAAGAACGTGGTATTACCATTTTGGCTAAAAACACAGCTATCCGCTGGACAGATAAAACTTCAGAAACTGAATACCGTATCAACATTGTGGATACCCCAGGTCACGCCGATTTCGGTGGTGAAGTTGAGCGTGTAATGTCTATGGTTGACTGCGTACTTTTGGTTGTTGACGCTGTTGATGGCCCAATGCCTCAGACTCGTTTTGTGACGCAAAAAGCATTCGAACAAGGTCTAAAGCCGATCGTTGTTATTAACAAAATCGATCGTCCTGGCTCACGTCCTGATTGGGTAATGGATCAAATCTTTGATTTGTTTGACAACCTAGGTGCAAACGATGAGCAGCTTGATTTTCCAGTTGTTTATGCTTCAGCATTGAATGGTATTGCAGGTCTAGAAGCAGATGATTTAGCTGATGATATGACGCCATTGTTCAAAACTATCGTTGACGTTGTTCAGCCACCACAGGTTGATGCTGACGCTCCGTTCCGTATGCAAATCTCAAGCCTTGACTACAACAGCTTTGTTGGTGTAATCGGTATTGGTCGTATTCAACGTGGTAAAGTTAAACTTAACACGCCAGTGACTGTTATTGATAAGCATGGTAAGACGCGTAACGGCCGTATTCTAAAAATCATGGGTTACCATGGTCTTGATCGTATTGACGTTGAAGATGCACAAGCAGGTGATATCGTTTGTATCACAGGTATCGATGCACTAAACATTTCTGATACTATTTGTGATCCTAACAACGTTGAAGCATTACCAGCACTAACGGTAGATCAACCTACAGTATCTATGAACTTCCAAGTAAATAATTCACCATTTGCTGGTCGTGAAGGTAAGTTTGTGACTTCACGTAACATTCGTGAGCGTCTTGAGCGTGAATTGATTCATAACGTAGCATTGCGTGTAGAAGACACTGAGTCTCCTGATAAATTCAAAGTATCAGGCCGTGGCGAGCTTCATTTATCAGTACTTATCGAAAACATGCGCCGTGAAGGTTTTGAGCTAGGTGTTTCTGGCCCAGAAGTTATCGTTAAAGAAGTTGATGGTAAGCTACAAGAGCCGTATGAAAACGTTGTCTTCGATATTGAAGAAGAGCATCAAGGTTCTATCATGGAGCAAGTTGGTCTACGCAAAGGCGAGATGACTAACATGGAGCTGGACGGTAAAGGCCGTATGCGTATCGAGGCAACCATACCAGCGCGTGGCTTGATCGGTTTCCGTTCTGAGTTCCTAACCCTGACTTCAGGTAGTGGTATCATGACCTCGAGCTTCTCACATTACGGTCCACAGAAGATTGGTGATGTTGGTGGTCGTTCTAACGGCGTATTGGTTTCTATGGCAAATGGTACTTGCCTAGGTTTTGCTCTATTTAACCTACAGAAACGTGGTAAGTTGTTTGCTGAGCCACAGCTTGAAGTTTATGAAGGTATGATTGTTGGTCTTAACTCTCGTAACGATGATATGACTGTTAACCCAACGACTGCTAAACAGCTAACCAACGTACGTGCTAGTGGTACTGACGAAGCATTGACGTTGACGCCAGCAGTGAAATTCACTCTTGAGCAAGCGCTTGAGTTTATTCAAGACGATGAGCTAGTCGAAGTAACGCCAAAAGCGGTACGTATTCGTAAACGCTACTTAACTGAAAGTGAGCGTAAGCGTCACGGCCGTGGTAAGAAAGGTGCTTAATATCAATAAGTGAGTTACTTAGTAATTCATAGTATTGATGTTTGACGCAAATGCTTAGTGTCAGTAGTTTCTACGGGCACTGAGTGATTCAAAAATGAGCAGTATAAGGTGAGCTATTAGTGGTTCACTTTATACTGCTTTTTTTTGGGTTGTAATCTTGGAAAAATACAGACAGAATGAATAGTGACGTTAATGTATTCAATTATTAACATGAAAGCTAGATGTGACACTAATTATATAAATATCTATTGGTTTGTAGATAAATTTTGAGGAAAAAACAATGAGTATGGTTTCAGAGTTTAAAGAGTTCGCTGTCAAGGGCAATGTGATGGATTTGGCAGTCGGTGTCATCATCGGCGGGGCTTTTGCTACCATCACAAAATCTTTAGTAGATGATATTATTATGCCGATTGTCGCTTTTATTTTTGGCGGCGAGATTAATTTTGAGAACATGTTCTTAGTTTTAGGCGATGCACCTGATGGTATTGTTATGACTTATGATGCGCTCAAAGAAGCAGGTGTACCTGTATTGGCTTACGGTAGTTTTATTACCGTACTTATTAACTTTCTAATCTTAGCTTTCATCATCTTTATGATGGTGAGAGGTGTCAATAAAATGCGCCGTGCTGAAGAGGTAGAGGAAGTTATAGAAGAAGCAGTAGAAGAGCCATCAGAGGAAGTGAAGTTGCTGCGCGAAATCAGTGCCAAATTAAGTAATACTAGTATTACGAAATAAATTATCGACTTTTCGACAATAAAAAGGCTAACTCCTCGTTAGCCTTTTTGCTATGAAATAGTCACAGTCATTTTTTGTGAACTATTTGATGTGCCTACTAAAAGCAAATTGTTACGGAGTGACCACTACATAGTCATTGGTATTAATTAGAATTTCTGATGGTTGATCGACAACGATACGTACCACGTTATTATCAACAACTTGAGACTTATAATAGTTGTCTTCAGCAACTGTACAGCCTAAACAACGTCCCATAGCATCCCAAGGTTCAACAAATAGCTTCTGCTGTGCTTGATCTGCATTACCACCAATAAGTGAAAAAGGTAAGCTAACGATATAAGCTGCCGTACCAGCAACAGCATTCACGAGTTGCAGTGGCTTACCAACAATCGTATCGACTACCATCGTCTCGTATGAAGGACCGAAATCAGTTTCATCAATTTCTATAGCTGCAAAAGTAGGCTGAATGGTCGCAACTACCAATCCTAAAGTTGACAATACAGTAAAAAATCTCTGCTTAACTGTGCGTTGGGTTTTTGCTTTAACAGTCATAACGATATCCTGAAACTCATAGTAGTATGATTAATGGCTGCTGCTATCTTCACACAGGAATCTTGCGGCAACAATAGTTAGTCTAAATATTACAGAAAAATAAATAATACGCACTATTTATGTAAGCGCTAGCACTATTAAAGCAAGATGTGCGCTAATAAGCAACAAAAATGAGAATAATCTAGTTATAGCTTTGACAATATTTGGTACTTTTAGAATGAATACTCTGTTCAAATATTGTCTTCATTTAATATAAACGTAGCACAAGTAAGCGGGTATCAGTTATTAGCTATTTTAACGGCTGACAATTTGGACAATAAACACTAGCTCTACCAGTAAGCTTGATGTTTTCTAGTGTCATACTGCAATGTAGACAGCTTTCTCCTTGTCTGCCATACACATTTAGAGTTTGTTGAAAGTAACCAGTCTGACCGCTTGCTACTGTGAAATCTCGTAGTGTCGAACCGCCCAATTTTATCGCTTTCTTTAAAATTTCTTTAATATGATTCACTAAAATGACAATCTGTTCGTGCGAAATTTGATTGGCTGGTGTAGCAGGGTGGATGCCGGACAAGTACAGACTTTCAGTCGCATAGATATTGCCAACACCAACTACGACTTCTTGTTCCATGATGACAGATTTAATCGCTCGGGAGATGGGTTTCAGTCGCTTATTCGTTTTAGTATTATCTGACGATGACCCATTGCTATCTTGACTAGATAAATCAATACGCTGGATTAAGCTGTATAAATAGTCTGCGGTAAAATCTTTTGAAAGTGGTTCAGGACCTAGATGATCTAGTAGTTTATTGCCGTAATCTTTATGCCATAGTACTGAACCAAAACGTCTAGGATCATAGTAATGTAGCTGAGACTTTTTGTTAGCATTATCATTAAAAACGACGACCAGATGGTCATGTTTACGCTTATCAGTACCATAGCTATGTTGCTGTAAGCTGCCTGACATTCCTAAGTGAATAAGAAGCTGAAGTGGTTCAACTTTACTGGCTGACATTGAAGCGTTATTCTGTGCAACTGCTGGCAGAAAATTAAGAATCAGATACTTTGCTCGGCGCTCGACACTCTCCAATGTGTAATTAACCAGCTCGTCTAAGTTATCTGGCATCATCCATCGCAGCTTTGGTTGAAATACTTTAACATCAACTACCTGTTGCCCCCACAATGGAGCAAGACTGGCTTTAGTGGTTTCTACTTCAGGTAATTCAGGCATAGTATTTTTTGACAACTCTATTGTGGAATAAACAACGACTGACTTAAGGTTTTATTTACACGACTGCACGGCGCGCGTGCAAAATACCATGTTGCTGCTCTAGTTTTGCGAGCAACTTAGATAGATGTGCTAAGCCTGAGACTTCAATATGGAACTTTAAAAAAGCAATATTGTCGTCATTACTTAACGTTTGCACTTGGCGAATATTGACGTTTTCTTTATCAATTATCTGTGTCAAATCACGTAGCAAACCGCGCCTGTCATATGCTTCGACATGAATATCAACGGGCTGATAACGCCCCGTCTGCACTTGCCAAGCGGCTTCTATCTTACGCTCAGGGTCACGCTCGACCAGACGTAAGTACTCTGGGCAGCCTCGATTATGAACACTGACGCCACGCGATAAAGTGATGTAGCCAGCAATCGGTTCGCCATGGACAGGATGGCAACAACCTGCCAAATTGATTTCGATATTATCCAAACCATCGATATGGATTTTATACGCATCGAGCTTACCTGTATCTCTGTTATCTACATGAGGTACAAAGCTCTCTGGTGGTATCTCAGGTTCAAGGTGTAGCTGACGAGAGATATGACTGGTTAACTGATTCAGGCCAATATCACCTGTCACCAGCCCTACAATAATATCGTCGGTCGTATTGACATGAAAATGCTGGATATAGTCGTTCAGATCAATACTATTAGGATGAACAGATAGGCGCTCAAGCTCTTTGCTAAGCATTTGGCGACCTATTTCAATGTTCTTATCACGGTCTTGCTTATTAAACCACTGGCGCAGTTTTGAACGGGCGCGATTAGTATGAATATAACCTAAGGATGCTACTAACCAGTCACGATTGGGCTCACGCGAAGCCTTAGTGATAATCTCAACTTGCTCACCTGTTTTCAACTGATACGTCAGTGGCACATAGCGTTGATTGACGCGGGCCGCCTGCGCGCGGTTGCCAACTTGAGTATGCACATAGTAGGCAAAATCGAGAACGGTCGCGCCTTTTGGTAGTTCGGTAATATCACCATCGCGACTAAAGATATAAATACGTTCTAGCTCATCAAAATCAACGAGTTGCTCTTCTTCGTCAAACTCGATATCGTCTATCTCTTCGCCCGCTACCACAGCTGAGCGTGGTTGATTGCGTGTCTCATTATTAATAGATAATAATTGGCGCAATGAGCTGATTCTTTGATTCAGATAATTGTCTTTCTTGTTCTTTAGACCTTCTTTGTAATTAACGTGCGCACACATGCCAAGTTCGGCCTCAAAGTGCATCTCATGAGTACGAATTTGGACTTCTAGTGATTTATTTTCTGCAATTACAGCAGTATGTAGCGAGCGATAACCATTAGACTTAGGGTTAGTAATATAGTCATCAAACTGTTCAGGAATGTAACGCCATAAACCGTGTACTAGGCCTAAAACGTGATAACAGTCAGAAGGGCTATTGACCAACACACGTAAGGCACGAATGTCATAAAGCTGATCGAAAGATAAGCCTTTGAGCTTCATTTTTCGATAGATAGAGTAGATATGTTTGACGCGCCCAGATACTTCGCCTTCAATACTGGCATCTGCTAATGATTCATTTAATTTGTCTTGTACGCGCTGAATATAGGACTCACGTTCGCTACGTTTTTCTGACAGCAGCTTAGCAATTTCTTTATAGCGATCAGGCGCGAGATAACGGAAAGCTAAATCTTCGAGCTCCCATTTCAACTGTGCAATACCTAAACGATGGGCTAATGGCGCATAGATAGTCATGACTTCACGTGCGACACGAGTTTGACGCTCTGGCCTAGAAAACGTCAACTCACGCATGGCAAAGGTACGCTCTGCCAATTTGATGAGTACCACACGCACGTCGTTGGTGACAGATATGAGCATGCTATAAATATTTGATAGCTGATCACGTTGATTATTGACGAAATGGTCTTCTAAACGCTTGTTGCTCTCGATAATCTCCGACAGCTTACCCATTGCAAGGGTATCTTTAACAAGTGTCAAAATATCTGGACCAAAGTTTTTTTCAACTTCAGCGAGACTGATGATTGATTTGCGGGCACTGCGATACAGCATGGCCGCGACCAATGCGTCTTCATCTTGATAAAGATAGGTCAAAATATCGGTCATACCAATACCGGTCACATAAGCGCCTGAACGCTCAGATTCACTGGTATTCATATGACTGCGAATAAACTCACAAGCTGCACTTAGGTTGGGTACTGACTCTTGTCCAATACGCTTGGCCACATTATCTAGCCAAGTAGGTACGTCGATGTTGGCTTGATCTAAGTCAACTGCCTCAAGCTCTTTGTTTGATAGCGTATTGGTATCATCCAAATACTCGTCTTCAGTGTGAGGATCATGCAAATGATAAGTGTGTGCAGCTGAGCGATCAAAAGTAGTATGTAGCTTGTGGGTTGCCAACTGGTATTTGATGTCGAGGGGAATTTGGGCATAGCTATTGGCTGACTGGTGAGAGCGTTGGCTCGCCACCAGTTGCGCCGCAAGTGTTGCACTATCGGCCTGCGTGGTCTGTCCATCCACCAGCGGTAATCCTTCACGAATTTTTACCATAGCCGACTCCTCTTAGCTATTTTGAATTGATTATAACCTCATCTACTATGCACACACTCTGAATTAACGATCCATAAAGTGTCAGCTATAAACCAATACAACTGCTAAAAATGTTATTTTTAGCAGCTATAAAATGCGCGTAAAATATATAAAGCTATGAGTGCAAATGCTTGCTATGTAGCGATTGGAAACATCACCAAAAACATAGGAAGATTGTTTACTATTATCTCATTTTAAAGTGACAAATCAAGCGAGCCTCTGTACGGCTGTGGTCAATTACGCTAAATAATGGCTATTTATTAGCACAAACTTATCAAAGCTTTGAGTTATTTTAGACAATTGTATTAACGCTTAATTATCTCTTTAATCAGGTTTAACTATCAGTCATTTCTAGCTATTAATCATTTTTGAAAATTAATAACTTAAACCGCTACCTTCTCGAAGCGAGCGATAGATTCAACATGACCCGTATGGCAGAACATATCCATCACGCCAGCATGAGTCAGACGATAGCCTTGTTCTAATAATGCTTTTGTATCACGAGCAAGGGTGGCTGGATTACAAGAGACATAAACAATGCGCTCAGCATTGAATTTTGGCAAATATTGCATAATCTCCCAAGCACCAGAGCGCGGTGGATCAATCAACAGTGCATCAAAACCTTGGTTGGCCCATGGCTTATCAGTACAGTCTTGAGTCAAGTCTTGACTGTAAAACTCAGTATTGTTGATACCGTTGCGACGAGCGTTGTCAGCAGCACGTTCGGTCATGGCCTCACTGCCTTCGACACCGACTACTGAGCCTGTCTCACCAACGAGGCGCGCTAATGGCAAGCTAAAGTTCCCCAGACCACTGAATAAATCTAGTACGCGTTCGCCTGCTTTTAAGTCCAACAAGTCACAAGCAAGCTTAGTCATCTGACGGTTCACAGATAAATTTACTTGAGTAAAGTCAGTAGGGATAAATTCAAAAGTCAGATCATACTCTGGCAATTGATAATATAAACGCCCAAACTGCTCGCTCAAATCATCAGTGTCTGTCAACGCAATACGTTGGATGCTATCAACGCCTTTCGACTGCAAATATAGCTGCCAATTACGCGCTGCAAAAAATACTTTTAGTTTGTCTATATCAGCGTCTGATAATGGTTCTAAATTACGTACGATGAGCGCAACTGGCTGATTGCCATCAGGTAGTTCTGGCAGTTGCTCACCCATTGCAAGTTCAAGCTGAGCAATCTTGTCACGGCTCTCTAAAGTGCTAATAAGCGTTTTTAGGTTTTCAATCTCAAAACCAATACGTGGATCTAAGATATGACATTCATTTAGCTCTGCCAAGAAGTTGCTTGAACGCTCGCGGAAGCCGACAAGCGCGGTTTCTTTTTTGACAACATAGCGCACGCCCAAACGTGCTTTGGTACGATAGCCAAGACGATCACCGACCACAGGGGCGAGCCAATTGTCAGGCTCTGCGTTGGCTTGGTGCATTAGCATTTCAGCCAGTACTGACTGCTTAAAGTTTATTTGTCCATCTGGCTGCCAGTGCTGCAAGTTACAACCGCCGCAAGTACCGAAATGCGGGCAGGGTGGTACAGCACGTTCAGGGTTTGGGTTGGCAGTAATACTAATGGCATCGCCTTCTTCAAAGCTAGCACGGCTGTTGGTTATTTTCACTAAGGCGCTTTCACCTGGTAGAGCAAAGCTAACAAAGATTTTTTTGCCATGTTTGTCTTCAGCATGACCTTCCGCAACATCAAAACCATTACCATAAACAGCAACACCGCGACCATCATGTGACAAGCCATCAATATTAAATGGAATTGGCTCTGCATCTTTTAGGCGACGACGTGTCTTTGATGATGGCTTTGATTTTTTCTTACTAGGTGGAATGACAATCGTTTGGGTGTCGTTGGTTTGAGCTTCATTCGTTTGAGCGTTACTGTTTTGCGCTGCCATATCAGATGCTGTAGATGTTTTTGAATCGGTGGGTTGCATAAACCTGCCTTAATAATAAATAACTAGAAGAGGGGAATAAAAACTACTAATAATGCGAATTCTATAATTCGGGTGCCGATGACCAGTCAGCGATAAACTCTTGATGTCGCGGACTACCGTCAGCTTGGGTATACTTTGCCAGATAGTCATAGCTCTGCTGCTGCCAAGCATCAAAATCTTGTGAAGACAACTGTCCTGTTAGACGTAACCAGCGTAAATAAATAAGCCAAGTATTCATAACATCAGACTCACAGTATATAGATAGGGTCTGCCAGTCACCGCTACTAACAAGCGCGCCAACCATGCTGCCATCCACGTCAGTTTTACCGGGTAATCCGTATAGACTTGCGACGATATCCATGGCTTCGCGGCGACTAGCACCGTACTGGCTAAACCGATCCATCAAGTCTAGATGACGCGTATGAAAGCGATTAACATAGTTATCAAAGCGCATGTTTTTAATACGCCCGCCTTCTTCGAACAGCCATGGTGCTGACAAATCATATTGCATGGCACGATATATCAGTACAGGTATGTCAAAGCCTGAGCCATTCCAGCTAATAAGTTGCGGCAGTGTCTCAATGTCGTTAAATGCTCTAAAGAACTTGGCTAGGATTTCTTTTTCACTAAATTTATCGGCAGTCAAAGAAAATAGCGATAACTTACCATCTTTGATATACAGAGCTGAGATACAGACGATACGCTGTAGTGGCAAGCGCATAAAGTCGTGCCCTGCCTCTTGTGTACGTATCGCTGTCAGCGCACTTAACGCATCCGCATCGTTGAGATCGGCCAATTGCGGATAGATACGGCGTGCTGCATCGACATCGGCGACAGTCTCGATATCAAAAACCAATATAGGGTCGGATGGTAGCGCTTGTGACATAGATAATCCTGACTATTTATGAGCTTATAGTTAATTCATTATAAAAGAATGACAGCGCTAACCTGGTTTTAAGTATTGCATCTGCACTTGGCTGCTCTGCACTTCTTTTAAATTAACGATACTAAATGGTATTTCTTATGCATTAATTAACTTCTGCGCTGCTGTTATCCGTATTGCTATCGTCAACGTTATATAAACCCGTTGATAAATAACGATCGCCACGATCGCAGACAATAAAGGCAATAACAGCATTAGGATTTGCTTTTGCCACTTGGGTCGCTGCCCATGCAGCTGCGCCCGAAGATACCCCAGCAAAGATACCTTCAGTCTTCGCCAATTTACGCATATAGACTTCGGCAATACGCTGATCGATATCCATCACTTCATCAATCAAATCTGCATCAAATATACCTGGCATGTAAGCCGCTGGCCAACGGCGAATACCAGCAATCGAAGCTTCTTCATCAGGCTGTAGGCCGATGATTTTGACGTCTGGATTTTGCTCTTTTAGGTAGCGTGATACACCAGTAATCGTACCTGTCGTGCCCATCGAGCTAATAAAATGCGTAATTTTACCTTCTGTCTGTGCCCATAGCTCAGGGCCTGTAGTCAGGTAATGTGCTTGACTATTATCAGGATTGTTAAACTGATCCAATACAACCCCTTTGCCATCTGCTTGCATCTGTAATGCCAAATCACGCGCAGCTTCCATACCTTCGTCTACTTCAATCAGCGTTGCGCCATAGGCAATCATGGCATCTTTACGCTCTTGGGTAGAGTTGGTTGGCATCAGCAATGTTATCGGGTAGCCACGCATCGCGGCGACCATGGCCAATGCAATACCAGTATTGCCACTAGTGGCTTCAATCAACATATCACCAGGCTTGATATCACCGCGCTGTTCTGCTTGATAGATCATATTAAAAGCAGGACGATCTTTTACTGAGCCCGCTGGATTATTGCCTTCAAGCTTAGCTAGTACTGTGGCACCATTGGCAATGTGCTCTTGCTCAGGCAGACGTTGAAGTTGTACCAATGGCGTTTGACCAACGCAATCAGCGAGGGTAGTGATTTGAGTAATAAAGTTAGCATTTGACATGGCTGTAGTGGACATAAAGTATCCTTTTTTATTTTTTAAATATGTTTTTAATGGCCTGTTTTTGATGGAAACACTGTTTTTATTGTTGGATCATAATTTTAGACAGTCGCTTGGGTTATAGGTTTACGGTGATAAGCGAGCTAAAAACGAAAGGCATTAGAGTGCGCTCTCATATGTTATGACTATGAGCGATATATTGTGGTAAATAAAAAGTGGCTTTATTATATCATTTTGTTTTCAGCTGCGCTTATCGCATCAAAGATTAATAGTCACTGTATCAGGTCAATGTCAATATTACGTTGAGGGTTGCAAAAGTAGAGTTGATAGCTTAAAGCCATATTCTCTTTAACACAGAGTGGTTGGCACTTTAATTATAACGTTATTCATCACATGGAATGCCTAACCAGTACTTATAGAATCCTGTTAAGATAATCTTGAGCTGTATAGTAGTTGCCTCGTCAAAATCAGTTAATTTATTAACGATTAATAGCTTCATTAAAAATAGCGCCTTACCCAGATGCTCTGATATGACGCGCTGCAAGTAACACGAATACTGACATTATCACAAAAATTCACGGCAAGAACCTTAGTAGAGAGTAGACCTAGCATGGCATATAAAAAACGTTTCGATACCAGTAGTGCTTATGGTCAGCTGATCATACTGGTGTTTTTGCCTATCTGTGTGTTGGCAGCAGTAGGCGGCATCTTGGTATTTCACGAAACCATGCGTGCAAGCGACTCTGAGCAAGAAGTATTGGCCGAAGCGGTACTTATTCGCTATACACCAGTCATAGCTGAACTGATTCCTGAGCTGCTAGAACAAGAGCGCCAGCAAGTAGGGAGTAGTGCTGAGAGGACCCAACAAGCGGCGATGACGACGCTAGAGGGTATCCAAGATAAGCTTGGACGTATGCAGTCTGAGCAGCATGTACAGCGCATTGCTATTATTAATGAAGGTAATCAAGTACTAGCAACAGTCGGTTATGGCCTCAATGAAGAGTGGCCGTTGATCAGTGATTCTGCCAGTTTTTTGTCACAACGCCCAACGCCTGTAGGCACAGCGTATGGCAGTGTATTGGGAGAATTTGAAGGGCAGACATTGTGGTTGCTCGTCGATATGGATAATGAGCCGCTCTACATTGCACGCTACCGTATTGCGATGGCGTTAGTGATTACTGGCTTGTTTACTATCTTGATTCTACTACTGAGCCTAAATATCTATTCGAAACGTTGGATTGCTCCCATTTATGAGCTGCGTTTGCAGTTGCAGCGTACCCATGTCGATAATTTATACCAACCTGTACCAGTAGAGTCAGATGGCGAGCTGAATTTATTACAGCAAGATCTAGTCAGAACATTGCGCCGCTTGCATAGAAGCTTTCAAGAGCTCAAAGACCATGCCGAGCAAACTGAGGATGATTTACGTTTGGCATTTGATGAGATGGAAATGCAAAACATCTCTATTCGAAATGCACGTGATGCGGCCATTTCAACTAGCCAAGCAAAATCTGCGTTTTTAGCCAATATCAGTCACGAACTGCGTACACCATTAAACAGTATCGATGGCTTTATTAATTTGCTGGCACGTCATGGCGAGCTTAATCCTGAACAGGACTTGTATGTACAGACCATACGTAAGTCCTCAGCCCATTTGCTTGCTTTGGTAAATGATGTCTTAGATTTTTCTAAAATTGAGGCAGGCAAGCTGGTATTGGATCGCCATGAGTTCGATCTCTATGACACCATTTATGATGTAGTCGATATGCTATCTCCTGTCTCTGCGGAGAAGGGTTTACGCATGGCAGTACTGTTTTACAATGATGTGCCGATGCGTATCAACGGCGATGCCCTACGTCTTAAGCAAGTATTAACCAATATCGTTGGTAATGCCATTAAATTTACGGATAGTGGTGATGTGGTGGTGCGTGTGAGCTTAGATGACCACCGTGATAACTATCTGATGATTAGCGTGCAAGATAGCGGAAAAGGTATTTCTCTGGCAGATCAAAAAATGCTGTTCCAAAGCTTTAGCCAAGGCGATCCATCAATCACACGTCAGTATGGTGGTACAGGGTTGGGTCTGGTCATCTCCAAACAGTTAACACGCTTGATGGGCGGTGATATTGGATTTCATGATAATGCTCAAGAAAATATTGCCAATCAAGGCGCGACATTTTGGTTTCGCATGCCAGCCCATGTCGACGTGCTAGAGGCAGCCACAGGGCAGACGATTGAATTGCCAGTATTGGCGCCACTAGCAAGCGAGACCGATGAATTTAATGTACTGGTTTGGATCAATCATACCGCTTCGATACAAGTACTCAAGGCTAGCTTGCAGTACTTACCAATTAAGCTGACTCAAGCCAACTCGTTGCCGGGTGTACTGGAGTCGTTGAAAGAGCACGGTAACTATTGGGATTGGGTCATCGTTGATGATGACACGCAAGACGATATGATGGCGCTCCTCAAGCAAATTCGTCTGCATTATCAAGGCAAGCTTGCTGTATTCGGCTACCAAGTAGCTGCCGATCAAGCGCTACTCAACCGCTATCATGCCAACATACTTTATGAACCATTAGACAAAAGACAGCTGTACGCGATGCTCGATACCCAAAGCCGTAGTACGCCGCAAAGCCTGCAGGAACCACGCTGGAAAGGGGTCACGGTGCTGGCAGTTGATGACCATTTGCCCAATTTACTAGTGCTTGATGCTCTATTGAGTGAGTTAGGGATTCAGGTAGTTACTGCGAGCAGTGGGTTTGATGCTATCGAAATTATCAGTAAACAACAAACCAAAAACATCAAAACTGCCAAGAGCGATAAGCAAAGCCTATCGAATAAAACGCAACTTTCTAAAGCAGAAACACGTGATGAGATAAACAAAAAAACAAATAGCGCGTTCTATCATGAAGACACGAGCGCTGACGATAAAGCAGCTACGCAAGACAAAGATAATATTGATTTAATATTTATGGATATTCAAATGCCACGGATGTCGGGACATGAGGCAGCTAAGCAGATTCGAAATATTGAAAATGCGGATAGCCGTATCCCTATTATCGCTCTGACCGCGCATGGGTTGGCAGATGAACGTGACAAACTTATAGCCAGTGGTATCAACGACTATGTTGGCAAACCTATTAGCCAACCGCAGTTATTGCAAGTGCTACAGAAATGGCTTGGTCGCAAGAGTACCACACCACAATTGACCGCGCTGCCTGATACAGATTTACAGAGCTTTGGTTTACAGCATCCAGATTTACAGGGTAATAATTTCAAAGGTGCTAATGTACAGGATGCTAATGTACAGGATGCTAATGTACGGGGCACCGACTCATCAGAAGCTGAGCTAATTGCTATTGACTCGCTGCGCGGTTACTCAATCAATGACAATGATTTATCGAACGACTTGCTCTCCAACAATGTAAATGGGCAAGAGACTCAAGCCAGTTCAGACAACTCAATCGCTACTTATCCAATAATAAGAGGAGACGGGGTAGATCGTAATAGTGCTTCTGTCAGTAGCGAGCCGAAAATTACCCGTCCACTATCCCTGAAAAAAATCCGTGATGATTATTTGCGCGATAGCCAGCCTCGTGAAGGCTATAGACGAGATGCTGCGCGTGATATTCAGCCGCGCTATGAGAGCTTACGTCTACAAAAACAAGGTCAATCGCCACTACTACAATCACCAACAAAGTCTATCGATAACTCTCAAGATAAAAGCCCTCAAGACCAAAGCTTTCAAGATAGAACAGCTCACGATAATACGACTTTACACGAGCAAATTAATAATGACCTTAGCCACAACAATATAAGCAAAAGTGATACCTCAAACATTTTAGATTGGCAAGATGCGCTCACTCGTTCAGCGAACAAACCTGAATTGGCGGCCAAGCTTATTATCATGATGATTGATACTATCAATGATGAGGAACAGGCGCTTATTCAGGCATGGGAAGCGCATGACCGCAATATGCTGGCACAAATTGCCCATCGTATACTGGGCGGTAGTCGATATACAGGTGTACCGCAACTGCGTCAGGCTAGCCAAGATTTGGAAGATAAGTGCTTGCTGAATGTACAGCATACGACACCTGTGCAGTTTGCAATGATTGAGCCTTATTATGAGGCATTGTTAACGGCGCTAGACAACTTGCAAAAGGTGGATTTATCTTCTTATCCTCAGCTTAACTATCATCGCTTGAGCGAAAATGATATGACGTGGAAAATGATATAAGTTGAGGGTAAGGTAAAGCAGATAAAATCATTCAGGTTCAGAAAGTGATAGGTAGTCTTGTTAGATTTGCTTATCGTTATCAACTAAACACTCTATATCTGCTGTATATGAAACTGACTATAGTATCGTGGCAGTCAGTTATTACTACGGTACAACAAAGACAAGCCTGCTAATATTGTGAATATCAGTACCAGATTTATTTTATTCATTAATAAGGATTGTTATGAACGCGATTGCAAGTTACCAGTATGAGACCTTACAAGTTAGTATTACAGACAACATACTGACGGTTACCTTAAATCGTCCACATAAAAAAAATGCCATGAGTTTTCAGGTAATCAATGAGCTGATTAAGCTGGCAGGTCGCATTAGCAAGGACAGAACCATGCGCGCGGTCATTCTAAAGGGGGCAGAGGGGACGTTTTGTGCAGGTATTGATTTAGGAGACTTAAATCATCCAAAGAACACAGCATTTGCGCTTTGGGAATTGATTAAACCATGGCAAAGTGCGTTCCAACGAGTATGCTTGGTATGGCGTGATCTGCCAGTACCTGTCATAGCGGTATTGGAAGGGTATTGTATCGGCGCTGGACTACAGTTGGCATTGGCTTGTGACGTACGTGTCAGTCACCCTGACTGTCAACTATCTATTATGGAAGCTAAATGGGGGTTAGTGCCAGACATGGGACTGACCCAGTCAGCATTTGGGGTCCTACGAGAAGATACTCTAAAAGAGCTCGCCATGAGCGCCCGTATCATCGATGCTAATGAAGGCAAAGAGTTAGGCTTGATTAGCCATTGTAGTGAAGTGCCTCTTGAACAAGCACAAAAGCTTGCTGCCGAGTTTGCAGAGCGCTCTCCTGATGCGGTGCTAGCAAGTAAACGTGTGATAAATGCGATGTACGATCAGCCTGCTAAGACTTTATATAAAGAAAAAGCATGGCAGCTTAAAATGATGCTTGGTCGTAATCGTAAGCTTGCCCTCAGAAAAGCAAAGCAGGCCAGCACCTTATTTGGCAAACGTCAATTCCGCTAAATTTTTGCTATCAGTAAATTTTCTAGTGTTATTTTCGTTTGATTCATTCTGATAAAAGAAATTGCTACCTAAGAAAACCAGACATATTTTGATTAATTATTTTGACGATTTTTAATTGTTAGCGGTCGTTTCGCCAATATCTTATAGCCATTGAAATGCAAGCAGATAGCACGATATAGCATTGTCTGCTTGCACCGATGTGGGTAAAGATGCACTATTGTTGTGAAAGGTATCTATTTTGATTACTGGATAAGCCAGTAAAATGATGAAAGCCTACCTAAGAACACGTACAAGCAATTAAACGTCGAAAAATAAAATATTAAAAATAATAGCCACTATATAAAACGGTCTAAATATGTCTGCTTCAAAACCCTCCCTTCCAAACAAACCTATCGCTTCTGAGCGAGTGCGCTCTGCTGATTTGCCTGTTGCATGGATTATGATGCTTGGGCTGATGGTTGCGGTAGGGCCATTATCCATTGATATGTATCTGCCAGCGCTGCCATCGATGGCCGATGATTTCGGTGTTTCAACGGCCTTTATGGCCAACTCTGTCCCTGCATACTTTTTAGGTTTGGTATTTGGGCAGCTATTTTACGGACCCTTCAGTGACCGTGTCGGCCGTGTCAAACCCTTATATATAGGTATGACGTTATACGTTATCGCTTCTATTCTTTGTGCGACCACTGATAATGAGTACGTACTGTTTGCAGGCCGTACTTTACAAGCATTGGGCGCATGTGTCGGTGCAGTAGTTACTCGTGCCGCAATTCGAGATCGCCTCACTGCCAAACAAACGGCGAAAGCTTTTTCCATCATGATTTTAGTGATGGGCTTAGCACCCATATTGGCACCATCGCTTGGCGCGCTATTCTTACAGTTTTTTGATTGGCACTCTATCTTTTGGTTCTTAGCTGCATTTGGCGCTCTAAACTTGCTACTTACTAAGTTTTTCTTTTTTGAAACTTTGACTGAAGAAAATCGCAATGTACGCCCTGCAAGAGAAGTGCTCAGTCAATATTGGGATTTGTTAAAAGATCCGACTTTTAATTACCCAGCAATTGGTGGCGGATTGTTAATGGGAGCAATGTTTGTCTATATCAGCTCCGCTTCAGAGCTAATCATGGATACTTATGGCGTCTCAGCGACACATTTTGGTTGGTTATTTGGAATGAATGCGGCGGGTTTTGTCGGTTTAACTCAGTTGAACCAATGGCTTACCAATCGCTTTCGAATACTAAGTATTTTGCGATTTGGAGCAATTATGCAGGTTATCTCTGCGGGCGTGCTATTTGTGGTTGGCTTACTTTTAGGGACAGATGCTTGGTTGCCGCTGGTGTTGGCTTGTATTTTCTTTTGTATCGCAGGACTGGGTCTGACCCAGCCCAATGCTTCTGCAATTGCGCTCGCTTTTCAGAAACGCCGTGCTGGTATGGCAAGCGCACTACAAGGCTCGCTAATGTTTTCAGTCGGTATCTTTGGTGGTTTGTTATTGAACCTGTTTCCAGTCAATCCAGTCCTCAAGGTTGGTATTGCTCTGTTTTCACTAATGAGTCTCGGTTCCTTCCTGATTTGGAAAATTGATCGTAATCTCAATTTGGATGATGCAGAGTAAAAGCATCTCTATTGTAAGTTAGCGGTATTTTAAAAAGCACTCATACGTTCACAGCGTATGAGTGCTTTTTTGTGCAATCTATATATTTTTATTCAAAGCCAAATTAAATTTTATAGGCGTTTTATATGATGGAATTGATTGATTATAAACGAGTATATGTTGTTCAAAAGTATATGCATACTTTGCTATATATAACTAATCGTAGATAATGACCAAACATAATTATTGCAATCATAAAATTAGACAAGTATTATCTAACGTAACTTTCTGTAAGCAAATATGTATAGACATTACTTAACATTGCTAGATTGTCATTCACTAAGATGTAAAACAACGTTAGGTTTCAAGGATAGATTATGATGCAGTTATATCGAGCGTTACCAATTCTATTGAGTGTTGGCCTATTTGGCTGTGGCAACTCTTCTACTCAAGAAAATGCAAGCGCAACAGTAACGGAAAACACAGATAGCTTTGTGAGCAAGCTGCCTGCTTCGGCGCCAACCATAAAGGTGGCCACAACAGGTACGATGCCACCGTTCTCGTTTCAAGATGATTATGGGAATATGCAAGGTATTGATATTGATTCAATCCGTGCTATCGGTGAAGAACAAGGCTTCAAAGTCGAGTTCTACAAGGAAACTTGGCAGAACATGTTTGACACAGTAGAGTCTGGTGGACGTGATCTAGCAATCTCAGGTATCTCTTACAAAGATGACCGCGCTGTAAAATATGGCCTTTCTACTCCTTATTTCTTTAATCCATCTGCAGTCATGTACAAAAATGCTGACCTAAAAATAAATCGCTTAGATGATTTGCAAGGCATGCATGTTGCGGCAATGGAAGGCTCAAAGCAAGATGATCAGCTCAGAGCGATGGGTAAATATAGCCAAATGACGACTCGAAGCACAGCTTATCTATTATTTGAAGATTTGATGCAGGACAAGGTCGATGTCATTCTGCATGACTTACCTATTTTACAGTTTACGGCAAAAAACCATCCAGAGTATGACGTCACTATCGTCTCTTATGAGGGTGAAGACAATCCATCAGCCCAGCAGGTTATTCTGATGGCGAAAGGCAATAATGACTTAATTCGTAAAGTGGATGAAGGTATTGCAAAGCTCAAACAAAAAGGAACGTTTAAAGAGATTGAGAATCGTTGGTTGGGCGCAGCAGAGACTGCTGAAGAAAGTGATTCTGATACTAATACTAAGCAAGTGAACTAAGGAATTCTGAAGATGGCAACCGTACCTAATGTCGACAATAAGCGCTATCAAGGTCTGATTATTTCAATTGCACTATTTTTATCTCTAATCGGTGCTTTGCTAGCGTTCACGTTTTATACCTCAAACTTATTAGAAAGAAACACCGCTTTAATTGACCAAACCAACCAAGTGGCAAACAGTGCACAGGCGGTAATTAAAGATCTTTTCGACTTGGACAGCAGTTATGGTGAGGATACTAAGTCTCCACACATACAACGAGCATTAAGTCGTTTAGAGCAAAACACAACGTTGATTACCAACTCTATTGCAGCGATTGAGCAAGGTGGCACGATCACAGATGAAGAAGGTAATAGTTACGATTTACCAAAAATTGATAGCAACGCACAAACCAACATCGCCGCTGCCAATGAGCAATGGAAAGCGCTAGAGCCCAAAATTCAAGCATACTTAAAAGATGCTGATAACGTTATGGTGCCTTCTGCTGATGAATTGACGCAGGCCGTTGAGCAGGCTAAAACATCAAGTTTGTTTATTAACGATTCTTTAGATAGTCTGACAAAAGATGTATTTAATAGTGCAGAACGTCAAGCAACTACCATTCGTCTTATTCAGGTACTTGGTGTTGCCGCTATCTTTACCTACTTCCTAATCTTCGTATTCTTCTTTGTACGTCGTCTACGTGAGACGGATGCTGAAGCACTTGCCGCTCGCCAAGAAACGCAAGAAATTATGGAAACAGTAAACACGGGTCTTTTCCTACTTGATAAGGACTTGAATATTGGTCAACAGCATTCTCGAGCGTTGAACAATATCATCGGCTCTGATAGCTTAGCAGGGGAAAACTTTACCAATGTCTTGCGCGGTCGTATTTCTGATAAAGACCTCAAGACCACACAGCAATTCATTGAGCAGCTCTATAACCCTCGCGTTAAAGAAAAGCTGGTAGATTCACTTAATCCATTAAATAAAGTCATGCTGCATAATTTGTCTGAAGACAAAAATCTTGATAACCGCTTCTTAGATTTTAAATTCTCACGTGTTTATGACAATAAAGACATTGCCCGTATCTTGGTCAACGTGAATGATGTATCAGATGCAGTCTACTTAGAACAGCGCCTAGAAAAAGAGCGTTCGCAAAACGATATGCAGATTGAGATGTTAACGACTATCTTGAATGTAAATCCAAAGATTATTAATGAGTTTATTGGTAATACCCAAGCGCATATCGAGAAGATGAATAACATCTTGAAAAATCCTGGTAGCTCACAATATGAGCTTGAAGGTAAATTGAAAGCTATTTATCGTGAAATGCACAGCTTAAAAGGTGAAGCATCAGCACTAAAACTACACAGCTTTACGAAGATTGCTTCTGATGCTGAAGACAAGTTGCATGCATTGCAAAACCAAGGTCAGTTGTCTGGTAATGACTTCTTACCATTGGCAGTACATTTGGATGACTTACTCAGCTTATCGAACACGATTGCGACGTTGGGTGAGCGTATCAACCGCTCAGCACCGACAGCAGCTAAGTCGTCAACCGTACAAGCACCAGTCGCTACTCAAAATCCAGTAGCAGACCATACAGCTGGCAATGCTGACTTCGATGGTGGGCTAGATATCGACTTAGACAATGAAGCAGATGACGATTTATTGTCTTTTTATAATGAATTTACAAAAGAAATTGCTGCAAGACAGGGCAAGCAAGTACAGCTAAAAAGTACGACGCTAACCCAAACCAGCATTCCGGCAAATCTGGCAAAGCCAATCAAAGAAATCAGTATTCAGTTGCTGCGTAATGCGGTAGTCCATGGTATCGAGTCGCCAAGTGTGCGTCATGCTACTGGCAAAACTGACGTTGGGACCATTGATTTGGAAGTGCAAGACAACGGTTCAAACTTTATGCTGGTTGTTCAAGACGACGGACAAGGTATCAACTACGACAGCATCCGTAATAAACTGATTCAAGAAGGTCGTTTCAGTACGGAAGAGGCAACTCAGCTTAGCAAAGGTGACTTGCTCAAACAGCTGTTCTCTTCTGGATTCTCTACCAAAGAGCACTCAGATGAAGATGGTGGCCGCGGTGTTGGACTTGATATCATTAAAGCAAAAGTAAAAGAGTATGATGGCAAGCTTAACGTAAATAGCGATCTGGGTCAGATGACACGGTTTGTCATTACTTTACCTAAAGCTTAATCAAAATAGTAATTATATTGTCAGGGACGACAAGCACTTCATTAAAGGTAGTAGATAAGTTATGCATAAGTTAATGATTGTTGATGATTCAAATATTATTAGAAACCGTATTCAGCGCGCATACGATTCAGGAAAGTTCATGTTGGTTGCGACAGCGACTAGCGGTGTTCAAGCCATCGAAAAGTTCAATGTCCATCGTCCTGATGTGATCACTATGGATCTAACCATGCCACAAATGGATGGGCTAGAATGTATTGAAAAAATCATCGCGATTGATCCTGAAGTACGCATTTTAGTGGTATCAGCGTTATCGGACAAAGCCACCGGTATCGAAGCACTGTCGCTAGGTGCTAGCGGATTTTTGTGCAAGCCTTTTTCAGAAGAGGAGCTTGTAGAGTCTTTGTATGAGCTGATGCAAGACTAATACCATTCATCGACCAAAGCAGATGTCATTATGAAAGAGCAAAAGCTACAGATTTTTTTAAGTATTATTAGTAATTATTTTGACCAGTTTGGGGGAGAAGAGCTTATTGCCGATACTCCTTACTTACTAGAAAACAAACAGCCAAAAGTCCACGATTATACGGGCGTGATTGGTATATCTGGTGGCCAAAAAGGCGTGGTATATTTTTCGGCGACGCGTGAATTGCTGTCTTCAATATTAGACAGCATGGGCGAAACCGATAAAAGTGAAGAGAACTATGTAGATCTGGCTGGGGAAGTGGCTAATACCATCGCAGGCAATGCACGTAAAGAGTTTGGCTCAGAGTTTCATATCTCTGTACCATTTGTGTTCAAAGGTGCGCCACAAAGTATTGTGTTGCCGAACGATGAGCGTTCTTTTATCATCCCCATCACTTGGCATTCTCAAGTAGGCGAGATTGTGGTTTGTTTGCAAGATTAATGCTGCCACGTAATACAGATGGATATTAATATATTATGGTTAAAGTAGAAAAATTGGGTGTATTTCTAAGCTCGATCAATGCGTTTTTTGCGCAAATCGATGGCTCGGAAGTGTCAATTGATACCCCTTACTTGAACAACAACAAAAGTGCGATTGGCTTTGATTATAGCGGTGTCATTAAGATATCAGGGCCTTTAGAGGGCTGCGTCTATGTCAGTGCACCAAGCGTGATGTTGCGAGAAGTCATCAAAGTGATGGGCGAGCCTGACTCTTCAATCACCATGATGAAAGATTTGTTGGGTGAAATGGCCAATACAATCTCAGGTAACGCTCGGACAGAATTTGGTTCAGAGTTTATTATCTCTCCGCCGCACATTGTAGAGAGTGCGCCAAGCGTGTCTTATTTGCCTAAAGATCGTCAAAGTTACATCACACCATTTACGTGGCGTGGTTACAAGGCGGTCATTGGTATTTGCATTGCATAAGCTATAGTCAATCACTCTGTAAACGAGTGATAACTATAAAAGAGTGACGGCAGTAACCCTGCTTGAAAAATAGCGATTAAAAAGACAATCATGAAAAAAGCGATGCAAATGTGTCGCTTTTTTTTGTTTTATTATCGCCATATTTTGTTTTTATCTTATTGATACGCTACACACAAACTGCTGGAGATTCCAAGACGTTATGTGATAAAATACAGCGCAGCTATTTTTTATAATTCACTTTATAGTTTAGATTTGAGCATTTGCTTCAATCTAGCGATAGCTTCTTTTTTTAAACCAACCAATGACACACACATCATGGCAAAAAATTGCTGGGTGTTTGGCGACTTGATTAATTTGTGATCTGTTAGTGCTTTACTAATGAAAACTAACCGGTAGCAGATGCGTGTCGCTAAATAGGCTGTTTTTGTGATGTGGAGGCATAACCCAACCAATAGGATATATTCTCATGGCTACAAAGAATCCAACCAAAATCGAAATGCGCGACTTACTACAAGCAGGCGCTCACTTTGGTCACCAAACACGTTTTTGGAACCCAAAAATGGGTCCTTATATCTTTGGTGCACGTAACAAAATTCATATCATCAACCTAGAGCACACCGTAAAAGCGTTCAACGAAGCGTTGACTTACGTAAACGGCCTAGCTGCTAAGAAAAACAAAGTATTATTTGTTGGTACTAAACGCGCTGCAAGCGGTATCGTACGTGAGCAAGCAGCTCGCGCTGGTATGCCATACGTTGACCATCGCTGGTTAGGTGGTATGTTGACTAACTGGAAAACTCTACGCCAGTCAATAAACCGTCTAAAAGAGCTAGAAAAGCAAGCAGAAGACGGTACTTTCGCTAAGCTAACTAAGCGTGAAGCGCTAGAGCGTACTCGCGATATGGAAAAACTTGAGCGTTCACTAGGTGGTATCAAAGACATGGGCGGCCTACCTGACGCTATCTTCGTAGTAGACGTAGATCACGAAGCTATCGCTATCAAAGAAGCCAAAAACTTGGGTATCCCAGTTATCGGTATCGTTGATACTAACTCTAGCCCAGATAACGTTGATTACATCATCCCAGCTAACGATGATGCTATCCGTGCTGTGACTTTGTACGTAACTTCTATGGCTGATGCTATCATCGCTGGTAAAGAATACGCACAAACTCAAGCTGGTGGTAAAGCTGAGCAAGCACCTGCTGCAACTGAAGAAGCGCCAGCTGCAGAAGAAGCTGCTGCAACTCCAGCAGAATAAGTAGCTGACTTAAAAAGTTTAACTTTGTAAGGATGTCTTGATAGTGTATCTATCAGCATCCATATAATGTTTTGAACAGCGTATAAGCTCATAATAGGCATGATGTAGTTTTACTCGTCATGCCTTGTTATTGAATAAAGCCTTATTAATAATGCTATGCGTATAAGCGAGCAGCTATTGGGCGAGTATTATCGCTCCTACTGGTCATATCGCTATATTGTACAGATGTTATTTGTTTGACATCATTGATGGCTATATTAGTAATCGTTCAAAACGAGCTATCTGTTAGATTTTAAGTAATACCAAGATATCGAATAGAAATACAGCACTCCTATACATAACTATACTAAGGTGACTCTTATGACAGAAGTAAAAGTATCTGCCAAAATGGTAAAAGAATTGCGTGACCGTACTGGTCTTGGCATGATGGAATGTAAAAAAGCGTTAGAAGAATCAAACGGTGATGTTGAAGTTGCCATTGATAACCTACGTAAATCTGGTCAAGCTAAAGCAGCTAAAAAAGCGGGTAACATCGCAGCTGACGGCGCTATCATCATCGCTCAAGGCGAAAACAAAGCATTCTTGTTAGAAGTTAACTGCCAGACTGATTTCGTTGCAAAAGATGACAGCTTCACTGCATTTGCAGAAAAAGTTGCTAACCTTGCATTAGAAAACAACGTAACTGACGTTGCTGCTATCTCTGAATTGTCTTATGGCGAAGGTCAGACTGTTGAAGAAGCACGTGTATCACTAGTACAGAAAATCGGTGAAAACATCCAGATTCGCCGTGTTGAAACTCTTGAAGGCGCTAACATCGCTGCATACCGTCATGGTCTGCGCATCGGTGTAGTTGTATCTTTTGAAGGTGGCGACGCTGACACTGGTAAAAACCTTGCTATGCATATCGCTGCATTCAACCCTGTTGCTGTAGATGATGAAGATGTTGCTGCTGACGTATTGGCACGCGAAAAAGACATCATCGAAGCGAAAGCTCGTGAGTCTGGCAAGCCTGATAATATCGTTGAAAAAATGATCGAAGGTGGCCTACGTAAGTACCTAGACGAAGTAACTTTACTACGTCAGCCATACGTTATGGACAACGACAAAAAAGTTGGTGAAGTCCTAAAAGCTGAAGGCGTAAAAGTACTTGGCTTCAAACGTCTAGAAGTTGGTGAAGGCATCGAGAAGAAGCAAGAAGACTTCGCTGCTGAAGTTGCTGCAACTCAGGCCGCTAACAAGTAAGTATCAAATAGTGTTGGAATAGGCTGTGAGTACTTAATTGTGGCTCACAGTTTGGCTTTATCACTCTTAATGCATCACGATATAAAGCATCACGATATAAAGCGTCCAAACATAAAAAAGCCCATTAATTCGTTAATGGGCTTTTTTATGTCTGACTTTTAGATAACTGGCTTAGCGTAAAGCAGCATAGGCTGAGTTGGCATAGCTGGCACTATTCACATTGCTGCTAGTGCCATAACTGACATTTTGTAAGCCATTACTTGTACTGGTGCTACTGGTTTGATTGTTAGCACTGATACTCGCACCAAACAGTCCTGCATCGTTCTTATACAAGCTATGATAACGGCTCATCACTCTTTGAACATAGTTGCGTGTTTCTTTGAACGGAGGAATGCCACCGTATTTATCGACATTGCCTTCGCCCGCATTGTAGCCTGCGACAGCATGTTCGACATTATTATTGAAGCGACGCATGAGCCAAGCGATATACTTAGCTGATCCTTCGATATTATCTGCAGGGTTCCAAGGATTGCTGACATTGAAGCGGCGCGCAGTCGCTGGCATCAACTGCATAAGCCCTTGCGCCCCCACTGGTGAGCGTGCGTTTGGATTAAAAGCGGATTCAGTATGCATCATCGCTTTCATAAGGGCAGGGTCAACACCATTGCGCTCAGCGGACGCACGAATGTAGCTGTCGTAAGAGTTGCGACTTCCGCTATTGCTAGCGGCACTGCTACCATAGCTATCGCTACTTCCGTCATACATCTTAGAGTCTTTATAATAAGTTACTTTCACTTTCTTCGTAAACTTATCAAAATTTCCACTAGGATTGACGTTGGTCAACAGTACTTGTCCACCTTTGTCTTTGTAGATATACATATTGCCTGCATTGGCAGCGACAGAAAAGGTCGAAAGAGCAATGGCACTTAGTAAAAGGGGAGATAAGCAGCGAGTCATTAAAGTAGCCGTATTTATCATAGTAAAATCACTTTTTATCGAATAACAGCAAATTGTTTTGCCTATATATGCATTGATTTAGGCGCTTAAGCGGTTACTGGTTTTGCAGAATTATTTAGCTCACTGTGAGGACAGCAGCTTAGCAATTATCACTTTCAATAAGGAACCACTTGCAATAGATACAAAAAATAATAGTTGCTTACTATAACATATAATAACTTTTTGACGCATCAGATTGACAAACTAAGTTGTAAAATCAGATTTTCATTGTTAAATAATCTTAGATAAATCAATATACTAACTTTTCTAAGTTACTTAATGAGGCATTTGCAGTGGGCTTTTTGCCCTTATGAATTCATATAAATAAAGTGTCTCAATTTTTTAAGAAATAATAATGACATTTGAATAGTCGAGGTAATCTTTAATCTGAAATCAACAGTAAATAAGCCTATTAATGGTTAAATTTTTAAAAATATAAGAATAGTTTAGGTAGGGTTTTAATGATGACTAGATACCAATAGCGCTGATAAAGATAGGCACCCAAACCGCGGTAACTAACCCGTTCACTGCCAAGCCAAATGCTGCATAACGTCCTGCTGTATGACTGATTTGCCATGCTTCTACAGTACCAAACGCGTGAGCCGCTAGCCCCAGTGCTAGACCTTTAGCACGGTCATCATTGATACCGCGGAACAAAAATCGCGCGACCGTACCACCTATCAGACCTGAGACGATGATAATTAGGTTAGCCATTGCCAATGGTGCTTTGATTAAATCTGCGATACTCAGGCCAATCGGTGTAGTCACAGAACGGGTAGTGAAGGCCAATAGGGTCTCATGACTGAGCGAAAATAAATAGGCCAGTGACATAGGCAATAATGCGCCAACGACACTAGCAATAGCGACAATTAAAGTGAGCTTTTTGACTGGTAAGCCTTTAAAGTTCATCGCCGCCAATGGCACAGCTAAGAGTACTGTCACGTATCCCAATAAATGGTCAAATACAGGTTTTGCCGCGCTGTAATAGTTGTTGTAATCCCACTGCAGTACAAATAGGAAAACAAGCACTAGGACAAGTGCGGTAATGACCATCGGTAGCCATGATAATTTACGTGCCAATACACGTGCAATTACGTGTGCTGCTAATGTCAATAATATTGCGGCTAGGGTTGCCATAAATACGCTGTCAAAAGTCATAATATTTCTCCGCAGCTCACGGCTGTCCCTTTTGCTCAGTGGTAGTCGTACTATCAGTGTTTGCAGCGTGATTGAGCCAACGATTGGCCAATAATGCTAGTCCCCACAGCGGTATGAGCGTACTAACGATCATCGTTATCATCACACCCAATAGCTCATCTCCTAGAGCAAATAGCAACAAGCCTGCACCAGCAGAAACTGGTAAGAAGGCAAAACCACTATCGACTAGCAATGTATTACTGGCCTGTGTGAGCCAGCTCGGTAACCCCTTGAGCAGTCGCCACGCCATCAAAATGACAAACATCGCAACCAAACCGACAATATTGGCCGCTTTTTCGATGCCTGCCATTTGACAGAGAACAACCGCCGTTTCTCGAACAACGATGACCATGGTCAACGTTAGAATTAACGCAAGCCATAGTGGGAGATGGGGAGAGTGAGCAGGCTTCATAAGCAATTCTGGCCAAGTCAGATATAAATGGATGGTGTACCAAACAAAGTATGTGATCACACCAAGAACACAACGTAGAAAATGATGCTATGCATACTGATGGTAGCAATGATTCACTTTCGAGAGATTAACGCTATCTATCAATATTTGTTGAATGTATAACAGGCGATTATATAGAGAGTGGGGCAACTAATAAAGCCTATGCACCGTGACTGGTCATATCCAAAAAAAATAGACGATATCAATGGATATCGTCTATTCTATTTTAACGTACTATATAAGGGTCTATGGTCTAACAGTATGAATCAAACGTTCATTTGATTACTGCCGCAAATGACTCACTTTAACAGTAGTTATTATTCTACAGAAACGACTATTATTTTTCTGAATCAGCTGTTTCTGAGTGTAATGCATCAAACTCGTCAAACGCCTTTTCTTCAGCCTCTGTCATGGTTGGCTCTTCAACGTCATCAACTTTTTCAAACTCTTCTAGTACCGGCATCAGTAGTGTTGCTTGTGCCAGCGGCAATACATCGATAGGTTTTAAGTTGGCTTGACCGAGTAGCTGTCTTAAGCGGTCACTTGGCAAACGAATCGTCAGACATTCACGACCTGTATCGTCATAGCTTTCTTCTTCAATAACACCCAATTCATATAGAGTGTTTTTGAACTGTCCAGCATCATACGGCAAGGTTAAATCAAACGTCGTCAGTTTACCTGTCAACAGTTGCTGTACGGCAAGCGTTAGCTCTTCCATGCCTAGGTTCTGTCTAGAAGAAACATAGACGCGGTTTGGCTGACCTTCGCTAGCATAGCCGATATGTGCAGGCTCATCAGTCAAATCAATCTTGTTATAGACATTGAGCACAGGTACATCGTTATCGATTTCTGCCAATACTTCTTTGACCGCCTGAATCTGCTCGTGCATATCTTCGCTAGAGGAGTCAATGACGTGCAATAACAAGTCTGCTTCTAGCGTTTCCTCTAGGGTTGCATGAAAAGACTCAACCAGCTCATGCGGCAGATGACGAACAAAACCAACCGTATCGACCAAGACGACACGACCAACTCCCTGCCAGTCTAAACGGCGTAGAGTAGGGTCTAGCGTCGCAAATAGCTTGTCAGCAGCATAGATGTTCTCATCGACCAAACGGTTGAACAAAGTAGATTTGCCCGCATTGGTGTAGCCGACCAGTGAGATGGTCGGCACATCAGATTTCTGTCTACGGGCGCGACCTTGCGCACGGGTCTGACGGACTTTTTCTAGTTTGCTCTTTAGCTGATTGACGCGAGTCTGTAGTAGACGGCGATCGGTCTCAAGCTGAGTCTCACCAGGTCCACGCAGACCAATACCACCTTTTTGACGTTCCAAATGCGTCCAACCACGTACCAGACGTGTTGATAGATGATTAAGCTGAGCCAGCTCTACTTGCAGCTTACCTTCGTAGGTACGGGCACGCTGCGCAAAAATATCCAAAATCAAACCAGTACGATCCAACACGCGGCACTTCACTAGCGCTTCGATATTACGCTCTTGTGATGGCGACAGGCTGTGGTTAAACAGTACGATGTCTGCTTCGTGTTCACGCACTAGTTCTGCGATTTCTTCTGCTTTTCCGCTACCAACGAAGTATTTGGCGTCAGGGCGCGAGCGTGATCCAGTGACTAGCGCCAAACGATCGGCACCTGCTGAATCAGCCAACAGCTCAAATTCACTAAGATCGTCAGGATCTTGAATTTGGCGGATGTCTAAATGTACTAAAATGGCGCGTTCGCCACCTTCATGTCTTTCAAAATAATCCAAAGAGTATCACCTATTTAATAAAGTAAATGTCTCGCTATAATCAGCTCAAGAAGCTTTGACGTAGCGTTCATATGATTATCTATATATGGTCTTATCACTTGATATTAAAGCGTATTAGCATAATTAGCGATGGTTTTATGTTACAGCGTTTGCTGCGGATAATTTTTTATAAATCTGCTTTATTACCCGTTTGTATAAAAGTCGGCACTCACTGAGTGAACAAGCTATCACTGAGTGTGAGAACTTTGTTATACTGGGCTCGTTTTTTGACTATTAAACACCCGTTATTTAATCATGAGGGCGAAGATGAGCCAAGCTAAATCAAGCTTTTCACTCAGACGACAGTTGAGCCGAGGTAGACAGGTTGCTGGTATGACCACGACCATGGTCGGCGGCATACGCGCGGCAAAGCGTATCGGTGCATTTAAGCAACCACCACGCGAAACCCTACCACGTTATATCCAGACATTCTGCCGCAAGATGGCAGGCTCTTTTGGGGTTAAAGTAGTAGAAGTGGAACCTGTAGAGCAGTTCCATGGCTTATGGGTATCGAATCACGTGTCATGGATGGATATTCCTGTCGTTGGTACTGTGAGCCCAGCGTTCTTTTTATCCAAGGCTGAGATCGGTGAATGGCCTGTATTTGGCAAACTTGCTCATGCTGCAGGGACGCTTTTCATTGAGCGCGGCTCCGGTGATGCAAGCTCAGTATCGGCGCAGATTGCTGACTTTTTAGCCAAAGGTTTTTCGATTATTTTCTTCCCTGAGGCGACGACCACTAGTGGTAAAAAAGTAAAACGCATTCATGGAACATTGCTGCAAGCAGCCATTGATGCTGATGTGCCTATCAGACCGATCATCATTGCTTATGTCAATAAAGACGGCACACTAAGCGACGCATTGCCATACTATGGCAAGCTGACGATGAAAGAAAGTATGAAAAAAGTGCTCGATAGCAAAAACGTGACCGCTTATGTGTTGCCACTTGCGCCTATAGATCCAGAAGGTCGTAACAAGAGTGAACTGACCAATTTATTGCAAGCACGCATGAATGAAGGGCTAGCAGATCTACATTCAAGAGTCCTTAGCGCACCAGTTGAAGACTGATTATTTACAGTTGAGCTAATTAGAGTTGAGCTAATTAGAGTTGAGCTAGTGTAGCTAATCTCAGCCAGTCAATAAAAGGGCGCAAATCGAAACGATTTGCGCCTTTTTTTATGGAATTTTTAATAGAGCGAACTTAGTATTATTTATTCAGTAGGCTCTATTAACATCCAGTCTCTATAAAAGACCAACTATGGCGATGGATTAGGCTGCTGTGTATGCACCGCTTCAATCGCTTCTAACACATCTGCTGTTAGCTCCACATTGACACTGTCGATGTTTGATTTGAGTTGCTCGGTCGTCGTTGCCCCAATGATGTTACTGGTGACAAAGTGACGAGAGTTTACAAAAGCTAATGACATCTGCGCCATGTCCAAACCTGCATCAGCAGCTATCTTGGCATATTGTTCAGTGGCTGATTTGGCTTGCTCATTCACATAACGACCGAAACGATCATACATAGTCAGACGTGCGCCAGTAGGACGTTTACCATCAAGATATTTACCAGACAACACACCAAAACCAAGCGGTGAATACGCAAGTAGACCCACGTTTTCACGATGAGCTATCTCAGCCATACCAACCTCATATAAGCGGTTCAATAAGCTATATGGGTTTTGCACGGTAAGTGGCGGAATTAGGCCATTCTTATCTGCTTCCCATAGATAGCGCATCAGTCCCCACGCGGTATCATTCGATAAACCATAAGCACGAATACGACCTTTTTTGATTTCATCATTTAAGGCCTGAATAGTCTCTAAAAATGGCGTTAAATCATCTAATGACTGTGCTGCCATCTCTTCATCATAGCCGCGCTGACCAAAGAAGTTCGCTTGACGTTCAGGCCAATGCAGCTGATAGATATCGATATAGTCTGTTTGTAAACGTTCCAAATTCCCGTCAATAGCGCTGCTAATGTGCTCGGCGTTAAAGCGCGTTTGTCCATCACGCAAAAAGTTCATTGGCGATATTTTGCTAGCGAGAATGACTTTGTCACGCTGTTTGGTCTTGTTAAACCAAGTTCCCATAAAGCGCTCGGTATCACCCTGTTTGTCTTTATCTGGTGGTGACGGATACATCTCGGCGGTATCCCAAAAGTTCACACCTTCACTGAGTGCCATGTCCATTTGCTCATGTGCTTCGGACTCAGTATTTTGCTGTCCCCATGTCATCGTGCCTAGACAGATTTTAGATACTTTTTCATCGAGTTGCGGTAACGTTTGATACTGCATATAAGTCTCCCTTTGGACTGTTTTTTATCAATATTTATTTTTAGATGGGTTGTATTTATTGATGTTTACATCAATTTGATACCTGTGACACCGGGTGGTGTGACTTTAAAGATTTTCACTTTGAATAATACGTCTTGTCCTGCGAGAGGGTGGTTAAAGTCGACTTCGACTTGGTCTTCATCGATGGCACTGATCGTACCGGGCAAGGTGTTTTTGCCTTTGTCTTCGAACTCAACCATCATGCCAATCTCTGGATTGTCAGCGACTAGCGCAAACTGAGTACGGCTAAAATGTTGGATGTTTTCAGGATTCCACTCACCAAATGCTTGCTCTGGCTCAAGGTGTGCGGTACGAGTATCACCGGCGCGTAGATTCATCAGTACTTGCTCAAAACCAGGTAACAAGCTCTCATCACCAATGGTCAAAGACACAGGTGCATCACGATTAAAAGTTGAGTCGATGATGGTGCCGTTCTCTAGTGAAACTTCAAAGTGCAGCTTCACAAGGCTGCCGTGAGCGATACGAGTGTCTTCGTTTGGGTTAATAAATTGAGATTGAGTCATAATAAAAAGCCATCGGTTGCTAGAATAAAAGAATAGAAAATAATGCGTTGGATTACAGTCTCTTTAATTGCAGTATTATAGTGTAAGAAATAATAAGCCATCTAAGACCAGATGTAAGCGTCAATAATGTAACGCAGATGGTGTACTATAATTGGCAATTCTAAAAGATATGAGGTGTCGGTAGTGAATAAACAACAAGGCACTGTCAAAAAATGGCAGGACGATAAAGGGTTTGGCTTTATTGAAACTGAAGCGGGCGAGTCTGTTTTCTTTCATGTGAGTGAGTTTAAGGCTCAGCGCCGTCCTGAGATCGGTGAGGCAGTGGTCTTTAGCATTGGACAAGATGCCCCAGGACGCAAGCGAGCCAAGCAAGTACAAGAGCTTGGGTTTGTACAGCAAAAAATGGCACAAAAAAATCAGCAAATCCGTCAGCGCAATCAGAAACGTAGCCATCAGGCAGAGTTTGAAGCGGGTCAAAAGAAACGTTCGTTCCTTGGGCTGGCTTTTTATGGTGTTTTAGCTTTATTAGCAGCGACAGATAAACTGAGCTGGTTAGTGGTCGGTTGGTACGTCGTGCTAGGGATTATTACTTATGGCATGTATGCCAAAGACAAAGCTGCTGCGCAAAGTGGCGACTGGCGTACGCCTGAGTCTACACTGCATATACTAAGCGCGATAGGCGGTTGGGTAGGCGCGCTATTGGCTCAAACGTATCTGCGTCACAAATCACAAAAGCCTGAGTTTCGAGTGACTTATTATTTGACCGTCATTGTGAACATGGCAGGCTTGCTGTTTTTATTATCAGGTGGCGGCTTAGAGACTGTGACTGGTTTACTATCAGAGTTTCTATAAATAATAGCATTCACGATTATCAGTATTGCTACGTATATGACGAAGGCACTAAAACGATCGATAAAAAAAGGTGGGTTACGACTGCGTAACCCACCTTTTTTATTTATAAATTGAATTAATGTCTCTAGCTATAGACGGTTATGAACGTGGCATTTCACGCTTCTTCTCCAAAAATAGCATATCGATGACAATCAATAATACACCGATAGAAATACCAATATCCGCGATATTGAAAATCGGATAATGCCAAACATCAGCATAATGCACATGGATAAAGTCAATCACATGACCATGTAATAAGCGGTCGATTAAATTACCAACTGCACCGCCCAATACTAAGGCTAGGCCAAAAGATAACAGCGTGGCTTTTCGCGGTGCTTTAATCAGATAAATGATTAGAAACAGCGACATGAGTAATGCCAGCCCTGAAAAGAACCACTTCTGCCAACCGCCAGCATCTGCCAAAAAGCTAAATGCTGCGCCGTAATTATAAGCGAGTGTCCAATTGAGAAATGGCTCGATCACTGGCACTGGATCATGAAAGGTCAGCTTGGTTTCTGCCAACCATTTAGTCCACTGATCGATAATGACAACAACCAATGCCAATATATACCATACAAAAGCACGACTACCATTGGCCACCAGCTTTGGTGTCCTATTGGTTGACTTGGTCAGGCGACTTCTAGGCGTAGTCGAGCTACCCGTGGTCGCATGAGCAGGCTTAGGCGAATGGTCAACCTTCACCTTCACCTGCGGCTGCTGGTCATGTTGGCTTTCAGATGAGTCTGTTGGGTTAGACATAGTGACGCACCTCGCCATCGCCACTGACGTTGGTCACGCAGCGCGCGCATAGTTCAGGGTGTGCGCTATCTGTGCCGATGTCATCACGGATGTGCCAGCAGCGTACGCACTTAGTACCAGTAGCCGCGCTTACTTGTACCACTAAATCTACAGCCTCTTCGGTATTGGTGTCGGTCGCTTCATCTGTCTGTGTGATGCTATCAGCAGGCGCTTCGCTCATTGGCTTGAGTGCAGCGTTACTAGTAATTAGTACAAAACGAAGCTCTTCATCAAGCTTGGCTAAGCTCTCATACATTGCACCGTCAGCGTATAGACTCACGTCGGCAGACAAGTTGGCATTGATGATTTTTTCGCCACGTGCAGTTTCGATATGTTTGTTCACCATGTCTTTTGCGAACATGATGCGCTGCCAGTCGTCATTGCTGATGGCACTTAGCTCAAATGCTGGGAACTCGTACCATTCTCGAGTAAATACATAGCCGCCTTTATCCGCATCACGTTGGTTCAGTACTTCCCAAGCCTCTTGCGCCGTGAATGACAAGATTGGGGTAATCCAGCGAATCAGCGCATGAGTGATATGGTAGATAGCCGTCTGCGCAGAGCGGCGAGGCTGTCCATCTGCCTGCGTGGTGTACTGGCGATCCTTGATAATATCTAGATAGAAGCTACCCAAGTCTTGCGAGCAAAACGCCGTCACATGCTGAGTGACTTGGTGAAAGTCCATCGCATCGTAAGCGCTAATGATTTGCGCTTGGACGGTTTGTGCGCGCTCAATGATGAATTTATCAAGGCTAACCAATTCATTGATATCAATGCTATCAGTCGCTGGATTGAAGTCATCGGTATTGGCAAGCAAGAAACGTAAGGTATTACGGATACGGCGATACATATCGATCGCACCTTTAAAGACCGTCTTACCTGCGCTCATCTCATAACGATAGTCACTCGATGCAATCCACAGACGCAGCATGTCCGCGCCAGTTTTATTAATCTCTTCTTGCGGCGTGATGATATTGCCCAGTGACTTACTCATCTTACGACCGTTTTCGTCAACGACAAAGCCATGGGTCAATACTTGCTTAAACGGTGGGCGCTCATACATCGCTTCTGACGTCAGTAGTGACGTCTGGAACCAACCGCGATGCTGGTCAGAGCCTTCTAGATACATATCAGCTGGATTGGTCAGCTCATCACGTTGATCAAGTACCGCAAAATGCGTCGTGCCTGAGTCAAACCAAACGTCCAACGTGTCAGTTGCTTTGTCATAGTCAGCCGCTTCTGCGCCTAAGAAGTCTTCACAGCTAGCATCAAACCACGCTTCTACGCCGCCTTCATTGATTTTTTGTGCCGCGACTTCCATTAGCTCAAGCGTGTTTGGATGCAGCTCGCCTGTTTCTTTATGCGTAAAGAAAGTAATCGGCACGCCCCACGTACGTTGACGCGAGATACACCAATCAGGACGACCCGTCATCATTGATTCGATACGGTTTTGTCCCCACGCTGGCGTCCAGTTGACTGTAGGGATATCAGCAAGCGCGCGAGCACGTAAGCCTTTGGTTTCCATATTGATAAACCACTGAGGCGTAGCACGGAAAATGATTGGCGACTTATGACGCCAGCAATGCGGATAGCTATGCTCAATTTTGGTATGGCTGATTAAATGGCCATTGTCATGTAGGGCAGCAATGATTTTTGGATTGGCTTTATAGATGTGCTCGCCGGCAAATACAGCAGCGCTATCTAAATAAACGCCTGTACCGCTTACTGGGTTTTCTACTGGTAAGTTGTATTTTAGACCAACGATATAATCGTCTAGACCGTGACCAGGTGCAGTATGTACCAGACCAGTACCACTATCGGTAGTCACATGATCGCCCAAGATGAGCGGTACTTGACGGTCTGCAATTAGTGGATGCTGGGCATGTAGGCCTTCAAGCTCGCTGCCTGATACAGTTGCTAGGATGCCGTTATTTTCTAGTTTAAGTTCGTTTAGCGCAGTTTCGACAAGATCCGCTGCGAGTAGTAGGTTGCCTTTTTCAGTGGCAACCACGCTATAGTTATGCTCAGGATGTACTGAGATAGCTTGGTTAGCAGGTAGTGTCCATGGCGTAGTTGTCCAAATAACAGCAGCGATGTTATCTGCGATATCTGCCAATGCGGCTACTTTATCTGTACCGAGTACATCAAAACTGACATAGATCGCGTCAGAGACTTTGTCTTGATATTCTACTTCTGCTTCTGCTAGGGCAGAGCTACAGTCCAAGCACCAGTTGACCGGCTTCATACCGCGAGTCACATGACCATTGTCATAAATCTTGGCAAGCGCACGCACGATGTTGGCTTCTTGATGGAAGTTCATGGTCAGATAAGGGTTGTCCCAATCACCAAACACACCTAAGCGCTTGAAGTCTGCTTTTTGCAATTCAATTTGAGTACTCGCATATTCGCGGCATAGACCACGGAATTCGGTCGCAGAAACTTTCTGACCAACTTTACCGACCTTGGCTTCGACCTTTTGTTCGATTGGTAGACCATGACAGTCCCAACCAGGGACGTAAGGCGCATCAAATCCTGATAAGGTTTTTGATTTTACAATAATGTCTTTTAGTACTTTATTGACTGCGTGACCCAAGTGAATCTGACCGTTGGCGTATGGAGGGCCATCGTGCAAAATATACTTGGTTGCACCAGCACGCGCCTGACGAATTTTACCGTACACGTCATCTGCTTCCCAAGCAGCTAACCAATCTGGCTCGCGCTTGGCAAGGTTTGCGCGCATCGCAAATGGCGTATCCGCAAGGTTCAGCGTGTCTTTGTAATCTTGGCTTGGTGTGTCAGTGCTTTTATCAGTCATAGAAGGTATCTTTTTAAAAGGTAGGTTTGTGTGTCGGTTCAAAACCGGATACAAGGCTCGATGTTCAATGTAGTTCAATATACTACTGAGGGTCACGCGGTATTGATAATGCTTAATTACTAATAGTAGGTATATTGCTCATCATAGTCGGTTTATCAACCATCATGTCAATAAATACCCATTGTCGCTCATTAGTCGGTAAATAGTTACGTCAATAATAAATGGTAACGAGACGATTGCAACATAAAATATGCTAGTAAAAATAATTCAAAAAAAGATTTAGATCGGCAGCTATTATATGACAAAAAGGGTAGGGTAAAAAGAGCTGTGCGAGGTTGGCCCAATTTTGTCCAATATCAATCGTTTATCTGTGTTGCATATTCTCAGCAAAGATGTAGCTATAAGCTCTTTAAATGCTTATTTATTGGAATATAAAGTACGGCTCAAGTACTAAAAAACAGATGCTAACCATAAACGCAGTTTCAATGACCATAATGGCTGAATCCCTGTTAGCCCTTGTGTCATCTCGCCATTCTCTAATACCACATAGGACGGTGTGACTTGTCCTTGCCAATCCGCAAAGATATCGCCTTGTTGATCATTTATGGTGGTGAAGTCAAAATGATGTTGATCGAGGTAGCTGCGTAGCTCTTGGTTTGAGCCTGACTGTACGGCAACAGTGACAACAGGATAGTTATCTGCTGCTAATTTATTGATGGTTGGCGAAGTAAAACTACAGACTGAACACCACGTACCCCAAAAGTATACCAGCGTAGGCCGCTCGTGACTCATCGCTGCTAGATCGATAGTTTGCCCTTGATAGTCGGTCAGTTGCAACTGAGGATTGGCAGGCATGACAGGCTGTCGCCACCAATTGACCACGCTATAGATTACAACAAACATGAGACCATATAACATTATCGTTTTAAGTATCGAAACCATCTTTCGCTTCGACTGCTTCTTTGGCTTTACTTCTTTTTGCTCAATATCAATCGTCATGACATCCGCTTTTTAATTTGCATATTGTTTTCAAATGATGGCTTATCGTTACTGCTTATCTTATCGTAATTGCCTATATGGTCATTGCACAAAGAGTAGACAGCAGATAAAAATAAACGGCTGAAATTCAGCCGTATTATTTATAAAGTCTACTATAAGTGTACTACGTCAACCTATTATGGCTTTTGTGCTCGGTTTTGTAATGGATCACCAATCAGTACGCTGCCTGAATTTTCGCGGCGCTGCTCGTCGGTCAACTTGCTCGCAGGCACTTTGGCCTTACGCTTCCACTTTAAGCTGAACAAATCATCACGGCGGTCAATCAGGTTATGTACGGAGCCTTCGTGACGAACATGAGTCAGCTTGTCCAAGTTTACATCAGAGAAGAATACCATCTCCGTGTTGGCAGTGGTTTCTGCCATGATCGCATCATGTGGGAACGCAAAGTCTGACGGTGAAAAAATCGACGATTGAGCGTACTGAATATCCAAACTCTCAACTTGCGGTAAGTTACCCACTGAACCGCAAATCATCACATAGCATTCATTTTCGATAGCACGGGCTTGCGCGCAGTGGCGAACACGTAGATAGCCGTTTTTGGTATCAGTCCAGAAGGGCACAAACAAGATATCCATGTCATCAAGAGCCATTAGACGTGCAAGCTCAGGGAACTCAACATCATAGCAGACCAAGATACCGATACGACCCGCATCCGTGTCGAATACTTTGACTTCATCGCCACCTTCGATTACCCAAGCGCTGCGCTCATGCGGAGTAATATGAATTTTGCGTTGCTCTTCAACCGTACCATCGCGGCGACATAAGTAGCTGACGTTGTATAAGGTATCGTCTTCGTCTAGTAATGGCATCGAACCGGTAATGACGTTGACGTTATAACTGACGGCTAAATGCGAGATTTCATTTTTGAACCACTCGGTATAACCCGCCAAAAATCGAATGGCAATATTTTGATCGGTTTCTTCACATAGACCCATCAATGGCGCATTGAAAAACTCTGGTAAGCAGGCAAAGTCTGAGTTGTAGTCAGCCATGATATCGACAAAGAACTCAACCTGTTGCAGTAGCTCTTCAGGTGATTCGACTTCACGCATCTGCCACTGAATACCACCAATACGCACCTCAGACTTGCGAGTATTAGGCTTATAGTCTTTAGGCTCGTAGTAGATATTTGCCCACTCAAGCAAGGTAGCAAAGCCCTTTGACTGCTTATCATCTGGCAGATAAGCGGTCAAAATACGTTTAACGATAAAGCCATTAGATAGCTGGAACGACAAAGCTGAATCGTGAATTTCACGGCTTTCAACGGCATCAATATATTCGCCTGGAGTCAGATCTTTGTGATTATGATAGTTAGGTATTCGTCCGCCAGCTAAAATAGCGCGGAAATTCAACTGTCGGCATAGCTCCTTGCGTGCATCATACAGACGACGACCGAGACGGTAGCCGCGATAATCAGGGTCGATGAGCGCATCCAAACCGTAAATGGCATCACCTTCTGGATTGTCTCTAATGATTTCTTTTTGCCCAATCAAATCGTCATAGGTATGCGGATTTGAAAACTTGGCATAGTCAACGCGCATAGAGAGCACAATACCAATCAGCTGATCATGATCAAACAAAGCAATCTGACCTTCAGGGAACGCGTCAATCAAAGTATGAATGGTTGTCTTTGACCATGCGCCACCCAAATTTACATAGACACGATCCATCAATGCCTTTAATTGTGGATAATCTTTTTTCTTAATCTCAGCAATCGTGAGGTGAAAATCATCTAGTTTTTCCATCTTACTCATAAGTTTCCTGTTTTAAATAGCTATCGAATATAGTGGTATCAAATAATGGTGTCATGGCACATGGCACATTGATGTACCGATTTTTGTGCAAAAAAGTAATAAAAACATTCCAATAGGAAGATATTGTCGTTACAATAATTTATTGCCGTATTTACAATAGGTTATGTTGATATCTTAGGCCGTTTTGCTCACTATATTTCGTAGTGATTTTGGCTAATATAGAGGACTAGAGGATAGCGTCTGCCGCATTCTATATCATTTTATACCTATTAGGTTTGTGAGCACTGATAAGCGCCTAGCTCTGCATTATCATTGTACCTGCGACTGTCTTGCTATTTATTATCTCAATATAGAATTTAAATAATATCTATCAGCACCTTTTGTTTTGCTTGTTATCATAGCAAGCTGTAACGGTAATAACAGTCTCACGTAGTAAATATTTGCTACGTTTTTGTGAGTCAATTTTTTGGTTCAACTCAGGCATAGTATTGTGTTGCTTGTTTCGTTTAGCCGTATCTTATCGGCTTCTTAGGATTATTTTATTATGCCTTTAAATCATACCAATAGAACCATGAAGTGGGATGACATAGATGACTCCGCTTTGGTTCAGTTGGTTTATGTCAGTACGCTGACTCTTGGCTCGCGTCTAAGCACCTCTATTTTTGATGAAGTAGAAGGCCACGCACGTAACTACAATCAGCAGCATAACATCACAGGCACGCTATGCTACGGCAATGGTCATTTTCTGCAATGTATTGAAGGTAAAAAGTCAGACGTATTTAATCTGCAAAAGCGTATCTTCGTCGATAGTCGTCATAAGAATGTAGAAGTGTTGCTATTACAAGTCATCAATCATCGCAGCTTTGCCGACTGGCGTATGCGCTTGCTGTTTTTAGAGCGTTGGTTATGGTCACCCGCGACCAAAAAACAGGCCGTACAATTATCTCCGTTTTTACCATTTGCGCCGCACGGCTGGTCGTCTGATCGGACTGAGCAGTTTTTGCAAATTATCAAAACTTTCGATAGTCCACCCCATATTAAGGCGGCAGGTATTACTTATAATGCATTGGGTAATATGGTGCGTCATATCGCGGCACCGCATCAGGCGTTTCTGATTATTCAAGGGTTCTTGAGCATATTATTGGTCGTCGCACTGATACTGTTATATTTATAAATCGTAGTTTTTGCGAATTATAAAGTAATAAAAAAGACGCTAGCCTCTCGGGTTAGCGTCTTTTTATTTGGGTTAAGCGTTTAGCGTTCACAACCTAATCACATATCAAAAATCTTACCGCGGTTCATAATGTTGTTTGGATCGAATACTTTTTTGACTTCTTTTAAGTACTCAATCTCAGTCTCGCTACGGCTATAGTGCAAGTACGGCTTCTTCGTCATACCAACCCCATGCTCAGCAGATACTGAACCGCCATACTTCTGTACTGTCTCAAACACATATTTATTGACGACCTGACACTCAGCAAAGAAATCATCTTTGCTCATATTCTCAGGCTTTAGAATATTCAGATGCAAATTACCATCGCCGATATGACCGAACCAACAGACTTCAAAGTCTGGATAGTTGCTGCTAACAATATAATCAATCTCTTCGATAAAGGTCGGTACGTGACTGATAAGGACAGACACATCGTTTTTATAAGGGGTAAATACTGAGATAGTCTCTGAGATATACTCACGTAGCTTCCACAGCTCTTCGGCCTGTGCCAAGCTCTGACTCATGACACCATCGACGACCCAACCTTGCTCCATACAATGCTCAAATATAGCCATGGCTTTGTCCATGATTGGCTCATAAGGTGCTTCAAACTCTAGCAATGTATAAAACTTAGTACGCGATTCAAACGGCTCTTGTACTTGACCATGTGCCATCAGCTTATCAATCGCTACATCGTCAAAGAACTCAAACGCGGTCAAATCAATTTGTGCTTGAAAGGAAGAGAGCACGTTCATCACATCGTTAAAGCTGTCCATGCCAAGCACCATGACGTTTAAGTCTTGTGGCTGACGCTCAAGTTTGATTTGCGCATGAGTAACAAAGCCAAGTGTGCCTTCACTACCGATGAACAATTGGCGCAAGTCATAACCAGTGGCGTTCTTTACCATGCCGCGATTCAGCTGCAAAATATCACCTTTACCAGTGACAACAGTCAGACCCATGATCCACTGACGGGTCATGCCGTAGCGGATGACTTTGATACCGCCAGCATTGGTACCAATGTTGCCGCCGATTTGACTAGAGCCTGCTGAGGCAAAGTCGACAGGATAGTATAAGTCTTTTGATTCAGCGAATTCTTGCAACTGCTGGGTGACCACACCGGCTTCGACTTCAACTATTCGATCGGCAGGATAAAACTGTCCAATCTGGTTCATTTTATCCATGCTGACAACAATCTCGCCATTAGCAGCCACGGCACCAGCAGATAAACCAGTACGACCGCCACTTGGGGTTAGAACGACGTTGTGCTCATTGGCAAGGAGTACGATAGTCTGTACTTGTTCAGTGGTCTTTGGAAAGACGATGGCAGCAGCAGCAGGGGCAAAGTGCTTGGTCCAGTCTTTACCCCAATGCTCTAGACTTTCAGCATCGGTTTTGATTTGAGTCGGGTCGAAGTCATGGTTATCAGTGAGCGTGCTCAAGATGGTTTGCACGGCATTGGTTTCGGATGTGTTCTGAGCGGTAGTTGGCGTCATGGTCAAATCTCAATATTGGCGTAAGCACGATGCTGGGACTGTTTATTATATAGCGAAATAACTATAAATTCAGTGGTGAGTCAGCTCGTAGAAGTAATAAGTGGGTGATAATTTTTACCTATAAGAAGAGGTGAGTAATAAATAATTGATTCGAGCGGTTTCAAACAGAATAATTCACTATAGCATAAAAATTTTTCAGGCTTGATAACCAATAATTCATCTAATCTGCTAACATCGACCTCAAATTTTGTGTAAGATATCGGGACTGTTTTCGTTTCATCCATCATAGATTATCCAACAGGTAATCTTATAAAACAATTATAGGACAGTTCTCATATGGCGTTATCACTACAAAAAGACAAAATCCGGTTTTTATTGCTTGAAGGTCTACATGACAATGCCCTAAAAGTATTGGAAGGAGCTGGTTACCACAACATCGAGAATATCAGTCACGCCTTAGATCAAGACGAGCTGATCGAAAAGATCAAAGATGCTCATTTTATCGGTATTCGTTCGCGCACTCAGTTGACGCGCGAAGTACTTGAGCACGCACACAAGCTTATCGGCATTGGTTGCTTTTGTATTGGTACCAACCAAGTAGATCTAGCCGCCGCTCGTGATCTTGGTATCCCTGTCTTTAACGCGCCATTCTCGAACACTCGTTCGGTAGCTGAGCTAGTATTGGCCGAAGCCATCATGCTGTATCGCGGTATTCCTGAGAAAAATGCAACTGTACATCGCGGCGGCTGGGGCAAGTCTGCGACCAACTCACACGAAGTACGTGGCAAGACCATCGGTATCGTCGGTTATGGCTCTATCGGCTCGCAGCTGTCTGTCTTGGCAGAAAGCTTCGGTATGAAAGTCATCTATCATGACGCTGTGACCAAATTGCCACTAGGCAACGCGGTACAAGTTGGTAGCTTAGAAGAGCTACTATCAACGGCTGACATCGTGACATTGCATGTACCTGATGTACCAAGCACTCGCTATATGATGAAAGCTGAGCAGTTCGCTCAGATGAAAGAAGGCAGCTACTTTATCAATGCGGCTCGCGGTACGTGCGTCGAGATTGATGATCTGGCAGATGCGCTTGAGTCTGGTAAAATCTTGGGTGCGGCTATCGATGTGTTCCCAAAAGAGCCAAAGTCAGCTGACGAAGAGTTTGAGTCACCACTACGTAAGTTTGATAATGTGATTTTGACGCCGCATATCGGTGGTTCAACACAAGAAGCACAGGCCAATATCGGCCTTGAAGTAGCAGATAAGTTTGTTAGATACTCTGATCAAGGTGATACGGCGACGGCTGTGAACTTCCCAGAAGTTTCTATTCCGTTCAAAGAAAACTCGCATCGTCTACTACATATTCACAAAAACGTGCCAGGCGTACTGTCTCAGATTAACCGTTTATTTGCTGAAGCTGGCATTAATATTCTAGCTCAGAGCCTGATGACAGAAGGTGATGTTGGTTATCTAGTGATGGATGTCGACTACAATGATTCGACTGCTGCACTAGACCAGTTAAAAGATGTAGAAGAGACTATCCGCGTACGTATCTTATTTTAATATAGTCAATCCGCTTTCAAATTGGATTAACTATATCAGTGCTAATAGTTTTGATAGGCACTGAAGATTTATCATAAAAAAAGAGAGGCTCTATCGATTAGAGCCTCTCTTTTTTATTTCACTTCTTTTTTATTGTACTAATGCTAAGTTTAATTGGCTTTAGCATTGTTTGCAGCTTCCGCTTGTAGACGCGCTTCCGTCTTAGCAGCTTTACGTTTTTCGATTACATCCATCACATCGCTACCGATATGGGCTTCGCCACGCTTTTTCGCTAGCTGCATTTGGTGCTCACGCTCACGGAAACGGGCTTTCTGCTCGTCGGTCGCTTTGTCGATACAGTGTGGGCATGACTCGCCTTTGATATAGGCAGGGCTTTGCATCTCCTCAGCGGTGATTGGCATACGGCAAGCAAAGCATTGCTCGTAGCTGCCTTTTTCTAAGTTGTGGTTGACCGATACACGGTTATCAAAAACAAAGCAGTCGCCTTGCCACATAGAGTCACTAGCAGGGACTTCTTCAAGGTATTTTAGGATGCCACCTTCTAAATGATAGACCTCTTCAAACCCTTGCTCGCGTAAATACGCAGTCGACTTCTCACAGCGAATACCACCCGTACAGAACATCGCCACTTTTTTATGCTTGGCTGGATCGAGCTCTTTTGAAACGTATTCTGGAAATTCGCGGAAAGTTTCAGTGTTCGGATTGACCGCGTTTTGGAAAGTACCAATTTGCACTTCATAGTCGTTACGCGTGTCGATCAAGGTGACTTCAGGATCTGAAATTAACGCATTCCACTCGCTTGGTTTTACATAGCGACCAACGGATTCCAATGGATCGATATTCTCGACACCCATAGTAACGATTTCTTTTTTCAGTTTCACCTTAGTGCGATAAAAAGGCTGTGCGTCAGTATAGGATTCTTTGAAGGTAAACGTACCAATCGCCTCAATACTACGCAGGTAGTCAAGTACGGTATCGATACCTTGACGCGTACCAGAAATCGTACCGTTAATGCCTTCGCTTGCAAGTAACAACGTACCTTTCACATCGTGATCGAGCATAGTGTTTAAGATAGGCTCACGATATTGCTCAAAATCGGCAAAGCGCGTGAACTTATATAGTGCGGCAACGACGATATTATTAGTCACACTATCGTATACAGGTGCTGAATTTTTGTCAGTTATCGCGGTTTCTTTGTTTGTGCTCATGTCTTTCTCCTGCTGGCTAGGTCGCAAACCTAGTGCAATAATAATAAAAAAGTAGATAGGTATATAACATTATCTCAATTGTGGAATTGGTTAATGCGCGCGTAGTGTAGCAAATTTTAATAAGGTTTTAAAACTTAAAAGCATAGAAGTATCAATACTGTATAGTTAGAAAAAGGATATATTGCGAGTTTCCTCTGGTTTAAGCACAGTTTTGGAAAACTCACTAGTACTGCTATCAATATAATTACCATCAAAATTAAGCCTGTATATATCAGGTGTTTCAATAAACTCCAACCATTTATTTTTCATCCAATTCTCGACAGTGTCTTTACCTAGAATTGCTATTAGGTTCGACAGTTGGGTATGTGGCTGTGAGTAGTAATAAACAATGACTCTTATTGAATATTTTTGGTCTTGATTAAATGAAAAGATTTCATGAATATAATCGCTATCGGAAGAGTCTAAAGAGTGTCCCCAAATATAAACTTCAATAGGATGGTACTTAGTTAGACTTTGATTTTTCATATTTTTTTCTAAGGCTGTGACTGGAGAATCAGACTTAAGAAATTGATAATCAGTATTATTAATAAGCTTTTGATAGTATTTAACAAATCCGTAAGCCTTATTGTCTATAAGAACTTGATTTTTGAGTTCAGAGACACCTAAAACAATTTTCTTACCACTATTTTTGTCAGCTTTTCCATGTATAAAATTTATATTGGAATGACTATACAAATGCTCAATAGTAGATGAGTAGTTAAAGCTATAAATGGCATCTAAATCTTTTTCAAAAACTTCTGGCTTTTTTAAAGCATCTTTTACTTCTAGTTCATTAATAAAGGTAATGTATTGAGAGAATATCTCAATAAAACCCATTAAATCTTTTTCTAAGTGCTTCAACAAGCTGGAAGCGCATATGTCTATAGGTTGACCTGAGTAGTATTTGATAAAATTCTTATCAAATACTATTTTCGTTTCTGCATGTATACTATGTTTATCAGTTATAGAAAATTTTTCGAGTAAACTATTGATGAATGGATACTTTCTCTTAACATCTTTATCAAACATTTTATTACTTAAAAATATATTATCTGAAAAATAATCGAGATGTTTTATGTTTTTTTCTATCTCCAATACTATATAACAGACAGCGCTTAGCACCACTTCCATCTCATTTTCAAAATCTATCCATGTATCGATACCACTATCAATATAGCTTTTAAAATATTGAAACCAACCATTTTTCTTCAACTCATCTTGAAGCTCTTTAACTTCTTCTAGCGGTAAGGTAGCTTCTTCAGTTTTATATAATTTGATAGTATTCTCAAAGAAGTAATTTTCACTATTTATCAAATCCGTATACAAAGACTCAAAAGTCATTGGTACATCTTTATTATAATTTTCCACATTACGCATTGCATGCATGAAGTGGTCATATTTTGTGGGCAGAAAATGAGCTAAATCAAAGCCATTACCTAATATTAGAATTTTTCTTGTTCCACTCATAATACTGCCCTTACAATCGATATAGTGTGAAAATCATTGCTCTGATGATAGCAATTTTTAATGTGCTAAATTATTTTTTACCAAAATAATAACCACTTTCTATAGATAACAAAAAATCCAGCTCAAAGGCTGGATTTTTATTTTTAAACTAAAACGGTATATTGCTAGATTTACTTACTCTGGAACCAAGTATCGGCTTTGCTACGAGCACTGGCGATATCATCACTTGATAAGTTTAATGCCAACTGACCAATTTTACCACGTGCTTTGTTACGAACTTTTTCGTCTAGCATGCCATCACGGGCAGCCAAGTCATACCATTTATAGGCATCGACTAGATTTTTTTGCTTTTCATCTAGTAGCGCAAGCGTGTAGCTGGCACGGTTATCGCCACGCATTGCAGCTTTTTCTAACCACAGACGGGCTTGTTGCAAGTTAGGCTGTACACCTTCGCCGCGCAAATACATGATGGCAAGATTCAACTGAGCAGGGGCAACGCCTTGCTGAGCGGCTTTGGTGTACCACTGGATTGCTTGTTGGGTATTTTGCGCAATTCCTTCACCTTTTTGCAAACGCTTGGCCAGATAGAACTGAGCGTGATCGTTACCTTGGGCGGCACGACTAGACAACTCGCTCACAGGCATAAGCTCAAAACGTGAGGTATCAAGCGGTACGTTTGATATTAACTCAGCATTGGCAAGACCTGCGCAAGAAAATAAGGCAGTAAACAACGCAGCTTTTAATAATTTCATAGCAGCTCCAAAATTAGGCAGTTAATAAGCAAAAAAAATTGTACCGCTAAACATTGTCTCGCTAAAGACAGTCAGACGGCGATAACAATTAGGTGGAATCTTGCGATATGAACTTACCTAATCATTAGCAAAAGGGGGTTGTCACCTCTAGATCAGAGATTTCACCCTAACTGATTAGACAAACGGTCGTAATAGTGGGGTGGCTGACAATATTTTGCTAGCTTAACACCCAAACTTACGAAACTCAAATACTAATTACAAGGTCTAATAGACGTTTGTACTTGATTGTCCTTAACAAAATCAGACAGTTACTAAAAAATTATATTAAGTTAACAATCTATTAAGGTTAATATCAGTACGTACAGCACTATCTAGCAGTCTATAAAATATAAAGACAGTTGAGAATTTAGCGGCTATTTCTTGGTCACTCGGTAGATAGCGACGTCTGCTAACAAGTTAGGCGCTTGTCTTATTAACGCTTTCATCAAAGGTGTATGACCTTTTTCAGAATCACTAACCGCAAAACGATTAATAATATGAATATCATGCTGCGCACATAACAGTTCAAAATCTTTGAAAGTACATAGATGAATGTTTGGTGTGTTGTACCATTCGTAAGGCAGCGCTTCAGAGACAGGCATCATACCTTTTAGCCCTAAATGAATGCGGTTTTGCCAATGCGCAAAGTTAGGGAAGGTAATGACTGCTTCACGGGCAACTCTCAGCATATCAAGCAACAACTCGTCAGGTGCTTTTACTGCTTGTAGGGCACGTGCCATGACGACCGTGTCAAAGCTGTTATCAGCAAAACGCGCTAGACCATCGTTGAGGTCCTGCTCGACAATTGATAAGCCATTACCAATCGCCTCATTGATTTTGTCTTCATCAATCTCTAGTCCGTAACCTGTCACGCCTAGTTTCTGCTGTAAGTGGGCAAGCAGCTCACCATTGCCACAACCTAAGTCCAGTACATGTGCTTGCGGCGCAATCCAGCGCTCTGCCAGTTGGTGGTCCATTCTCATGAGCGTTCTCCTGTGGCTGAGCGGCTAGGGGTAATAAATGGCGCAGTCAAAAATCCTTTAACCGCACCCATGTAGCGAGGAATATCAAACAAGAATGAGTCATGTCCGTGCGGCGCGTCAATATTGATATAGCTGACTGGTTTGCCAGTAGCCATCAGTGCATCGACAATCTCTTGCGAGCGCTCAGGTGCAAAGCGCCAGTCAGTGGTAAATGACACGACCAGATATTGGCATTGCGTATGGGCAAAGGCCGCTTTGAGCGCAGAAAGCTCTTGCTGACGATCAGACTCAATATCTTCAATCGTCGTTACTGCATCTTCTAACTCACTCTGTGCATTCGCTTTGCTAGATTCGACTGACGCCGCGATTGAGTCTTCTATTTGCACTGCCGACTCTGTAGTATCTTTTGCTACCGTTGATGGATAGTCGCGCGTCGGATCAAAGTAATCTAAGGCTTTAGTCATGAGCAGATAAGTATTGGCATCGAAGTTTTCACTAAAGCGCTCGCCTTGATAGCGTAGATAGCTTTCGACCTGAAACTCGACATCGTAGCCATACATGAATTTGCCAGATTTTAAATCACGACCAAATTTTGCTTTCATCGCGTCATCAGTTAGATAGGTAATATGGCCAACCATACGCGCCAATATCAGTCCGCGACGAGGATAAGTGCCTTCTTGTATATAGCGCCCGTCTTTAAAGTCAGGATCGGATAATATAGATTGGCGCGCTACTTCGTTAAAGGCGATATTTTGAGCAGATAGCTTTGGCGTACTGGCGATGACCACACAGCGCTTTAACCGCTCTGGATAATCAACAGACCATTGTAGCGCTTGCATACCGCCCATTGAACCACCAACAATCGCATGCCAAACGTCGATGCCTAGACGATCTGAGAGCATTGCTTGGGTTTTTACCCAGTCTTTGATGGTGATCAGCGGAAAATCAGGGCCATACACTTGCGGCTCATCGCTGCTATTTGCATCAAGGCTGTCCGAACTAACACTATCCGAATCAACGCTATCAGGGTTAATAGTGGTAGGCCCTGTTGAACCAAAACAGCTGCCGATATTATTGACACATACTACATAAAACTGATTGGTATCAATTGCTTTATTGGGGCCAATCATATTGTCCCACCAGCCTGCTTTTTTGTCATCAGCACTATGGAAGCCAGCTGCATGATGATTGCCAGATAACGCGTGGCAAATCAGAATCGCATTTGATTTATCGCGATTGAGCGTACCGTAAGTCTCTACCATCAAGTCAAACGAGGGTAGGGTACGGTTGCATTCTAACGTTAAGGGCTCCGCGAAATGAAAATTTTGGGGCGTAACGACACCCACAGACCCTACAGCACTTTCAATATTGGCTGAGCTATTAGGGTGAGGTTGTGAATTAGGATGCTGGTCACTGGTATTATCAGAGCGTGCGTTCAAAGCTACCTCGCAAGACTACAATCATCAATAAAATAAAAGCAAAATGGCACGTTGCTAACAGGCTATTTTAGCTACACGGTTTTTATAAACTGGGCCTGCCTATTGTATGGTGATGCGCGTTGGAGTACAACCGTCGAGCGTGCCTTTCGAGCGTATCGATCATAGTTTGTATGTAAAATTCGCCATAGGCAAATAATGAACAAGCCGCTAGCATCAAGTAATCAAGAGTTAATAAATAGCAACTGCGTATCAAATTGTATAGGGGCGCTTTTAGCGCGCGTCATTAATGGATAAAATGCTACACTAATGAAGTGTCTATTCAACTGTGTCTTAACAGTATCGTCTCTTATTATTTTGACATCACCCTTAATAACTTACTGCTAATAAAGTGCTGCTATGAAACCTAAATTGCCCCCACGTATTGCCGTTTTGTTAGTGAATCTTGGTACCCCAGATGAGCCAACGGCACCTGCCGTACGTCGCTACCTCAAACAGTTTTTGTCAGACCCACGAGTGATCGAGATTCCCAAATTCCTATGGGCTATTATTCTGAATCTATTTGTCTTACCAAGTCGTCCTAAGCGCGTAGCAAAGGCTTACGCCAGTATCTGGGAAGGTGATTCACCGATTCGTAAAATACTAAAAAGCCAAGTTGAGCTATTAGAACCACGTTTGGCCGATAGTGTGGCACCATTTCGAGTCTCCGTGCATCCGGCGATGAGCTATGGTAACCCTGGTTTGCCTGATGTCATGGACGCGCTACGTGGTGAAGGGGTCGACCACTTTGTCATTCTGCCGTTGTTTCCGCAGTACTCTGCCTCTTCAGGCGGTGCCGTATATGATGCGCTGACGAAGTGGACGCTCAAGCAACGCAACTTGCCAAACTATACGATTGTCAAAGACTACTTTGCCCATCCACTATATATTCAAGCTTTGGCCAACTCTATTCGCCGTTTTCAAGAGAAGCATGGCAAGCCTGAAAAATTGATGTTTAGTTTTCATGGTATCCCGCAGCCTTATGCTGATAAAGGCGATCCTTATCCTAAACGCTGTAAATGTACGGCTGCGCAAGTGGCGCATGAGCTTGGCCTAACAGAGGATGAATGGATTATCAGTTTCCAGTCACGTTTTGGTAAGCAAGAGTGGGTCAAGCCGTATACCGATGTGGTGTTGGAAGATTGGGGTCAGTCAGGTGTGCGCTCGGTACAGGTGATTAGTCCGGCGTTCTCGGCAGACTGTCTAGAGACATTAGAAGAGTTAGCCATTGAAAACCGTGATAACTTCCTTAATGCTGGCGGGCAAGAGTATCATTATATTCCTGCACTAAATCTTGATGAAACACATATTGAATTGCTTGAAGCGTTGAGTTTGCCATTGGTGAAAGGTTGGGCTGGCACGCTAGATGGCTGGGTTTAGACAGACGAAAGTCGCTGTTTTAGTAAGTTGAATAGTAGAATGAAAAAAGCACGCTTAATATAGTTAAGCGTGCTTTTTTGGTTTAGAGAGGTAGATCAACAATCGTATTAAGTTCTAAAAATCATCATCGTTGCTACGTTCAGCCGCTTCTCTATCCACAATGTCCATCGCATCTGGATAATCGCTGTCATCAAGGTTATCCTGAACTAAAATCTCATCGACACGAGACTCATCGATATTTTGTCGATGCGCAGGTGTTAGTCCTTGGGTCGCATCACTACCGACTTCTGAGTTATTAAATCCCGCACTATTATCAATCACATCATCGTTATCAATGGTATGCAGCATAGGATTGTCCAAATCGACCAATTGGTTGTTTTGTTCATCCTGATTGTTGTTATCTAAATTATCTGAGTTATCGACGCTGTCATTATTGTCACGACGATTACCGTCAATATGATCCATCTCTTCTGGTAATGGGTTTTTTGAGTTTTCCATGAATAATTCCTTATTGTAGTTATTAGATGTCGCCATCATTAGAAGTAAAATATCGCGCTGGCTTGTTAAAGCATCGCTCATTGCAATGTAGATTATATGCTTCTCAGTTTGTACGCTTATTCAACTTTTCACTAGTAGTAAGGTGTGACAGGATGTTCAAAAAATGTAAGACAATGACTAGAACGCAAAACGACTACTCAAGATGAGTAGCCGTAATTATTTATGAAATTTATGCTAAGTCTTTGTACGATAGCCAGATCGCTACATAAATAATAAAACTTATAGTGTTAATTATTGGCGTGGTCAAACTTGTAGTTTAACTTCTGTACTAGACATGACTGATAGTCAGCCAGTTTAAATCGCCATAAATAGGTCAAGGCGATACCATAAATGGCAGTCTCAGCCAGCTCTTCGACAATTTCACCAGGTGTATGCGGGAACATAATAGCGTTCTCGCCCATGTACTGAATGATAGCCAGTACAGTAACGCTAAGATAGAGCGAAACGGGCACGTTTTTTAGCACTGCCCATAGGTAATGCCTTGAGTAGACCAGCAAACCAAGCGCGACGAGATAGATAACGGTAAGGACGCTGTCCTCCCACCAGTCATAAGACTGACCAAGCATCGAAAAATCGCTTGGAACCAGTAAGTCTGGTAGATAGTTCAACTCTCGACGAATGACAGAGACAAATATAAGTACGGCTGCCAGCCAAAAAGCCTTAATTTGTTTGACATGACTTTTCATAACATATTGTGAACTGCGCAATAGGCATACTATCAAAAGTATAATGCCAGGGATTTCGATGATGCCATCTGAACTCAAGATAAATGACTCCTGATTTTATAAAACAAAAAAGTGAGCCCAAAGGCTCACTTTAAAGCAAAAATATCGAATAGTTAGGGTTTAACAGATGTCCTATTATAAACCCCATATTTAGATATTACTGTTATGAAATATAACTAACTGGTCATAAGTGATTGTTAATATAAACAATATATAATGACTTATTGTAGTGTTAGTTATCAAAAACTCTAATATCTGCAAGGTACATTTATAATCATACCTTGCATGCTTGACAAAATGACAGTGAGTGATTAATGCGCCTCATCCCAGTTTTGACCGCTATCAGTCTCGACCAGTAAGGGCACTGCAAAGTCGACGTGCCAACCTTTCTCTACTGCTGTAGTCGTCAATACATCTTGCATAGCATCAGTAATCAGCTGGCTAACTTCGTCTACTTTATCCGCATCGACTTCAAACACCAATTCATCGTGAACCTGTAGCAGCATTTTGGCTTGTTCTTTTGGCAGCACTTTATCAACGGCAATCATAGCAAGCTTGATTAGATCAGCAGCAGAGCCTTGTAGTGGCGCGTTAATCGCCGCGCGCTCAGCACCTTGCTTGACCATACGATTGCTGTGATTGATATCAGGCGTATAGAGCTTACGACCTAATATCGTCTCAACATAACCTTGCTCATAAGCGCTTGCACGCGTATTGATCATATAGTTTTTGACGCCTGGATAGCGCTCAAAGTACATATCGATATAGTCTTGTGCTTCGCCGCGGCTCATCTGTAGCTGCTTGGCAAGTCCAAAGGCACTCATCCCGTATAGTAGACCAAAGTTAATGGCTTTAGCATTACGACGCTCGGTCGAAGTGACGTCTGCGACATCCTTACCAAGTACTTCGGCAGCGGTGGCCGCGTGAATATCTAACCCTTCGTTAAAGGCATGAGTTAGGTTTTTATCACCTGAGAAGTGCGCCATTAAACGAAGTTCAATCTGTGAATAATCCGCAGCCAAAATAACGCGACCTTCTGGCGCGATAAAGGCTTGACGAATTAAGCGACCAGTCGCAGTACGAATGGGGATATTTTGTAAGTTAGGATCTGTCGATGACAAACGCCCAGTGCTCGTTAACGCCTGATGGTAGCTAGTATGCACGCGATCGGTTTCGCTATCTGCAACATTATCCAGCGCATCGGTATAAGTGCTTTTGAGCTTAGATAGTCCGCGATACTCTAGCGTAATATCGACCAATGGATGATCGATTTTTGATAGTACCGCTTCACCAGTCGAGTATTGACCAGACTTGGTTTTTTTACCACCAGCGACGCCTAGCTTTTCGAACAGCATCTCACCGAGCTGCTTAGGTGAGCCTAAGTTAAATTCCTCACCTGCCACTTCATAGGCGCGTTTTTCTAGGGCGACAATTTCTTCATCGAAGCGTTTTGATAGCTCGTTCAAGAAGGAGCGTTTAATCAATATGCCATGCGCTTCCATTTGGCAAAGTATCTCTGCCGTTGGAATTTCTAGCTCGTGTAGTAATTTGGCATTATTGGCATCGTTAGCTAGCTCAACGCTGAACACGTCAAATAATTGATAGGTGATATCGGCATCTTCACAAGCATAATCGCTCGCGATATCGATGGCCACTTGGTCAAAGGTAACTTGCTTAGCGCCTTTACCTGCCACATCTTCAAAGCTGATGGTTTGCGTTTGTAGATAATGGCGTGCCAAATCATCCATGCCGTGGCGAGTAGCTGCCGCATTGATGACGTAGCTGGCAAGCATCGTATCCATTGCCCAGTTATTTGGCTGCTCATGTATGACGCCAACTAGGTCGATATCATAGTGAGCGAGGATGTGCGCATCATACTTTAGATGCTGACCGATTTTACCGATATTTGGGTTCTCTAAGACAGGTTTTAAGCGAGCTAATACTGTATCGCGATCAAGTTGCTTGGCAGTTAGCTCATCACCTTCTAGGCTATGCGTAAGCGGAATGTAATAGGCTTCGTGTGCTTGCAACGCAAAGGATAAACCAACGATTTGTGCATCACGCCAATGAACGCTAGTGGTCTCGGTATCAATGACAAAGTGCGGAGCAGCTTCTAACAACTCGACCAAGCTATCAAACGCTGGCTCGTCGAGTACAGTATGCCACGCTTTATCATGGTTAGTGCTGTCTTTGATATTGTCGCTCTTGGTGGATTGGAGTGATTTTGCCACCTGTGCCTGTGACTCCGTATCGGCTTGGCTATCAGCAACACTTTTCGAACCATTGGCAGGATGATTTGGATGATCAAGCGATGCCAGCTCATTTCTAAACTCAAGCTCATTATATAATTCACGCAATTCATTTATATGCGCACAAGGGTCGGTATTGATTTTTAGATCATTCCAATCTTGACCGATGGCTAAGTTAGTGACGATGGTAGCCAGCTTTCTATTAAAAGGAATGTCGTCGGCGTGTTCAATCAGACCTTTCGCCCCGCGACCTTTAATAAAGCCAATATGTTTGAGCATATTTTCGATATCACCATACTCAACGAGCAGGTCTTTAGCGGTCTTTTTACCAATACCAGGTACGCCTTTAATACCGTCAGAGGCATCACCCATTAGCGTTAAGAAATCGATCATTTGGTTTGGGTTAATACCGAATTTATCGATTACCGCTGGTGTATCCGTGACTTTGCCCGTAAAGCTGTCTTCCAGTACCACGCAGTCGTTGACCAGCTGCATCATGTCTTTATCACCCGTCGAGATGACCACATGATGACCTTGCTCGACAGCGCGATGGGCAAGTGTACCGATAATATCATCCGCTTCTGCACCCTCAATACGCAACAGTGGAATGCCTAATGCGGTGACTAAACGATGAATATAAGGAATTTGCTCTACCAGCTCGACATCGATGGGTGGACGAGCAGCCTTATAGTCAGCAGACATATGATGGCGAAAAGTCGGTGATTTGGTATCGAAGCAGACAGCCATATGGGTAGGGTGATAGCGACGCATCAGCTTGAGTAGCGCGTTGAGTGTACCGCGTATCGCATTGGTGATTAGGCCCTGCGAGTTTTGCATGGTTTTTGGTAGGGCGTGATAAGTGCGGAACAGATAATAGGAGCCATCAACCAAAATAAAAGGCGGCTGATCTTTGTCTACATGACTGGTATCCATCAGCGCCACGTTAGGCATGGTATCGAAGTTTGGTAATGCTTTGGGGTCAAGCGCTTGGTGAGAGTTGTGGTTGTTATCGGTGGTATTGTCAGCTATGTCATCAGTCATAAAAGTCACTTATCAGCTATTAGATAAAAATATATACGCTTATTATAACGATAAAATCAGCGCGTGCCGAACTGCTTAACCGTTACGAGATGTTCTATCGTGTTCTTTTTCATTGAAATCTACACTGAGTTTTCGATATTCCATTTCTACAATAAATAAATTGCTAAAAACAAAAAAGAACCCAGATAAACTGAGTTCTTTTAGAAGGGAATAACTATCGACTACTTGTCATTCAATAGACGTTGATAACGAGTCTCTGAATACGTTATTTTACTTCTGAAGAGACTTCGACATCGATGTTACCGCTGGTCGCTTTCGAATATGGGCATACTTCATGCGCTTTTTCGACCAATTTTTGAATCTCGTCAGCAGATAGGTCTGTATTGTCAGCGATAACGTGGATTTTTACGGCAAGCTTATATTCGTGATTGTCACCTTGTAATAAGTCTACAGAGGTCTCAACAGTTGAGCCAAATGTTGCGCTTTCCATCTTTTTGACTACGCCTAAGGCGCCATCAAAACAAGCGCCATAACCCATCGCAAGTAATTGCTCAGGATTATTACCTTTTTCATTACCGCCTGGTGGTACCATATTGATTTCAAGATCGCTATCGCTTAAGGTTGCCGTACCCATGCGGCCGCCAGTAACAGTAGATTTGGTAGAGTATAGAGATTTCATGACACATCCTTTGTTGTAAGTTTTAATGTTTATATTTGAGTGGTAAGTCTTAATATGAAACTTAGCATAACAAATCGCTCACGCAGCTCAGTGCATAGAGAGTAAATATATACTGCTAGTTTGTAAATGAGATTTCGAGCTCAGTTTTATTCGTTTTTATATTTACAAGCTTATCGTATAGGCGTCAAAGAGGTACAATAGCGGTAATGAGCCATATATACGTTATCAGTACGGATAATAAAAATCTGAATCATAAGGACATTGTTTGATGAATAGATGGATTGCGATACCTAGTGTTTGCTTTTTGACGACGCTCGCTTTGATAGGGTGCGAGGAAGAAGACGGCGCTTATGGGACAGCTAGTAGCAAGATTACATTGACAAGCTTTGCTAATAGTTATGATAGCAAAGCCAATGCTACGGCAATTGCGCGAATTGACGAGACGTATCGTACTGGTGCGCGCGAGATCAAAACAACCAATCTCATCAACAGTTATAGCAATCAAAGCCTGAATGATTTAGACAGAACCGTACTGGCAGATGATTTCGAGGGTCGACTTGAAAATAAAGACATCGAGGTTAATAATCGGACGGTCAAACGCCCCATCTATGAAAAAAACACCAATAACCAGCTAGAATACAAAACCACTTATAAGACACTCAACTTATCGGGTTTGCGTGCGAACAGCTATGTTGCTAGTACAAACGTGAACAATAGATACGGTATTATTACCGACTTAAATAATTATTCTGAAATTCCGACCAATGTTGCCTTTCCTGAAGGGTCAGTTTGTTATATCCCTGTGGTAACTAGTGAGCGCTGGTTTTTGGCATTTAATGAGAAAAACAAAAGCGGATACGCTACAATAGATGAATGGCTTGATGCAGCCAAACAACGCTCTAGTGACAACAGAGATCATAGAACTTCTCAGTTCGGAGTGGGCGTAGGCAATCAGCAACAAGCCGCGCAAGTCATGTTTTTCGAATACGATGATCAGCCTGCTTATGAATATAGCGGTGTTGAGTATGGAAAAGACGTCTATGAGGCAAACTATGTCGCCAAAGGTAGCACTGACCCGAACACAGACAGTCGTTTTGACGTAGTTGATTGTATAATCGTCAATGAAGTGGCTGGCGACTTCTTGGCTGAGCAAATCGAACGCTACTATTGAGATAAATTAATGGTTATTAGTCGCGCTAATTAAGCAGGATAATCGCAATTTAAAAGCCCAAAAACACGCTTCGTTGAAATAACGGGGCGTGTTTTTTTATACGCTAATTCTGCACCCTGATGCTAAATCCGCTACAATACGCCCATTATTTATTTTATTTATTTAGAGTCACTTCTAAATCACATAACTGTTGAAGCTGAAAATTATGAGCGTAGATCCAAAGAAATTAAATAAAGAAGTTGCTAAGCGTCGCACCTTTGCCATTATCTCGCATCCCGATGCTGGTAAGACCACCATGACCGAAAAACTCCTGTTATGGGGTCAAGCGATTCAGGTAGTGGGCGAAGTAAAAGGCCGTAAGACGGATCGTCATGCAACCTCAGATTGGATGAGCATGGAGCAAGAGCGTGGTATCTCGATCACGACGTCTGTCATGCAGTTTCCGTATAAAGACCATATGGTCAACCTACTAGATACCCCAGGTCACGCCGACTTTAGTGAAGATACCTACCGCACTTTGACCGCAGTGGATAGTGCGCTGATGATGGTCGATGGTGCAAAAGGTGTAGAGGAACGAACCATCAAGCTGATGGAAGTATGTCGTATGCGCGATACGCCTATCATCTCATTCGTCAACAAGCTAGATCGTCAGATTCGTGAGCCGCTTGAGTTACTTAGCGAAATCGAAGCAGTATTGAAAATCAAATGTATCCCAGTGACTTGGCCTATCGGTATGGGTCAAGACTTCATCGGTGTCTATCATTTGACTGAAAATAAAACTTACTTTTATGAAAAAGGCAACGGCGGTAAGATGACGGTCTCTGAGACCCGAGAAGGCTATGACTATCCTGATATTCGCGAGCGTCTCGGGCAGTTGATGTTTGATGCTTTTGAAGAGTCACTTGAGCTGGTACAGATGGCACTAGAAGAGTTCAGCGTTGACGCGTTTTTAGCGGGTGAGATGACGCCAGTATTGTTTGGCACGGCATTGGGTAACTTTGGGGTAAACATGGTACTTGATACCTTGGTCAAATATGCACCGCCGCCAAAAGCCCATCCAACGACTGAGCGTGAAGTATCAGCCACCGAGACAGATTTTACGGGCTTCGTCTTTAAGATTCAGGCCAATATGGACCCGCGTCACCGTGACCGTATTGCGTTCTTGCGAGTGTGCTCTGGTAAGTACGAAAAGGGCATGAAAATGAAGCACGTGCGTCTGGGGAAAGACGTACGTATTGCTGATGCTCTGACCTTTTTAGCAGGTGACCGTGAGGCGCTAGAAGAAGCTTATCCGGGTGATATCATTGGCTTGCACAACCATGGCACCATCTCTATCGGTGACAGCTTCACTGAAGGCGAAGAGTTAAGCTTTACAGGTATTCCGCATTTCGCCCCTGAACTGTTCCGCCGTGTGGTACTAAAAGATCCGCTTAAATCAAAAGCGTTGCAAAAAGGCCTGCAGCAGTTGAGCGAAGAGGGTGCAACGCAGGTGTTTATGCCGCAGATTAATAATGACTTGGTTTTGGGCGCGGTTGGTGTCCTACAGTTTGAAGTGGTCGCGCATCGTCTAAAAGAAGAGTATAAGGTTCAATGTACCTTTGAGCCAGTATCGATAGCTACGGTACGCTGGATTCATTGCGATGATGAAGTAGCATTGGCGAAGTTCAAGAAAAAAGCCCATGACCAATTATCATTAGATGGTGGTGGTTATCTGACTTACCTTGCGCCATCAAGGGTTAATCTACAGCTGATGCAAGACCGCTATCCAGAAGTGACTTTTAGTAGCACTCGCGAACATTAAATTTATTTATACGCTTATATCGTTTATTGATTAAGACACGCCAGCCGTGTCTTTTTTATTGCCTGTGTTTACGACTTAAGTAGTAAGAGTCAGATGTCCGTTTGCTTACATCACCTCAAAAACGTGAACAGTCTTCCTACAATACATTGTAATTGTTACGGTAGAATATTGAATGGCATTTTATATTTGTAAAAGAGGACATATGCACACTACGACTCAAACTGATGATAAATCTATATCGGCTGATCTATTTTTGATAAAGGTAAGCCAGAGACGTTCAATTGCTATGTTGACTGCTAGCCTATTGTTAAGTGCCGTTAGTATGTCGGTCAATGCAGGAAGTTTTATTAGCAGCACGGAGTATCTACCGTATCAGCTACCCAGTAATATACAAGAGATATGTGGCAAGCGTGATAACTGTCCAGAGATTGAAATTAAATATCTCAAAAGCAGTCAAAACTGGATAGATGAGATTGCAAATGCCCGTATCGATAACTTAGTCGTCAATAGTCAGATGACAGAGTCAGCACCTATTAAGAGTAAAAGCAGTGAAAAAGAAGTTACAGCTGCTCTTGATAGCTTTGTGAGCTCGCAATTCCAAGATATGCCTGATGATGTGTCGTGGGGTTATAATCTGATGGTAGCGCCCAATTACTTAGGTCATGTCGATGATTTTGAACTGTTTGAGATAAGCTCTTACATCTATACTGGCGGTGCACACGGCATGCCTTATAGCGAGTACCTAGTATTTGACCCAAGTACCAAGAAGCAAGTCAAGCTTGACGACATGCTTATCTCAGGTAAAAAAACTCGTTTTGAGGCGCTTGCCTATGATGCTTATAAAACGTGGGTTAAAACGGTTGCCGAAGACGTAGGTAGCTATGAGAAAAACTGGCCATTTACGTTGAGCGATAATGTGACCTTGACTGATACAGGCATTAGCATTCGTTACCAGCATTATTCTATCGGCCCATATGCTTACGGTATGCCTGCCCTTAATATACCGTATAGCAAGCTCGACAAAGTTATAAAACCTCGCTTTATACCAAAGTAAATACTATACAGTGTTTGAGGAAAGTACTTAATCAACCGCGCTAGGCAAATATTATTAAAGAAATAGCGACAATACTTATCATAAATTGGCAGTAATATTTTAGAGTTATTATTTTTAGCATCATTGGATATTCAATAGAAAAATAAGGAGTTATAACATGACAAACGAGACAGAAAGTATGAATAAGGCAGTAAGTACAACTTGGCAGCTGAATGCATTGACGGAAGCATTAGGCGACCTGACACTGACGGTTAGTGATAGCTTATCTATAGGTCGTGGTAGTGATAACGACGTAGTGTTAGGTAGCAAGCAGGTTTCTCGAAATCACGCGGTGCTCAGTGTGTTAGATGGTCAGTTGTATGTGAAGGACTTAGATTCTTCTAATGGCACGTTTATCAATGAGCAACGTATCGAAGGTAATGAATCTAGTCATCTACAGGCAAACGATACGCTTGGCTTTGCAAGTTTTAGCTTTCAAGTACAGGCATCTACTGCACCTGGGACGACGTCAGAGAGTGAAACGCTAGCGCCAGTGACCACAGAAGAACCAGTAGCCGATACACATGAGAATGCTGACACGGCTACTGTGCTAGAAGCTCCTGCTAGTGAGCCTGTGACTGAAGAGCAAATAGTTGAAGAAAGCGTTCTTGAAGAAAGTGCGAGCAAAGAAACTCTGATTGAAGAAGAGCCGATCATAGAGCAAACAGGCAACGAGCCAGTGATCAAAGGAACTGGCATCGAAGAAATGTTACCTGCTACAGATGATACTGTACCTGTAGAACCTTTATCTGTAGATGCCGGCTCAGATCTGACCGAAGAATCAATTACTTCTGCGCATGAAACTGTTGAACCAGTTATTGAAGAGCCAGTTGTTGAAGAGTCGGCTTTTGAAGAACCAGCTATTGAAGAGCTAGCTACTGAACAAGCCGTTGCTACAGAGCCAGTTGTCAAAGAAACAGGGATTGATGAAGTACTGTCTGACGCGGATGCGGCATCGCCTACGCCAGTAGAAGAAACGCCAGTTGCCACAGAATGGGTAGATGACACATCTGTACCAACAGCAACTGAAACAGAGGCTGTGACGTCTACAGAGCCATTACAGACAGCATCTACTGATAGTACGCCAATGGTAGAAAAGCAGCCAGCAGTGCATGAAGAATCAGTAATGCGTGAAGAGCCAGCAGTCCAAGACGAACACGACAAAACCACAAAAACAGAGTTACAAGAAGAAGCTGACCCTGAAGTTTTAAAAGCCAAACAAGCAGCTAGTGCACAATTTTCAGGCACGGCTAATTTAGGGCAGCCGCGCGATCTTGGTACCGAAGGTAATAATGCGATGGATCAAGAAATCAGCAACCCTGCTCATGCAGGTCATGTAGAGAAAAAAGCGAGCGGTGGCTGGTTCATATGGGTATTTGTGACCATTCTAATTATCGGTTTGGCCTTATGGTTGTTTAATATGGGCGGTGCATAATTCAACTCTACACTAGGTCTTCGTCGTAATTTTTGATAGAGAGCCTTGTTGTGCTTACCGTTTTTTAAACAAATGACTCATTATAGCGTCGATATTTTAGCGAATATTGGCGCTATATTTTATAGTGCAGCTTATAGTTTTACTATTGCCTATAAGATGCTAAGAGAGCGTTATTATGATGACTTTTGAAGAATACCAAGCTTTTAGAGATAGAGGCTTTAGTCACGCACCACTAGTAAAAAAACGTCTGATGGATGCGCAGACTCCCGTATCTGTATTCTCCAAAGTACGTGATCTAAACGGCTCTGCCTATCTGTTTGAGTCTGTGGTAGGCGGTGAGCGCTGGGCGCGATACTCCATGATTGGATTGGGTAGCGATCTGATTTTACAGTACGCTGATGGCAATATGACGACCAAACGAAACGATCATATTGATACAGAGTCAGTAGAGAATCCCTTTGATTACCTACGTGAGCTGATGGCGCAATATCATATGCCAACCGCTGAAGATGTGCCGACGATGCCGAGCTTTAGTGGCGGTTTAGTCGGTTACTTTGGCTACGATATGGTACGTGTTATTGAGCCAAGTGTCGGCTTATCTGATGCGGCCAACCCAATGTCGATGCCAGATATGTGGCTGATGCTTTCGATGAGCATTATTGTATTTGATAATTTAGAGAATACGCTATCAATCATCGTCTATGCTGATTGCCAGTCTGAGGATGGCTACAGTTCAGCTATCCGTGAGCTAGAACAAATCGAAGAAAAGCTAGCAGAGCCATCCAATTTGCGCGCACCTGTAATGCCTACGCCTAAATTTATATCGCAAACAGGTGCCGAAAAATACTGTAGCGATGTCAATAAAATAAAGGATTACATTGCCGCAGGTGACGTCATGCAGGTAGTGCCAGCGCAGCGATTGACAGCGGACTATACAGGCGACTCTCTAGCCGTCTATCGTGCGCTTCGCTACCTTAATCCGTCGCCTTATCTGTTCTTGGTGCATGGCTATACACTCGATGATCACAAACGCTTTGATATTATCGGTGCTTCTCCTGAAATCCTATCCCGTATCGAAAATGGCAAGGTGACGGTAAGGCCGCTAGCAGGGACACGGCAACGTGGCCGAGACGAGGCTGAAGACCTAGCGCTTGAGCAAGAGCTGCTAAATGATGAAAAGGAGACAGCCGAGCATCTGATGCTTATTGATTTAGGTCGCAATGATATTGGCCGCGTTTGCGAGTATGGCAGTGTCAAAGTCACAGAAAAGATGTTTATAGAGCGCTACTCACAAGTAATGCATATCGCATCTAACGTTGAGGGTACGATACGAGCTGACAAGGATGCACTAGATGTGTTTTGTGCCACTTTCCCAGCTGGGACGCTATCGGGTGCACCCAAAATCCGGGCCATGCAAATTATCGATGAGATAGAACCGGTACGCCGAACGGTGTTTGGTGGTTCAGTAGGTTATTTAGGTTGGAATGGTAATATGGACACGGCCATTGCTATCCGTACTGCGGTGATGCGCCGTGGTGAAATACATATTCAAGCCGGAGCAGGGGTTGTTGCTGATTCTGTTCCAGAAAAAGAATGGGATGAAACCAATAAAAAAGCATTGGCCTTAATAAAAGCGGTAGAAATGGCCTGTAATGGCTTGCGCATTCGCTAATTAAATGGCCAGTGATATGGCAAAAACAAAGGCTGCAAGTAAAAAGCCAATTTATTGCCATATTTTTATTTATAAAAAAACCAGCTTAATCAGTGACTTAAATACTTATATCAAATTAATTTAAAAAAAGATGAAAAAGTACTTGCGCATCTCAAAAAATTTGATAGAATAGCCACCACTTTAAGAGAACAAGCCGACTTAGCTCAGTTGGTAGAGCAACTGACTTGTAATCAGTAGG
>OAOU01000004.1_pt1 | contig 161827 bp, 121 predicted proteins | sample 1470821 | NCBI WGS metagenome assembly OAOU01 (sample SAMEA3275579, study PRJEB22092) | marine metagenome | biome: ENVO:00000447 MARINE BIOME; feature: ENVO:00002042 SURFACE WATER; material: ENVO:00002010 SEAWATER | collected 2014-06-20T12:30:00+00 | depth 0 m
CTCTTAAGTTTGTCACTAAGCTCCGTTGCTGTGGGTGTGTATTATATAGATTTACTGTTGGGTGTCAAACAGTATTTACCACTTTTTTAGATATTTTTTCGATTTTTATTAGGATATCCAGCAAGCATTTGTTTTTATTGATTTTATATTTTCATACAAAACCAATGTTTTTTTAGATTTGATGCTTATTTATTGGGTAATGCTTGCTCTATATCGTTTTTGATGGCTTCTGGCTTGGTCGTTGGTGCATAGCGGTCAATAACCTGACCTTTACTATCGACTAGGAACTTGGTGAAATTCCACTTAATACCATCTGTCAGCACGCCACCCTTTTGTTCTTTGAGCCATTCATAGATAGGATGAGCATCTGCGCCATTGACATCAGTCTTTGCCATCATCGGAAAGCTGACACCATAGTTCTTTTGGCAAAACGCACCAATCTCGTCATTGCTACCTGGGTCTTGGCTACCAAATTGATTACAAGGAAAACCGATAACCACCAGTCCTTGGTCTTTATACTGTTGATATAGCGACTCTAAACCTTCGAACTGCGGCGTAAATCCACATTTGCTTGCGGTATTGACGATTAATAATACTTTATCTTGGTAATCTAAAAATGCTTGCGAGCTACCATCCATGCGCTCAGCCGTAAAATCATAAATTGTACTCATCATTTATCCTTAAATTGAGATTTTTATTGTTTTGGGTGTTTGTGCAGTGTTTATTTTCCTATCATACACATAATAAAACTATTGAAAAGGAAGCACCGTGTACTTCCCTTTCACGTTTCTAATACTACTTAGCCTACTTACTTCTCAGACTTATCTAAATCGATAGATACTGAGTTGATGCAATAGCGCATGCCTGTTGTCTCAGTAGGACCATCAGGGAATACATGACCTAAATGTGCGCCGCAGTTGCTACAAGTGACTTCAGTACGAGTCATGCCTAGCGAGTTATCAACGTGCTCTTCAATCGCGCTGTTATCGATACCTTGATCAAAACTTGGCCAGCCACAGCTCGCATCAAATTTATTACTTGAGTCAAATAAGCTTGCACCGCAGCCTTTACAACGGTAAACGCCATCATCAGTCGCATCATTATATACACCTGTAAATGGACGCTCAGTGCCCTTCTCACGCATAATATGATACTCATCAGCGGTTAAACGCTCTTTCCAGTCAGCTTCAGTCAACTGGCTGATTTCTTCTTTGCTTAGTTGATTGTCTTGCATAATTTATCCTTATTCGAGTATTTATTATCTAATCTCGGTAACTATTTTATCGCCATATGATTATGAAAACGACGTGCTCTATCTGTTGGTTATCGACGCACTATTCAAGGCATATATAAGAAAAGTACTCTCTATATTGGGAGATAGAAAGCATGATTGAAGCGATTGATTGAGTTAAATATAGCAAATTACTTTTAGATAATGATGGGTAAAGATGTAATTTTGATAATTATACACTTTATGCTCTATATAAGAGATTTAGAGCTATATAAATATAAGCTAAATGTTAATTGCAAGATATACTTGCAAACACTAATAGAACTGATTGTAAAATCATTTGCAAATTAGCTATCAATGCAATAATATCTTGCATTAGTGTTTAACTAAAATGTTTAATGTATCTCTACACTGAATAATTACTGATTAATAAAGGCTCAAACGACAATGTCTGACGACAATAGCAAAAGTACGCAAGCGGAACGACTGGTACAGTTGCGCCGTGACAAAGGATTTACTGCTGAGCAGCTAGCACAAGCCATGACAGCCGCTGGTGCAAAAGTGAGTCGTGGCGCTATCTCAAACTGGGAGCGCGGTACCAATGGCATTGTCTCATCCAAGCTGCCTACACTTGCACATATTTTGGGCTGTAGTGAAGGCTACCTATTGCGCGGCGACCTCAATAACGAGGCTATTGATACAGACGAATCGACATCATCTGTAGTGCGTAGAGAACATCAAAAGCTAGATACGATTTCACATACCCAGTCAAATATTAAAGCGACTGTCGCTCAATCGATGACACCTTATTCTGCTAGTAAAGAAACAAAAACCAATTCGACAACCAATCCGAAAAACGGCCATGCTATGAACACCATAAAAAAATCTGATAAATTACAAAACGTTTGCTATGACATTCGTGGTCCTCTACTGCAGACTGCCAATAAGATGGAAGCAGAAGGCAAACGCATATTAAAACTAAACGTGGGTAATCCAGCGCCTTTTGGCTTAGAAGCCCCGCATGAGATTTTACGCGATGTCGCTATGAACCTATCTGAGGCGACTGGCTATTCAGACTCACAGGGGATTTTCTCAGCGCGCAAAGCCATTTTGCAATATTACCAATCAAAGGGATTGCTGTCGGCCGTTGACGTACGTGACGTATATTTGGGCAATGGGGTTTCTGAGCTTATTGTCATGACTATGCAGGCGTTGATGAATGATGGCGATGAAGTCCTAATTCCAATGCCAGACTACCCGCTTTGGACTGCAGCGGCCAACCTCGCTGGTGGTACTGCTGTGCACTATCGCTGCAATGAAGAAGACAACTGGCACCCTGATATTAAAGACATTAAGTCTAAAATCACGAGCAAAACGAAAGGTATCGTGGTTATTAACCCAAATAACCCGACAGGCTCCCTTTATAGTGATGAGCTATTAAAGCAAATTATTGAAGTCGCTAAGGAGCATGATTTGATCATCATGGCCGATGAGATTTACGACCGTATTCTCTATGATGATAATGTACATACCCCGATGAGCACCTTGACTGACGACGTGCTGGTACTTTCTTACAATGGCTTGTCGAAGTCGCATCGTATTGCAGGATTTCGCTCAGGTTGGATGATGGTATCAGGCCGCAAACAGCACGCAGCTGACTTTATTGAGGGCTTAGATATGCTAGCATCTATGCGTCTTTGCTCTAACGTGCAAGGACAGTATGCTATTCAAACAGCGATGGGTGGACATCAGAGCATGCAAGACCTGACTTCTGAAAAGGGTCGCCTATATAAGCAACGTGAAATGGCAGTCTCACGTCTTAATGCTATCAAAGGTATTTCTTGTACCATGCCTCAAGGCGCGTTTTACTGCTTTCCAAAAATGGATCCAGAGGTTTACCCTATCACCGATGATATGGACTTTATGATGGACTTGCTCGTTGAAGAAAACGTATTGATGGTTCAAGGTACTGGGTTTAACTGGGACAGACCCGACCATTTCCGTCTGGTGTTCTTACCTAACTTGCTTGACCTAGAAAATGCGATGGATAGATTGGACAGATTTTTTGCCAAAAAACGTAAGCAGTTTGGTACTGAGTAAATCGTCATATATCATTAAAAAAACGCTTATCGGCATAATGCTGATAAGCGTTTTTTATTGCGTTGAACCTAGGGCGTGTCTTCAATTCACTCGATAGTTATCTAAATGGGCTAAAAGCAGCTAAATTTTGCCAAACATCGTCAAATCGCTGGTTAATATCCCGATATTATCGGCACTATTTTCCTCGTTTGACGGCAATTTATCTCATTTTTATCACCATTTTTGAAATGAAGACACGCCCTAGTTATTCAAACTCAATTATGATAATTCACTGATGAAAACAGCGCATTAAAAAATGTTGCTTAATACGAGATAACTAATAGCAGACATAGTAGCCGCTGCAGGCAGCGTGACAATCCAAGCCAATCCAATCGGCTTCATAAGCTTCCAGTTAGTATCTCTGTTGACGATACCGATACCCAGTACTGCGCCTACTAGCGTGTGAGTACTTGATACAGGCAGACCCATCGTCGATGCGCCCATTACAACAGCAGCAGCAGCCAATTCAGCTGAGAAGCCTGAAGCTGGATGCATTTTCGCTAGATTGGTACCAACAGTTTGAATTACTTCTTTACCAATGAACCAAAGACCAACGATTAGTGCCACACCAAAAGTCAGCATGACAGCAGGTGGTACAGCAGCTTCAGTAGCGATACTATTGGTACGAATCACATCCATAATGGCGGCAAAAGGACCAACCGCGTTGGCGATATCGTTTGAACCATGACTAAAAGCAAAAGCTGACGCGGTAAAGACCTGCATCCAGCTAAACATAATGAACGTCGCTTTGGTCAAATCTTCTTTATGCTTACCGCGAATACTCTTGGTATAGATATAGGTCGCTAGCCATACTAGCGCCGCTATCATACCCATAATCAAGAAGCCCTGTAGTGTGGTCAGGCCGCTATTAACATTTTTAAGACCTTTAAAGACGACTAGAGAAGTCATTACCGCACCACCTGCGGCAGCAATGATAGGTACCCATTGCTTAAGTGCTTTTAGAGTATCAAGGCTACTACGCTCATTCTCAATATCATAAAGCTTTTTGTAGTAATCAGTTTCTAGGTCTTCAACGATACAATCGTCATCTTTATAGATTTCCTGATCACGTAGCATCGCTGACGTATAGGCCAATTGTTCAGACTCTGTCAAACCATCCAAAAACTCTTTATGGTTTTGCTTTAAGACTTTTTTATTGCCTTTTAGCGTCGCAATATAGGCTTCGGTTTTATCATTATATTCAATGATGTTTTTCTTGATTTGTCCATATAAAAGATAAGACAACACGCCACCTAGTAGCGGTGACAGCACCCAAGAAATAGCGATAGTTCCAACCGTTCCCCAGTCTACCGTTGATAGCGCCATGTCCGTACCACCTAACGTGATACCTAAGACAATGGAGCTACCAATCACACCGCCAATAATGGAGTGAGTGGTCGAAACAGGCAGACCTTTTTTGGTCGCAAATAACAGCCAAAATGCTGCTGCAACCAATGCGGAGAGCATGACATAAATGAACTGATTGGGCGTCACTGATAGACCATCTAGATCAACGATGCCGCTTCGAATCGTATCAGTAACCTCCCCGCCTGCAAGGACTGCCCCCGATACTTCAAATATCGCGGCAATACCCAATGCTTGCGGGATAGTCAACGTCCCTGCACCCACCGAAGTACCAAAGGAGTTGGCGACATCGTTACCACCGATATTGAATGCCATAAAGACACCAAAAGCGGTCGCCACGATGAATAGCGTCGTTTGCTGACGCATGGTGTAATCTAAACCCCACCACAAAAAGTAGGAAGTCATCGCAATCAGTAAAATGGCAAAAAATAGATTTATTCTCATAGAGCCAACTGGCTTGATTGACTCTGTAGAACTGCTGCTAATACCCATACGTTAGTACGTCCTGCGTAAGCTGATTAAAATTATATGAGGTTGATAATATTGCTCTACTACTCAAAGTACTTGTTACGGCATCTAATGAAGTAGCATATATAAAATATACAACATGCGGTTAAAAGGTCTTAAACCGACTAGAGCGAAAGTAAATAATACATCTCTCAACATGTCACAAAGCCGCAAGTGATATTGCCAAATCGTCTGATTACAGCATCTTGCGGCTTATATATTTCTTAGCGATATTTGTGGTACTACTAACAGCTATTGTAACAATTTTTGTCGTAATTATTAAGTTATCTATACTAAATAACCAAAACACGTTATTTGCTAAATTAAAATTATTATTTAGCAGAAGCTGTTTCGCGCTCTATTATATTAAATATGAGCACATAATGCATGATGATATTGCGAGATTTGTAACTGCGAGTGTATACGGACAAGACCACACTCTGTAAAAGACAGGATAACTCGAATATGTTTCGAGCCATCCTACTTAGGAAATACGTGGAAAATACAATTATATAAATCTATGACAGTCCTTAAACTTCAGGCATCTTTAACAACTACTTGCTTTTGGTGATTGCCGACAACTGCTCTATAGCATGATCTAACACATCTAAACGCGCCTGACGCTTTTCGTTGGTTGCAATAACACACCATGGCGCTGTCGTTGTATCCGTGCGTGCCAGCATATCTGCTGCAGATTGCACGTAGTCTGACCATTTATCACGGTTACGCCAGTCATCATCCGTTAGTTTAAACTGCTTATGCGGTGTTTCTTGACGATCTTCAAACCGTTTAAGCTGCTCTTTTTTATCAATCGCTAACCAATACTTGATAACCAACGTTCCTGCTGCTGCCAAGTCCGCCTCGAAACGGTTGATTTCATCATATGCTCGTTGCCATTCATTAGGAGATGCAAATCCTTCGATGCGCTCAACCAGCACACGCCCATACCAAGTACGATCGAAAATAGCGATACGGCTAATACGACTGGTTTGCTCGTCAGGCAATCGCGTCCAGAATCGCCACAAGTAAGGATGCTGAGTCTCATACAACATCGGCGCGCCAATATTATAGATTTGATACTCGCGAGGATCTAGCGGTGCGACCAACCTTTTGATCGCACCGCCCTTTCCCGCAGCGTCCATCCCTTCAAAGGCAAACACCACATGCCGACCTTGACGGGCACGTAGCAACTCAGCAAGCCGCGCTTGCTTCTCCGCCAACGCCTCACGATAGTCGGACTTACTGATTTTTTTATCTTTAATAGACGTCAGCTGCTTAGGTATCGACACAGGCTCAAACTGTTTTTGTTTAGTATCTGAATTAAGTTCCAGTTTTTCGGACTGGGAATGGTTTTTTGAAGTTTTCTTGTCATGGTCATTGCTATCTGTCTGGCTACTTGCTAGCGCGGTTTGCATAGCATGTAGCACCAAGTGACAAAAGTTATCAGCGGCCTCTAACTTATCGTCACCATCAATGATGACCCAATCATCCTGTTGACGCAGCAAGGTCGCAGCCACCTCATTAAACTTTTCGATGACTTGCTTATTATGCCAGTCAATTTGATACAGAAACTGCGGATCTGCTTCATCATCCTTTAAGCGACTGTGCAACGTTTCGATATCAACATGAAACCAGCATTTTAATAATTTGGTTTGATTGGCACTGAGATCTTTTTCAAATGCTTTTAGTGTATTTAACTGCTGCTGTAGATAGTCTTGCCACTGATCGATAGGAAGCGGATTTTTATCTTTTTGACCTTTATCATTTGATAATGCTTCAAGGTTTTCACTATCAGATGTCGCTAGTCGCATGACGTTGTATAATAAATCAGCATACCAGTTGCCAAAATACACCATGACATCACCATGACGCGGCATGGCGCTAGTATGCGCTTGCCAAATAGGCTGATAGTTCAATGGCGAATGACCAATGGTTGCCTCAACTTTAAGCAGCCTGGGATCTACCCATTGCCGTAACTGCTTAACGGCGGTACCTTTACCTGCTTGCTCCATTCCATTAACTAGCACCAATAGACCTGTTGGCTTGTTGAGGGTCGGCGGCGTTTGCTGGCGAGTGGCTTTTAAAGCATACTGAGCTGTTACCAATGCCAATCTAAGCGAATCCTCATCCAGTGAAAACTGACTTAAAGGATTGGGCTTTAGACGCTGCTCCACAACTTGCTCACTAAATTGTGTACTTACCGCTTGTGGTGCTTTTGGTTCAGTAGTATCATTTTTTTGAGACATGATTACACTCGCTATTATTGTTGTTGGGCTGCTTTACCGTTGAATGACTTATGGGATAGCTATTAATAGGACAACTTTCCATATTTCGACCTCATCACTCATTTTTATCTCATTTAATCATAGCACTGCACCAATCGAGTAAATAATATTGCTGTGTAACAGATTGGTATTTGTATTCTTAATTATTTTCTTTTAAGGTGAACACAATTTTGGGTATAGGGTAGAACAGTTGTTGAAAGCCTTATAACCCTGACTCACGATATTTAAAACAACCATACTTAAATTTGATTACCCTATTTACTTCTACAGGATTCACTGCCATGACCGCTTTAGCTGATTTACAACAGCATTTGACACGTTTTTGGGCGATGCCTCATCACCAAGATGATGAATTAAATGCTAAGCTCAAAGAAGTACAATCATGGCAACAAACACGTCTCCAGCAGACGCATCGCGAGCTATTTGAACAACCTAAAAACCAATTAATGGCAGATTACTTTCTCACCCAGCTGTATGGCGGCGAAGAGTTCAAATTATTAGCAGAGCAGTTAGCACGTATCCTGCCAAAAGCGAAAAAGCTAGAACGTCTTGCCAAAGAGTCAGCCTTAGAGGCTGGTAGCATGGGCATCCAAGCGGCGATTTTTGCTATTGAGCTAGATCTGCATTTAGCCCAGTGGTTACTCGCTCAAGATTTACCAGTAAACGAAGAAAACATGCTAGCCGCCTATCGTACTGTCGATGAAGAAGATGAGCGACGAGTTCAGATTGCCAATTTAAAAGATGTCTGCTATCGCACGGACAAACATCTAAATTCGTTTATGCTCAAAAAAGCCTTTGCACTAGCAAAAAGTACAGCCTATCGTCATGGCTACCAGCCGCTTTATGATTTTATTGATACAGGATTTAAGGCCATGAAACCTCTGAGCAGCGTCAGCGATTTTATTGAGCCGTTCTGCAAGCGTGAACTGTCCATTATTGATCAGGTTCATGATACGGATAATGGCAGTAAGCCGGTAGCGTTTGGTGTATCATAAGGTCAATATGCTAAACAGCCAATTGATGCTTACTATTTAACGATTGCTTCCGATAAAGACAATCATACGATAAAGACAATCATAAAAATAAATTCTAGGACAACATGATGACTGATAATTCAAAAGATAGCAGCGCTCCTTCTAATCAAGCCACAACGACCAATGGTCATTTGCAAGACAAACTGGTAAAAGACAGTATTGCTCATAATCAGCAGATTAGCGCGCAGATATTACGCAACCAAACAACCAATGTCGTGCCGATCAAGAATAATAGCGTTGCTAATGACGACAATAGCGACTTTACTAAAGTTCAAGATCTACCAACTGGAACGCCGCAAGGCCAACAAACTACTATGCCAAACAACGACAAAACGACTCGCACAAACCCTTCAGAGCAAACCATAAAACAAACGCTATTCAATCAGCGTGATGATATCAATAATCCGCACACGCCTGAAACAGACGGCAACGAGCAGACGCATTTTGGTTATAAGACCGTCAATAAAGCAGAAAAACAAGCACGTGTGGCTGACGTATTCACTTCTGTTGCCAAAAAATACGACATCATGAATGACTTGATGTCATTTGGTATTCATCGTCTGTGGAAGCGCTATGCGATTAGTCTATCAGGCGTGCGCGCTGGTCAACATGTCCTTGATATCGCTGGTGGTACGGGCGATTTGGCCAAAGTATTTAGCCGTGAAGTCGGTAGAAATGGCCACGTGGTACTATCTGATATTAATGCTGCGATGTTAGAAGTGGGCCGTGAGCGCCTAATTAATGCAGGCTGTAATAACGTCGATTTTGTATTAGCTAATGCTGAGACGTTGGCCCCTTTTGATGACGAAAGCTTTGATTTGGTGACCATTAGCTTTGGTTTGCGTAACGTCACAGACAAAGATGCCGCGTTAAAGTCTATGTATCGCGTCCTAAAGCCAGGTGGTCGTCTATTGATTTTGGAATTCTCCAAGCCAGTATTTGAGCCACTATCTAAAGCCTATGATTTGTATTCATTTACTGCATTGCCAGTAATGGGTAAGCTGATTGCTAATGACGCTGAAAGTTATCAGTACTTAGCTGAGTCAATTCGTATGCATCCTGATCAGCAGACACTCAAGCAGATGATGCAACAAGCTGGGTTTGAAAACTGCGATTATCATAACTTGACTGCTGGTATCGTGGCTGTCCATCGCGGCTTTAAAGCGTAACGATAGAGTACGATTTGCAATACTATTACGTTTAACAGACCTTATTGAACCTAACACGAACACACGATGCGCTGATGCAGCTAATGCGAAGGCGCTCACTTAACGATGCGAGAGCCTTATGCTGACTGTCCTTCTATTAGCTGGTGCCGAAAAGCTAATTAACATTGCCATTGCTAGTGATGAGATTACCAAAGCAGGTTTAGCGCCCCTTGCAGGTAAGGTGTTACGTCTTAATATGGGAATGCCGGAGATTCATTTAGATATCTTGTTCACTCATGAGCGTTTGCGCTTTGAGCCAGTCACGACAGAGAGCGTATTTGAGCTAAGTGGCCAGATGAATGAGCGCCAAAGAGCCGGCATGGAGCGCGCACGTTTTGGTCACAGTCGTCCGGACTGTACCATCACCGTAGACAATGCCGCTCAACTACTCAATCTAATGCGCGGTGCGGAAGGTAACCTGCCAATCGCTGGCGATTACAAAGTGCTAATGCAGCTCAAACAACTGGTTGCAGGATTTGATCCTGACGTGGCTGGACAGCTTGAACCATTTATTGGTAAACCAATGGCTAGCCAGTTACACCTTCTTATCTCTCAGCTTAAAGGTAGCTGGCGTCATAGTGCCAGACGTGCTTTTGATGACGTCAGTGATTGGGCCAATGAAGTAGCTGGCAATAGCACACCTGACCCTATCGAGGTGGCTGAAGCAAATGATCTTAAGCAGCTATTGTTAAAATTACGTGCTGACGTCGAACGAGAAGAAGCCAAACTTGCTGCTATCAAAGAAGAGCAAGCTCAGTTTCTTAACAACTCGTTTCATCAATAGCCGATTGTCTCAATCATAAATGAACGCTATTACCGATGGCACTATTTATGATTAAGCACAACGCCTACCCCATTTTCGTCTTTGTTTAGAGTACCTAACCTCATGCTATTATCGCACCGCGCTCGTCTACTTGAGCTTTGGCGTATCGCCGCAATGTATCGCCTTGATACCCATTTTTCTATCGAAGAAGCACCGCAACTGCAACCTTTGGCGCGATTAATTCGCATGCACCCAGCAGCATGGGGTAAAAAGCACCAACCAAATGCGATTAAGTATGCGCTTGAAGATATGGGTACGCTGTTTTTGAAACTTGGCCAGTTACTCTCAACGCGTCGCGACTTGGTACCGCCTGAGATTATCGCTCAATTGATTCAGTTGCAAGACAAAGTGAAGCCTTTTGATGCTGATATTGCTGTCGCCCAAATTCAACATCCTAAACATGGTCTTGGCCAGTCTATTGAGACCTTGTTTGCACGATTCGATATCAAACCGTTAGCGGCCGCTTCTATTGCCCAAGTTCACACGGCTGCCCTACATGATGGCCGTGAAGTCGTGGTAAAAGTGGTTCGCCCCGATATTCGCACTGTGATTGTCTCTGACTTTGAACTACTGCGGGAATTGGCAAGTTGGGCATCTGCTCGTATTGAAGCGGCACGTGCCATTCATATTATTGATATTGTCGAAGACTATCGGCAAGTCATGCTCAACGAGCTAGATTTAACGCTTGAGGCTGATAATACTACTCAAATGCGCAACAACTTCTTGGGTTCAGCACTGATGTATGTGCCTGAAGTTTATGACGCTGCAAAAAACGTGATGGTTATGGAGCGTATCCAAGGCGTCCCTATCTCACAAGTTGAAATGTTTGATCAGTTAGGTTATGACCGTGCAGCGCTTGCAGAAAAAGGCCTAACGATATTTTTTACCCAAGTCTTCCGTGATAACTTTTTTCATGCTGATATGCATCCAGGCAATGTATTTGTAGAGACACCACCTGTGCAAACCTTACATGCAGGTATGGTAGCAGTTGATTTAGGTCATGAGCCACGTTATATCGGGCTTGATTGCGCCATCATGGGCACTTTATCAAAAGACGATCAGCTCATCGTGGCGCGGATGTTACTTGCCGTAATGAACAATAACTTTATCGCTGTAGTTGATATCGTCAGTCGTGCAGGTTGGATACCACCAAATGCTGATAAGCATGCCCTGATGCGTGATATGAAACGTACCGTCGGCCCTATGCTACAAAAGTCAATCGATGATATCGACTTTGCTGGCGTACTGATGCAGATTTTGGACATTGCGCGTAGACATCATATGAGTATCCCGCCGCAGCTGATGCTTTTGCTAAAAACCTTGGTCCATGTGGAAGGACTCGGTCGTGATTTATATCCTGATCTAGACATTTGGTCACTTGCCAAGCCAATTCTAAGCAGTTGGATTAAAGAGCAGTTAGATCCTATGCGTAATCTACAGCAACTGCGCCAACAACTTCCTGAAATACTCCTGTCTACTACTGATATTCCTAAACTATTAGATCAAGGACTACAGAGCCTTGCCTCACAGGGCTCTCGACAAGACAGTCAACTACGTGAAATACAGCAAATTCGTGCTGACATGTTAAATGACCGTCGCCGCGATTGGTTGGCACTTGCAGGGTTTGCTATTTTTATCGCTATCGCTACGCAAGTCATCGGCTGGCTATCACCTATATTTTATATACTGGCTGTCTTGGTAGTTGTTTGGCGAATTTTAGCTTAGAAATCAGATTTATTTTTACTCAATCAGTTCAGAAAAATTTTCATAATTTTAGATTTAAACAAAAAAATGCGCCTACTTCTCATCAAAAGCAGGCGCATTTTTTATATTGAATACTGATTACTATAACATCTGATCGATTGCCATCTGTGTCAGTACGCGGCCACGAGCAGTACGCAGCACATAACCTTGTTGAATCAGATACGGCTCAATTACGTCCTCAAGTGTACCCCGGTCTTCAGCCATCGCTGCTGCCACTGCTTCAACACCAGCAGGACCACCATCAAAGCGCTCATGCAATATTTCGATATAGCGTCTGTCTAAATGATCAAGACCGCGTCTATCCACTGCCAACATATCTAACGCACTACCTGCAATCGCGCCATTAATACTACCATCGCCTCTTACCTCGGCATAGTCACGCACGCGGCGTAATAGGCGGTTAGCAATCCTTGGTGTACCACGTGCACGGCGCGCAATCTCTACAGCGCCATCTTCACTCATTGGTACGCGCATTAGACGTGCTGCGCGACTGACAATCGTCGTTAGATCAGCAATGTTGTAAAACTCAAGGCGCTGTACAATCCCAAAACGGTCACGTAGTGGTGAGGTTAACAGTCCTGCTCTCGTCGTTGCTGCTACCAAGGTAAACGGTGGCAAATCAAGCTTGATAGAACGCGCAGCAGGCCCTTCACCAATCATAATATCTAATTGGAAATCTTCCATCGCTGGATAAAGTATCTCTTCAATGACCGAGCTTAGACGGTGAATTTCATCAATAAATAGTACGTCACCCGCTTCTAGATTAGTCAGCATGGCCGCCAAATCTCCTGGGCGCTCAAGCACAGGCCCTGAAGTAGAACGTAAATTACCACCCATTTCACGAGCGATAATATTGGCGAGGGTCGTCTTGCCCAGACCCGGTGGACCAAATATAAGTGTGTGATCTAGCGCTTCGTCACGGCCACGAGCAGCACCGATGAACACTTCCATCTGCTCACGTACCACCGGCTGACCAATATACTCGGCCAATAATGCTGGTCGGATATTGGCATCAGGAGCATCACTTGCGCCTTCTAGCGGATTAATTAAACGATCTTGCGTCATAGAATTTATCATTGTATTAAAAAATTAGTTAACAAATAGCATAACCAAACGCTGCGCATAAGTCATGCAAAACCTCATTGAGCGAGTACTAAAACGAAAATAAGCGACATTTAATGTCGCTTATTAATTTAATACATTATGTGGTTGTCATCGATAGACGGCTAGTTAATATGAATTAAAAGCCAGATAGTTGCTGTAAAGTAGCTTTTAACAGACCTTGAGTATCAGCAAAAGTATCTCCTTTACTCTTAGCAGCTTTAATCGCCAGCTGAGCTTCTTTTTCTTTGTAGCCCAAGCTAATCAACGCGCCTTCCACTTCAGCGATGATACTGCCTTCGTGAGAAATCGTAGTTTCCTGAGGTGTCAATTCAAACGAGCCACTATCAACGTCGATATTCTTTAACTTGTCTTTTAGCTCAATCAATAAACGTTGCGCTGTCTTTTTACCGATACCTGGGATACGAGTTAATGCCATCTCCGACTCTTGCTCAACATGCATTTTTAACTCAGCTGCTGACATTGCAGACAGCATAGCCAAGGCCATTTTTGCACCAACCCCGTTAATTTTAATTAATTGGCGAAAGACATCGCGTTCTTTTCGATCGATGAAGCCGTAGAGTAACTGTGCATCTTCGCGAACATGGAAATGTGTCCAAATGCTGGCTTGTTCGTTAAGCTGTAACTGGCAAAATGAAGGCAATGGCAGTTCGATATCATAACCCACACCAGAGGTCGTCATGATACAAGCAGTCGGTGCCATCAAGTACTGCACCTGTCCGGTAATCAATCCAATCATTATTTACGACCTCTTATGTAAAATATTATAAAATCAGCTGCTACTTCATGATTAACAACTACGTTCTACAACACAGTCTTATTGGTAAAAATTTACCATACCTTCAAGACTGGTTGGACGAATTTTATGTGCTTGACCTGCAGAGCCGAACGCTTCAAAACGATTGGTACAGATATCTGACATCGCTACCATAGACGCTTTGAAGTACTTGCGTGGATCAAATTCACTTGGATTTTTCGCAAGGAATTCGCGGATAGCACCAGTTGATGCCAGACGTAAATCCGTATCGATATTTACTTTACGCACACCATGTTTGATCGCTTCAACAATTTGTTCAACTGGCACGCCATAAGTTTCGCCGATATCACCGCCATTTTCATTAATAACTTTTAGCCATTCTTGTGGCACTGATGAAGAACCGTGCATGACAAGGTGGGTATTAGGAATACGGGCATGAATCTCTTTTACACGCTCAATAGATAAGATATCGCCTGTCGGTGGACGTGTGAACTTATAGGCACCATGGCTAGTACCGATAGCAATCGCTAACGCATCGACATTGGTATCTTTTACAAACTGCTCAGCTTCATCAGCACTGGTCAATAGTTGCTCATGATCTAGCACACCTTCAGCGCCAGAGCCATCTTCTTCGCCAGCCATACCAGTTTCAAGACTACCTAGGCAACCGATTTCGCCCTCTACAGAGACGCCGCAAGCATGAGCCATCTTAACAACTTCGCGCGTGACGCTAGCATTGTAGTCATAATCCATTGGCGTTTTGCCATCTTCACCAAGTGAGCCGTCCATCATCACTGATGAGAAACCTAATTGGATTGAGCGTTGGCAAATAGCTGGTGACATACCGTGATCTTGATGCATTACCACTGGAATATGTGGCCATTCTTCGATCGCAGCGATAATCAAATGACGCAAAAATGCTGACCCTGCATAGTTACGTGCGCCTGCACTGGCTTGGACAATAACAGGTGAATCACAAGCATCCGCAGCCATCATGATTGCACGCATTTGCTCTAAGTTATTGACGTTAAAGGCAGGAACACCATAGCTGTGTTCAGCGGCATGATCTAGAAGTTGACGTAAGGATATTAGGGCCATAAGACGCTCTCTGATTGGATTTTGAATAGTATTTTAAAAAACAGCTTAATAGCAATCATTTCACTGTATATTCGACCATACTGACCGTATATAGGCTAGTGAAAGTCTGAATGATATTGGATATGATTACCACGCGGTGATTATAGCAAAAATTGTTCTGTCTTCGTAGCGGTTGACCGACTATTTGTCAGTCTATACCGTCTCTTAATATCAATTTAACTTTTATAAACTGTCACTTTATAAACTGCCACAATGACATATAACGCAAAAAGCCTTGGCAATCACCAAGGCTTTTTTAGTATTTTGAGGCTTATAAAGCAATGACTCTTTTTAGATATTATTTACCGATGATTATCTATCAATCAATAGCATCCCAGCAAATCAGTCATTATAGTGCTTAGTTATCGCGTAGCTTAGTACTGTTGCTCTGCATCAACTGCAACATCATTTGCGCCATCAGCAACAGCGTTAGCGCCATCAGCAACAGCTTCAGCAGTATTTTCAACCGCTGTGTTAGTGCCTTCAGCAATAGCATCGCCAGTGTTTTCTAGAGCGTCTGTCGCAGCTGCACCAGCAGTGTCAGCGCCTTCGGCAACTTCAGTACCAGCGTCTTGAGCAGCAGCTTCAGCTTCAGCAGCAGCAGCGTCTGTTTCAGCGGCAGCAGCATCAGCGTTTGCAGCAGCATCATCGCCAGCAGATTCAACAGCAGCTTCAGTGTTTTCTTCTGTTTGTTGGCTACATGCAGTGATTGCAAAGGTACCAGCAAGTACACTAGCAAGTAATAAATGACGTTTTAACATAATAAACCTCTCGTAAATAATGCATGTCAAAATACATGGTCGCGCTATTTTATAGAGTGCGAATCAGACATGCAATAATAATTTTCAGTATATAAATAAATAATTACTGCTTAATAATAATCGATGACTATTGCACTTACTTGTACCAATAAAGACAAGCAAATCAACAGCCAAAATATTATTTTTACAGACTACCTTAGTTATTTAAAGTTAGTTGTACGTCTAATGTTACTAAGCTACAGAGTATCGTTAATTAGTTAGGCATCTATTTGCAGTGCAGCGACTGCTGGAAGTACTTTACCTTCAACAAACTCTAAAAACGCACCGCCACCTGTTGACATATAGCTCACACCATCAGAAACTTGATATTTATCAATAGCCGCTAACGTATCACCGCCGCCTGCGATAGAGAAACCATCGCTGTCTTTTACAGCAGTAGCTAATATTTGTGTACCTTGCCCGAAAGCATCGACTTCAAAGACACCCACTGGACCATTCCATAAGATAGTTTTTGCATTGATAATGGCATCGGCAAGCTGTTTTGCGCTTTCTGGTGCGATATCCAATATCATGTCATTGTCACCGATAGCATCAACTGATTTGATCGTTGCAGTGGCTTTTTGCAATGAGCCAGTAAAGTCAGCAAAATCGATGTCGTTTTTATCAGCGACTACGACGTATTCAGGCAGTAGAATTTCAGTCTTGGTCATAATGTCACGTGCAGTATCGAGCAAGTCTGCTTCGTACAATGAGGCGCCAACACTGTGACCTTGTGCTGCTAAGAAAGTATTAGCAATACCGCCACCAACGATAATCTGTGTGCAAACTTCAGCCAAGCTGTGTAGCACTTCTAATTTGGTTGATACTTTTGACCCACCAACGATAGCAAGCATTGGTTGTGCTGGTGTTTCAAGCGCTAGGCTCAAAGCATCAAGTTCAGCAGCTAACAATGGCCCTGCACAGACGGTTTTGTCTGCTTGACGCATCGCTTGCGTAACACCCTCTGTTGATGCCTGTGCACGGTGCGCTGTACCAAAAGCGTCCATCACAAACACATCGCACAAATCAGCATACTTTTTCGCTAGCGTGGCATCGTTTTTCTTTTCACCGTCATTGAAGCGTACATTTTCTAATAGAACCACTTCGCCAGATTTCACATTGGCACCTTGGGTAAGATAATCACTATTAAGACGTACAGGCGTCGATAGTTGCGAGCTTAATTTTTCCGTCAGATAGTCAGCAACCGGCGCTAATGAGTATACAGCTTCAGGATTGCCTTCTGTTGGGCGGCCTAAATGTGAGCAAACAATTACCGCAGCGCCTTTTTCGAGCGCCATCTTGATGGTAGGAAGACTGGCTTGCAAGCGCGCATCGCTCGTGACCTTGCCGTCTTTAATAGGTACATTTAAATCTTCTCGGATCAACACCACTTTATCCGTTAAGTTCAACTCACTCATACGCAAAAAATTCATCACCTGCTCCTATGCATCAATATATCTGTTAATTTGCGATTACTGTCGTTACTGATATGACTATTATAGTCAGCTCTATATAAATCAGATTCAGTGCTAAGCTCGCTCTACTATTTCGTCGCACTCTTACTAACCGGCTTTATAAATACGCTATTTTATATCCAAGCTATATCGTCACTATCAGCTTTATTACTTTTTAATGTTTTTTAACGCTTGGCTCTGGCACTTATCAAACCACTCTGATGGATCGATCAAGTAAGCAGAATTTAGCGGCGGTGTATTCTACCAGTTTTCTAGCGCAGTCTCACAAGCAACCTGACACAAATTTCAGTACGTTTAAAATATTTAGTCTAAATTCTCAGACCATTATTCGATTGCAACAATTGCAGTTGCTAGCTTCAAGCATAATCAATAAACCGTAACATTTCGTGGTGGTACTCAGCAGTCAAGCTCTTTATGATAGAAACATTGACAATAAAAATAATCCATTAGGAGAAAATAATGAGCATCAACTTAGACACTGCTAAACAAAACCTATTAAAATTAAAAGATGAGTACGAGTCTCGGATTGATAAGATAGAAGATCACATACAAAACCCGCAAGATGATCTCAATGAACACTGGGAAGATCAGGCCATATCCTATCGTCAAAATGACATGCGCAAAAACTTAATGAGTGAAGCGCATCAAAGCTTAATCTATGTCGAAAATGCATTGAGCCGAATTGAAAATGGTACTTATGGCGAGTGCGAAGTCTGCGGTGAACAGATCGAAGAGCAACGCTTAGAAGCGCTACCCTATGCTACCTTATGTATGGAACACGCTGAGTAGCGCTGTCATATTAATATTCTATTATAAGACTATTACTACTCTAAAACCTCTCTAATAAGAGTACTTCAAGTAGGTATTTTCCATTTAGAAAATGCCTGCTGCCACTCACAACAGCGCTGAGCTATGTCTGCTGCTGGCAAATCCATGATATCCCCGACTACTGCCACAAGCGCAATGGGCAAATCTACTAAATCTGAGACATTTTCTGCGGTTAACCCCCCTATCACACAGATTGGTATGCCTTGCTGACACCCTTCCACAAGCTGCTGACGCGAAATGATATTAGCATTTGGCTTAGTTGTAGAAGTAAATACAGCACCCATCGCAGCATAGCTTGCACCATCATTTTTTGCTTCTTTAATCAGCGCTACATCACCATGGCAGGTACGACCGATGATTTGATGCGGTGAAAGGGATTGCAAAGCATTACCGATACTGCCGTCTGTTTGACCAAGGTGTACCCCAACGCCAAGCTTTTCGGCCAACTTCACGTCATCATTAATAACAACTGGCACGCTATACGTTTTAGCTAACTCAACGATTCTTTGCGCCTCATCAAAAAGCTTCAAAGCTCCATCAGGTAGACTAAGAACTTGCTTACGACGAATTTGTAATAGTGCAATCAATCCTGTCGATAAGGCTGCTTCTAGCTTTTGATATAACAGCTCAAATTCATCATCGTTGGTCAACAAATATAGCTTAGGCATAACTGAGGAAAATGATGAACGACTCATAGCGTTTATCCTTAATTCTTAAATTCAACACAATAAAAAAGCCGTTATATGATATAACAGCTTTTTTATACATTTAGAACAGCAAACTTACACTGTGCGACGTGTAGCCAAACTATTTAAGATATTTTTAGCATCGCCCCAACGTGTTGCTGAGCTGTTTGCTCCTAAGATAACAATAATTGCAGGACGATTATTGACACGAGTTTCCATTACCACACAACGTCCAGCTTCATTGATAAAGCCTGTCTTAGAGATACCGATTGGATAGCTGCCGTCACGGACCAATGTACTGGTATTACTGGCTTTATAGGTACGGTTACCACTTGAGTAGTTTGAGACAAAAAAGTCATAGCTCTTAGTGGTAGAGAAACGACGAATAACATCATAGTTGCCAGCAGCACGTACCATTTTGACCAAATCTTTTGAAGAAGCTACGTTGCGCTTATCAAGTCCAGTTGGATCACCAAAAAATGCCGTATTCATGCCCAAATCTTGCGCTTTACGATTCATCGCACGCATAAAGGCATCATAGCCACCTGGGTAGTTACGTGCCAGACTCTTCGCCGCTGGATTTTCAGACTTCATCAACGCCATCAATAGCATCTCAGCGCGGTTTAAACGATCACCTGATTTCAAACGCGAGCTTGCACGCTTTGGACCAACGAAATCTTCTGGATCAAGCGTGATTTCTTCACGCATATCAAGACCGGCATCCAACACGACCATCGCCGTCATGACTTTAGTGATACTGGCCATCGGGCGTGCGATATCAGCATCTTTTTCGTAGATAGATTCGCCAGTTTCAGCATCGATCACCGCAACACTACGTGAATCAGTACTAATCGGAATCATATCGCTGCTACCAAATGCCCCGCGATAGGTTGTGTTATAGCGAGCACTATTGGTGTTATTACTACTAGCAAAACTATTGGTATTCGTGATGTTGGTAGTACCATAGCCATTATCGACTTTCTTAATAGCAGAGCCATTAGACTTGTACATAATGTTGCGGGCTTCAGACAAACTATCAGCGCCGCCCCAACTCAGGCGTGCACTAGAGGCAGTGTCAGTGCTACCATTAATTGTAAGTGCGGCTTGTGCAACACTGCCCAAACTCAATGAAATCATAGCAGCGATCAATTGCTGTTTGGTTAATGGTAGTTGCTTCATTATGCCTCCTGCTGTCGCTATTACGCCAGTTACATATTGTCTGACGCCAAAAACGTACGTAGCGTTTATAGATGTGTTTGTAAGTACTCACATAGAGCTTTTGTATTTTTAGTGTATCATGGTTTACATTTAAGTTTAATCTATCAAACTGATTTAGTAGTTTTTTTTGGCTTCGTTCAAACTTTGCTACAACCAATTTATATTATAGAAACATCAATTCACACTGCAGCAATATAATTTAACTTCGAATGTTATGATTACTCGTATTTTGTTATATTAACCAGCAGTATTTTGAATATATAAAAATAAGAATAATAGTTGGAATATATTCGTTTTTTATACTATTTGAACCTAATAAAGCGTTCATTCTGACAATCAATAAAGAGTATGGTTATGATTAAAGTATTAGTAGTAGATGATCATGATTTGGTACGGATGGGTATTAGCCGTATGTTGTCAGACAGCCCCGATATTGAAGTGGTAGGTGAAGCAGACAGCGGTGATATGGCTATCAAACAAGCCAAACAATTACATCCTGATGTGATTTTACTAGACGTCAACATGCCGAATATTGGCGGGCTTGAAGCAACCAAACGTCTGATACAACTTGATATGGGTATCAAGATTTTGGCGGTCAGTAGTATGTCTGCACAGCCCTATCCCTCAATGCTGATCAAAGCAGGTGTTAATGGTTACATTACCAAAGGCACGCCACTTGATGAAATGATACGTGCGGTCAAAAAGATTTATCAGGGAGGTCGTTACTTCAGTCAGGATGTTGCTGAACAGTTAGCAGACGTTTTGTTATCTGATAACGCAAACTCACCTTTTGACTTATTGAGTGACAGAGAAAAACAAGTAGCCATGATGGTTGTTAATTGTCAAAGCCCTCAGCAAATAGCCGATCAACTGTTTGTTAGTGTCAAGACCATTAATACGTATCGCTACCGTATATATGAAAAAGTTGGGGTTGATAGTGATGTTAAATTGACTCACTTGGCCATTCGTCATGGTCTGATTCAACCATAAACCATTTAGCGTTTATTTTATTACGGCCAGTTTATGAACTCTGCTACCAATTCTAGCTCTGTCATTACTCATTATGTACATCATGATGATACGCTTCCTCTGTCGATGTTGCGTAAGTTGGGGCTGATCTATAGCAGCTATCGCTTCGTCGTTAGCCTGTTCTCTATGCTCATGCTATACATCTCTGCTCGTACTGGTGATGGCGCTTCTTTACCGAGTTTTTTACAACAAACGACTCTAAGCTTCTATGTACTGTTAAGCTTGATACTGCTTGGATTGTTTTATGTCGTTAGAAAACATATGCGCCGCCAACTGGCATTCGGACTGGCCTTAGACGTTATTATATTAAGTCTGCTGCTCTACACGACAGGTAACCCTGATTTGCAGTTAACCATGCTATACATGGTGGTCGTCGCAGCTAGCTTTATGCTACTACATGGCTCACAAGCATTGGTTATTACTTTACTTGCCATCATTCTCGTTATTTATCAACAATTTTTTTACGCTATTGCTAATAGCATGAGTCTAGCTAATCTAGGTGATGCGCTACTGATGTCAGCGAGCTTTTTAGCAGTAGGCGGTTTGAGTTGGTCTATCTCTCAACGATTGGTACAGCTTGAAAAGGTCGCGGCAAACCATGCTAAGGAAGTCGAGCGACTAAATGTGATTAATCAAGAGGTTATCACGCAGATGGTGAATGGTGTTATCGTTATCGATAAGCAACATATTGTCTTAGCAAATCTTGCCGCACATCAGTTGCTGAGCCTTTCTCTTGTCACACCTACCACAGCGCAGAATACCTTTGACGATACAAAAGAAACTCATAACAAAGCGCTTCTCTCTAATTTCGAGCAGCAACTTAATAAGCAGCATTCACAGTTGTTTAATGCCTGCTTGTCGGTAGCATCTGGGCAGTCACGCGCTTTTACCTACGACGTGCCAGCTGTCGCAAACGCTTCAATATTTGGCAAATTACGTGTACAAATTATTCCACTAAAAGACGATAGTAAGCTTGTCATATTAGAAGATTTACGCCGTGAGCAAGCCAGTGCTCAACAGTTGAAACTGGCTTCTTTAGGGCAATTAACTGCCAGTATTGCCCATGAAATCAGAAACCCATTAGCAGCGATATCGCAAGCCAGTCAGCTATTAATGGAAGATGTTGCAGAACAAATGGAAGATGACAGTGCATTAAAAAGTGAATCGAATGCTGCCATAACCGGCAACCATGAGCTTTATGAGATGATATTTTCACAGACAAAGCGTGTAAACCGTATCATTGAGGATATTTTAAAGCTGTCTCGTCAGCAGACGGCTACTCAGCAGGTGCTCGAATTGGCTGAATGGATGCCATCGTTTTTGAAGAATTACTTTCAAGGACACGACATTTTTCTACGAATAAAAACCAAACCCATCATATCATTTGATACTCATCAGTTAGAGCAGATATTAATCAACCTAATCAACAATGGCCTGCGTTATAGCAGCTATGCTCATCCCCACGCTTATGTGGAAATCGACATTTACTGCGCAGACAACGATGTTATAATCGATATATTAGATAATGGTAATGGTGTTAGTGCTGGAAATTTAGAACTTTTGTTCGATCCGTTTTTTACAACAGATAAAGCTGGTACAGGACTGGGGCTCTATTTATCACAAGCATTTTGTGAAGCCAATCAAGCGCGTTTACTCTACATTCCTGAACATGAGAAAACATGTTTTCGATTAATTGTACCTTCTATTAAATCTGATAATAAATTTCAAACTATCGAAGAAAATCTTACCTAAATTTATCTTTTGAAAGCTATTACACCTATTTAGACCCAGCTATTGATTTTATAGCCATAAAATACGATGAGATGATGTATGACAACAACCGCGCTAGTCGTCGATGATGAAGTAGATTTATGTCGATTGATGCAAATTACCCTAACTAAAATGGGTATCAAAAGTGATGTGGCTTATACATTGTCGCAAGCAAGAACATTTTGGCAAGACAATGACTACGATTTCTGTCTGACGGATTTAAAACTGCCAGATGGCTCGGGACTTGAGCTGGTAAAAGAAATTAGCAATAGCTCTAATATTCCAATAGCGGTGATCACGGCTCATGGCAGCATGGATTTAGCTATTGAGGCATTAAAGCTTGGTGCCTTTGATTTTGTCAATAAACCGCTAGAACTACCACGTTTGCGCCAACTGGTAGAGAATGCCCTAAAAGTTATTCATCAAGACAACGAAGTACAGGCCACACCAGAATGCTCTCCTGAACAAAAAATGCTAGATAGTAGATTGATTGGTAATTCTGCTGTCATGCATCCCCTTAAAAATACTATTTTAAAGCTAGCACGCTCACAGGCACCTGTGTTTTTATCGGGCGCTTCTGGCACAGGTAAAGAAGTGGTCGCCAGATTGATCCATGATTTAAGTCCACGGCGTGATGGCAGCTTTGTACCAGTGAACTGCGGTGCGATACCATCGGAGTTAATGGAGTCGGAGTTTTTTGGTCATAAAAAAGGCAGCTTTACAGGGGCTGTCGCTGATAAACAAGGGTTATTCCAGCAAGCCAATGGCGGCACGTTATTTTTAGATGAAGTAGCAGATTTACCTTTAGCCATGCAGGTTAAATTGTTACGTGCCATTCAAGAAAAAACAGTAAGAGCAATTGGTGATACAAAAGAAGTGCCAGTAGACATCCGCATTTTGTCTGCCACTCACAAAGACCTGAGCCAATTGGTACAAGATGGTGCATTTCGACAAGACTTATATTATCGCATCAATGTCATTGAGCTAAAGCTTCCAACGCTTAATACACGACGTGATGATATTCCTGTGTTAGCAGACCACTTTTTGGCGATGATTGCTGATGACTGGCAATTAGAGTCACCGCCCTCATTGACGCCGGAAGCCTGCGAACGCTTACAGCGCCACGATTTTGCAGGTAATGTCCGTGAACTACGTAACTTACTGGAGCGTGCAGTTACGTTAGCTGATACCTCATATATAGACGTTAGTCATTTAGGTCTCCCTGACATTGAACCTGAGCTTGTAAATACACAAGAGCAAAATCATAGCTCAGCTATCGATAGCTCTGAGCCACCTGCTCGCAACGTAGAAAATCAAATAGACGTTCAATCTACAGCCCAATCTACAAAGGACGGTGAGCAAGTCATTCAATCTAGCAATATGGCGACGCAGGTTGAGCAAAGAGCGACCAATTTACATCCCTATCGTACTAACACCAACCACTACCCTTCAATGGTGCAGCATTCGTCAGCTAGTAATAACAGTTCGTCAACCAACGTAGCAAATACTTATGACGAAGAATCGCTCCTTGCTTCCACCGCCCAACAAGAAACATCTAAAGATATATCAGATTTACAAGAATTGTTCGACGGTCAACTACCGCCTCAAGGGTTAGAGCATTATTTACAGGAACAAGAAAAGCAGCTAATTATCACGGCACTCAGACAAACTGGCTGGAACAAAACCCAAGCAGCTGAGTTATTAGGAACTACTTTTCGCTCTTTACGCTACCGTATGAAAAAGCTCGAAATTTCTGAAGATGCGTCTGATTAGCTTCTTTTGAACGTCATCTTCAAATATTTTTAAACGTTGGATGGTATGCGCGGTTAATTGACTGCTACGAAAATCTATTCTTTAGTAGCATTTTTTCTAACAAAACGAATACCCGAATCAAGCGCGCGCGCTTTTACTAATTCTAATGCTTGCTGTTCCCACGTGTTCTCGCTGCCTGATAAAGTCACATCAGGTTCTACGCCGATCTCATCTATTTGTTTGCCTGCTGCCGTCATATAATTGGCCACAGTCAATTTGACGGCTTGCTCATCGTTTAGCGGTATGACCGATTGTACTGAGCCCTTACCATAGCTGACTTCACCGATAATAGTAGCGCGTTTTCGTGCTTGTAAACTACTGGCAAGCACCTCTGCCGCTGATGCTGAATAGCGATTTTGTAATACCACTAATGGCAAAGGTTTAAGTATCGCATCACCTTGAGTCGATAGTACCCGTGATTTATTTTGACGTGCTTGCACCTGCACCACATCAGTATCATCCATGAATAAACTGGCCACGCTCACTGCTGATGTCAGTACGCCACCTGGATTATCACGCATATCTAGCAAAATGCCTGATATCGGAGCGTTTAGGTTAATTAAACCTTCTAGTAACTTCTCACGGCTATTATTTTGAAAAGCCGGTAATTTAACAATAGCAATACCATCAACCAGTTTGGTCTCGATAATCTGCGGATGACTATTATTACGCTGTAGCGTCGTTGTGTGTTTACGGCGACCAGCTTTGGAAGTGATAATATCTACCTGCGTACCAGCAATACCCGTCAAAAGCTGCTCAACGTCATTGACCTGTCGCCCTTCGTCTAGCTTAAACTCATCAACTTGATGCAAATAATCACCAACTGCGATGCCTTTTTTGTCTGCGGGTGAATCATCGATAACCTCTGTCACAACCCAATAACCTGCATCTGGCTGGTAATTAACTTTAATACCAATATCACCAACGTCGCCCTCAGTAAAAGCACGCAGGTTCTCATAAGCTTCTGCGTCCAAAAACTCAGCATGGCTATCAAGTTTGGTCAGCATACCGCTCATCGCATTGCTAAATAACTCTTCGTCATTGACCGCATCGACGTATTGACGACGTACTAAATCCACCACAGCCACAAATGTCTTTAGCGTCTCAGGAGAGATAGCATTTAACGATACTTGTGCAACTTCTGCTGGAATCTCCGTATCAATATCATCGGCATCATCCGTTAGCGCGCTTTCATCTGGCACACTATCTATCGAGTCATCTGGCTCATCGGCGACATCTAACATATCAGCAATATTCGATAAGTTATCAGCGTCGTTTTCATCCGCTATCTCATCTGCATTCAAACTGATGAGCTGTAGACCATTCGTAGGATTATCATTGTTTGTAGAAGCTCCCACTGCTGCTTGTACATTTACGCTAATCGCACAACCAAGCACACCTATTAAAATTGCAGGCTGCAAAACCTTGGACACGACTGATGCCCTCCCTACTGATTTACTTAACTCTTTGGATAAAAAAGAACGTGCAAAAGAAATAGGCTGCATAAAAGAACTCATTTGAATAATAGAGAATACGAATTTATCGTTATATAGCGATTTATAAGATAGCACCAAACGCATATTTCGAACTAGCATAGTATTGCAAGTAAATTAAGTAAAATGTATCACAAAAAAAGGAAAGGATAATAGGTTATCCTTTCCTTTTTGATATCTTCTGGTACAGCTGTCAAGTCAGTATAAACCACAGTCATTCAAGTACTGTGGTTTAACTCGACTGGCTTAGACTGCTGGAACCAATAAGCTCTCACCTGTCATCTCAGCAGGGGCGTCGACATTCATTAGTGATAAAATAGTCGGCGCCACATCACTAAGTTTGCCGCCACGGCGTACTTGCAGCTTTTGCTCACCTACGTAAATTAATGGTACATGCTCTGTCGTATGCTGTGTATGTACTTGACCACTTTCATAGTCTTGCATCTGCTCGCAGTTACCATGATCGGCTGTGATAAGCATGTCACCACCAGCAGCACGCACCGCTGACTCGATACGGCCAACACATACATCCAAAGCCTCTACCGCTTTTACCGCTGCATCAAAGATACCCGTGTGCCCAACCATATCACCATTGGCATAATTAACCACCAATACATCATACTTACCAGACTCAATCGCTTCTACTAGTTTATCAGTGACTTCAGGCGCGCTCATCTCAGGCTGTAGATCATAAGTCGCAACGTCTGGAGATGGCACTAATATACGGGTCTCACCCTGATATTCTTCTTCGCGGCCACCACTAAAGAAAAATGTCACATGCGCATATTTTTCAGTTTCAGCGATACGTAGTTGAGTTTTTCCTTGATCCTGCAAGTACTCTCCCAATGTATTGGCCAAAGACGTTGGGTAATAAGCAATGCTAGTTTTTGGATTGTCAGCTAGGACATCTGAATACTTAGTTAGCATCACAAATGCCGCCAGTTTTGGTTGTTTTTGACGCGCAAATCCAGAAAACTCATGATCTGGCAATACAAACGCTTGGGCAAGCTCACGAGCACGGTCAGCACGGAAATTCATAAAAATAAGTGCGTCGTTATCATTAACAGTATATGGCACTTCATCACGTCCAATTACGGTCGTTGGACTGACAAACTCATCGGTCTCACGCGCTTTATAAGCAGCTTGAACAGCGCCATCTGCCCGTGTCGATAGACGATCAGCTTTGCCTTCAGTAATCAGCTCATAAGCTTTTTGCACTCTATCCCAACGATTGTCGCGATCCATTGCATAGTAGCGACCGATGATACTTGCAATCTGTACGCGGCCACCTTCGTAATGAGCATTCAACTTATTGATATAATCACGCAGACGATTGATGTACTTATCAGCAGATTTAGGCGGAGTATCACGGCCATCTAAGAAACAATGAATAAAGACATTCTTGGCACCATGGACCAATGCTGAATGACACATACCTTCGATATGGTCTTGATGTGAGTGGACGCCGCCATCAGAAAGCAAGCCCATAATATGGACGTTACCGCCACGCTCATTAGCCGCTTTTACCGCATTGACCAATGCTTCGTTCTTATAAAATTCACGATTGGCAAGCTCACTTGAGATACGTGTTGAGTCCTGATACAGAACACGACCCGCCCCTAAGTTCATGTGACCAACTTCTGAATTACCAAACTGACCATCAGGCAAACCAACATCTTCCCCTGAAGCTGAAATCAGCCCATGAGGATATTGCTGATAAATCTTGCCTAAATTTGGCATATTGGCTGCAGCGATGGCGTTATCTTTATCTTCTTCACGATGACCAAAGCCGTCCAATATCATCAAGACATGCGGTATTTTTTTATTCTGTGCACCGTCTTGGTTATTGCTAAGCTGTTTTTTATTATTATCAATAGAGTCTGATGCTTGTTGGGTACTGGTCATATATTACCGCTCCTCGAGTGAATGAACGCCTATAATGCTGTGTAAGGGAATATAAAGCCCTCTATATTAACACACATCTTGAAATAGCTGAAAAACTGAGCATTTTTCGTGAGTTTATGAATGATTTTATAGGGTTAGCTTGTGATGGTTTTTCTAGACAAGATAATATAAATGCGGCCAATTAACCAAGCTACGTATCAATCTGTAATTCAGACTTGCAATCACTCTTTTCATTGGTTAAGATAAAACTATTCTGAAGTGTTGGCTAGTAGATGTTTATTCCCTGAGCCGATAATGCTTTACCAGGATGTGGTACCTATTGTCTCATTGTGTATGCCTGCACCGCTTGCGGTGTATCAGGAAACCTGCAGAGATGATGACGCATCCGCCCTGAACTTCACGGTTCATGGGTCACCATCTTACAGCGGCACTTCGGTTGTTTCATTCGGTTAGTAAGTATATTCCTTATAATTTATTTACTACCACTAAAAAGCCCCTTTCGTCATTGATGAGAGGGGCTTTTTTTATGTTTACGATTTAACTTAATGGTTATTCGTCATTAGCAGACTTGGTAATTTTCTTGACATCTTTAGGGATGTTTTTGGCAGTACCATCAACCGTAGTATGCTGTTTAAACACATCACCAAATGGATTCTGGCCATTCATGCCACCTGCACCACCGAACGGATTTTGACCGCCCATACCACCAACACCGCCAAATGGATTTTGACCGCCGCCCATTTGACCACCCATCTGCTTCGCCATCATTTCCATCATTTTTTGCTGGTTATTCATGACGTAATTATTGGCCAAGTCTTTTAGCTTTTTCTGCACAGGTGGCAATACGACCAACAGCGCCATCAAATCACTAAGCACCCCAGGAATAAGCAGTAAAATACCTGCAGCTGCCATCGCGATACTCTTAATCATCGTGGTCTCTGGCGGACGCATCGCAGGGTTCATCATACCACCAGCTTTCATTTGCTGCGCCATTGGATTAAGAGCAGCCATACCTTTGCGCATCAAGGAGATACCGATAACCGCGGCGATAATAAACCACATAAACACCCACCAGCCGCTCATAAACTGAGCAAGCAAATACCACAGTAGCATCTCGATAATAAACCAAACGATGGCTATACCAACTATCTGACCCATAAAGTGTCGTCCTATAAAATAAAAACCAATAAATTGAGCGCCATGAAAATTAAAATGGCTAACATATGATGTATATGGGGATTGGTTGCTATACTATCAAACTTAAGGCTAATTTTTAAGCCATATAGTCGGTACAATATAATTTGGCTACAAGGAAGACAAACGTCAGTGCTACTAGCAGTAGGCTAAGCGAGTCTGACTCCGTATCCAATTTATATAGGACTGAATATAAAATGACAGGTAAGCAAGACGGAATATTATGGCAATTATTATAGGAATTGATCCAGGGTCACGCATGACCGGTTATGGGATAGTACAGCAGACAGGTGACAAGCTGACCTATATCGATGCAGGGACGATTCGTACAGATACCAAAGAGATGCCTGAACGCCTTAAGCGTATCTTTAATGGATTAACGCGTATCACACAGCATCATTTAAAATATGCAGACGAGCCTATCTATACAGCGATTGAGCAAGTATTTATGGCGGAAAACCCTGATTCTGCACTTAAGCTTGGGCAAGCACGAGGTGCAGCGATTGCAGCAATGGTTGCACTAGATTTAGAAGTGTCAGAATATACGGCTCGGCAGATCAAACAAGCCGTCTGTGGCTATGGAGCGGCGGCCAAAGAACAAGTACAAGAGATGGTCTGCCGGATATTAGCGTTAGAAGTCGTGCCGCAACAAGATGCTGCCGATGGACTTGCCTGCGCCATCTGTCATGCTCACTCAAGCCATTCAATGAACAAACTGATATTGAATAGCGCCATGCGTGGTCGAGGTGCTTCCAAGAAGAAAGGCCGTTGGCGTTTGACGGAAGAAGATTTGGGTAACTTGCGTTAGAGATCAGTGTTAAAGTAGCTGAGCGTTAGAGCAGACAGTCGTCAAAACAAATAAACAGCAAAGTAGACATCCCATAAAAAACACGCACTATTAGGCGCGTGTTTTTTATGACTATGAGCATTTCAAAGCTCAAACTATAATAGGCTACTCCACCACTGAACTTTCAATGACTGCATCTAATATATAAGCATACTGTTCATCCGCGGTATCATCTTCTGGCAATTCATTGATATTTATCTGATAGCGTTGTAAGCGTAATACTTCTTCGTGTTTGCTGTCATGCTGATAGCCATCGATCTCACCAACGAATACTCGCCACTGTCCTTCGTGAGTTTTAATGCCCTGATCATTGTAGGTAATAGGCTTAACTTGTAGACACTGCTCAGAGTTACCTGCTTCGCAAGGTACTGTTTCGGAGTTTACTGCCCAAAATACTGTTTCACCCTTACTGTTATATTTCGCTTGTGCAGTAAGCCTACCATTCCATACTAAAGTCACATCATCGTCAGTAAACTGGGTCAATACTAGATTATCGCCTTGATCAATTTTGAACTCACTACTGCCCTGCATCAACGTATTCAAGGTGTTCTCTGCCAAATCTAGCTCGCCACAAGACATCTTTGTACTCATACCCTCTTCAGTAGTTAAGGTATGCCCTTTTAACTGATAGCCAGCACTAATCGTATTACAGCCTACGCTATAGCTTAGCGTGTCTTGCCCTTGATATTGGTTAAACGCAAGCGTTACCTGACTATTAATATTCGCAAATTCAGCCACAGGTTGTTCATTGGCGTCGACTGCACTTACTAACGTCCAACGATGATGAGATAAGGTGGTCGTCAGCTTTTCTTGAGCGGTTAATTCAACAGGCACAGATTCATCTGATGTAGGGTTCATACTAGATACCAGATCTTCACTTACGGCTAAGTCTGTCATCTCGCCAGCTTCAGCACCCTGAGATGTATCATTCTCGCTAGACGCCGCTTCTTTTTGACACGCACTTAGCATCAGATTAACTGCCATCATACTGGGTAATAGTAGTAATTTTAACGTTGGCTTATTTCGGCTACCTACCATATTCCATACCTCTTAGTAAGCTTGTACAACTTATCTCGCGTACCATCTATGTTTCAAAAACCTATTCAAAAGGAGTCATAATTTAAAAGCGTTCCTCTTTAATGAATAATTTAAAAACATAATTGATATAACTAAGCTAGATTAACCACTATAACCTTGGCACTATTAACCTATGTAACGAAATGTTGATTTTTATTATATTTCATAAAAAAACAGCTAACGATTGAGGTTAGCTGTTTTGCTTTATAGCGATCAATTTATCGGATAGGTTAATAGATAAATTTTATGATTTAAACTATTTTTCTAGAACCTTTTAGTCATTCACACTGGCAGGTTTGGCTTTAGCCATATTTTTAATACTGAAGCGTTCATTCATCTTTTGATAAAAACGAGCTAGGTTTTCGCCTTGCTCATTGGGATTAATCTTCAATACTTTGCCAAAATCCAAGCTTAGATATAGCACGATATCCGCAAAACTTAATTGTTCACCTACTAGGTATTCGCGACCTTCTAGTATCGTCTCAAAATATGCCATGGCTTTAACAGCACGAGCAATTGATGGTGCGACGAACTCTGGCACTTGCTCAACACGTTGTGCTTTAGATGGATGACTGTGCTGAAATGCGAGCATCAAGTTATACATCACCTCAAACTCTGCAACACGGCGCATAGAGCAAACTTGCGCACGCTGTACCACATCATTACCCATGACTGAACGCTCACCGTAAACGCGATCCAGATATTCACAAACTGCCTGAGAATCATTTAATACGGTACCATCATCTAAGGTTAAAACAGGTACGGTCTGCATTGGATTCATTTGTGTAAAAGCTTCTGACATTTGCTCATTTGCCGCAAAATCAATGTCTATCACATCGACATCATCCATATCGTCGACATCGATACCTTTTGAAGCCAATAAGATAAGCGCTTTACGTGGATTGGGCGCTGTACGGGTAATATATAGTTTTTTCATAGCAAACTCCTTGTAAGAATGATTAGACAGCGATTTGACGCTGATACGCTTTATTATGGTTGTTGTACTGATAAGCACAAATATTGATACGCTATACCACAGTTATAGCCTAATCTGGCCATCATGGCAAAGTGTTATTAATCATAAAGTAGAAATAATAAAAGCCCCATAACCTTGAGTCATGGGGCTTTATTTAATCACATTTATACATCAGTCTAATTATTTGTTTGGTGCAGGTGTGGTGCGTAGATACGGCTTAATCTCTTTGTGACCTTTTGGATATTTTGCAGCGATATCTTCATTTTTCACACTTGGTGGAATGATCACATCGTCGCCATCTTTCCAGTCTACAGGTGTTGCAATGTTGTACTCATCCGACAACTGTAGTGCGTCAATTACGCGGATAATTTCATCAAAGTTACGGCCACAGCTGGCAGGATATGTCAGCGTTAGACGAACTTTTTTGCTTGGATCAATGATAAAGACGCTACGTACTGTATGAGTGCTGTCGGCATTAGGATGCATCATGTCATATAGCTCAGCGACTTCTTTATTAGGATCAGCGATGATTGGGAAGTTCATATCTGTGCCTTGAGTCTCACCGATATCGCTCGCCCACGCTTTGTGATCTTCTAAGCTATCAACAGAAATACAAATCGGCTTTACATTGCGCTTTTGGAACTCGCCATTCAGTGCAGCGGCGCGACCAAGCTCAGTGGTACATACTGGCGTAAAATCTGCTGGATGCGAGAAGAAAACGACCCAATGATCACCTGCCCACTCGTGAAAATTGATGTCACCTTCTGTGGTTGTAGCGTCAAAATTTGGTGCGGTATCACCTAAACGTAAATGTGCCATGCTTGATTCCTTAGCTATGTGAATGAACGCTTATATCGACACGTCGGCCTCGCGTTCTATTATTATCATCGACGTGCTCAGTTATCAAATATAACATAAAGCACATCCGTAAAAACTGACTTTATCTTAACAAACTGGTTATGAATGTCTTGTGACGGATTGTAATGCGGTTATTCCGTTTAACTCTAAGCTGATGGACAAATCTTTTAATAAATTTTATTGACAAGCATCTTTGATAAATAATCAAACCACCATACCTGCATCCCATAAGCAAAACTCGCCAAACTTACCCTTTTTACTGGTACCACCAGCTGCACGTCCAGCATCAGTCAATACTAGCTCACCATCTTGCGATTGTAGGTAACCCGCTGCAAGTAGCTTTTCATTCAACTCTTGAGTTTTAAAGCCCAATTCTTTAGCAAGCTTTGCGGTGGTCAGTTTAGAATAATTGGGTGTGGCTTCTGTCGTAGAGTTACCATTTACGTTGGTAGTAGAGTTTGTTGTTTTGGTACTAGGCTCAGACTTACTTTCAGTTTCGGTCACTTTTTCAAGGGACATTCTCACTTCATCACTGATACGAATGATGCGCTGCGCTTCCTCATAAGTATCGGCATAAAGTTTGGCATCATCATTACGATAAATCAGTACACCCATCTCATTGTTATTAACTTGGCTAAATTCATAAAGATTTAAACTGGTAATAATGCATTCATTTTCATTCAGGTAGCATTTCGCATGTAAATTTTTGCAAAAGCTAGTACGAATAAAGGTCAGGTTTTTGAGCCAGTTTATTTCTTCAGGATGTAAGTCATTCTTACCATAAACAATGCGAATGTCGATCTTGAGGCGGTTGCGGTCTTCCAATAATTCTTTGATACGTTCATTAAGCTTCAAGTATGGGCTAATAATAATCAACCTGTCAGAAGCGTTTTTAATCAACTCTTCTAAATGATACGTTGTACCACTGCTGTTTAGAAACTTTGCCATTCTTATTTCCTCAAATCTTACTATGCTTAACTTTATAACTACACACAAAAAAGCCCATTCCTAGCGTACTAGAAATGGGCTAACTTGCAAACTACTATTGTTCAGTATTATTTCAAAATATCTATTTGGATAAGGATACTTTTAAATACTAAGCCAACATAAATCAAGCTGGCTTATAACTATCACGTAAGCTAACGATTTGGTTAAATACTGGCTTATCAGTGCTATGATCTTCGCTATCAGAGATGAAGTAACCTTCACGCTCGAACTGGAAACGCGTGCCAGCATCTGCATTGACCAAAGATGGCTCAACCACTGCATTTAGCTCAGTGAGCGAGTTCGGGTTTAGCGCTTGATGAACATCAGCGACGCCACTTGGGTCCTCAGCACTGAATAGCTGCTCGTACATACGTACGGTCGCTGGCACACCTTGACTGGCTGATACCCAATGAATCACGCCTTTGACCTTACGCCCTTCAGGGTTATTGCCCAAAGTAGCAGGATCAATCGTCGCTTTTAGCTCAACGACATTGCCATTTTCATCAGTGATATGTTCAGTGACTGCTAGTACGTAGGTGTTACGCAGACGAATCTCTGGCTTTTCTGGAGAGAGACGCTTGTAGCCTGCAGGTGGCTCAATTTCATAATCACCTTGGTCAATGTATAGCGTTTCGGTAAATGGGATCTCACGCTCACCCATATCGACGTTAGGATGGTTTGGCTGAGTCAACCAAAGCGTCTGAGTCGCATCGTCAAAACGCGCATTAACGCTATCGGCTTTTTGCGACTCCCAACTGCTTACCGCTTCGCTAAAGTTAGTGATAGTCACTTTCAATGGCTTTAGTACCGCCATACCGCGACCAGTTGTCGTCTCTAACGATTGACGAACGCTAAACTCTAGCAAACGGAAATCAACGACACTATCCGCCTTGGTCACACCCACACGCTCACAAAAATCGCGCAAGCCCTCTGGCGTATAACCACGGCGACGCATGCCAGCGACAGTCGGCATACGGGGATCATTCCAACCACTGACGATACCTTCATCTACTAGCTGCTTTAGCTTACGCTTACTGGTCAATGTATGGTCAACGTTTAAGCGGCTAAACTCGTACTGATGCGGCGGTACATCAAAGCCGATTTTTGCAATGACCCAATCATAGAATGGACGATGATCTTCAAACTCAAGCGTACATAATGAATGGGTAATCCCTTCCAACGCATCCGAGAGTGGATGAGCAAAGTCATACATCGGATAGATGCACCATTTATCACCAGTCTGATGATGCGCTTGATGCATCACGCGATAGATAACAGGATCACGTAGGTTCATATTTGGGCTGGCCATATCAATCTTGGCACGTAAGATAGCCTTTCCTTCAGCGTATTTACCGTCTTTCATATCGTTGAAAAGCGCTAGGTTGTCTTCAACGCTGGCATCACGATATGGTGAAGGCGTTCCCGCTTCATTAAATGAACCACGGTTTTCTTTGATTTGCTCAGGGGTTTGCAAATCAACATAAGCGTCGCCTTGCTCAATCAACTGGATTGCCCATGCATGTAGCTGATCGAAATAACCTGAGGCATGATGCGCCTCGCCTGCCCACTCAAAACCTAACCACTGCACATCGTTCTTAATATTGTCGATGTAATCTTGCTTTTCAGCAGTTGGGTTGGTGTCATCAAAACGCAGGTTGCACACACCGCCGAACTCTTTGGCCACACCAAAGTTTAAGCAGATAGATTTTACGTGACCTAAATGCAAGTAGCCATTTGGCTCAGGCGGAAAGCGCGTTACAATTTGCTGGTATCTTTGCGCATCGACATCGTCACGAATGATATTACGAATAAAATCGTTTTTTGGTTCGTCTTTTTGTGCATTGTTGCTTGAGTGATCACTCATCGGGCATTGCTCCTAACGCAAATTGTCAGTTCATGGTGCGTGCCATCACGCATCACGAAACGTTTAAACTAAAGTGTTAAAATAAAACGAGAATATTAAAATAAAGCGAGAATATAAAAACCTAGATAGTGCGACCGCATTATCAAAATTTGTCAAAAATGGGTAAAGTTGCGTTATTCTATCAGGTTTCGCAAACGCATTAACAGCCTGATACATGACACGGGATAAAAAAGCCGTTAGACTACCCGTAACTTTTTAACCACCACTCACAATAGTGCTATTTAAGGCGCTGCAATCAAAAAGGAATATCCCATGGTAGACATGCCACCAGTAGTAGAACTTGAAACTAATATGGGTGCGATCGTTATCGAACTCAACGAAGAAAAAGCACCAAAAACTGTAGAAAACTTTTTAAACTACGTAAAATCTGGTCAGTATGACGGTACAATTTTCCATCGCATCATTGATGGTTTCATGATTCAAGGCGGCGGAATGGACGCTGAGATGAATGAAAAACCAACCAATGCGCCTATCGAAAACGAAGCGGACAACGGTCTAAAAAATGACAAAGGTACTATCGCAATGGCGCGTACCCAAGATCCGCATTCAGCGACTAGCCAGTTCTTCATCAACGTAAAAGACAACGACTTCCTAAACCACTCTGGCAAAAACATGCAAGGTTGGGGTTACACCGTATTTGGTAAAGTAACAAGCGGTATGGACGTTATCGAAAAAATGCGCAGCGTACCAACTGGTCGTTTCGGCATGCATGCTGATGTGCCAAAAGAGCCAGTTGTTATCAACTCAGCAACCATTATTACTCAGTAATAGTCATTCAATAGCAGCTATTCAGTAATAGTTACTTAGCGATAGCTGTGAATGAGCGAGCATGATTTAATAGAGTTTATTAAATCATGCTCGCTATACGATAAGTCACGAGGACCAAGATAAATGCAAAGTTTTAATCACTTAATCACGACCCGCCCTCATCAAGTGCGGCAAGTATTGATTAGCGATTTGCATTTATCGCCTCAGGAGCCTGCCTTAGTGCAGGCTTTTTTGGCGCTATTAGATGACTGTCTCGCCCTACCTGCGCTCAAACGCCTCTTTATATTGGGTGATTGGTTTGAGGTGTGGCTAGGTGATGATACCTATTTGTCCCTATTAAAAGAGAAAAGATCAGAAGATGAACAAATAACGCATTGGCTAACCCCATTGATTGCAAAGCTAAAACAGCTACGTATCAATGGCTGTGAGATATTGGTCATGCACGGTAACCGTGACTTTCTATTGGGTCAGCCGTTTTGTAATCTATTCGGCGGTGAGCTTATCAGCGAGCCATATACTTTGCCTATTGGTCAGCAGAACTACCGCTTAGAACACGGTGATGCACTCTGTACCGATGATAAAAAATATCAGTTCTTTCGCAAAATCATGCGTAACCGATTAACCCAATGGTATTTACTCAATAAGTCGTTAGAAAAACGCTTAGCCATCGCAGACAACATGCGCAAAAAAAGCCAACAGAATAATGCGAACAAAGCTGCCCATATCATGGATGTGAATGATAAAGCCGTACGTCAAGCCATCACTACTAGCGATGCATTATTACACGGACATACTCATCGTCCAGACATTCATCAGGCGACTGATGATAAAAAGCGCTACGTGCTTGGTGACTGGCGCTTGATAGATAACGACACACGCCAGCCGAAAGTCAGTGCTGTGATTGGTGCAGTAACAGGCGACGAGCATTCAAATGACGGTTTTAGTAGTAACGACTTAAGCAGTAATGCTGCTGAGTTTGGATTGTTCGAGTTTACAATGCTTGTTTGACTTGATCGTTGAACCTATCTAGAAAACAAAAGGGGCTGTTGAAATATCAACAGACCCTTTTGTTTTTTACTACAATTCTTTGACTACACTTTTAAATAGCTTATCGCTTGCTAGCTATTTAAGGTATTAACTTAAAGAAATGTTGACGGTAGTGCTTTAGCTCACGGATAGAGTCACGAATATCATCTAGGGCTAAATGACTGCCACCTTTTTCGAAATTCTTTAAGATATCAGGACGCCAGCGGAAACAAAGCTCTTTAATTGATGACACATCAAGATTGCGATAATGGAAGAATCGCTCAAGCTCTGGCATTTGGCGCGCCATAAATCGACGATCTTGGCAGATAGAGTTACCGCACATTGGCGACTTGCCACTATCAACCCATTTGTTTAGGAACTTGATGGTCTCCGCTTCGGCTTCTGCCAATGTCACCGTACTACGACGTACACGATCGACCAATCCTGACTGACCATGCTGCTTAGTATTCCAGTCATCCATCTTATTTAAGACTTGATCTGATACCTTGATAGCAAACACAGGCCCTTCAGCAAGTACATTCAAATCTTCGTCAGTAACGACAGTAGCAATCTCGATAATCTCATCGTTTAAGGTATCAAGTCCGGTCATTTCTAAATCAATCCACACCAGCCCTTTTTTGCCTTGATTTTTGATTTTAATCTTGTTGGGATGGTCACCGGTAGTCATACAATATCCTATGGTCATTAAATTTTGGGACAGTTTTAAACATAATTTACAAAACGTATTACGGTTGAATACTCATGTTCAGACAGCATTGTAATGCACTGATTGATTCAAAAAATCTAGCAAGCAGCCAAAATATTACAAAACCACTGTCTGACGCAGACGCTTTAGGCTGTATGTTAGCAAATTTTCACGCTACACTTAGCAATATTTTTATAATAGGTCAAAAACCCATGGCATTAATCCGGCAACGCAAACTGACTAAACAACAGATTCGTCGCATCGACAAGCAGCAACTGTCTAATCAAGATAGTATTGATGACAGTTTGATGGATGGCGTGGTCATGGCGCATTACGGTAAGCAACTAGAAGTACAAGTCACTAGCCTGCCAGCTGTCATACCTGAGCAGCCAGAGATTGCCCCTGATGATCCTGAGCCGTTTTGGCAAACGCTTGAGCTAAATGATATCTGGCGCTGTCATGTGCGTACCAATCTACCGATGCTAGCTGCTGGCGATCAAGTACGCTGGAATGCTGACTCTAATACTGGCTTTGGTCGTATCGAAGCGGTCAAACCGCGTACATCGCTGGTTTCTCGTCCTGACCGCTATCATAAGCTCAAACCTGTTGCCGCGAATGTCGATATTTTGGCGATTGTTTTTGCGCCATTGCCTGCCGCTGCGCCAACGCTGATCGATCGCTATCTTGTGGTATGCCATCATGCAGGGGTCAAACCACTGTTGGTACTCAACAAAGCCGACTTATTGGCAGCAGAAAACGGTGTGGATACCAATGAGCTATTGGCGCAGTATGCCGCGCTTGGTTATGAAAGTGTTCTAACTTCGGTCGACTGCCCTGAAAATATCGCTGAGAGCGATGAGCAAGAAGGCCTTGATGAACTAAAGCGTTATATAGATAAAAAGCTGGTTATCTTCGCGGGTCAATCTGGCGTCGGCAAAAGCAGTTTAATCAACGCCCTACTGCCTGACTCTGGACAGAGCGTCAACATCATCTCACAAAACTCTAAGCTCGGTCAGCACACCACGACGACAAGTCGACTGCTGCCATTTAACCCAGAAGACCTTACCCAAGGCGGTATCGTCGATACACCAGGGATTCGTGAGTATGGCATTTGGCACCTTACTCCTGATGATATTATTTCGGGCTTCGTTGAGCTAGCACCATTAGCCGGTGACTGCCAATTCCGTGACTGTCGCCATACTCACAACAGCAAAGGCTGCGCACTATGGCAAGCAGTAGCTGATGGTGAGGTATTGCAGCGCCGCGTTGAAAACCTCGTTACGCTACGAGAAGAGGCAGATACGAAGCCTTATTAATATTTGGCTTGTTAGTGACCGCCTTAATTAAACGCGGTCTTGTGAGTAGATATTTTTATTAGGCTGAGAAGATCCATAGATAGGTGCAATAACCGCCTAATTATTGCCCATGTCATCGCCCGTTTACTATAGATGGCCTTATCGGTATAATAGCGCCTTGTTCAATATCATTGGGCTGTCTTCTCAGCTTAATAGAACACTTATTTTTTTGGAGGTATGGTTTGGATCGTGCGCTGGAATTTGTGGGCAACCACCCGTTTTTATTTGGTATATTAGCCGTACTTGCTATACTGTTTTTTACGATTGAAAACAAACGTAGCGGTAGAAAGATATCGCCTAACACGCTTGGCATGATGGTCAATTCTCAAAACGCGCAACTTATCGATATTCGCGCTAAGAAGAAGTTTGAATCAGGCTATATTCAAGGCAGCCGTAACATACCGTTCACTGACCTCAAAGACCGCTTAGAAGAGATTCGCGCGATTGAGCAACCAGTGATTATTATCTGCGACATGGGCGTCCAAGCAGGCGCTGCGATTCAGATGATTGGTAAAGATAGTGTCTATCGCTTAGATGGCGGTATTGGCGGCTGGCAAGGCGCTGGCATGCCATTGGTTGGTGTAAAAGACGCCAAAGCAAAGGCTAAAGGTAAAATAAAACCAAGTCTAAGCAAGTAATAGACCTGTATGGGCGCTTAAGTGAAGCGTTTATACACATCGCTTAGCTGATGTTTATGCGACCTGACTGACGTTATCAGCGCTACCAACGCTATAAAGAAGACACCTTTTTATCAGGTGTCTTTTTTTGTGGTTTATTTTTTATGTTCTATTTGTCATGTTTTACAGCTCTAAAATACGTTTTGAGCCAAAACGGCTTGAATTTGTCATGCCCATCCCCACTTTAGTAATGAGCATCACCGAATGCATTCTTGCTTTACTCATTGATAACAGACTATACCAACGCTTAGACTATGATAATTTATCATGCTCTCTATAATACGTTTGTTATCCCATAAATTTATAAATAAGGATTTATCATGACTGTATCTGTGAAAGTTTACACTACCCCTATCTGCCCATACTGCTCAAACGCCAAACAACTACTAAAAACCAAAGGCGTTGATTATGAAGAAATCGGCATGCACGATATGAGCAGCGAAGAGCGTCAAGCGTTGATGAAAAAAACCAATAACTACCGCACTGTGCCGCAAATCTTCGTTGGTGAAACCTTTGTCGGTGGTTTTGATGAGCTCAACCAAATGAACCAGCAAGGCAAACTTGACGAGCTATTGGCTGGTTAATCTGCTACCTTTCTTTACTGTCTGTCTTTTTTTATGTAAAGATAGACAGTGGCACGTTTTAATAGAGCAGTAAGAAGTAATAAGAAAAATATCGAGATTTCGTCTCGATTTATATTACAATGAACTTTTATTGAAATGACGATTTGCCCAATCATTTGATTTAATTTTAGAGGATTTACCATGGCTGAAGAACAAGCACAACCACAATTGGCACTAGAACGCATCTACGTAAAAGACATGTCACTTGAAGTGCCAGGCGCTAGCGTATTCACCAAAGAGTGGAACCCAGAGCTTGATATCAATTTGTCTAGCAACGCTGAAAAACTAGATGACGATCATTATCAAATCATCCTAACTGTAAGCGTTACTGCCAAAAATGCGGAAGAAGCAGCATTTATCGCTGAAGTGCATCAAGCAGGTATCTTCTTACTAAAAGATATTCCAGAAGATCAAATCGGTCAAATCTTGGGTGCATACTGCCCTAACGTGTTGTTCCCATATGCTCGTGAAGTCATCAGTGACATCGTGACGCGTGGTAGCTTCCCACAATTGCTACTAGCACCTGTGAACTTTGATCAAGCGTATGCACAGAGCCAGCAGCAAGCACAAGTTGATGCTCAAGGTAATGCTTAAGCGCTAACCAAAAATATATGAGCTCTACGAGTCGTATATTTGATAAAAGGCCGTTTACTTATAATGAGTAAGCGGTTTTTTTGTGGGTATGTTTTTATAAGGCATAAAATCATCAGCCATAAAAAAACCCTGCTATTAAACAGGGTCTTCAACGACTACATCGACTGGCTAAATTACTTAGCTAACATCGAACATTAGCCTTTTAGTGCAGACAAAATTTGCTGCTTAACGTCATCGATACCTTGCGTACCATCAAACTTGTCATAGTTAGGCGCATCATCGCCTTCTTTAGCTTTGTCTTGGTAGAAGCCAACCAATGCTGACGTTTGCTCATGATAAGTAGATAGACGGTCACGAATAGTCGCTTCTTGGTCATCTTCACGCTGGATAAGCGCTTCACCAGTGACGTCATCGAGGCCTTCAACCTTTGGTGGATTGTGATCGACATGATAAACACGACCTGAACCCGGATGCTGACGACGGCCAGACAAACGGCTCACGATTTCGTCATCAGGTACGCTGATTTCGATAACATGGTCAATAGCAACATCAGCGTCTGCAAGTGCCTGCGCTTGAGGAATAGTGCGCGGGAAACCATCTAGGATACAACCATTCACACAATCAGGCTTAGCGATACGCTCTTTCACTAGGTTGATAATAAGGTCATCAGAAACCAAACCACCAGCATTCATGATATCTTTGGCTTTTTTGCCAAGCTCGCTACCTTCTTTAATTGCTGCACGTAGCATGTCGCCAGTTGAGATCTGTGGAATATCATATTCTTTAGAAATAAACTGGGCTTGGGTACCTTTACCGGCGCCTGGTGGTCCTAGTAAAATAATACGCATCATTACACGACTCTCCTTAATAGATAGGATTTTGGGATTAATAAAACTCTGGGATTAGTTGTTTGCAAAGCTACCTTACCTTGTGGCCCTGCAAAGCTCAAGTATTTTCATTATTGATGTGATAAGTTGGCATGACTTATCTGTTCATACATGGTCGATTCAAGATAAAAAGTAGCAGAATTGACTGCGTTTGAAACGCCCATTTATACATCTGGGTTCACTTCATATCTCTATCAAATTAGAACAATCATAGCACTGCTGCTCGCGTCCGTACTGAGCAACAGCGTTTGTATGATAAATACCATTAGCGTCCGGTATTTATATTACTACTATGACTATGGCACTTGCTGATTGATTTCCACGTTGACCTGATTTTGTTCTGCGCTGATAACCACTGGATTGCCTGAGAGGTCGCCTGACTCTGCGGTAGCATTGCCACTATGGCTGATACGAGCAATGACCGCTAGCTGTACTTTATCAGAACGAGCCGATCCTAGGGTACGTTCTGGCATCATAGCATCAAGGTCACTTAGGCTAATAACAGCTTCGCCTTGTTTGATATTGCTAATTGGTAGACGCTTAGCAGCAAATGGTGGACCACCTTTCACGTCACGTATCGCTACGAATAGCGTATCGTCAGCTTTTACCAATGGTAACAGACTAGCATTAATTTTGATGGTCACTTCGACGCCTTCAGAGGCTTGCTGCTGCTGCATCACCACATTAGCACTAAGCTCATCTAGACTTGATAGCGCTTGCGTATGATCGCCTGGTTTGGCCGCGATACTGTCACGCAGACGTTTAATCCAGCCTTGCGCTTGGTCAAAATTACTAGCACGTGCTTCACCCATCGCCATAAGCATTTGTGCGCCCTCATGCTCTGGATTTGTAGCCAGTATGTTTTCTAATACACGGCGGCTATTGGCATCTAACTGACCCTTATTAGCAAAGAAACTAATCTGCGCATAAGTGGTCGCAATTTCTTCGTTGTCAGGTGATAGACGATAAGCGCGCGACAGAGCCTCTAATGCCGAATCAGTCGCCTCTAAGGATAAGAACAGCTCCGATAAGCGCATCCAGCGATTGTAGTCACTGGCATGACGATAGACGTTAGTCTGCATAGCACTGATCAGCTGATTACCATCTTCAATTGCCCAAGCAGGTGGCTGATCGATTCTACCTGTTAATAGATCGTCCGCCACTTGACCGACTTTGTCCTCGCTTGCCCACAGCTCAAAGACAGGTGTGCGATCACCGACCATCAGATATGCCATGGCCGTTAATACAGGTACCCAAACCATAATAATCAATCGACTTTTGATACCTGGTGTGACCATCGGTGACACTTCACGCTGAGCATCCAAAAGCTGACGTTCAAGCTCAAGTTTTTGGTTTTGATAGTGATGGTCATCAATGATACCACTGTCTTTGTCTGTTTTCAGCTCTGCTAGTCGCTCACGAAACACAGCAACGTTGATATCCAGCAGTTGATTGTCCACAGGCTTACTATGCGAACGCGGTGCTCTTAGCCACGGCTTAATGGTGATAACACCTAACAACAAAGCGACAAGTAAACTCAGCGCAATAAATAAGCCAACAGTAGAAAATATGGTCATTTTTTGCCCCCAAGGCTTGTAGTGTCGTCTTTGTCATCGTTATTGGCTCGTGACAATAAGCGATCAAGTTCTGCTTTTTCAGCGGCAGACAACGCTTTAACGTGGTTGTCTACTGCCACACCACTCTCGCCACTGGCGACAAGCTGACGGCGTTTACTTTGCCAAAACCAACCGACCAATAAGACGATCAATAATAGCGGTGGGAAAAACCATAAAATCCATGTCGAAGGGCGTACTGGTGGCTTATAACTGATAAAGTCGCCATAACGCTCTTGCATATAGGCTCGAATCTCGCCATCACTACGACCATCTTTTATCAAATCATAGGTTTTTTGCTTTAAGTCTTGCGCAATGGGTGCATCAGACCCTGCCAAGTTTTGGTTTTGGCATTTTGGGCAGCGCAGCTCTTCGATGAGACCGCGGTACTGGGCTTCTTGTTGCACAGAATCAAAATCGTAGACATCAATGGCAGCAAAGCTTGCCATACTGAATAGACAAGCGATAAACAAGCTTGCTAACTTTATGGTCGCATTTCTTATTTGGTAGGCTATCATTTGCACGCCTCCGCAACTTGGCTCGGATCTGGACTGACACCATTATTACTAGCGTCGTTGAGTACCATTAAGCAAGGCGTGATACGGCTTTGCCAATTGCTCTCATTGATCTCACCGATGATATGCTGACGAATAATCCCATCACCATCGACAATGAAAGTCTCAGGTGCACCGGTCAGACCTAAGTCAAGAGCGAACTGTCCTGACAAGTCCTGAATAGACATAGAGAACGGGTCGCCACCGCGATTCAGATACCCTAACGCATCCCCAATATCATCTTTGTAGTTTACGCCCACCAAGTTAACACCGCGCTCTTCTAGCTTCATCAAAAAAGGATGCTCAATGATACAAGTTGGACACCAAGAGCCCCAAATATTCATGAGGAATGGCTTATCTGGCAAGTTGTCATTGGTCATAATACGACTGGTATCTGATAACAATGGCAACTCAAAAGCAGGTACTGGACGCTCAAGCGCTGTATTGGTTACGATATCAGTCGGTTTACCCAAACGCATATAGAGCATAGCGACTAAACCAATAAAGATAACCAGCGGAATCAAAAACCCAATTTTTAGTTTTTTCTTAGTTTTTACTTTATTGCTGCTCGCAACTTTAGGGTCGTTGACAGCCTCTTGCTGAGCTTTTTTATCAGGTTCATTGTTTGAGGTAGTCATATTAACGCTCCCCTATCTTTGTAGCTGACGTATCCAAATCTGCAACCGTCGCAAAGCCTGATTTTTTGGCCGCGATTTGCGCAGGTGTTTTGGTTTTTTTGATACGGTAACGATTGTCTAGCATACTGAGCAATGCGCCAAACGCCATGATAAGCGCGCCCAACCATATCCAGCGGATAAGCGGTTTGACATAGATACGGAAAGCCCATTCATTGCTATCTTCAGCAATCGGCTCACCAAGTGCTACGTAGACATCGCGCATCAAATTGGCATCAATCGCAGCCTCTGTCATCGGCATCATACTGATAATATAGTTACGTTTTTCAGGATATAACGTGGTCACTTCTTGACCGTCTTTACTGACTGTTACTTCTGCTTGCGTAGCGTCAAAGTTACTGCCTTTGACTTCACTAAAACCTTTTACCGTAAAGTCATAGCCTTGTACATTGACACTGTCATTAGGCCCTAATGCCACATCACGCTCGATGCTCAACGTACTGGTAAATGCCACACCGATAACTGCAATGATGACACCAATATGAGCGGTTTGCTGACCCCAATAACTCAGACGCAACTGACGTAAACCGTTTAAACGACTTGGTGCATTTTTAGTCTTGTCTTTGAAATCGACAACCATCCATAACAACACCCAAAAGCTCACGGCCAATGTGACACCGATATTTAGCATCGCTGATGGACTGGTGAAATAGGTGATAATGGCGGCCAATACCAAACTGCTCACCGCGATAACCATACCAGCACCCAATAATGGGCGGCTGTCTTGTTTCCAGCGGATATTAGAGCCCATACCCATCGCCACCAGTAGCAGCCATGTCAACGGCACAAATAGGGCGTTGAAGTATGGAGGGCCAACAGATACCTGACCTAAGTTAAAGGCATCAGCAATAATAGGATATAGCGTACCAAGTAGTACCACTAAGGTTGAAATTAGAATAATAACGTTGTTAATCACTAAAAATGATTCACGTGAGATAAGTCGATACTGACTCTCGACCGTCAAACGCCAACCACGTACAGCAAACATCAACAGACCACCACCGACGATAATACCGAGAATGACTAGAATCACTAGACCACGCGTCGGATCAGCGGCAAATGAATGCACTGAGGTAATGACACCTGAACGTACTAAGAACGTACCAAGCAGACTAAGCGCAAAAGCAAAGATCGCGAGCATAATCGTCCATGCTTTAAATACACCGCGTTTTTCGGTGACAGCAAGTGAATGCAGTAGCGCTGTTCCTGCCAACCATGGCATCAATGAGGCGTTCTCTACTGGATCCCAGAACCACCAACCGCCCCAGCCAAGCTCATAATAAGCCCACCACGAGCCAAGCGCGATACCGACTGTTAAGAAACCCCAAGCAGCCAATGCCCATGGACGCGACCAACGTGTCCATACCGCATCCAAACGCCCTTCCCACAGTGCTGCCATACAAAACGCAAATGGCACAACCATACCCACGTAGCCCATATAAAGCATCGGTGGGTGAATAATCAGACCAAAATCTTGCAATACAGGGTTTAGATCCGCGCCATCAACAGGTAGATTGGGTAATGTGCGATCAAATGGCGATGAGGTAAAGATAAGCATCGCCAGCATCATCATCTGCACGCCTGCTAGTATCACCAGCACTCGCGCACGCATAGACAACGGCAACCCACGACTAAAGTAAGAGACCAGCGCACACCAAGTGGCCATGATGGTCATCCAAAGCAGCAGTGAGCCTTCATGCCCGCCCCATGTCGCCGACAGCTTGTAGTACCAAGGCAGCAATGTATTGGAATGCTGAGTGACATAGACGAGACTAAAGTCGTTGTAATAAAAGCCTGCCATCAGCGCTGCAAATGAGGTAATCATTGCCGCAAATTGCGCCCATGCTAGACTTGGCGCCAAACGCTGCCAAGCGACGTGGTCACGCATGACGCCAATGGTTGGTAGTACCACCTGCAAAATCGCCAATATAAAAGCGGCCAGCAAGGCAAAATAACCCAATTCTGTGATTAACATACGGTCTAACCTTGTTTACCTTGGATACAATTAAGGGTTCACCGATGGCATTGCTAGCCACTGGCAAACGCTAATAGTCCTTTATGCGGTCATAGTTTACGGTTAAAAACTGAGGTTTCAATTGCTGTAGAAGCACATAAAACCCGCTACTATCATTGTGACGTATCAATATGAATGATTGATACAAAATGCTTATCTGTTGTTAATTTTACATTTTTTAGTTATTCAAAGCTTATTCGATACAGCCGTTCATGACTAATTAAAAATACTTATTGATGCATTACTGCATCGAGGGGAAAAATACTAACACTAAATGCAACCAACCTGCTAGAAAACCAGTCAAACCGCCCAAAACAATCAACGTCATCTCATCCTCACGGAAAGCTGGACGCAACAGGTTCTGAAACTCATTTGGCGTGAGCGCACGTATTCTATCGCGAAACAGACCGAATATCTTACTGGCTCGGCTTTCATTTAGCTCAGGATCTCGCAGTGGTACCATCGTTGCGACAATAGATTTATCGATAATGGTATTTTTGAGTTGTCCATAATCACGGCGTCCCAATCCCACACGTAATGTCGTGCTAATCACTGGTGACTCTAGCACCGTGTATAGATGCGATTTCATCAAATCACGCGTTTGCGCTGAGCGATCACCGTACATCATTTCATTCATGATGTTTTCTAAAGTGACCAAATCCTTTACCACAATCTCAGCAAAAACCTCAGAAACCTCCTCTTGGCGCTTCATGAAGCCGCCTTGCAAACGATACTTTGCGATATGAGGTATGATGGGTTTGATAAATGGAAAGCGACTCTGCACCGTAAACAGCTTCAAATAAGGGATAAAGTGCGGCTCTACTGGATTAAACACCATCCAAATGGCAATCCAATTGGTGAGAAAACCCCAAATTGCAGCAAAGAACGGTACGGTCCAATGCTGCGGTACCACCAAAAATATAAACATCTGGATAATACCAAATATCAGACCAATCAAAGCACTGATGTGCCAGATAAAGTCGATCTCTTTTTGTCCGACCTTTAGAAACATATTGACCATCAGGCGACGATCGTTTTCCATGGTATTGACAATCATTTTACGCATATCGACCAAGTCTTCGACATGATAAGTCAAATCTGTCACAAGCGACTGCATAATACTAGGTAGCTCTTTATGGGCTTGCGCATAGACACGGCGCTTTAAGGCGTAAGGTAGATTGCCCCACAATGCTGGCGAGTGATCCAGCATAATCTCATCAATCAATGGCTCAAGGTTTTTGTCCACCGTATCAGTGACAAACATCGCCATTTGCTCAGGCTCCATCGCCTTAAAAAACTCATCAAGCGAACCGAGTTTTGAGAGCGTCTGGTCAACGATAACCCCTGATATCTTGCCCGCTTTGCGCGGAACAATACCTTGCCAACCGATACCTGGCAGCCCGAAAAATGGGAAATTAGGAATACGAATACCCCAAAACTTGACCGGATAGAACAGCATCTTGAGCGCCATCCACACATGTACCCAAGTAACGAATGCCGTCACTGGTGGAATGGTCAGCATGGCAAAAAACTCTGGATGTTCAGCTATCGTCTGCCATAATGAATTTACGTCCATGACTTATCTAGTCCCTGACAGGTTGATTGTCGTTGCTAATACTGTCGCTACTGATAACGAGACTTTAGCAAAATGAGAACGTTTCAAAAGACGCTCCGCCCATAATAACTACTATAAAATAAATCGCCTGATTTTAGCATACTTGCCATTTATTAGCACATATAGACCAGCGGCAAGTTGTGACTAAAGATGACATGGTTCATATCGTCTGCTCCCCAACAAAAACCTAAATATAAGCCAGTTCTTGGTCAGTAGATAATCAAGACAAAATATATGACTGAGTACTGCGCCTGCTCATTTGTTCTGTTATAATTTGTAGTGCAATAACAAAGACTACCTGCGTATAAATGACTGCATAACGATTTCACCCCATACCCTTCTATGTGATTGAAACCATTTGCATTATCTTTTAGACTCACCGCACTTTGGTTAACCAACCTGCCCTCTTATTTTTCTTTTATTGACTCACTGACTGTTTGGGCTCTGCTCTTCTATGAATAAACCGATAACTCCCAATACCGAACAGGTCAACAGCACCTTTACCAATCGTATTATCATCTTTGGCATTATAATCTTGATTGGTTTGGGCGGTTTGATAACACGTTATGGGTATTTGCAAGTCTACGCTCATGATCAGTACACAACGCAAGCCGATAACAACCGTATCAAACTGATATCTGCGCCGCCTAGTCGTGGGTATATCTATGATCGTAACGGAGTAATACTGGCAGACAATCAGCCTGTATTTACAGCGATGCTCAGCCCTGATGAAGTCGAAAATCCTGAGCGCACGTTGCATCTGCTTGCGCCGATTTTTGATTTAACCGATACAGATATCACTGATATCTTGGCGCGTCTAAGTAAAAATAAAAATGACCCGGTAACGATTAAGATTGACTTAACAGAAGCACAGTTGGCTCAGTTTAGTGAACGCAAGCCATTCTTCCGCGGGGTCTCTATCCAAAGCAAGCTTACGCGCTCTTATCCTTATGATGAGCTGTTTGCTCATGTCATCGGCTATGTTGGGCGTATCAATGACAAAGAGTCAAAGCGTATCGATAAAGACCGTTACGCTGGTACCGATCTAATTGGTAAGATTGGTATTGAGGACTACTATGAAGATATTTTGCTTGGGCAACCGGGTTATCAATCGGTAGAAACAGACGCACATGGCAATATTTTGCGTCAACTGGATACCAAGCCGCCGATAGCGGGTAACGATATTACGTTGAGCTTGGATTATGGTTTGCAAACCATCGCCCAACAGCAGCTCGATGGACGCCGCGGTGCAATCGTCGCGATAGACCCAAAAAACGGTGACGTCTTGGCATTTGTGAGTAATCCAAGCTACGACCCTAACCCTTTTATATCGGGTATCTCTTTTAAAGATTATGATGATCTGCGTGAAGATTTGGATCAGCCGCTGTATAACCGTGCACTACAAGGTACCTACCCACCTGGCTCTACTATCAAGCCATTTGAGGGTTTGGGCGGTATTCATTATGGTCTACGCGATTGGAATAGCACCATCTATGACCCTGGTTATTTTAGCTTACCTGGTGACACGCATCGATTCCGCGACTGGAAACGTGGCGGTCATGGTACGGTAGATCTAAAAAAATCCATCGCGATGTCGGTCGATACTTATTATTATAAGTTGGCTTATGAGATGGGCATTCAACGTTTGCACGATTGGATGGTGCGTTTCGGTTTTGGTGAGGATACTGGTATTGATTTACCTAATGAAAAATCAGGTATCATGCCGTCACCAAAATGGAAAAAAGACACTTATGATAAAGACTGGCTACCGGGCGAAACCATCTCTGTCAGTATTGGACAAGGGTATTTCTTGGCAACGCCGCTACAGATTGCTAATGCTACAGCCATGACTGCCAGTAAAGGACAGCACATTACACCGCATTTATTAAAGAGCAGTGACGGCGCCGCGGACGTCAAAATCATTACTAAGCCAGATGGCAAAATCGACTATAACGGTAAACCGTCTGACTGGTTGCGCATGCATGATGCGATGGAAAGCGTGGTAGAAAACGGTACAGGACGCGGTATCTATACCCCGCGCTATCGTATCGCTGGTAAAACAGGTACTGCACAGGTGAAATCTATTGCGCAGGGCAAACGCTACGACAAGTCGGCGATTGATAAGCGCCATTGGGATCACGCTTGGTTTAATGGTTTTGCGCCAGTAGAAGACCCGCAGATTGCCCTTGCGGTATTGGTCGAAAATGGCGGCGGTGGTAGTGCTGTTGCAGCACCTATTGGCCGTGCTCTATTTGATTACTGGGTATTACAACGCAAGACAGATCCTGTGCTGCCACCTTCTGCTGATGAGCTAAAAGTCATTAAACGCCAAAAGGCTTTTGAAAAAGCGATGCGTGATGCCATTCGCGATAAAGAAGCAAAAGCGTTAGAAGAAAAAGAAGCCGCGGAAGCCGAAGCGGCAGCAGCGACATCTGAGTAACTAGACGTTTAAGTAACTAATAGTATAAAAAGCAAAACCTAGCAAAGAAAAGCCTAGTAAAGTAAAACCTAGCATAGAATTGGTAAGCGAGATACGATAATGAAAAAAGCCTCAAATGGACGCGCACCAAAGAATAACCGTAAGGCGAAAAGTGCGGCAGCGGGTGATGTGCGCATTATCGGTGGTCAGTTTAAGCGCCGTATTGTAAGTTTCATCGATGCAGATGGCCTGCGCCCGACCCCAGATCGCTTGCGGGAAACTTTATTTAACTGGCTACTCGCTGACATTCATGATGCCCATGTGCTCGATAGCTGTGCTGGCAGTGGCGTACTGGGGTTTGAAGCGCTATCTCGCGGCGCTGCCCACACGACATTTATCGAAATCAATCCAGCACAAAGTAACATGCTATGTCAGAGCGCTGAGCAATTACGTCTTGAGTCTACTGCTTATCAAATCATCACTGGCACTGCTGAGCAAGTATTGCGTCAAGAGCATCTGACTGCACGCCCTTTTGATATCGTATTTATCGATCCACCTTATGATCAGGATTTATGGCAGCCTATTTTGACTGCGCTTATTACCAATACCTTAATAAATACTGAAACACTAATTTATTTAGAGGCTGATAAAGATTTGTCAGCACAGCTTAAGCAATTGGAAGCGTCGCTAAATGAGAATTTAGACCCTCAATTAAGCGTTACTCAGCAACCAATCGCTTTTGAATGCTTGAAACAAACCAAAGTCGGACAAGTTGTTGCTGGACTTTATCGTCTATCATCGTCATAATTGTCGGGTTAATGAAAGCCGTTAACGTATTTTACAAATGTTTAGAACCGCTAAAAACTGGCCGACGCTGCAGTTTAATGTATATAAGGCGAAAATAAACCCCAATGCAGCTTGCAAGCGTAGGCGCTACTGCTTATAATGTGCAGTCTGTTTTTTGAGAGCCCCGTTCCCAGCTAAACTCTCAACGAATTCTAATTTTAAGGTTTTATCATGAAAACACTTAGTGCAAAACCAGCTGAAGTGACCCATGACTGGTATGTCGTAGATGCTGACGGCAAAACCCTTGGTCGCTTAGCCACTCAAATCGCAACTCGCTTACGTGGCAAGCACAAGCCTTCTTTTACTCCGCACGTTGATACTGGTGACTTTATTGTTGTCATCAATGCTGACAAAATCACGGTAACGGGTAAAAAAGCACAAGACAAAAAGTACTATCGTCACAGTGGCTACCCAGGTGGTATTAAAGAAACCAACTTCAATAAGTTGCTTGCACATAAGCCTGAAGATGTTCTACACAAAGCAGTTAAGGGTATGCTTCCAAAGGGCCCTCTTGGCTATGCGATGATCAAGAAGCTGAAACTTTATGCGGGTACTGATCATCCACATACTGCACAGCAACCTAAAGAACTAGACATCTAAGGATATACTTATGGAACGCAATTACGGAACTGGTCGCCGCAAGACGTCTACCGCTCGTGTCTTTTTATCAAAAGGTACTGGTAGTATCGTTGTTAACGGTAAGCCACTTGACGAATACTTCAGCCGTGAAACTTCACGCATGGTTGTACGTCAGCCATTAGAACTACTAGACTCTGTTAACGCATATGACTTATATGTAACTGTTGCAGGCGGTGGTATTAGTGGTCAAGCTGGCGCAATCCGCCACGGCATCACACGTGCATTAATCGAAGCTGACGAAACTTTAAAGCCTGCCCTAAAAGCAGCTGGTTTTGTTACTCGTGATTCACGTCAAGTTGAACGTAAGAAACTGGGTCTACGTAAAGCACGTAAACGTCCACAGTTCTCAAAACGTTAATCAAAACTCTCTCTTATCTTTTTGCTGCTGTTGTCTTTTTCTCAGAGCTTCAGTAGCAAAGTTAAATAAGAGTCTGGTTTTGCAAAACCTTATAAGCTGGTCACAGCTTATAAGGTTTTTTTATGCCTACTGATAGCGGGTTGATTATCTGATTGTCTTCATCAAACTAGCTTTGTTTTACAGCAATAACTAACATGAGTGCCTTGTTTCAACGCTGCAAAGTAGAGCGTCTGTAGAAATTCTAACTTGCAAAGCATTAAACGCTACCCCATCATATCAGTAACTTTTTATTATTTGCCATGATGCCTCAAACCGTGCTGCAGAAGGATATTATGAAAGCGCCAGAACAATTCGACCCTAGCAAGCCATCTGCCAATAGCAGTGTGCCGCCTAGCATGAAACAGTCGGCTAAGTCGCCTGCGATACCTGCTGGCACACCGACAATTACCCAAAATCATAAGCGTACAGCGCAAGCAGATAACAAGCCATTTCAGTGGCAGTTTTTATCACCAAAGAATTGGGGCATTTGGTTATTATTCTTAATAATGCTACCGATGATATATCTGCCATTACGCTGGCAGTTTTGGCTAGGTCGTAAGCTTGGTATATTGATTTATAAAGCTGCTAGCTCACGTAGACGCGATACGCTAATCAATCTTAAGTTGGCTTTTCCAGAGAAGCCTGAAGCTGAACGTGAATTAATGGCCAAGCAAGTCTTTGTAAATCAAGGCATTGGTGTGTTTGAAACGTTATGCGCTTGGTTCAGGCCAGATATATTTACTAGAACTGTATCCATCTCAGGGTTACAGCATATTGTTAATGCGCAAAATGAGCAGCGACCAGTTATCCTGCTCGGTGCACATTATACGATGCTAGATTTGGGTGGCCTATTATGTGCACAGTTTTTCCCAGTAGATTGTATGTATCGTACACAGAACAACCCTCTATTAGACTGGTTTATTTATAATGGTCGTACCAATATTTTTGGTAAGCAAATCTCTAGTCGTGATATGCGAAGCTTAGTTACCTCTATCAAAGCGGGACACGTCATCTGGTACTCTCCTGATCAAGATTATGGTCTCAAGCAAGGTGTCATGGCGCCATTCTTCGGTGTGCCAGCCGCAACGATTACTGCATCGCGTCGCATGGCGAAACTGGGTAGCAAAGCACAGCCGCCAGCTGTCATGGCACTGCATACTTATCGGCAAACGCCTGACAACTTGCCGCGCGGTAAACGTCCCCATTATCATTTAACAATTACGCCAGAATTAGACAATTATCCAAGTAAAGATGAAGTCGCTGATGCTACTCGGGTTAATGAAGTTTTAGAAGGACTCATTCGTATTGATCCCACTCAGTGGATGTGGTTTCATCGCCGCTTCAAACATGGGCCAAACGGTCGTACCGATATCTATAAGTAAGCCTTTATTCCCAAAAATACTGGTGAAGTTTGCTATACTTTGCGGCTAATATTTTGCATTTTAGCTATGCACTGATAATAATTTAATAAACAAAATAACGGATTTTCCATGAGCAATAACAGTACTCCTGACAATCAAACTTCTGATACTTCAACTGAAGCCAAGCGCATCCTGACTGGTATCAAACCGACTGGTATTCCGCATTTAGGTAACTATGTTGGTGCGATTCGTCCAGCTATTGAGTCTATTCAAAACAGTGATCATGAAGCGTTTTTCTTTTTGGCAGACTACCATGGCATCATTGGTTGTTATGACCCTGCTATCATTCATGAATCGACGAGAGCCATTGCCGCTACGTGGATTGCTTGTGGTCTAGACCCTGAGCGTGTGACGTTCTACCGTCAGTCAGACGTGCCTGAAATTCCAGAACTTGCTTGGATTTTGAACTGCTCATGTGCCAAAGGTTTGATGAACCGCGCCCATGCCTATAAAGCAGCCGTTGATATCAATACAGAAAAAGCCGATGTCGATCCTGATCAAGGTGTCACCATGGGGCTGTTTGGTTATCCAGTACTAATGGCGGCTGATATCTTGATGTTTAATGCGACCCATGTACCTGTTGGGCGTGACCAAGTGCAGCATATCGAGATGGCGCGTGATATCGCAGGTACTTTTAATCATCGTTATAAGTCGCTTTTCACGCTACCGTCAGCAGTCGTTGATAACGATATACCGCTGCTTACTGGGCTTGATGGCCGCAAGATGAGTAAGAGCTATAGCAATACTATCCCCCTATTCGGTGAGCCAAATCCACAGGTTAGTCCTGAAAAACAGATGCATAAAGCCATCATGAAAATTGTGACTAACTCACAGCTACCTGATGAGCCAAAAGATCCTGATGATTCAGCTATCTTTGAGATTTATAAAGCATTTGCTACCACTGAAGAGATTGCTGCTATGCGTGCGCGTTATGCCGCTGGTATTGGTTGGGGCGACGCTAAGCAAGCCCTGTTTGACAAGATTAATGATGAAATCGCGCCATTCCGTGCACGTTACGAAGAGCTGATGGCCAATCCAAAAGAGCTGGAAGAAATCTTGCAGATGGGTGCGAATAAAGCCCGTCGTCATAGTCGTAAGCAACTAGACAAAGCTCGCCGTGCTATCGGCATCCGTCCGCTTGCTAAGCTTAAATAATCGTTGCTGGAATAGTCGTTTCACTGACGCAATTTATGATCAAAGCGGGTGCTAAACGTGCAAACTGAACCAAACACCAAACAGGCGGCTTTGTCTAATGCCGCCTTATCTGCTATGGCTGATTCAACTTCTGAGCCTATGGACAATCAGAGCGATCATGATAAATCAGTCAACCATGATATGTCGCTACGTATCTATCAGACGCCTGTACAGCATTTGCCAGAAGATCTATATGTACCGCCGCAAGCCTTTGCTATTTGGTTAGAGCAGTTTGCTGGTCCATTGGATTTTCTATTGTATTTGGTCAAAAAGAACAACGTCGATTTGACCCAAATGCCTATTCTGCCTATCACTGAACAGTACTTAGCTTATATCGGTGAATTGGATACCGAGCACTTTGAATTAGCAGGTGATTATCTGTTAATGGCATCAACGCTCATCGCTATCAAAACCGAACTGCTATTGCCTGCCCCTGATGCTCCAACCGACGAGCGTGATCCAAAAGCAGAACTTATCGAACGCCTCGAAGAGTACGCGCAAATCAAAGTGGTCAGTCAGCGCCTAGACAATCTAGTACGTCTAGAGCGCGATGTGTTTTTGGCCATGGTTAGTATGCCTGGTCAAGACGTTATGAATGCGGAACTGCCAAGCTACTCACCTAACTTGCTGATTGATAGCTTATTTAAAATGCAGTTACAGCCTGACTATCAAATGCATACGATCAAAGTTGATGCAGTACCCCTTGCCGATCGTATTGCCAGTATTAGCAGACAATTAAGTACAGATGGGGCGCGCTCCTTTTATGAGCTACTGGATAAGGCACAAGGTAAAATAGGCGTGGTCGTGAGTTTTGTCGCCGTACTTGAGCTTATAAAGCGGCAGTTAGTTGGTGTGGTCAATATTGAGACAGATAGCGGTATCGTCAACTCTGTTTCCAATAATTCTGATCAGAATAATATGAATAATGAATCCACAAATCTCACATTACAGTGGTTAGCCTAGTAGGCTCTAAGACTGTCTCTTAGACTACTCTCTATTAAAATCACAATATTGAAATAAGAGCATACTTTAGATGGTAGATATTGAAGACCCAAAGCAACATGACGAGACCCAAGAACCAATAACTATGACTACATCTCCATCGGTTGAGGCACAGCATGATTCTTTGGAAGAGTTGAGTAAATGTATTGAAGTACTGTTGCATGCATCAGAAGCACCGCTGACCGCTCACGCGTTAAAGAAACATTTGTCATTATCTACTAAAGAATTAAATCAAACCCTAGAGGTGCTGCAACAACGCTTAGGTACAGGTGTGCTTAGGCTACATGAGACAGCCAGCGGTTATCGCTTACAGATATCTGATGACTATAGCAGTCTAATTCAGCGTACTTTTCCCCAACGTCAGGAACGCCTTAGCCAAGCTTTACTTGAAACCCTAAGTGTCATTGCATATAAGCAACCTGTGACACGCAGTGATATCGAGCATGTGCGCGGAGTGACATTATCGAGCAATATACTGCGTCAGTTGTTTGATAAAGGATGGATTGTGGAGAAAGGTTTTAAAGATACTCTAGGTCGTCCTGCATTGCTGCATACTACTGCGCAATTTTTAGATGCGTTTGGATTAAGCCATCTAGATGAACTACCGCCTATGCCAGATATGGAAACCATACGAGTCATGTCTTAAAATTTCTGCTGAACAAACTATAGTTACTCACATAAAAAAGGACAGACCGCATAGGGTCTGTCCTTTTTATTACGTTGCTGATTTTGAACTGACATCCAAACCTAGCAATATATCGATTAATTACTGATTGATAACGTCAACACCCTTTGGTGGTGTAAATTTAAACTGACTGCTACCAATACTTGGGTTCATCTTGATACCGCTAAATTTAATAGAGGTTGTTTGACCCAAAGTATCATTCAATACCATCATAACAGGTTTGCCACCACTAAAGCTTATTGAAAGACTTTTAAAACTTGCGCTGTCTGACTTAGGATAGAGTACATAGTAGTTTTTGTTGTCATATGGCTGAGTGATTTTGAAGTTTTGATCAATTTTGCTTGGATCACCTGATAGTAGCAAAGCTGGTGTATTACCTACTTGGCTGTCGACGTTTTGCTTAGTCGCTTGCTCTAAATCCTTGTCATAAACCCACATAGAATTACCATTGGCAACGATCAGTTGCTCTGATGGTGACTTGGTTTCCCAGCGGAAGTTATTTGGACGTTGGACACTCATAGAGCCTTTAAACGTACCACTACTCGCGCCTTTAGTCGTTTGACTGAAATTAGCCGTCATACTCTTGGTATTAGTCAGCAATTTGTTCAGACGTTTAGCAGCTGTTAGGTTGTCAGCAGGAGCTGCTGTAGCCGTTTGAGTCAATGCCATCATTGGCGCTGCGATACCTAGCGATGTCATTAATACACCTGCTAAAGCGCCACTCATCATTTTTTGTTTGGTTGATTTTTTCGTAGATAAGTTCATCATAAATCCTCTCTAAAAAAGCATAATCGCTTTAAAGTTGTTGCTAAAAATAAAATGTTCTATTGAAATTTTTGTTTTCTATAAATACTGATTTTACCAAGCTAAAACTGGTAACCATCAGCAATAGCAACAGTGTGCCAGTTTTTTTATTACGCGCCTAGTCATGATTTGCAATCTTTACTACGGCTGCCATACACGCTTGTAACCAATGCAGTTACACGGTAAAAGTTTGCATTTAGCATCGTTAGTTGGCAAAACCGAGGTAATGAATACAGCTAAACCTTTAAGTAGGTAAGTTAACAGTATAAAAGAGCAAGAAATATGTCTGCTATAACCGAATGCTCATCTCAATTTTAGTAAGCAATTTCATTATTATGACTAATGGTTTCCTTGAAAGATGACGTGCTTCCTGCCTTCCATCATTAATAATGCATAAAGTAATAGATAAAAATTTGCTAGAAATCCTAAAAAAATAGCCATGATGATGAAAGTTTCAGTTCCCTCTAAATAACTTCTCATTACTTTAGAGCTACCCGCTGATGTAAAACCAAAAAACCAAATCCAGCCTAAGTTGATAGCGATAAGTAGCGATGCAGTTATAAAAATAGATCTTTTGGGATTTTCTCCCACTTCATGATTCAACTTATCTGAGTTTCTTGCAGCCAGTTTAAATTCTCTGACAACCTCGAATGACAACCCTTTTAAAAAATAAGCAGCTGTTATAGCAATAAAAATCATTATGAAATACAAGACTGTAAGGTCACTCAAAAGTCTTATTCTACCCGGTGCTAGCTCCATGGATTGAGCGAAGGGTGTTATTCCCGTAAAATCCGAGAAATAACTTCCAAACATTAACGGCGTAAAAAACACGAGCACGAATCCATAAAGATAGATGTATTTGAAAGGTGATAAGTCATTAAGGATATTTAGCATGGTCTTATGAGAAATATAGTGCTGTTTTTTCATTTTTCCTTCAAACCTATCTACGATTCATTTACTATCTCATCAAATCTTTTATTCAAACTATCCGTCTTTCATAAAAAGATATTAGTTAAGATTGTTGAAATAGTATATTTTAAGAGCTAGCGTTGAGTGATATTGTTCAAAATACCATTTCTTAATTCTTATCATTAACTTACGATACCCTACAAACGTAAAAAGCCCCTACTACCATAAGGCAGTAAGGGCTTTTTTAATTATCTGATCATTTTATCCAAAGAATGAAACGATCTAAATAGATAATTATGCGTTTTCAACCGTAACATAACGACGGTTAAATTTACCTTTGGTCGCAAACTTTACAACACCGTCATTCAGTGCAAATAAAGTATGGTCACGACCCATGCCAACGCCTTCGCCTGCATGGAATTCTGTACCACGTTGACGAACGATGATGTTACCAGCTGTGATAGCTTGGCCACCAAAGATTTTTACGCCTAGCATTTTTGGGTTTGAATCACGACCGTTACGGCTCGAACCGGCAGCTTTTTTATGTGCCATGAGAAAATCTCCTTGTTAATTTGACTTATCGCTGATGCGATAACTCTTAAGCATTTAGTGCGCTATTTAGCAATAATTGCTAAATGGATAATTAGGCATTAATCGCTTTGATTTTTAACAAGGTGTACCATTGGCGGTGACCTTGTTCTTTGTGATAATGCTTACGACGGTTGTGCTTGATGATACGGATTTTTTCGCCGCGACCATGCTCAACAACTTCAACTTCTACGCTAGCGCCGTCAACAACAGGCTGACCGATTTTGACGTTATCGCCGTCAACAACCATCAACACGTCTTCAAATTTGATTGTTTCGCCTTTTTCTGCTTTTAGTAGTTCAACTTTAAGCAATTCATCGACGACTACACGGTGCTGTTTACCACCAGTTTTGATTACTGCGTACATTGTATGACTCCGTTTAACCCGTGTGCCGTGGCTGATGTTATACCAACGCTTTTACGACGAACACGACAGGGAAAAATTAAAGGCAAGATTTTACGGCTTTTTGCTCATAAAAGCAAGCCGCGCCTCTTGTTTTTGCAAGGTGGTTACACTAATGACCATCTCTCATTTAACTATAACGGCTGCTCATCAAGGAAAGTCGATAAACGACAATGCGAATATAAACATGAGAAATAGTAATGATAAGTGATAGATTAAGCCCAACAGCGGCCATTATAACTTATGTAATCAGTTACTTACAGCCTTTTGTGAATCATTTATGTGACCAATAAGCTTAAAATGCGCTAGAGGATATATTTTTAAAACATAAGACATTTCTTATCGTTTTTATTCTATTCAATAGGCATAGTAAGCCCTATATATCATACGCTTGACCTACTTGTGCTATATACTTTAACCAACAATTTAAGCAGATAGCTATGCTATCATAAGCGAAATAACACCTTACCTATAGATAGATAAAGTCAAGGTTATACCAACTCTCTTTACTCTTATTAATATGACTATTTATTATGACTAGTACCTCTTTAAATAATACCGTGCCTGCCTCTCAATCGACGCCTAGCTATGCTGATATTCAAAGTATTGTAGCCAATGACTTTAAGGTAATGGACAAGCAAGTGTTTGGCAGTTTGAACTCAAAAGTACAACTCGTCATGAGCGTTTCGCAACACGTGATCAACGCTGGTGGCAAGCGTATGCGCCCACTGATTACCTTGCTCTGCGCACGTATGTTTGATGACAATCCATCAGAAAAAGCCATGCATCTAGCTGCTATCACTGAAATGCTACATACCGCTACCCTAGTCCATGACGATGTCATCGATGAGTCAGGGCAACGCCGTGGAAAGCCGACGGCAAATGCAACGTGGGACAACGCCACTGCAGTGTTAGTCGGTGACTATTTGATTGCGCGCGCGTTCAATCTGTTGGTTGGTTTTCAGAGCTTGCCGTTGTTGCAAGTGTTCTCTGATGGGACTTGTGACATTGCTGAAGGCGAAGTGTTACAACTACAGCACCAACATAACCCTACCGCGACAGAGGAAGATTACTTACGCATTATCGATGGCAAAACTTCACGCCTTTTCATGATGGCGACCCAAGGTGCTGCTATATTACAAGACAAGACAGAATATATGACGGCATTGGGCGATTTCGGACAGCATTTTGGTAATGCGTTTCAAATTATCGATGATGTGCTCGACTATAGTGGCGATAGTGAGGTGATGGGCAAAAACTTAGGCGATGATCTTGCTGAAGGCAAACCTACCCTACCGACTATCAAAGCACTCGAGCTACTCAAAGACAGCGACATTGAAGGCTATGAGCAGTTACGTATCGCCGTTCAAACGGGTAAGACACCAAACGCTGAGCAGCTGATTGAATTGGTACGTAGTTCTGGCTCATTGGCTTATTGTAAGCAGCGCGCGTTGGAAGAAACCAAACTGGCACAAGATGCACTGAGCATGCTACCTGACAACCGTTATCGTACAGGCTTATATCAATTGACTGAACTCGCTAGCGCCCGATTACTATAATTAAAACTGAGTCGTCTGTGTTATTAACTGATTAAGACGACTCTTTTTTTGACAGAATTTTTTAGCATGGATTTTTATCAATTTCTTTAGCAATTGATAAATAAAAGCCCATAAATTAAAAACTACCCTCTTAAAAACTAGCATGTCAGCCAAATCGTTACCTTTCTTTAAGTTTCATACATCCTTGCAGTACTATAATCGTATAAGGCTTTTTGGCAGTCGGTTAAAGTTTGACAACGCTTGGTAGAGAGATACTGATAGTTATTTTTTATGACTGTAATTAGGGGTTGCTAAAATTGTCATTTTGTTGACAAAGTCGATTTTCTATCGTTTAAAAACCTTAGTTACTATAGGGTTTTAGATTTATAACAAAAGTTTACAATATATTTTGATACTAGGTTGTGCATGGTTCTATTAGCTGTTAATAGAGACGACGCTTACTATGACGGTAATCTATTAATTCGTAAACTGTAATATTACCGCTTTTCGGTCCAGCTTGTATCGCAAACTACTTGACTGTGGGGTTACCCCAATAGTTTATAATGACTCATTAAATTTATTAATCCATTCTGTGGTTTGCTTAAACAGTTAATGCTAAATAATTCTTTCGATACTTAATCCATATCGATGTCAGACTTTCTATTAGTCATATTTCACTGACGGAATAATCTGAAACTGGAATAAATAATACTAGCTTAGGCTATTTATTCTCTTTCTTCAGCATTAGCAAGTTATTTAGCATTAGCAAGACCCTTATATTCAGTACGCCAAACTTATTGATCGATTTTTATACTGTCACTATTTATATATATTGCCGAGGACATTGATGAAGCACTCTTATCTTTCGCTTGTAATAGCATCTGTACTATCTGGAGCTGTACTGGTTGGCTGTGACAACAACGAGGACGCCGCTGGTGAGCAAGCTGCACAGCAGCAAATGCCGCCTGCGGTTGTCAACGTTCAGACAGTCACTCTCGATACCGTCCCTCAAGTACAAACTTTTTCTGGTCGTACTGCAGCTTATCAAACTGCTGACGTCCGCCCGCAGGTCAACGGCGTGATTGACGAAGTACTATTCCGTGAAGGAAGCAACGTCAAAAAAGGTCAGCCACTGTATCGTATCAACACCGACAACTATGCCTCATCTGTAACGAGTGGCCAAGCCGCCGTACAGCAGTCACAAGCTAACTATCAAACTGCTGTGGCAAACAATGCCAATGCAAAAGCTGAATTGGTCAGCCGTCAAGCGTCATTAGCACAAGCGCAAAATGACTTACAACGTCTGCAGGGTCTGGTCAGTATTGATGCCATCTCAAAGCAGCAGTACGATCAAGCACAAACAGCCGTACGTACAGCACAAGCAGCAGTACAAAGTGCCGCCGCCGCTGTCGGTCAAACTCAAGCAGGTATTGAGAGTGCAAAAGCAGGCATCCAGACTGCAAAAGCAGGTTTAGAGGCCAGTACATTAGATCTAAACCGTACAATCGTACGCGCACCGCTTACTGGCCGTACTGATCGCTCTAGCGTTACTGCTGGTACTCTGGTCAGTGCTGGCCAAGCAGATCCATTGGTGACTATTTCACGCTTAGACCCTATCTACGTTGATATTAGCCAGTCTTCTTCTGAGTTGCTAAAGCTTCGTCAGCAGATAGCAGATGGTACTGCTCAGCCAGGTATGAACTCAGTTGAATTGGTACTAGAAGATGGTTCTGTCTATCCAGTACGCGGTAAGCTTGCACTGTCTGAAGCCAAAGTTGACGAGTCAACAGGCGCTGTCACCTTGCGTGCTATTTTCCCAAACAGCAATAACATCCTGCTACCAGGTATGTATGTCACGGCACGTTTGACACAGAGTGTTATTACCAACGCAGCCCTTGTCCCGCAAAGTGCGGTCACTCGTACGCCTAAGAGTGAGACGCAAGTCTATATCGTTGACGAAAATAACAAAATCCAAGTACGTCCGGTCACCATTAATGGTACTTACGATGGACAATGGGTCGTTACTGAAGGCTTGAAAGCGGGTGACAAAGTGGTTGTAATTGGCGGTGCTAAGGTCAAGCCTGACCAAGAGGTGGTCGCCAAACCACTAGAAAGTGCAAATCCAGCACCAGCTGCTGCAAAGAATGCGCCTAATACCAAAACGCCGCAGCAAGCCGCAAAAACGATGGATAAAGAGCCAGCTGGCGATGAGACTTCTACCAAAAAACCAACAGAAGCCGCTGCCAACTAATTCCATTCAAGACAGGAAGACTTAGGGATACACTATGTCACGTTTTTTTATTAATCGCCCTATTTTTGCATGGGTGCTGGCTGTTTTGGTCATGCTCATCGGGGTGATATCCGTTCTTAATCTACCGATTGAACAATATCCACGTATCGCACCACCAACGATTTCAGTCAGTGCAAGCTATCCTGGTGCCAATGCGCAAACCGTAGAAAACTCAGTGGTACAGATCATTGAGCAGCGTATGAAAGGCCTAGATGGTCTGATGTATATGTCGTCATCGAGCTCGTCAAATGGTAGCGCTTCAGTGACGCTTACCTTTGAAAACGGCACAGATCCTGACACAGCTCAAGTACAAGTACAGAACAAACTGCAAGCAGCGATGAGCTCCTTGCCTGAGTCTGTTCAGCGTCAAGGTGTCAACGTCAATAAATCGTCTAGCAGCTTTTTGATGGTGCAAGCATTTATTTCTGAAGATGGCACCATGGATCGGGCAGATATTGCCGATTATATTAACTCTAATGTCGTCGATTCGATCAGTCGTGTAGAGGGTGTGGGTGAAGTTCAAGTCTTTGGCTCTACCTATGCGATGCGTGTTTGGTTAGACCCATCACGCCTACGTAGCTACAACATGATACCTTCAGATGTCGTCAATGCGATACGAGCACAGAATGCTCAGGTATCTGCTGGTCAATTGGGTCAAGCACCTGCCGACACAGACAAACAAGTTATCAACGCCACTGTTACTGTACAAAGCTATCTTCAAACGCCTGAAGAATTTAAAAACATTCTACTAAAAACAGATACCTCAGGCGCACAAGTGCGCTTAGGCGATGTGGCAGATGTCGAGATTGGCAGTGAAAACTATAGCGTTGTCTCTCTCTACAATGGTCAAGAAGCAGCCGGTTTAGGTATTTCACTCGCTGGTGGCGCAAACGCCCTTGAGACTCGTGAAGCCGTCGGCGCACGTATGGCTGAGCTGGAAAAAAACTTCCCAATTGGTCTAGCCTCAGTCGTTCCGTATGACACCACACCATTTGTACGCTTGTCTATCGAACAAGTCGTTATGACCCTCATTGAAGCGATTGTGTTGGTATTTATCGTTATGTTCATTTTCTTACAGAACTGGCGTGCCACCATTATCCCGACCCTTGCCGTACCTGTCGTACTCTTGGGTACCTTTGCAGTGTTGTATATTGCAGGCTTTAGTATCAACGTCTTGACCATGTTTGCCATGGTATTGTCCATCGGTCTGTTGGTCGATGATGCGATCGTCGTCGTAGAGAACGTCGAGCGAATACTAGAAGAAGATCCTCACATCTCTATCAAAGATGCAACTATCCAGTCGATGGGTGAAATCAGTAAAATCGTTATTGGTATTGCGCTTATCTTGTCTGCAGTATTCGTACCGATGGCCTTCTTTGGTGGCTCAACAGGTGTGATTTATCGTCAGTTCTCTATTACGCTGATTACCAGCATGGTGCTCTCTGCCATGGTCGCGCTTGTATTCACCCCTGCCCTATGTGTGACCTTGCTAAAACGTGGCAAAAGTCATGAAAAAGGCAGTACCGAAAAGCAAAAAGGCTTCTTCGGTTGGTTCAACCGCGGCTTCTTCAAACTTAGCCGTTCGTACGAAAACTTTGTCGGCAAAAGTATTCGTTTTAAATGGTTATACATGATTGGCTACGCAGCCATTATCGGTATCATGGCGGTCGTATTCTTACGTATTCCAGGCTCGTTTTTACCAGAAGAAGATCAAGGCATTATGTTTACCTTGGTTCAGCTTCCGGCTGGCTCTACGTTAGATGAGACGCAAGACGTATTGGATAAAGTTAGAAACTATTACGATACCCAAGAAACTGATAATATCGCTTCGGTCTTTACCATTGCAGGCTTTAGTTTTGCAGGTCAAGGTCAGAATATGGGTCTAGCGTTTGTGCGCTTATCAGACTGGGAGGAACGCTCGGGCGATGAAAATACCGCTCAGGCTGTCGCTGGTCGAGCGATGGGGTACTTCTTTACTCAGCTAAACGAAGCACAAGTATTTGCCATCGTACCACCAGCAATTACCGAGCTTGGTAATGCCAGTGGTTTTGACTTAATGATTCAGGACAGTGGCAACCTCGGACATGATGGGCTACTTGAAGCTCGAAATATGCTCTTAGGTATGGCTGCACAGAACGACCAAGTAGCTGGTGTACGTCCTAACGGTCAAGAAGATTCGCCACAACTTAAAGTAAACATCAATCAAGAACAAGCGGCGGCTTATGGCCTGTCACTAAGCAATATCAATAGTGTCATTTCAACAGCGTGGGGCTCAAGCTACGTTAACGACTTTATCGATCGTGGCCGTATCAAACGCGTCTATGTACAAGGTGAAGCCAGCAGCCGTACCAACCCTGATGATATTGGTAAATGGTATGTAAGAAATGACATGAACGATATGATTTCGTTCGATGCATTCTCTAGTAGTGAGTGGCAGTCAGGCTCACCGCGTCTTACTCGTTACAACAGCCTACCGTCCATGAACATCCAAGGTAGCGCCGCACCAGGACTAAGTACTGGTGAAGCAATGAGCTCGATGGAAGCGATGATAGACAAGTTACCTGAAGGTATCAGTTATGAGTGGACAGGCATGTCATTGGAAGAGCAAAAATCAGGTGCCCAAGCGCCGATGCTCTATGCGCTTTCAATCCTAGTTGTATTCTTATGTTTGGCAGCGTTGTATGAGAGCTGGTCTATTCCTGTCTCTGTGCTACTAGTGATTCCACTTGGGGTATTGGGTGCAGTGATATTTACCTGGCTACGTGGTTTTGCCAATGATATCTACTTGCAAGTTGGTCTACTGACTGTCGTTGGTCTATCCGCCAAAAACGCCATTTTGATTATTGAATTTGCGAAAGAACACCAAGAGGAAGGTTACAGTCTCAGAGAGGCCGTCATGACCGCAGCACGCCAGCGTTTGCGTCCGATTATCATGACCTCACTTGCCTTTGGTCTGGGTGTTGTGCCATTATTCTTGGCGAATGGGCCAGGTTCAGGCAGTCAAAATGCTATTGGTACTAGTGTTGTTGGTGGGGTAATCACAGCAACCCTCTTAGGTATCTTCTTTATCCCAATGTTCTATATCTGGGTGCGTAGTGCGTTCCCGCATAAATATGAGAACAACACACCCAATGATAAAGATGGTGGCAATGGTACGCCTAACTCGCATAACCCAACACCTTCTGAGAGTTATCAGCCTGCAAGTCTTGGAGACAATACACAATGAGTGCTCAAAAAACATCTATCACTAACTCGTCATCGGTAGCTATTACAGCTATTGATGCGCAGCCAGCACTATCTCGTTTGCGCAAAAACAGTGGCCGTCTGTTAGGGCTGACTGCATTGGCAATCAGCATGGCCGCTTGTAACACCATTCCAAAAGCGGATATGCGTCCTGTGCTAGCAGAGCCAAATATTCCTATGCAGCAATCTTACGGTGCATTTGATAAAGAGACTGTCAGTAGTGCTGACCAAGCAAGCATTGCCAGTCAACGCTGGCAGAATTTTTATAGCGATGAGCGCCTAAAAGGTCTGATTGCTCTCGGTCTTGAAAATAACAAAGACTTTGAGAGTGCGCGCCTAGCCATTGAAAAAGCACGTGCACAGTATCAGATTACCGATATTAATGACTTGCCCGCTATCAACGGCAGTGCTGGTTATACTCGTTCAGCACAGAATCGTACTGATCGAAACGCTAATAGTAGCTACAGCGTTAACTTAGGTCTTGCCAATTATGAGCTCGACTTTTGGGGTAAAATCTCAAGCTTAAAAGATCAAGCATTGCAGAATTTCTTGGCGACGACAGCAGCCAAAGATGCGACCCAAATCAGCTTGATTAGTAATATTGCCCAAAGCTACGCTAATCTAAGCTACAGCTTAGCGCAATTAAAACTGGCTGAAGCTACAGTCGAGAGTCGTGAGCGTTCATTATTTATCGCGGATAAACGTTTTGAAGCAGGTATTGATCCTAAGCTACCTTCACTACAGTCTTCTGCCTCATTAGAGAATGCCAAGCTTGCCGTATTACGTGCACAGACCAGCGTTCTTCAATCACGCAATGCATTGCAGTACTTGGTTGGTGGCGCGATTCCAAACGAGCTTATCCCAACACCTGCTGTCAGTAATATCACCAGCCAGCAGATATTCAATGCAGGTCTACCAAGTGAATTACTGCGCTATCGCCCTGACGTGCTACAGGCAGAATATAACCTAAAAGCGGCTGGTGCGAATATCGAAGTGGCTCGTGCCTCTTACTTCCCTTCTATTAGCTTGACCAGTAGTGTGGGCGTCAGTAGCGGCAGCCTAAATGACTTGTTCAAAAATGGTGCCGTTGGCTGGTCGTTTGGACCTAGCGTGAGCGTCCCTATCTTTGATGCAGGCCGTTTAGACGCCAATTACGATGTGGCTCAAATCGAACGTGAGCAAACGCTTGCTAGTTATGAGAGCTCTATTCAGACGGCATTCCGTGAAGTATCAGATGTACTTGCTACACGTGCAACACTTGGTGAGCAGTTAGAGGCGCAGTATCGTCTGCAGGATAATTTTGAACAGACATATCAGATAGCAGATGCGCGCTTTAAAGCAGGTATCTCGAACTATCTGGACGTACTTGACGCGCAGCGTTCACTGTTCTCTACTCAGCAAGGTATCCTAGATTTAGAGCTACAGAAAATCGTTAGCCAGATTGAGTTGTACCAAGCACTTGGTGGCGGTGCGAACCTTGATGTACCGTCTGTCATTCCTGTACCGCAGCACACCAACTTGGCGCAGATTGTCACTGGAACTGCTACTAGTGCAAAAACCAAAGCGACAAATGCCATCAAAGCAGCTGGTTCAGCGCGTGTGACTACCCCGCAAGAAGCTGTTGCCATTAAGCAGTCGCAAGCGGTAGAAACGACTACTTTCAAACCGACTGCTATCGTCGATGTGAATGACGATGGTAAGAAGGATGCCGCTGTCGGCATAGTCACTGAAGAGACTCGCTTCAATAACAATAGTGTTGAGCAAGTTCCTGTGACCCAGATTGTTGAACCTTAAATGACCCAGCCTTGATCTGATGACGTAGCTCTATCATCACATTGACAGTCGATACGTACTATCAGCCCTACCGACTTAATGTGGTGGGGCTTTTTGCTTTTATTGACATCTTTTGGTTATAGCAGGCTCACTTTATACAAGCTCTCTTTATATAAAGCCACTTATAAAGCACAGATTTTGATAAGCTGATTCTATAAAATACCGCTTATAGCGATATTATTTTAACCATGTAACATGATAACTATTAAAACAATCATAAGGAATTATTATGAGCTATACTTTTAACCGTCAATACCCTGCTACTCGCTTACGTCGTCTACGCTACAACGACAATGTACGTTCAATGATTCGTGAAGTGGAGCTGCACCCTAAACACTTTATTGCCCCTGTCTTTGTATTAGAGGGTGAAAACCAGCGCGAAACCATCGCTAGTATGCCGGGCGTTGAACGCTTATCGATTGATTTGCTAATCAACTATGCCAAAGAGCTGTTAGCAGAAGGTGTGACAACTATTGATCTTTTTCCTGTGATCGATAACGCTTTGAAAACACCGGATGGTAGCGCCGCTTATGACGAAAACGCCCTGACTGCACGTACAATAAAAGCGGTCAAAGATGCTGTGCCAGAAATGGTCGTCATGACTGATGTAGCCCTAGACCCTTATACCTCACATGGTCAAGATGGTCTACTTGATGACAGTGGTTACGTCATCAATGATGCAACCATCGAAGTATTGGTCAAGCAGGCGTTGGTACATGCGCGCGCCGGTGCAGATATCATATCTCCTAGTGACATGATGGATGGCCGTATCAAAGCCATGCGTGATGCGTTTGAAGCAGAAGGTTTTGTGAATACGGCTATTATGGCTTACTCAGCCAAATATGCGTCTGCTTACTACGGTCCATTCCGTGATGCCGTTGGCAGTGCTGGCAACCTAAAAGGTGGCCATAAGAAACAGTATCAGATGGACTTTGGCAATCGTGCTGAGGCGCTACATGAAGTGGCTATGGATATCAACGAAGGCGCAGATATGGTCATGATCAAACCAGGTCAGCCTTATCTTGATTTGATTCGTGAAGTCAAAGATACCTTTGGCGTACCCACCTTTGCGTATCAAGTATCTGGCGAATATGCCATGCATATGGCAGCCATTCAAAACGGCTGGTTAAGTGATGCAGTGATCTTAGAGTCGCTGATTGGATTCCGCCGTGCTGGTGCTGATGGCATCTTGACCTACTTTGCTCTAGAAGCGGCTCGTCAGCTAAACAATGCCTAATAGTAATTACACTAACTTTTATAATGTAAAAACCCCAGTTACCTATTAGTAGCTGGGGCTTTTTTTGAATATTTTTTGATGAATAAAACTATAGACGTGCACGGTCATGGGGCTCAATAAAATCAATCACTGGGCCAGCAGGGACAATACGCGTGGGATTGATATTGGCATGACTGGTGTAATAATGCTGCTTGATATGATTCATATTTACTGTCTCTGCGATACCAGGTACCTGATATAAATCACGCAGATAGCCCCAAAGGTTTGGATAGTCAACGATACGACGCAGATTGCATTTAAAGTGCCCAACATAGACAGCATCGAAACGAACCAACGTCGTAAATAGTCGCCAATCGGCCTCAGTTATAGTGCTACCTGTTAGATAACGCTGATGTGCTAAGCGCATCTCAAGTGTATCTAATGCCGCAAACAGCTCAATCACGGCCTCTTCGTAAGCCTCTTGTGTGGTAGAGAATCCTGTCTTATACACGCCATTGTTAATAGTTGAATAGACAAAGGTATTGATATCATCAATTTCTCGTAATAACTCTGAAGGCACGAAATCACCTGCTAGCGCACCAACCTCATCAAAAGCAGAGTTAAACATGCGGATAATTTCAGATGATTCATTACTCACGATTGTGTTTGTTTTTTTATCCCACAAGATAGGTACGGTGACACGGCCTGTATAGTCTGGCTTGGCCTTGGTATACAGCTCATAGGCATAGTCTGCATTGATAACTGGGTCAGCAACGACGCCTGCACCTTCTGCAAACGTCCAACCATACTCACCCATATATGGATGTACTACAGATAGCGGAATGATGTCTTCTAAGCCTTTAAGCTTGCGATAGATAAGGGTACGGTGTGCCCAAGGACAGGCTAGCGACACGTATAAATGATAGCGGTCAGATTCGGCTTTAAAGCCCTCAATACCTGCAGGCCCTGCGCTACCATCTACCGTTACCCAGTTTCTAAAACCAGCATCTTCACGCTGAAAGCGGCCGCCACTCTCTTTTGTCTCATACCACTTGTCTTGCCACTGCCCGTCTACCAAGAGACCCATGTTATTCTCCAACTGTTTTTAATATTTGTTTAACGCTTAGTCAGCATGACTGACTTTAAGCCATTATGATCATGACGATTACGTTGTTTAGGGAGATATCATACCAGTTATAAAGGTTTAATCATTAGCATTGCCCCATTTATTAACAATAAAAACTAAACCTTTTAAATTTAATGTTTAGTAAATATACATAAAAATATATCCAGATAACTAATATAAGCCTGAATAGCAGATATTATGATAATAAAAGAGGTTTAAGCTAAAAAAGACTTGCAAAGTCTGGGAAACTTGCTAAAATGCTCAACCTAAATAGGCGTATAGCTCAGTTGGTTAGAGCGCTACCTTGACATGGTAGAGGTCGTTGGTTCGAATCCGATTACGCCTACCAGATTCGAAAAGCCCCAATCTTAAGATTGGGGCTTTTTTTTGTCCGTGAAATATGGGCTGTAGCGGAAAAGGAAACTATACGTCGATCCAAACTACCTCTTTTCTCACTTTCAGCAAACATCATCAAAAAACGTGTGTGCCCAAATTGTGCCTAAGTTGCGCCTGCTATCTATTTCGCCTTTCTTTCAGAGTAGCACTTTTGACCTCTACCCTAAACTATCTAAAGCACTCTCAAACTTAATTTACTTTTCTTTATCTAGCGACTCGTTAGGTACATAAGTAAATAAATCACCTACTTCAATATCTAGTGCCTCACAAATTTTATCCATAGTGTCAAAATCTATTCTTGAAGTCTGTTCGTTATAGATCTTGTGCACTGTCGACTTACTAATTCCTGTCATCCTTATTAGATCTGCCACCTTCATACGTCGTTCAGCTAGTAGCACTGGTAAATTACATAAAATCATTAATAATTCCTTAATAGACTAAAAAAGTACTTGCATCGACTAACGATAGTTAGTAAAGTACTTCTATCGAATAACAAATTACTTTTATAAAAATATTTGTTATCTCGATAAAACAACATAGTTATTTAATTGGCTTACAAGGAATTTATTATGTCACATACCTACCTAACTACCCAAGAGCTTTCTGAGCTCATCAAATATAACCCTCGTACTATTCGTAATGAGCTCAAAGATAGCGTGCTTATCGAGGGTATTCATTATATACGCCCGTTCGGTGGTCGTAAAATTTTGTACATTTGGGAAGAGATTGAAAAAGATATGCGCACTGGCATCGCCGGTAGCATCAACGCCATGGCACTACAATAAGGAGGAATAGGATGGCTAGTATTAGAACCCGTAGAGGGAGCAATATGCTATTTGTAGATTTTTATTACATGGGTATACGCTGTCGGGAGACGACAAACCTAACAGACACACCAACGAATCGTAAGAAGCTTGAAAAAGTGATCGAGAAGATGGAAGCAGAAATCATCTTAGGACTGTTCAACTACGCTAAGTACTTTCCAAAAAGTGATAAAGCGGCACAGATGGTAGCGTTAAATGATCGCAAGGAATGCATTAGTACCGATACGCCCTCTTTTGAACAGTTTGCAAAATTATGGTTCTCTGAAAAAGAAATTGAATGGCGTGATACTTACAAGCGCAAAATAAAGGAGATTATTGATATGTACTTGATTGCTAAGTTTGGGACTAAGCCCATTCATCTCATAAAAAAGACAGATGTATTAGCCTTCCGTTCATCCCTCGCCAAAGTGACTTACGGAAAAGCTAACAAACATCTGTCAGCGGCACGCATCAATTCGATAATGGTACCTTTAGGTATGATACTAAAAGAAGCAGCTAAACGCTATAAGTTTGATAATCCTTACTACGATATCAATGCGCTCAAGCAACCTAAAACGGATATCCAACCATTCACACTAAATGAGGTTTGGACGTTTATTAATGGTGTGAGAACAGACTATCGCAATTATTATCTGGTACGTTTTTTTACAGGTATGCGTACGAGTGAAATTGATGGGTTAACGTGGGAGAACATTGACTTTAATCGACGTGAGATTGTGATCAAACAAGCTTATGTTAAAGGCAAAATTGTTCCTCCTAAGACTCAGGAGTCTTACCGTGCGATTCAAATGTCACCTTGGGTCTACGATGCTCTGAAGGAACAGCAGGCCATCACTTATAAGCGATCTGACTATGTGTTTTGCGCGCATACGGGTGAGCCACTTGATTACAACAACGTGAATAAACGTGTTTGGCACCCTACTCTTAAGATTTTAGGTCTGAAAAAGCGCAATGCTTATCAGACTCGTCATACTGCAGCGACGCTATGGTTAGCTGCTGGCGAAAGTCCTGAATGGATTGCCAGTCAAATGGGACACTCTACGACCAAGATGCTATTCAACACGTATAGCCATTACGTACCGAATATGACTCGGCAGGATGGTAGTGCATTTGAAGCATTGGTCAATCGCAGTCAGATTGCTCAAGTATCTACCGATAAGGGGCCTCACAATGAAAATGATTGATTACGATAAGCTGCATGCGACGTTTAAACCTAGTGGCTATATCAGTAATGGTGCAGATAATATTGCTAACTACCTTATCTGTGAGCTCTGTATTCAGTCGGGTACTGGTTTGGCTAGGTTCCTGAGTATTGATAGCTGCTTTGATAATCATATGGCGCTGCGCATATGGGTTCAGACGCGCTTAGATGTCAATCCTGACTATGTCGTTGATGATATGTGTAGTCAGCTACAGAGTGAGCTTTACGAGCTACTACCTCAAACTGGCTATGAATACTAAGGAGAATGTTATGAGTTTGAACTTCGTCTTTGATTCAGCTCTAGAGGATGCAGCAAAGCGTTTGTGCCATGAATATTGGTCCTATGTGTCGCCCAGCAATTATATAGCGCATTTGGAACTGCTTTTTTACGACCACAACATAGAGTTTGATGAATTGTTTGCTACGCTTGCAAAATGTCAGGTTTATTTAGATGACGTACACTGTGAGTACTGTGGTCGTCCCTATCAACTAGATGTCCCAGCAGATGTACCTTATGCAAGGAGGTTAAATTCTTGGTTTTGTGATGGGTGTATTAGCTTTTCTGGTGGACAGCTTATTGTAGGTAGATAGGTTTTTGGAGATAATTTATTGCCAGATAACTTGGGTTGTCTGGTTTTTTATTGCCTATCAAATTCTTTGCGACAACAACTGTCGCAAATGTTTTATTTCTGTGTTGTTACCATTAACAAATTAGGCTATTGTTTATTCAATAAATTAAAAACTCTTGTTTGGATTTTAAATCATGGAAGATATAAAAATTCAAAAAAAATCAATCAAATACTGATGGACAAAAACTTATTGCATATGTGCGTAAGAGTGAGAATGTGGAGCGGCTTATTCATAATTTGTTTTAATATTTCGAAGAAGTAGGCAGAATAGTAAGCTTCAGATCCCAATTGTAGGTGCTGGTATCGAAGATGATTTTCATGCTATACAAGTGGATAGTCAATTGGCTAATCGCTTTCAAGTAGAAGTACTACAACGCTGGAAAATAAATACATCTGCCAATAAGAAAGACTTTGCTCGACTCATTGCATCTATCGAACAAAGCTTAATTCTACCAGAAGCTTCCTACCTTTATAAAAAGCCATACCTTGATCAGATTCACTATTTAAGTGAGGGTCTGATTGGTGAGGCATTCCAAGTACTAAGGCAGCTGGCTATATTTTCTATTAGGAATGATGAACCTTCTATTAATCAGGATACATTTGAGTCATTAAAACTATTGCCGCCTTCAAGCAGACGTAACCTGCTGAACCGACTAAGGTGAAAAAAAGTATCAGGGTCTAGAACTATCTTATAAGTTGCAATTGCTTCCAATATGCAAGGATGAGCTTATAAGGTCTTGGTTGGTTCGTAACGCACTATTTTTCAACATGAAGCCATCACAGTTATCCACTATAATTTTTCAAAATACTGATATTTGGAAGTCAGATATTGATGTCCAACTCTCTAAGAAAAGTGTTCAATCATTTCTGAATGCTATTGAAATAAAAGAAGAAGACTTACTAAAAAACTTGCTACCTTCAAAATACGAACACTTTTATCCTCATTTAAACAAGTCTAAGCAAGTTAAGTGGTTACTACAGATTGGTGTTCATCAAAGAGGACAGAAAAACAGTCTACAGTACTGTCCAGATTGTATTGCTTCAGATAGAGTACCCTACTTTAGAACATATTGGCGCTTAGGATTTCTTACAGCTTGCCACATTCATGAAATATGCTTTTTGGATAGCTGTACCAACTGTAGTTATCCAATAGACTTAGTTCGCTACAATAAGACTGATAGCACACTTTTCGAGCCACTAGATTACTTGAAGTGTAATCAGTGTTCTTTTGATTTAAGAGAAGCACCACGAATAAAGCCTAGTCATTATGAACTTGAAGCCAATAAACTACACTTCAAGTTGTTAGTCGAAGGGCACGGTAGTATAGGTAACTTAACTTTCAACTACTCACACATATACTATGAAGGTCTCAGACGAGTTATGTCATTCGTTTTATGCAGTAAAAAAGGGATAGATATGTTTGAATATATTGCTAATGAACATGGCTTCGATTCTAAGTATATTGAAAGTAGAATGAAAGTATCACGTCACTCAGAACCTGAACACCTATCTATTAACATAAGAAAAATTGGTGTTATATTTTCATACTATATAATGAAAGACTGGCCTATAAGCTTTATAGGAATATGTAAGAAGTTTGGGGTTACTAAACGGTTTGTATACTCTCCACATCTAAACTATCCCTTCTGGCTTCAAAAGACACTGGACTTAGAGTTAAATTAAAATAGGCACCATATCCACTGGATCATGAGAGTTTTTTATGTAGCCACAGATCTCAATAGTGAAAACAGAGTTTAGACAAAACTATGGTTCTCTTTAATATATTTTTCGATAAATTTGGCACTTGTAAAAGAAGCATATTCTTGATAATAGTCATTTTTTTCACCATCACCAAAATCAGATATTGATTTTACAGCGAAGAAGTCTAAGTTGTTGTAATCAGCTGCTTCGCAAGAGACATAGAAAGCTGAGACTTCCATATCTATGCCTTTTAGTCTCTTATTTTTTTGATATGTTTCTAAGATAGTCTGCCCGTCATTCAGTACCGCGCTTCCAGTAGCTATTCCTCCTTTACTAATCTTGAGGGCACTGTTAATAACATCTTTATCATCAAACTCAGTATTTATTTGATTTATACTTTTCATACAATTATTTATGAAAGCTTGCAAGTTATCACTTAAAACTCTTTTAATATTTGAGTGTAGAGGAGAAGGATGAAAACGTATATTCCCATTAATTCTTTCTGTTTTTCCTTCATTGTAGTTCCATGCCGACTGAGCAATCACTATATCTCCGTATTGGCTTTGATCTTTTATACCTGCACAAATGCCAGCCATCACCATAAGCTTGGGACTGAAAAGCTGAATTAGTTTAGTTGTAGTGATAGAAGTATGTACCATTCCCTTTTCTGAAACAGCACATAAAACAACATCTCTTTTGTGACCTTCCTTATCAGTAAAGCAACCTTTATACCCAAATAGTCTACTTCCTAAAGGTGTCTGCTGACTCCATTCCCAGTCAATATACTTCATAAAAGTGGTGGCTTCTGGATCGTATAGAGCTGTTACTATACAAACATCAACCGTATTAATAGGTTTAAGATACTCTGTATAGGACAAAATATCTGACAAGGTCTGCTTCCAAGAATCTTCGGTATCACTGTATTTTATAATAGTCCATGCACATCTTTGAAACTGTTGCTTAGCCACAATCTCTAATTCGTCATAAGCGGTAAGTCCAATACTTACCCTAGGTAAATTATAGATGTTATCTTGATTATTAATCTCTTTAACAAACTTTAGTGTTGTGTCTAAATCTGGGGTGGAATCAAAATTCAATGGCAGGTTTAGATCTAATATCATCAAATCATATAATACATTTTTGTCTTTTAACTTCTTTTTTGCCTCTATGATAGTCAGTACGCTATCAATCGTTACCTCACTCTCATCATACTTTCCCTGAATGACGCTACAGATCGATCGAGTCTTTTCACCACTATCATCAACTATTAATATTTTCATCTACTTCCTGTAAAAACTCTATTAATTTTTCTTTCCAGTCATCTATTAGACCGCTATATTTAATAACACTAATTGTCAATTTTGAGGAGTACTTATTTAACTGTTTTTTTAGCTCATCTAATGACATACTTTCGTCAGACGCTTCCAGGTTACTGAAGAAATCATAAGCAGTGACTACAACAATTGGTATACATCTGTTATCCCTAAAAAGCTGACGAATAACCTCCTTACCTCCAAAGCCTTGAGGTCTACCACCAAACTCATTCCTACCAATATCAAAAGTTGGTAATGACATATCAAGAATAATACAATCAAAACCTTCTTTATTCTTTAATAGAATTTTGGCTGATTTTACTGAATGCGCTTCTAGCAGAGTTGACTTTGGAAAGTTCTCATTAACTAAGCTTATGATATTTTCCTTTTTTGACAACTCATCTTCAACAACTAGGATTCTCATAATTTATACCCGCTGTTAGGATTGAACCGTTGCTGTAAATCTAGTATAAAATAATTGTTCTCATAGCCAAACTCTATAGCTCCGTCAGTATCTTTGTCTAAAACCATTGCTGCAATTTTGTACAGACCTGAATTACCCTCAGATGCTATCTTATCAAGATATTTATGCTGCTTTATATTTTCTCTAATTTCACTAAGTATTATCTTATTCTTAGCCTCCATCCCATATACTACTTTGTTCCTAAATCTATAATTAATTAACTTGTTATGATGATCTAATTTAACTTCAATATCTAAAGTTACTACAGACATATGTACATGATCGTTAATATTACCAATAATTATTTGGATAATATCTGCTAAAGAAAGTAGATTTGTGATCAATATTTCCATATCGTTTTCCACAACGATATTACACACTATTTGAGTAGAAGAGTGTCTAGCTTTAGCTGCCTCAATAGCGATGTCCAACCATTCTTCTATCTTAAAGAAAGGTCTAGATGTCAGTCTATGTTTAAAGAACCAATCAGATGCCTTCTTCAGATTTTCAGAAGACATTCTGTTTGAATCATTGACGAAACGACTTATCGACTCATAGTACTCTTTATCTGATACTGTAAAGATATCATTAAGATTACTAGCTAACTTGTGATGAATATCAGAAACTTTAACAGAAAACTCATTCTGAAATTTCTTTCTAATACTTTCTAAAGATGGATCTAAAATATCCCAAAATGAGTTTAAACATGAAACTACAAACTCTTCTAGATTATAGTTTTGTACCAAAAGACGAAAGAAAACGAGAGTTGTTTTCTCAATATTTAACTTCAGAAGACCCTCAGGATATTTACTACTTTCGATCTGAATATACTTGCTTTTTATATCCTCTAAGTAGGTGTCGAGGTCATCTGTAAACTGTCTCAATACTTTATTTATATCGCTATGATACCTTTCAGGTGTCTTTGACATCCAAAATTCATTTAATTTATAATCTTCATCTTTAGATGGCTGATTTGTTACTAAATGACATTTTTCGGGAGCAGCCCTTACGAAACCAACAATTGAGTTATGTCTTATTCTTAAACTTAAAAACCCATCCAAACCAAACTTTGGATGATGTAGGAACAAGTTCTTCATATCATCGATAATTTCAAGTAGCAGGTTATCAGCTTCATTGTTAGGTGTGTCTAATAAACTTTGAATCTTAGTATTATCTTTACTCTCCAAAAAAGCATCTATCACTTCGTTAAAATCTTCTGAAACACCAATTCCAGCTTCTACAAGGTTTTTATACCTTATAAAACTACTTTGATAGTCATCAATAATTAAATTCTTAAGCGCTTCTTCATCTACATGGATACGACTACCATCTAAAAACTCTATACCTGATTTGACTTTTAACTCTGAAGTAATCGTGAGTATTTCTTGATGATAATCTTCCGAATTTTCAGGATCTATTTTGATAAGATTACTTAATATCCTTCTACGTTCTTCACTTAAATCTTTAGAGCTTTCGAAGCTATCACAGTTATCTAATATATTGTATACACATACTTGAGAGAAGAAATAAATGAACTGTTCTTTGCTAGACTCGATGGACGAAATGTCAATTTCAGAAGGAGCATTAATATCTAATAATTCAAGTTGAGTATTAAGAATATATGATATTTCGCTTTGAAGATCATCAGAAAACAAAATGGAATTATACTTATGAAGTACAATTAGAACAGGTATTAAGTTAATTCCTAAACTAGAAAAGTTATTTGCTACATCAAAAGGGTTATCAAGTATGAACGTGATTAACCTATCTTCAAACTCCTCGTCAAGTATGAACTTACTTAAAAAATCTACTTTATTAAAAGTTATCTCTTTTGTAAAATCATATTTAAGCTTTAATAAGCTAAATAAATTTTGAAAATCATCATCAATATTATCTTGATTAGGTAATGTAGAACTAACTAAATTGAATAATCGATCATAAAGGTTTGTAACCCTATCAGAATTATGAATATAATGAGTGAATTGCTTATCACCTTGAGAGTTTTGATAGTTTTGTATAGGAATAATATAACTATTGTCAAAAGCTTCAAAAAATAATACCAAACTCTTTAGATAGTAAAAACTATCATTCTTTGATAGGAGTTCACATAATTGACTAAGAGTATTTAAGCTCAGTTCATAGTTCTTGTTAAATAGTAATAAGTCTTGTAGGAGCTCACTAACTTGGCTCAAGATATTTATTTTATCTTTATTAATATCCTGTTTTTGGTCAAAAACTTTACTGAAGATATGAGGTAGAATATTTTTGTCGTAGTCTTTAAGTACTAATTCTTCAATAGTGTTAATTTCTTTCTCTGTCAAAAAATATGTGAATGGTAACGATCTCGATATAAGGTTTCTTCTAAGTGTAGTACTTATGGTTTCAAACTGATCAACAATATTGAACTTCATCTCATAGTATAATATTTCATTTAGATTATACTTTTCGCTTATAGTTTCTGAATTTAACTTATAAGATAAATAGTTTCTTAAACTAGAATCAATTAGATTGCTATTATCATCAAAATGTTTATCCAAAGACGCTCTAAACCTATTAACATCTGTTCCTTGCTCATTTTTTGTACTCAACCTGTGTATAATAAAGGGTTGTAATCCAGAACTAGATCGACCTCTTATTTCACTCAAATACCTTTTTTGTTTCTCTAGACCAAAATACAACTGATAGATTGTTAATCTAAGCGATATAGACCAAAGGCTCTCGTTACATCTTTCGTCCATAAGATCTAAATTCTTTAACAATGCATCTATGTTGTTCTCTAGTAGGCACTTGTATATTTCTTTCTTTAGAGTAATGAACTCACATATTATTTTTCTGTTAGCATCTATCATCTTAATCGATAGACCTATATTTAAGAGCTTCCTACTCTTAAGTCTTTTTTCATTCTGTTTAAATACTCCATAAGGTCTTGGATACCGACGTAACTGATAGTCTATAGATCTTTTTGTCCATACTACAAAGTCTAGATAAGTATTACTATCCAATGTGGCTCTAGCTTCTTCCAAAATGTCTATTATAGAGAGTTCGATGTCAACTGAGCGTTGCAGCTTAAAACCTCTAGAAAACGTATATGAGTTTTTTCCTGAAAAAGAAGGAGTATTATTGTTATTCGCAATTACTCCTCTAACCTTCTTTTTAAGCCTTCTTAGCTTATGATCTATAGACATTTTGATACTCTTTGAAATAGTAGATAACCTATCAGGATTATACTTAGTAAACTAATTACGATAAAAACGCCTCGAAATATTTGTCCATAAGTAAAAATTTTATTCAATTTCCTATTAGTATTTCTACTTGTTAAATCGTCATTATCATTAATGAACAAATTTATACTAGTAGTGTTAAATTGATTTTCGAAATCAGCCAAAGCTCTTTCACTTCGTTTGATTAAGAAAGAAGTACGTTGATCTAATTTATAGAATAAAAAACTAAATAAGATTAATAATATACATAAGATAATTTCTAAGGATATGGTATCTTCCGTTGATTTGATACTATATCCTATAGCAGAGCTAATAACGCCGCATATTACGATATAGAAATTAAATAGCATCATTCTTTGCTGTGAATGTATTGTAAAATACTTCCACAGATGATCAATTACAGCTTTCGAATCCATTTTAGGTTTCCTAAGTCGCCTTCACTCTAATTTCATATCAAGTGTAGTGTTCAAATATGTATGGTCTTACGATAGACTACATGATCCAGATGAGTGCAACTCAAGCCTCAATACATTCCAAAAAACAAGTAAGACTGATTCTTTTGCAGTAAAAGAACAAACGGAACTTATCTGAAGGGATAACGTTCTCGTATCTGCTAGTTTCCTTCAAGAGGAGATGTAATCGTTGAATACTTGGTTTGTCGACTAGATCTCTTTCACTTCTTATATCAGTGTATAAGTAAATAGCTCCAAAAATGATACCTAACGCATTAGTAACAATAGCGCTTTTAAACAGAGTTAGCTGATTACTTTGTATGAGCAACGATTGACTATCGAGCACTGATGGAGTTCTTATAATGTGAGACATTATGATTGAGAATACTTCAGCAGCAATAGCAATTAATCACTTCGTCCATTCATAGTCTTTTTCATTGGCTGCGTTTCGACGCTCTGCATATGCTCGCTGAATTTCATCAAGTGTAGGTTTAAATGTTTCATGATGATGATAAAAATATACTGTTGCCTCTTCTCTATACATTTTGTTTGATAGCAGATTTTGAAAATTTTTTAGTTCTTGTTTACTTATTAGCTCATAACTCTTTTAATGAACCATTTTAGAGTTAACATGCCTAGTAGTATTAAGTACCCAAACCACCAGTAACCTTGTATGGTATTGATAACTATTAAAGGCGCTTGCTCGATAGCTCCAATACTACTATTCACATTGGAGATGTGTCTTCTTGCTATGAGATCAAGCACAAAGTATCCAACTAAAGCGGCAACAGTAAATATCATTACTGCCATCAAGAACTTTTCATCAATTTTTCGCATGATACTTCACCTCAGTCCTTCTTGTTTGGTAAATAGTTAGTAGACTACAACCACTAAGATTTAAAACAAAGCAAAAGTGTTGCAATCGAGATTGCTAGCATAAGAAATATAAAAAATACAGCAATATAATTACTAATCACTTATGAAAATAGATAATTGTGCACTTATTATAAATTACTAGAAGCTTTTAGTCATTTCATATATTTTATTAATGATTCTATCTTTGATAGACTCATTAACGCTCGTATGATTCAATCTATTAACTATTTCAAATTTGGATTTTAAGATTTTTCCAATTCCCTTACCTTTATTCTTGCTGATTTTATCGATAATTTTCTCTAACTCAGTCTCACTTATACTCAATGCATATTTAGGAACAGTAAATAGATATAACCCGTATGTTCTACCTTCTTTAGGTTCAATATCTAAGCAGTACACAGTAAAATTGTCTGTATCATCTGTGATTTCTACTTTCAACAATAGTCCTCTTCTGTTTCTAGAGGAAATCATAGACCATTTGATTCCTTTGAAAGAGAATTCACCGTAGGGTTCAGCTGCATTTATTCTATTTGTAGGTAATGCCTTGATTCTCCAGTCGTCCTGCTCTAACTCAATTTCATGAAATATCGTAGAAATATCAGTGAATGACTTAATTTCAGCTGCATCTTTATTAGTTTCAAGCTGAACAGGACTAATTGTATTATCTTGACTGTAGTTCTCTTCTCCTGAAGAACCTTGATTTATTTCATGGTTTTTTTGAATCTGCTCTAGTTGGGTAATGCCGACAGCGTTATAGATCAACTCTTCGCTGTTTCCTTTTTCTTGTTTCTTCTTTACTGGTAACTCATCGAGAAACGGAAAGCGTCCTTCTTGACGAACGTCAATTCTTAATTCAGTCTCTTCTGCGTTGGGAGGACTATCAATCATCAAATCTATGTCCTCTTGCTCAACTGAACTTTGTTCTTTTGGTATTCTGACCTCATATTCCTCCCTATCACGATCTGGGAAAGTCTCAGCACTAATAATCTCTAACTTATTAAATGGCCAAGAATGATGACAGGTCTGTATTTTTCGGATTAGAAAATATTTATGAATACTATCTTCTTTACTTACGTAGTGACCTATGACTTCAAGCTTTGATCCATCCACAAAAGGTAGGTTCGTTGTTAAAGGTAGTTCAGTAACATTGTCATAGTAACCACCGATTTTTGATTTTTTTAAGTACCTATAAGCATGGCTGTAAACTTCTCGCATGGCATTCATTGCCTCATCGTCTAGTAAACCTCTTGCTAAGAATGGAACATCACTATCAAGAAAATGCCTACTATTTAATTTTATCGAACATATATCTTTATTGTCTTCTATACTTCCTATCAATGTAACTAATTCAGCAATTAAGTCTTCACTGAATAAACGACGAATAAAGTATTTAGAAGCGGCAAAATAATGTCTGATAATTTCAGAATGTGGTATTAGAACCGTGACGGATTCGCCTTTGAGAGTAGAGTTAGGTATACATAGTAAAGATAAATTATTGTTGTTCTTAAGAAATTTAAACTGCGCAGAGCCGTCTAACTCATTTATCATTTCTTTGTAACTAGTGTCTTCTCTTTCATCACCTAATTCGATAGTTTCAGCTTCCTTAGGCTCAGATACTTGAGTGGCGGTAGGATGGTTATGTAAACACTACTTACCTCGACTAACCACTTATTACTTAGATTGTTGTACGAAGCTTTATTTAATTTTAACATTCAAGTATTTGAGCTAGTATAAGACGCTACTTGGAATTTTCCAAATTATGGAACGCTATTTGATTTTTAACTGTTCATCACTGATCATCATTATATGTATAAAAAATCGTAATAACGGCGAGTACTTCCATCTGCCTTGGTTGTCCCTGACATCAGGACTTACGATCCCAATCTGAACCGTGGTCATACTTTCCTTATAGTGGATTTTTATACCTTCAGCTTCCTCATTGAGGTATTCGGCAAGTAGACATCTATTGCTAGTAATAAGCCAATTTTTTGCTGGCAGTAAATGTGTCGCTACAGTTATAAAACGTAGCAACTCATTATTTTTGCTTCTCTTAAATGATATTGAAGAATTGGTAGTAGTTAAGCTTTGACTACAGATATTGGTAAACCACTGCCAATCATTTGAATTATGGTCACGTAGTTTGCGAGCGCTATATTGCAAAATTGATAACATTCTAAAATCGCTTTGATGCTGCAAACTTAGTGGACTAAAAAATATCTTATCCGTTTCTCTTACTTTTACAAATCTTGGTCGACTGTGTTTAGTCATTAATGTACTAACCTGATATGCTCTCTTTATCAAAATCTCGGCATCATCTTCACTTATTTGAGCCAAGTGTGCTGCTTCTTTCAGCGATGATAATGTATCAGATCCGTTTAAGAAAAGCTCAAGCTTATTAATACCATAACGCATAAATAGATCAGCTTTTTTATTGGATAGCTGATAATCCAATGGTTGCTCTTCAGAGTTTTGAATAGTAAAATTCGGTGACTTTCTTATCTTTTTTATAGTGTTTTTGAAAAGTAATTTACGGATACTGGTTAACACTAATTGATTACCCTCAATTAAAGCTGCGTTTTCTGCAAGCTTCTTATTAGTTATGCTTGTAATATTGTTTACCGTCTTTAGTGATAGGCATATCTTTGCAAAGCTCAGCTCATAAGTCGCCATTAGAGTTGCAATATGATTGTAATATTCAAAACTACGTTTTGGTGATAGGTGACCCATTACCCCAGACAGAGCATACCAACTATCAGAACCTTCAGTCTGTATACCTAACAAACCATTCTTAATATGTAATATATCATCTTCATTATAGTCTGTTAGTGCCTGTATTAGATCCTGCCTGCCATTCAGTACTAAAGAAAGATTACTGACAGCAGTATGTCTGAATGCGTGAAAAGTAAAATTGCATAATTCGTCTGATACGGATATGTCTGTCAATACTTTTTTAAGCAATTGTAGTGGGACATGATCGTCAATCGGCTGATGAGCACTTGATAACGTAAAGATAAATTTATTAGAGTTACTGCCTATATTGCTTTCTACAAAATTAATGAAAAATTCGAGTTCTTGTGGCTTTAGTAGTGCAAATATAGCTATCCTTCTGATACTCCCCTGAGTCTTGGTAGATCGATATTTATTAGGACGCACAATGATAGAGGGCTGACCATGAGACAAGCCTTCTATATCTATATAACGTAGACCTAACAACTCCTTCTTACGCATACCAGTTCGATATACCAATATGAACAGTAACGCGAACATCTCCCTTTCCAAAACATCGACGGATTTGAGTATTTGTCTGATAATGGCATGGTACGCTTGTGGTGGAATAAGCTCGGAGCGGACACGACGTTTATTTTTCGCCTGTTCGATAATCACTGGAGCTAAATTAAACTCCTTGACTGCGAGGTTATGCATTTTTTGAAATAATCTAGCCGAATAGCTAAGATCTGTTACTTTTCTTTCGAATTCTTTATATTCAAAAATATCATCATACATCTCTTCAAAATCTTCTGATGTCCAATCTTTTAATGCCTGGCCTTCTGTAAAGTAGAGCCACTCATAACCTATATTTTTGACATAATGTATAATAGAGGTGTCACTAAGTGGTCTTTTTTGGCTCAATAGACTCAGAACCCATTGAATGATAATTTTTTCATTCATAGCATTGTACTGCTTATATCTTTTTCTTACTCTTTGAATCAATGTTGGAGGAGTATAAGCAAGCTTTTTATTCTTATTCTTTTCATGTAGCTTAAAGTCTTTAGCTAAGGTTTGTATTAGATCTGACTTACGAACGAGGGTTTTGCAGGTACTATATTTTTCTTGAGTATTAATAATGGCTTTTGTAGACTTGATTTTAAGTTTTAATATCCCGCTTAGATCATACTGAGCGGGCATATTACTATTCTTATACTGTCTACTCAAATATCTTTCAAAATCTGTAGTACTCAATCCGGTATGGTTGTGTTTGCCTCGTAGGATAGATGCTGAAGCTTGATCTATAGCTACTTTGTCTAACATCTCCCAATAGTAGCTTGCATTCACTAGTAACTTGCTAAGTGTCGTTAGCTCTATAGATAGAGGGTTTAATATGGGCAATAACACTTTGAAAATATAGTTTTTGATTTGCTTTTGAGAGTACTGTCTTAAGGAACTTTGAATATTTTTAGTACTACTTTGAGCGTTATATCGTATTAGCCAACATTGGCTAACCAAATCGACAACAATTTGTTTGGTATTGTAAATATCACTACAGCCCTCCATACGTTCATTACCGTAATTCCCTGACTTGTATCGAATAGACAAATAAACTCGCTCATTTATGAATGGACGAGCTTGACCATCTATAAGTGCTTTCAGCCAACCACCTAGCAGATCAAGATCATTGATGCCTCCATATATGATGCCTGAATATAATAGCCATCCCAAAACCTCATCATGGCTATACTTGGCGGTACGTTCCCAATGCGCGTTTACCGCATTAATGATTTTAGTTAATTTTTTTCCTTCCGTAACCCAGTTTGTACTAATAACTAAAGGGTTGAGCTTTACTTTTTTGGGTGGTATCAACGCAGAATAATAATGTTTAGCTAACATGTAATGTTTATTTTGATAGCTGATAAAATCCGCTATCGTCGTCCAAGCTCGCTTAACTTCTTTCTCTGTTTTGCATTGTTTTCGTACCAATTCAATTGCAAAAGTCCTAAATTTCTCAAAGCCTTTTTGAGAGATAGGTTGGATACTTAATTTAAGCTGTTGTCGGAACTTATCAAGACCGCAGCCCCAATAGTTGTAATGAGAACCAAGATAATTGACTGGTATACTTCTGAAAGTAAACTGCCTATTATGCAAATTAAGAGCTTTGCGGTAATATTTAGTAGTAGATTGTAGCCATTTCATATTACCTGGCATTTGATGCTGTAAGTGCTTCCACTTCGTTTGTAGATCTGCAAGGAGCTGATACCTACTAATTTCTAATGCTTGATTTTCAGTTAGTGCACTGGTTGACTCACTAGGTATACTCAGTAAAACGTATTTTTTACGCCTGCCATCGTATTTAGCAAATTGATTTACTATCTTAGGTAGGTTTACCGGGTTAAGAACCTCATTTATCATAATTAAAATCCTTGAGCTGACCAATTAGGTAACTCAATCTCATCACTTAAACCTAATTGCCTAGCAATTTTTTCGAATGACTTACCCACTGATTTAATTTGATCTTTACTTAAAGATGAGAATTTACCTAATGCTTCTTGGCGGTTTTTTTCATGCCCAATGACACCATTTATTAACGCAATATCTACTCCTTGTCTTTCTAGCTGCGTTCTGACGAAATGACGTGTCCAGTACGGACTTATATCTATCATCTCTTTTGTCATCTCATATACTGCACCGCGTTTTATAGGAATCAGCTTATCGTGCTTCTTGGACAAAAGCCTTAGGAGCGAGACTTCATCCCCAGAAATAATTTGATCAACAGTTTCATTAATATCAAGACTTAATGGATGCTCCAATTGATAGTCTATTAAATAGCGCTGATATTTTTTGAGATAATTTGTAAGTGTGAAACACAGTGGTATAAGTCTATGATTTCTAAAACTCTTACTAGGTTTGTCATCAATTAACAACCAACCCATATTTAAATCTATATCGCTGTTTCTTCCTATACCATTATTCGGTCTAACGCCTGTCAGTAAACAAAAGACAAACCATGTATAAATACTGACTCTATCGAAGTGCATCTCTTCATTTGAGCTAGCTCTAACCCACTGGAATAAAGTCTCCATAAAATCGCGTACGTATTCAATCTTTAGAGCAAACCCTGAGCCAGTTGTATATTTATGCCAAGGCGTGACATAAGATAAGTCATATTTGCCCTCAGCATTTAATACAGACAGCGCGGTCTTGTAGTGAGCTATTAGTTCTTCACTACTGTGACTACTGTAGTACATTGCTGGTGCCTGAGGTGCCGGTATACGGCAAATAATATTAGCTATATGTGAGTGACTATGTGCGGTATAACGTGATAAAACAACGTGAAGAGCTGATTCAATTCTAGCAATCGACAAATAAGGAAAAGCACAGTTTTTACGTAGTGATTTCAGATAAATTGTAATATCAGTTTTTGAAGGAAGGTCGTTACCTATTAGTTTTTGAATCAGCCAAACCGGAACAGGAATTTTTATCACATCTAGTTTATTCTCGTACTTTTTATCATCAAAAACATCTAACCTTTCAGTTATTCCTAGATGATGATGAATATAAGCTCTACTGTCTCCAATACGAAAAGTTCTTGAGTGTTTTATATAATTCTTGGTTGTTAGTGACTCTACTGGTAGAGCTGTCAGCATAGATAAAAGTAGAATACCAGCTGGTACGGCCTCTTTATCAAACTTTATCGGATATTTCTGGGCATCATGGACTAAAGTTGCGAATAATATTTGATAAGCAGGAAGTGATAACAAACGAGTATTAGAGTTGAGCGCTAACTCACGTTGAGAGATATAGTTTTGCTGTAGTGAGAGATCAATAGTCTGTAGCGGTACTGAATATCTAATAAATGCATTGGGCAGTTGTTCATAGTTAATATATGGTGAATCATAAGAATCTAATACCTCTTCGAAACTAGGTGTAAAACCATCACATATTTCGGTTTCAGCCTCTAAATAATCAACATTATAGTTAGCGCTGTATTGCTCTATATCTTCTTTTGGTGTGTCCCAGTAATAAGGTCTTAATTCATTAGTAGGACCAAAGTTTGATAATTCGTCTGACAGATTTAGAGGCTTGTCAGAAAATTCTTTTACCTTATCTTCTTCATCTTTCTTAGATTTTATCTTCTCTTTAGCATTCGGATAATGCGCACATACATAAGCAGTTAATATTTTACTTATTTGACTTTGTTTCTCAGGTAAATATGGATCTACATTTTTTTCGATCGAATCAAACGCAGAATAATTGGCAACTGTATTAAGCGTTTTTTCGGTCCGCTCTATAATATCAACGAGTACCGATAGTATCTTTTTGACATTTAATCTATTGTTAGAGTTAGGCCTGTAACTATAGTCTGGTAGCTCCCTCCATATCCAACGCCTATTTTTTGTAGTAAAAAATATTGCTAACTTAAACTGCATTAGCATCTGATTAGCCTGCGTTATCTTATCGTAGTAATAAAGCATAACGCCTGTATGTATCGCTATCGCCAACCATAAAACCCGTTTATTTACATGCTCACCGCCATGTTTGCACATATTTTGCATAAGTATAAGAAGCTGAATGATAAGAGGCTTCCCAGCTAGTCCTGATTTCGAGGTATCCATATCACAAAGAGATACTGGGTTGCTTTTTATAGTCTGTAGTATCTGTCCTATGGCATCTGCCTCATCTCCACCATATTCGTCGTAATTGTTGTGGATGATCATTACAATATCGGTGATTGCAATAACGATAGATGGCTGAGCAACAAAACTATGATCGGAGCTCATCCTGTAAACCACATTGCTTAGGTCTTGAACTGAGAGATGTGATGGGCGCTTTTTTTCAGATATCATATATCTAGAAATCATAACTATTGCATCTTAGTTCGGTTGTGGTAAGTTCTTTCAGGTAAATTTATCAGATTACAAAATAAAACTATGGAGAAGTTATTTTTAACGAAGAGCCTTTGACTAATCTTAGTATCTAACAACTCACTAAGTGCTAGATATATACTCTCTAATTTTATTGTGCTGTGATATCTAGAAACCATGTTTATCAGCTCATAAAATGCTAAATCGAATCTAAATAAATCAGCATTAATTTCTACAAGTAATACTTCTTGGTCTAATGCCTCATTAACTTTGTTAACGCTTTTTAAAATATTGAAAAGAGAGAAACTGTTCACTAGGAATAAGGTACTGCCATCTTTAACACATACTAACGGTCTAGATAGTGCGCTTCTTTCTTCAAATTTCAGTTGATACTTATTCAGATGAGGATAGATTAATTTGTTATAAATCTTGTAGAGAGACACAGCCTGCGGGTATAGTGCTAAAGTTTGCTTCTGTATTTTTCCTATTGTGATGATCTGCATATTGTCGTACCTGATAGTAGTTATAAATATTCAACTCCTATAGACTATATTTTGATCAAAAGAAATATGCTACATCATTTTCAAGGTTTTTTTATCTAATTTCAGGAAAATAAGCAAATACTCCTATTTATTCCTATGTTTAATTTTCCTATTAAAAAATAGAGTTGCACTTACAACACTAACTAATGTCTTTTATAAAAAACCATACCTCTTTATAAAAAAACAAAAAGCCAGATACTTGCAGTATCTGGCTTTTTATAAGGTTCTAAATTATTTTAGAATAAAGAGTAAAAAGGTAAATCAATCGACTTAGACAATGTCTCCATATCCATTATTCATACTATTCTCATCGAACTGCTGCATCATATCTAACATAGAGCCTAATGTACTTTGATGCTGCGAGCTAGAGACATTAGTAGGATTTGGATTATTGATACCATAAGCACCAAATATTTGATCAGCGCTGATACTACCGCCTGATGCAAAGCTGATATTACCTACTGCTGACTCACCACCTTCAAAGAAATCAGCAATTGTTAATTGGTCTGTAGTGCCGCTCACTTTGAGAATAAGATCGTCATTGCTGCGCATAAGTCCACTGGCTATGTCATTAAATCTAACACCATCAAAATAGATGTTATCAATGCCGCCACCAGTATTGTCTATGGTATCCTGGCCGAACCCTGCTTCGAAGTAATAGAGGTCGTTGCCTTTACCACCTTTTAATAGATCATTGCCAGTACCACCAATGAGGATGTCATTACCCAGTTCACCATCCAGATGATCGTTGCCGATTAGGCCTTGGAGTCTGTTATCGACGTCCGTACCTTGAAGCTGGTCATCACCATCTGTACCGATAATATCAGCACCTGCATCATTATTAGATACATTAGGCGTTGTATTATCGATAGGTGTGGCCTCTGGTATGGCTTTACCAAATAGTCCGAAGATTTGCTCATGTGACATACTACCACCAGTCTCAAAGCTAATAGTTTCAATGATACTATCGCCGTTACTAAAGTAGTTTTTGATAGTGACTTGATTGTTGGCATCGCCATTCACTCGCAAGATAAGATCGTTACCTGAACTCATCAATCCTGAGCCCACTTGGTTAAAAGTGATACCATTGCTAAAGATAATCTCGTCTATCCCATGCGTATCAACAATAGTGTCTTTACCAGCGGTATAGATATAAGTGTCGTTACCACGGCCACCTTCTAATCGATCGTTACCAGCCGTATCCTTTATCGTGTTGTCACCTGACAGGTCTACGTTATCGGCAGGCTCTTCTGGAGTGGTTGGGGTTGATGGTGTGGTAGTATCATCACCGTTACCACCTGTATCGCTATCATCTGACTCTGGCAATGCCGTCAGTTGACCAGCAATCCTCTGCGCTGATACCATCATGCCGTCACTAGCAACAATATAATCAATCGCTTGATCATTACCTAAAAAGTGGTCTGTAACTTTGACTTGCTGATTCAAGTCACCATCTACTAGGATGATAAGATCATTCCCTTCCTTATGATACGTTAACTGAGTCTTATCGATTTTCTGGAAGAAAATAACGTCAGTACCACCACCAGAGTTATCAATGACATCGATACCTTTGTTGGCTTTATATACATAACTGTCATTACCAGCGCCCCCATTCAGAATATCGTTACCATCTTCACCAGATAACGTATCGTCACCTGCGCCGCCGTTGATAATATCGTTACCTGAATTGGTACCTGAACCATTACCGCCTGCTAGATAGTCGTTGCCTGCCCCGCCGTTTAAGGTGTCATTACCAGCAAAACCGAAAATCTGATCATCACCTGCGTAGCCATTGATAAGGTCATTACCATTTGTACCCAGTAGCTGCTCACTGCTATCAGTGCCTTCTACTACATTATCGGGCGTTGTCTCTACAGGCACATCAACGGGTTGGCTCGAATTGACGGTAAGAGTGAGATAAGTGCCTGCACTAGTGCCAAAAAGGTCGCCCGCCCATAGTATGAAGGAATAGTTGCCAATATTATCGACAGTTGGGCTACCCGTAAGCGTACGAGTATCGGCATCGAAACTTAGCCAATCAGGAATATCTTGGTAACTACCATCAGCATTTTGACTGTCTAAAGTAATGCGGTAGTTGAGGCTTGAGTCCCAAGTATCCGTATCCACAATGGTATCGGCATCGAACTGAACGCTTAAAGCTTCGTCATCATTGATGGTAATAGCCTGTGCGTGTTTATTGACAGTAGGCGCATGATTGTCTGCTCTATCGATGATGGCGGCTTCAATGTCTTGCTGAGTAAGGATGACTTCTGCGCCGTTGTTGTCAAAGATAATGCGGTCGATTTTGTTGTCTATGGTTGGTATGGGTTGGTCGTCAATAAGCAGATCGTCTGATGATGATTCACCCAATGGTATTAGCTCGTTCCCTTCTGAATCTTCAAATTGAGAGGGTTCAAAGTAGCTTTTAAAAAAGTTTTGGTCTGTTGAAAAGTCAAACACATCAGCAGACGCTTGAGGAGTAAAGTAATCGAAGAAAGTAATACTATCCCCACTACCTTTGAGCCTAACAACCAGCATATCATGTACACTTAAAGTGTTTTCAACACGGGTAAATATAGCATCATTGAGATCGTAACCTTCTATGACAAGGGTGTCTTGAGACGATATATCATTAGTAGCACTGACTGTATCTTTGCCACCACCTTTTTTATAAATGATAGTATCATTACCCGTCTGACCGCTCACAAAGTTATCTTGAGAATTCAAAGTAATCGTATTGTCTAGCTCGTTACCAAACGCTGTTTTAGCGCCACCTTTTAAGATAAGGTTTTCGACATTCCGTTGTAATATATGGTATTTGCCAGTATCTTGCCATATGTTCTGCTCATTCATCTGATAATAGTGATGATCTACCCACTGCTCTACAGTATCAATACCACCGCTATCGCCTATAATATAGTTAAATTCATTCAATTCGCCCTCAGCAACTTTGTCACCCTCTATTAAGGTAATAGAACCATTATCGTTAGTCACAAGCGTTTCATACTGGTCAACCACATAGTAGTCATCGCCAGCACCTCCTGACATGATATCAGCTCCTGCCTTACCATCCAGAAAATTATTTCCTGAATTACCGTAAATTTCATTATTGAATTCACTACCTATACCATTGAGATCACTCGTGCCTCTTAGGTGTAACTCTTCAATATTAGTATTGGATAAATCAAAGGAGTCATCGATAAATATACGATCATACCCTTCATCCTCGTTCTCAACGATAGTGTCCTGATTGTCAGCAAAATAGTTATCGTCACCTTCGCCACCAATCAAGGTATCAGCACCTTCGCCACCCTCAAGCCAATCTTGTCCTTGACCACCTTGGAGCTCATCATCACCTTGGTGACCAAACATAGTATCATCACCTTCACCCGCGATAATAATATCGTTAGCATTGCCTCCATTGATGATATCGTCACCTGTTTCGCCATCAATATGGTTTGATTCGGTCCAGCTACCCTGCAATTCATCATTTCCTTCTAGACCATAGATATGATGGTTCGATGTGACATAAATATCATTAACTTGATCATCTTTGTCAGAACCTATGATATAGGCATCTCTTAAGATACTATCAATACTGGTTTTTGGACTATCAATAAAACTGATATCAATATTGGCTAAATCATTATTATCTACTTCTCGAAGTATCAGTTGGTTATCTACTCCATATAAAAGGTAAAGATCACCATCTTGATAATAAGCTTCTTTGAGTAATGATTTTTCAAAGTTAAATTGTAAGTATGACCCATCTTTCTGTGACCAATCTTCAATTATTTCATCATTTCCAGAATTAGAATCGAAGATGTAAGTGTCATAACCAGTGTGTCCAAATAATTTATCGTTACCAGCTTTGCCGTCAAGTATGTCGTTTGACTCAAATGTGTGAAGCTGGTTGTCTCTACTATTACCAGTTAAGTAGTCATCACCCTCCCAACCACTAAAATAGTCAGAATCAGAATTTTCGATATTTTCAATAGGCTGACTTATGATTGTTTCAAAGCTTACGATCTCATCGTCAAACACAAACTCTAAAGTACGATCAGTATCTAAGAATAACCCGTTAGTGATTGTAAACTCTTGCTCTTCATATCCAATAATTAGGTTTTTACCCTGAGACTTAAATGAGACCATGCTTAATGGAATGCTTTCAAAGATTAATTTATCCGTACCAGTTGAGCCATAATCAAAATCGACAATATCCGATCCAGTATCTAAACTAAAGATGTAAGTATTATCTCCACCTTGACCGATAAGAGTGTCATTACCTAAGCCGCTGACAAATACCTCGTCAGCATCAGAGCCAGTAACTTTTTTATCATTTACTCCTGATAAATAAATAGTGTTTTCACCGCTAGATACCTCAAACTCTGTTACTGAATCATCGATAAATATAGAGTTTACAATGTCTCCATGTTCTACGATGTATTGATCTATAACGACATTATTAGTGGTATACCAATTTGCTAGAGTTAGATAACCTTCACCAAAATTGTATTCCGAGAATTCGTCAGTGTTAATACCTAACAGGTTAAGTAAGTGAATACTGGTTTTACCGGCATCTGCTAGATAATTTGTATCTAATAGTGCTTCTAACTTAAAAAAGTTAGTAAAATTTAATTGATTAAATTGGTACACTTCAATACTGTCAAAATAAGGCTTAAGTATCGTCTGGTTGATAATATCAGACTCTACAGCAGTCTTAATATCTTGATAGACATTAAGAAATTCAGATGTCTGATCAGAAGTAGCTTGGTTAATATAATCGGTTGGATTAATGCCAGTAATCGCATCAATGAGTTTAACCATTTGCTTATCATTTTGGTTCAAATAACTATAGTTAGTAACCGTATTCGTTTCACTAACATATTCTGGTAGATCTTGATTTGGTCTTATTCGAATCACATGTTCAGCATTTTCGTTTTCAGTCCATTTAATATTATTGTTATTAACGATAGCCACTTCACTATCATTATTCTTACTGTCTGTGCCAGCCCATAACTCTAATAATTTATCAGACTGGTCGAAAATATTTTCAATATCTTTGTTTTCATCTAAATATTTAGCTAATATCGATAATTCATTAGTACCCTTGGCAGCGTCTGCTAGGTCATCTAAGCGGCCAAATCCAGAAAGGTTCAGACCTTCAGTTTTTTCATCAGGTGTCGATATAAAGTCACTATGAATCAAATCTTGGTCAAAGTTAATATCCGCCATCAATAATGTGTTACCGTCATTATCTACATAACTTCCTTGTTCTTTTACAGTGCCGCCGCTTGTCTCTACCTCGTTGCTTGAATCGAAGCTTAGATTTAATTCGGATATACCTATCTGTTCAAGAGTTTTAAGTTCATCTTGAGAAGTGACACCATCAATATTAGTATCTTGCCAAACTCTTAATTCACTAAAACTGGTATCGTCTTTATTGATCACACCATCAGCATTGGTATCTAAATCCGCCAATGCTTCAAAACCATGTTTGGCAATCAATCCACTATTTAGTTCAGTTTGATCTCCGAACATCTCCTTACCATTGTTAATGACACCATCTTTATTAATATCTCTAACTAAAAATCCATCCTCACTCGATAACCAACCTGTAGCAGTTTTGATGCCGTCACCGTCGTTATCAAACATGACACCTTGCTTATTGTTTTCAGCAACTGTGTTAATAACTCCATCTTTATTAAGATCTAATACCAGAGGATCATAATATTCTATTTGATATTCTGATTCAAAATTACCATCTTGATCTTTTTGTAAGTTTGGAAGAAGAGAGTTTAGTAATAGTGAGTTGCCACTGAGGTTAAACATCGTTTGATCGGTCACCATATGAGAAAATGGCTCATCCGACTTCTCATTAGAGTCTACAACAAACTGACCACCAGCCTTTCTTTCTACACTATAGCCTTCAGCAACTATCTTTGAAGTGAAGTTGTCACTAGTGATAATGATATTATTTGCGTTGTATTCCATATAATTGCCAAGCCCGTCCTGCCACTTGACTACAACATCCGACTTATCCTCGTTATTACTTATAGATAATATTTGCCAATCATTGTCTAGTAGGTTGTCATCTCCTAATAGGATTTGACCTTTCCTATCTGTATCAACAATATAATTGGTTTTACCATCTTGAAGTGTGGCAAGTTCAAAGAAATAAGCATCTTCACCTTCGCCACCATAAAGATAATCCTCACCTTGTCCTGCCATTAAAAAGTCATCACCTTCATCACCATAGAGCTTATCATCACCCGATCCGCCATAGATGAGATCAGAACCTTTTCCACCTTTGATAATGTCATTACCAGACTGAAGACCTATCGGATTATTGTAATCTGCATCATCACCATAAAGGTTATCTGCTCCATCTCCTCCATTAATAGTGTCGTTACCTCCGCCACCGTAAACAGTATCATCACCGCTACCAGCATTTATAGTGTCATCACCATGGAACGATCCACCTATTGACTGCGAATCGCCCTCAATATAGTCATCACCTTCTCCACCTTCAATGATATCGTTACCACCGTTACCCCAAATACTATCGTCACCTGCCCCACCATACAAAGTATCATTGCCGTGATATTGACCTTTGATTTCTTCTGTATCACCAATTATTTGATCATTGCCTTCACCACCGCTAATAGTATCTCTACCACCATTACCAATTAATATATTGTTGTTATCGTTACCAATAATAACGTTATCACTGTCATCACCTATGCCATTTGTCGCATCAGCCAAAAGTGTAACGTTTTCTACATTATTACCATCGATCAAAGTGTAATTAATAGTTGAATAAACAGTATCTATACCTTCATCATCTTGCTCTAGAACTTCATCTTTTTCGTTATCAACATAATAGATATCATCTCCCTTTTGGCCCGCCATCTGATCAGCACCTTGCTCACCATTTAGGGTATTATCATTGTTATTACCAATGAGAATGTTATCTTTATCATTACCTTTGATAGAGGAGTTCAATGTGTCGATCAATATAGCGTTATCTGCATCTGAAGTCAGTTCAGCTTCACCAGATACTTCTATAATATCCTTGGCTAATACTTTAATGTCATTAGAAGTATAGTTTTCACCATTTATCTCCCACGCCTCAATATCGTCTACATTGACAATTAGACCATCACCTAACGCACTGTAATAAATATTACCTTTGTAATTGTATAAATGATTAGTATTGATCTCTTCAAGCACTATTTTACTATTGTTATCTGAGTCAACTATTGTATTAAGCCCATTACCTTGCTTAAACACATAAGTGTCCTGTCCTTGGCCACCAGATAATATGTTATCGAGTTCATTACTCACTAATGTATCATCGCCACTACCGCCAATAGCGTTCTCAATATGAGTATTATATCCAATGAAGCTTTGGTTAGGCGCAAGGATACTGTCATTTTTCTCAGCAATATATGACCAGCCACCTTGGTTAATATCTATATATGTACTTTCGGTTTGGACTGAGGCATCAAATGTGTCAACGCCTGCCCCATCCCATATATATTTGTTTTCAAAGCCATATATATCGTTCCCTATAGCATTGTCTATATTTACACCATGAAGATATTGCAGTGCAGCTATGTCAAATAGTTTTAAATCAGTATCGTTTTCGCCATTTGAGGAGTAGGTCATAATAGAATTATTTTGATTATTCTCATCACTTGGCAAATATGGCATTTCAAAAGGATGTTTTAGTCCAAATATATGTCCTAGCTCATGAAGTAGTACTTCAAATCCATACTCTCCTGACTGTAATAAGCCCTCTCCTCCATACATTTTGGAGTTGAGATGTACCTCCCCTGTAGCTAAATCTCCATAACCAGCAAATGTACTGCTACCCGTTGTAGACAAGTCGTCCAAATATAGCTTTAAGTCTGGTGCTTCGGTAGTATTATCTTCTTTGATAGTAAGACCAAGAACCTCAGCATATTTCGAAAGTGCATCCCTTACAGCACCTTTTTGTTCTTCAGTAAAGGCTTGATAGCCACTTAGCTTGTCGCTTGGGTTATCTAAGAATCCATAAGTAATACTTGTCTTACCTTTGAAAGGAATTTCTGCGCGATCCACTAAAGCATCTATAAAATAAGGCATACCTTCTTCTAATGATGAAGGCGTTTGTAGTGAATCTGCTCGTAATGGTGCCATCTCAAAAATATCGTCTACATTCCAAGATATACCATCATTGAATTTGAATTGGGAAATCTCTATGTTGTTAGTATATGGGTCTATTTCTGAGACGTATACCCCATCCTCACTAGCCTCTACCATATGATTTGAGACGTTGTTAGCAACATAATAATCTTTTATTGTGACACTATTTTTTTGAGAACTTTCACTTTCTGAATAGGTAATTTTAAGATCTTTATCATCAATGTTTTCCATACTTCGGATTTTTGATGATTCAAAATTAAATTGAACAATATTGAGAGCATTTTGCGATTTCAGGTTACTAAGACTCTCTATAATAGTATCATTACCGTCATTCATATCGAATATATAGATATCTTCTCCGAATCCACCCTTTAGCGTGTCATTGTCAGCTCCACCTATAAGAATGTCGTTACCTGAATTACCATCTAAAATATCCATACCGGCTTTACCCATGAGGATATCATCGCCTATACCACCATCAATTTCATCTACATCTTTTCCACCTTCAAGAACATCATCACCGACACCACCAAATATAGCATTATGACCATCACCACCAAATATTCGATCATTTCCCTCATTACCAGAAAGCTTTTCAGGTTCTTCACCTTCATTACTACCTCCCCAGATATAATCGTCACCTAAACCGCCAGATATTGTGTCTGTTCCATCGTCTCCATGTAGATAGTCATTACCTGTACCCCCTAGGATTGTATCGTTATCATCGCCTCCGTGGATGATATCATCACCGCCATTCCCTTCAATTTCATCGTCACCTTTACCGCCATAAATCAAATCTGCCCCTTCTTCCTCAGTATTGTAAAATGAAGGATTTCTATCATATTGATCTAATAAACTATCTCCATATATCCTGTCGTCTCCGGCACCACCATATACAACATCGTTACCATAGCCTGCTTTAATGTAGTCATCACCTTCACCACCATCTATATAATCATTGCCTCTGCCTCCTCTAATACCATCTTCTCCTGAACCTCCGTAGATTTTGTCATTACCATCTTTGCCAAATAGAAAGTCATCACCACCTTCACCATAAATAATATCGGCATCTGATGATCCAAAGACAATATCACCCCCATCTCCTGATTTTATTAAATCATTATCAGGATTAGCATTTCTAACTTCAGGTACATATGACCAAGTTGCACTTTCAGGGTCAAGATTAGAACCTACAGACAATCCCGCTGTCATATAGCTCTTAACACTACCATCATAAAAGACACTAAATTCCTCACCATAAATATTTACTGTTGTTTTATACCCTACGTCATAATACAGCTCATTACTCTGCTCGGTACTAAACTCTAAAGAGCTTGAAATATAATCATGACCGCTACCCCCTTTTATGACATCATGACCTTCACCTGTGTGGATAGTGTTTCTACCTGTGGTATTGCTTGCATCTACATGCACCGAACCTGTTGTAGAGATTATTTTGTTCTCACCTTTCCCATATAGTTCAGGCGAGGTTTGTGACTCAATAGCTTGCCACTGCTGTTGCTCAACCGACTCACTAAAGCTTAGACCAAAATGGCCTTGCTCAAAATCTTCAATATATATGGTGTTCTTGTAGTCGCCTAGCTTATTGATGGTAACGGTACCATTTGTACCGTCTTCTGAAGCAAACTTTCTAATCTCATACTGACCGTCGCCACTTAACCAATATTGTTTTTCTGAATCAAACTCGCCTAGCGTCAAGACTTCTTCATCAATCTCAATGGTTCCTGTACCATCGTTGTCTTTAATACTGTCCGTACCAAGCTCACTGCTCTTAAACGCATAAGTTTCATTACCTGCGCCACCGACCAAACGATCACTACCTGCACCACCTCGCAGAGTTCCTGAGTTATTTTCCCCACTTATCAGTAGATCACTATCTGCACCACCGTCTAAGTTGTCCATGCCTTCTTTACTGGCGTACAGTACATCGTTACCTGCATCGCCTTCTAGATAGTCAGCAGATTGATCATCGCCTGCATAAATAGTGTCATTACCCTCTCCACCACGGGCATCATCACTGCCGCCGCCAGCATAGATAATATCGTTGCCTGAACCGCCTAATAGATTGCCACCCAGTAATTGACTATCATCTTCATTCCCTGAGACAATAAAATCATTACCCTCACCGCCATCGGCTATTAATACACCTGTGCCACCGATAATCGTATCGTTACCTTTACCACCTTTTAAGTTATCAAGCTCACTACCACCATGCAGATAGTCATGACCTTCACCGCCTAGTAGAATATCTGTACCACTGCCACCAAATAAAGTGTCATTGCCTTCACCACCAACTAAGTTGTCATTCCCACTCCCACCTAAAAGGGTATCATCACCATCACTACCAATTAAGGTATCGTTACCTTGATTACCTTCTAGATAGTCATTACCCTTGCCGCCATCTAAGGTGTCGTCGCCTCTGCCACCGAATAGGTAGTCACCTTTATCATCTCCAGTATTACTGGAGGTAATTTTATCGTTACTCTCATCTCCAAAAATCACCTGTGGTAAGTACTCACGAATACCATTATTTCCACTACTAAAATCTTGATAATAATTAGCTATTGTTGTATCTAGCTCTATATCTTCATAACCATATTGCTTAGCAGCATTGCCAATGCCGTAAATGTCTTCTGCTAACAATATCTTTAGCATCTCAGCACGTTTTTCTAAGTAGACTGTTGTGATACCATTTTCAAAGGTATTAGGATTCTCAGAATCGTATAAATCGTACTTATAATTGCTGGCCTCATTCTTATTGGTATAGTCATAATCTGTCAAAACAAAAGGGTTTAGCTCTACTAATGCATAGCGATACGCTATTCCTTCAGACCCTTCTATCAAAGCCTTCGCTAATAAATCATTCCAGTCTTCAGCAGACTGTGGGATGACAAGCTCTTTTCCACGCACATGTTTGAACATCTCATAGTATTGCTCTATATGATCAATTAAGTCTTGAGCAGTGATGATAGAATCAGTATCATCTCTACCTGAGACCAGCTCGTAGATTTTTTTATAATTGAGCAACGCTTTGTCAAAGTTCATATCCTTATATTCATCGCTTGCCAATAAGCTTGCCGTATCTTCTATAACAACAGACTCACCTTCTGCATTGATGAAATTGCCCAGTACCATTGTATTAAATGCTATGACTGCACTTAAGTCATCACCTGTTAGATCATTTAGTATGCTAGCGTAAAAAGCATCAAACTCTTCTGCGTAGTACTCATATGCCGTTTCATCATACAATTCTGTGAATAAGTTATCCCATATCAACTCCCCAGCTATATATCCCCCTTTATAGGCCAAATCTGTGGCAATACCAACGATGATCCCTCTGGCAGCGGCTGATAGGATTGCCTTAGTCGAAAGATGAGGAATCTGAGCGAGCAGTTTATTATCAAGAAAGTTATCTAGTGACCGAGATACAAAGCCCACCGCTTGAGCTTCAACTACTGTTGCCGTATAGTTGACCCAACCAGCTGTATAAGCAAATAAACTCTCTGCACTGTCAGACTCAACGTCTGCAGCATCCAAGGTCAGACGCGCAAAGTTAGCATAGTTAAATATCTTGGTAATATGATCAAAATACGATTTGCCATATCCCTCTCCGACCACTTTATCCAAAATAGTTTCAGGGCTATCCAATCTGTTAATATCAAGGCTATGCTGCCTAGCAGTATCAGCGACGGTGTCGTTAATTTTCTCTAGTTCTATTAGCTGAAAGCTTTTAGCATTTTGCCAATAGTCTTTTTTTACTTGGGTTGACGCTGCTGTAATTTTTTCGTTCATATAGTCTATATTTATTTGAACGTTATGTTTAGATTCTGCCAGTCCCTGAAAGGTATCGGCTGCTTGCGCATTAAGGGTGATGGCTTTACCTTCTTCTATTTTTTCAGCGGCATTAAGTACTATGGTTTCATACTTTACTGTCTGTCTTAAAGCCATCAACACTTTGACATTATTACTGTATATATTGGCTGTTGCGTTTTCAGGTGAGTTAGTGATTTCACCCTCATCTCCGTTTATCAGGGCTTTTAAGTACTGCTCAGGGGTATTGTTACCAAAAATATTAGATCCTGCTGAACTTGCGGTAAAAGACAGTGCCTTAAAGATAGCGTTATCATCAAAACCAGTATTTGTTTGATCGTTATCAGAACTGCTCATTATTCATTCCTTTCAAATATCTATTGTTAAATTTTAAAAAATTATTTTTCCAAAAAACGAACCAGCCATAAAAAAATCGAATACCAAAAACGATAAATAGATATAAACCGTTGATATATAAATTATGAAACCATGCGCCTTGATCTATCAGTCCTAAAGTAAACCAGTTTGCATTAGTCAAAAATCCCCATGTACCAATCGCCATGAAAAAAGCAAAGATAAGCGACCAAGCACAACTACGTAAAAAAGACATGACGCTGTGAATATTTCTAGGTTCAATCTGCTGCATACCCATAAACTTTAGCGGCTTCCACAATACGATCGACAATGCCGCTAAGATAGGAACAAACATGACCACTCGAATAAAGTGGTAAAACATTGCCGCATCTCCAAATGGGGAAGCCAAAAACGCCCATTCGTCGCCAAACTGTTGCTTCAGTTTGGTATCTGCACTATTACCACTAAAATACAGATTAAAGAATTTTCTATTCTCACTAGTCGGAGGCAGCGCCAAATTATTATGTATCCAGCCAATGCAGGCATTGACCCAGTCAGGCTGCCACACTAGGCTCAGTTCTCTTATCCAGCAGCGGGTATACAATATATCGAAGAGTATGAATGCAAATAGAAACGCCAGTGATAGCGTTTCTAGTCGGTTAGGTGGCAACTTGCCATTGCTAGTAATCTGCTTATGTACCTGCTCTCTTTGTTCCACATCTTCTATGCTGTCTAATGTTTCATATACTTTGTCAGTAGCTTGAAACAGGTACGCATTTTTGCCTTTTATCAGCCGATACCAAAACTTAGGAACACTTAAGGCCACACATAAGAGCAAGAACCATACTGAGTTGAGGATTAGGTTTTGAATATCATTGAATACAGGTATACGTACACCAATAGAAAACAAACCAACGAAAAACCAAAATAGGCATATGAGTAAATAAAAGAACAGATACTCTTCATAGAGACGGTCTGATGTCATCCATTCTTGGATAGATTCGTTATCGGAAGAGATTTTCATTAGCACCTTAATACTTGATTGTAATTTGGTTAATCATTTTTTAGTCTTCCTCATCAATAAAGTATTTATCTTCAATAAACGTTTTTATATGTTCGGAAGCGATTTATCGTAGGCAGACAAAGTAAACATCATCAGTATGATAGCTAAACTCGTGATTGGTATTATCTTCAGGAAATTGTTTATTTTTCGTATAGACGGTAGTATTTCAGAGATAATCAGTAACTAATACTAACAATTGTTTACATAACTGTACAGTCTTTTTATTGTACTTTTATGGCGAATATCAACACCTTGAATCTAATGTATCTTCATAAGATAGATGTTCTTAATTATTGATAAAAGGACTAGAAAAGATAAAAGATAAAGGTTAAGAAGATGGATATAGAAAAGTTGAAGTACATACTGGAGCGTGGATTGTAACATTGATATATTGAATTCTTGGCCGCTATGAGCATTAGCGTTATAGGTAGGTGGATTGAATAATGAGAAGCGGTATGGTTTATGAAAGATAAAGAGAACAACTTGGTAAAGATATAGAAGGTACCGCTGTATATGTCTAGCGGTATCTAAGATTTGACTTTGATCTTCCCCTTTTGTCAGTCCCATTAGATGCTTCTCTTGCAGAACTTGAGCATGATCTCGCAATTGTTCAAGCTCAGCATTTAATCTGGTTAACTTGATTTTTAGCGGCGTTACATAAATATGAATCAGAAAATAGTATACGATTAGCAAAAAATACTTTTGCTTTAAAATAAGATTATTGACCGTTATAAATGGCTAAAAACCAATTATCACCTGAGATATTATGGACAGAGTAGCAGTCAAAAACACTGCCAAATGACAGTGCCTAATTACGAGTTAAATATTAATTTACATCAATTTCATACTGATATATAATTATGAATATAAGGCTCTAGCCCTTTAATTACAGTACATGTAGAATCAGGTCATTTGAAGGCAGTTGGTCGACCTACCTTGACATGGTAGAGGTCGTTGGTTCGAATCCGATTACGCCTACCAGATTCGAAAAACCCCAATCTTAAGATTGGGGCTTTTTTTTCCGTGAAATATGGGCTGTAGAGAAAAAGGAAACTATACGCCGATGCAAATTATCTCTTTTCTCACTTTCAGCAAACATCATCAAAGAACGTGTGTGCCCAAACTGTGTCCGCTCTTTATTTTGCCTTTCTTTCAGGGTAGCACTTTCGGCGTCTACCCTAAATTATCTAAAACACTCTCAATATTTATTTACTTCTCTTTATCTAGCGAGTCGTTAGGTACATAAGTAAATAAATCACCTACTTCAATATCTAGTGCCTCACAAATTTTATCAATTAGATCTTAGACACTACAACTTACTAATTTCTGTTATTCTTTATTTATACTTATATTTTTAAAAGTAAACCATGCCATAAATATATTCTGAGTTATTACTATGTTTAACTTCGATATTAGTCTAAATGTTCTGGTGTATCATGCCTTTCAATTAGGTATTGCTTTCATATTGTCACTACCGATCGCGCTTAACCGTGAACTTGAAGATAATGGTGCAGGTTTAAGAACCTTTCCTCTAGTGACCATTGCTTCGTGTGCTTTTATGCTAGTAGGCATGGATATTTATCAAGACGCCGATGCTGAGGCTAGAATTATGTATGGCATCATCACTGGAATGGGTTTTATCGGCGGTGGCGCTATCTTTAAAAATGAAAGTGGCGCAAAGGGCACTGCTACTGCGGCTGGATTGTGGAATACAGCCGCCATTGGGATATCGGTGGCTTATAGTCGCTATGAGATTGCCATTATATTATCAATAGTTGGTTTTTTAATTCTACAATTCTCAAAACCTTTTAAACCAAAATCTTAACGTTGCCATTCTTAGTCATTAGAATAGAGAATCAAACCGCCATTTTAATAAGAACTTCATACTTACTTTGCTTTGGACAAAGTTGTTAGTGGTTGAGCTCCTTTGAACCTTAGCAAGCGTAAAGCATTGAGAGTCACTAGTACCGTTGCACCAGTGTCCGCTATCACAGCAATCCATAGTCCGGTAATACCTAGTAAAGTAGTGATTAGAAACACGGCCTTTAGTCCTAGAGCAAAAATTACATTTTGATGTATGTTGGCCATGGTTGCACGCGATAAGGCAATGAGGTGAGCAACGTCTGTAACACGACTTTTTAATAATGCGATGTCGGCCGTTTCGATAGCAACATCCGTACCACCACCCATAGCAATACCTACGTCTGCTGTTGCTAACGCTGGCGCATCGTTAATACCATCACCAATCATCGCTATCTTGCTATTATCCTTCATCTCATTGAGCAAACGTAGCTTATCTTCGGGCAACAGCTCAGCTTGCCATTCTATCTCTAAATAACTAGCAAGCGCCTGAGCGGTCAGATGGTTGTCACCCGTGAGCATCACAGAGCGCACACCCATCGCTTTGAGCTGAGCCACGCCTTCTTGAGCATCATCTCGCAACTCATCTCGTAATGCTATCAATCCAAGCACTTCACTACTTTGCTCATCATACAAAACTGAGACAGTCTTGCCTTCCTTTTGCAATACTTCAATGTCTGCCTGTTGGTCCATTGACAGCAAGCTTTTTTCAGTTGCATAGACTGGTGATCCAATGGCTAAAGGGCGATCAGCTACCGTTGCATGTACTGCTTTTCCCGCAGTAACATAAGCTTTGGAAGCCACTGGTATGGATGTCTGGGCAGCTTTAGCATGATCGATAATAGCTTTTGCAAGTGGATGGCTAGAGGCGGATTCAACGCTGGCAAACAGCGCTAGTATCTCATTATGACCTTCAGACCCTATGCTTTCTTGTACTGATAGCTTCTGTGTAAAGGCAATCACGTTGGTCACCTGTGGCTTACCTTCAGTCAACGTACCTGTCTTATCAAAAGCCACGACATTTACGTGACCCATGGTTTCTAAAGCGCTGCCCCCTTTGATAAGTAAGCCTCGGCGTGTACCGACAGCCAATCCTGATGCAATGGCAGCCGGAGTAGATAGTACAAGCGCGCAAGGACAGGCGATTAGCAACAGTGCAAAACCACGATATAGCCAAGTCGACCATTCACCTCCCATCGCTAGCGGCGGAACAATAATAACCAGTGCGGCAATCGCCATCACCGCTGGGGTATAATAACGACTGAATTTTTCAATAAAACGAGCCGTAGGGGCTTTAGAGGCTTGCGCCTGCTCTACCAGATTGATAATGCGTGCGATAGTGTTGTCAGCAGCTGTCTTTTGTACACGGATTTGCAGCGCCCCATCCATATTGATTGATCCTGCAAATACTGCATCGCCCATGTCTTTAGCAACGGGTATGGATTCGCCAGTAACAGGTGAGTCATCAAGACTAGAGCTACCTTGAACAATGACACCATCAGCAGATACTTTATCGCCAGGACGTACCAATACCAGATCATCGATCTGCAACGAAGCTGCAGGAACGTCATGCTGTCCGCCTTGTGCATCAAGTAAAATCGCAGTCTTTGGAACCAATGATGCCAATGCTCTGATACCAGCACGGGCACGATCTGCTGCCACACCTTCTAACAATTCACCGACGGAGAACAAAAAGACAACCGCCGCCGCCTCTTCAGCTTCACCAATGATAAGTGCACCAATTGCCGCGATAGACATCAGCATTTCAATAGAAAACGGGGTGCCTGTCATTGCCAAGGTCATAGACTTTCGGGCAAAAGGGAAAACACCCACAATGACGGCAATAGCAAATGCCCACATGCCATAATCAGGGAAAAGTAATGCCAACGCGTAGGCGACACTCATCAAGACGCCGAGACCAACCACTTGCTTACCTTTTCTGGTTTGCCACCAACGCTGTTGCTGCGTATTTAATAGATTATCACTAATGCTGTCTGCTGCGTTTGCTTGATCAGTAGTGGCAGATATGCCAAAACCCAGACGCTTGATGGTCTTTTCAATATCGTTGCACTGAGTATCTGAATCAGGGGCAAGCGATAGCTCTAACTTTTCAGTCGCAAAATTAAGCTGTATGTCAGAGACACCAGGTATACGTGCTAATGCAGCTTCAATCTTTCTGACGCAACTGGCACAGTCCATACCTTCAATACGATATTGCATAATAAACTGCCTCATTATAAGAATTCATTTGATAACGCTATTTTGAACCCTCTAGTGGCTTCAGAGTCAAGGCCGTTTATATACAGTTGTATAAACTTGATTTCCTTAGGGTTAAACCTTATAGTTACTTTAATGTTTTCAATTTTGAAATGACTTTGGAATAACTTCAAGAGAACTGTGAGATAATTATGCTAATAAAAATCGGAGAGCTTGCTAAGCGTACAGGTGCTACAGTAGAGACCATTCGCTATTATGAAAAAGAAAAGCTATTACCAGAGCCTGCGCGTAGTGAAGGGAATTATCGCTTATATCGCGAAAGTCATATCGAGCGTCTACAGTTCGTTCTGCACTGTCGTACACTAGATATGACATTGGATGAAGTACGGACTTTACTTAAGTACTGGGAAGAACCTAGCAGAGATTGCGCTGATGTCGATACCTTGTTGGATGAACATATCCGCGCTGTAGAAACACGTATAGAAGAGCTAAAACAGTTAAAAAAACACTTAAGTGTTTTGCGGCAGAAGTGCGTCAGTAGCGCACCAGCGAAGTCATGTGGCATATTGAATGCACTTGCTGATCATTCTTGTCATGAAAATTCGCCATATGGCTCACATTAAATACTATTCGAATAGATGCAAATAATTAATGCTTATTCATCGCTATAGATAACGCCTATGCTGCTTGTTAATTACTGTGCCACCATTTCACTTGATTCTATTTAAGCGCATTCTAATGACTTGGTTAAACGGATTCTAACGATTTGGCCTCTTCGAAAAAGGCAAACCATAAACGCCTACCCTCCTCATTAATACGCCGCACCGTCTCAAAATACTTTTGCCGTGCTTCTTCATCTACTAAGGGAGCAGGAAGTAAGGGGTCAAAAACAACACTGCGGATACCTGCATCTCCAAGCATGAATATTTCTCGAAGCGCTACATGGGAGGGCAATTCGTCCAAATCACTTAGCCAGTCGGTGAGCTGCTGCGACTTTTCCTTATAATGCTTTTCAAGATGCATGTCTGACCAAAGCGCTCGTGCTTTTTTCTGCCTAACCTCATCAAATTCATTGGCTTTAAAAACTGCAGCTTCCTCTTCTAAGCCCAAGTCCAATAGACGCTGACGGACGACATCAACACCGCCTAGTAAATTATTGGGACGCAGATAAAGCCCTTTATCAAGTTCACGAAACCCCAATAATGATAAAGCACGAGCACGGGCACGCAGCACTTTACGATCACTGCGAGGTAATCCACCGGTCGCTACCGCTATCCATGAACCATCGGATTTTATCGTTCTTTTATCTGCTGTTTGCCATAAGGCCACATCGGCGCCCAATTTTTGAGCTTTCGGTCCGAGTTTGTAGGTGGCAGGACCAATCGACTCAGCAAGATCCGCTTGGATCAAACGAGCCAGCGTCACACGTATACTATTTTCTGTCATACCAAAAATAGAGCCTGCCAGCACTGCTTCGGAAGCACTAAGTGTGTTTGCCTCTGCCACCATAAGTAAGCGTAAAAGCAATAAACGAGGCGTTGGTTTGTTCATATTACACCTATTGACGTAATTATTTTTTATATGTAATACTAATCGTGTAAGTTACTAAACTACTGAAACTTAGGAAATGACATTCAAAATCAGGGAAGATAATCATCATGTCAATTGTAAATCAATTTAAGACCCATGAGGTGCAGAATCAACCTTTTGCCTTAGCCAATTATAATGCATGGGAAGCAGATACAGCGCTCAAAGAAGCTGTCGCAAGAGAAGGTGCTGCTTGGGCAGCAAGTCACTTAAAAGAGTTTGGGGCACTGACTGGTGGAAATCTGATCACTAGCGGATTCCTAGCCAATGAAAACAAGCCTAAATTGCGCAACTTTGATAGCTATGGTCGGCGTATAGATGAAGTAGAGTTTCATCCGGCTTACCATGATTTGATGCGTGCAGGAATGAAGTACGGCATGAGCAATTTTGCTTGGCGCAATGAAGAGCGTGATAGTGTCCACGTGGCTCGAGCGGCCGTCATGTATCTCGGCTCACAGCCTGAAGCTGGGTTTGGTTGCCCTATGTCTATGAGCTATGCCGCTATCCCTGCCCTACGTCATTCGCCTTTACTGGCTGAAAAATGGCTGCCAAAGCTATTATCCGAGCACTATGATCCGCGCAGCTTGCCCATGGAAGAAAAACTAGGCTGTACGATGGGCATGGGCATGACAGAAAAACAAGGTGGGTCAGACTTACGCCGCAATACGACTCGAGCCACACGACAAGAAGATGGCTCTTATGAAATCATTGGACATAAATGGTTTTTCTCAGCGCCAATGTGCGATGCTCATCTCGTCTTGGCTCAATCTGACAGTGGTCCTAGTTGCTTTTTAGTACCACGCTTTCGGCCTGATGGCACACGCAATGCCGTACAAGTCCAACGCTTAAAAGACAAATTAGGAGATTGGGCAAACGCTTCCTCAGAGGTCGAGTTTCAAGGCGCATTCGGTGAGCTAGTAGGCACTGAAGGTCGCGGTATTCCTACCATTATTGAGATGGTCGCCCTAACCCGACTTGACTGTATGATTGGCTCCTCAGCTCAAATGCGTCAAGCGATCGTTCAAGCGATTCATCACACCAGTCAGCGTGAAGCCTTTGGTAAGTTATTAGTCAACCAACCTATTATGCGTAATGTGTTGGCAGACTTAGCCTTAGAGTCAGAAGCGGCTTTGGCCCTAACAATGAGGATTGCGCGCGCTGTTGATAGGATAGAAACAAACCCTCATGAAGCTGCACTTGCTCGTATCGCGACAGCAATTGGAAAGTATTGGATATGCAAACGCGCCCCCATTTTTATCAATGAGGCACAAGAATGTTTGGGCGGTAATGGCTATGTCGAAGAGACTATTATGCCGCGTTTGTACAGGCAAGCGCCGCTAAACTCAATCTGGGAAGGCAGCGGCAATGTGCAGTGTCTAGATGTGCTACGTGCCTTAAAAAAGGAGCCAGAAACTCAGCGAGCTTTATTTAAGGAACTGCAGCAGGCAGCAGGGAAAAATGCTGACTATGATAAAGAATTACACCTGCTGATAGAGCGATTTGAGGACACTCAAACCTTGGAGTTCCGTAGTCGCTATGTGATTGAGCGCCTAGCACTGATGCTACAGGCTTCGATACTACTGCAGACTGAACATATGGAGATCGCTCAGGCATTCTGTCGTTCTAGGATTGGGAATGAGCATGGGCTGGCCTTTGGTACACTAAGTCCTGATGCTCCCGTGGATTTATTGATCGAACGGGCGGCTGGCGCGACCAAAGCGGTTCTCTAAATATATTTGTATGTGTTAAATAGTCCTCTGCTACTGATTGGTGTCGCAGCAGAGGCTTTTGCCCTTAACGTCAGTCACTTTCTTCTCAGCCATAACTGGCTAAATAACAGTCACATGACATCCTAAAAAAAGGCGCTTCTGAATTACAGAAACGCCTTACCGAATCGTCGTTCAAATATCAAATCGCTTAAAGTATTTCATCGTTTCGCAGAGTGAGAACCTCATAGCCGTCAGAAGTAACCGCAATGGTATGCTCCCACTGAGCAGATAGCTTTTTGTCATTGGTGATGACGGTCCAACCATCTTTTTTGACTTTAACTTTGGCTTTACCTTGATTGACCATTGGTTCAATGGTAAATGTCATACCTTCTTGTAGGACTAGACCTTTTCCTTGATGTCCGTAATGTAGAACTTGCGGTCCCTCATGCATTTCGCGTCCAATACCGTGACCGCAATACTCTCGCACTACTGAATAGCCGTGCTGCTCAGCGTAACTTTGGATGGCATGGCCAACATCACCCAGCGTTGCTCCAGGTTTCACCACTCGTATTCCTTCCCACATAGCTTCATAGGTCTGATCAACCAAGCGTTTTGCAAATGGCAACACCTCACCTATCAAATACATTTTGCTAGAATCAGCGATAAAACCTCCTTGTTCTAGGGTAATATCCACATTCACAATATCACCCGATTTGAGTATTTGCTGCTCTGAAGGAATGCCATGACAGACCACGTTATTCACTGAGGTATTCAATGCATATTGGTAACCATACTGACCCTTACTAGCTGGACGTGCACCTAACTGATCGGCAATATAGTGCTCAGCAAGGTTATTGATGTCCATCGTAGAAGTACCAACTGTAATTTTCTCATCGAGATAATCAAAGACAGAGGCTAGAAGTCGCCCAGACTCGCGCATGATTTCCAATTCTGCTGCATTTTTAAGTATGACCTTATCCATCTATAAGGTTCCTTACATTGACATCAGCTTGTCTCATTTGCTCATTGATAATTTGGTTGTAAGACATATTGGGGTTGGCTTCAGCAAGCATGCCTATCTTCATCCAATATTCAGCTTGTGCGTTGATGGAGCGCACCATGACGGCACTTGCTTTACGAATATCTTCATGCAGTTCATCATCAATTTTAACAATACCCATAAAAACACCTTAATATACGAAACGTATATGAATCGTATATCTATTTTTGTATGGTTGCAAGAAATTATGTATCGCTTGAGCTCAGTTTCCTTATATCGAAATTATTTGAATTAAACTATAGCTTGATACTGATAGCAAAAAACCACCTATCAAGGTGGTTTTTTGCGACTGATTTTTTGTTCAAATGTGGTGTAGCCAGCTTTTAGAAAGTTCTATTTAGAAAATCATATGAGCACACACCGCAATGATTGGTAACGAGATAATGGTTCTCAATAGAAAAATGACTAATAACTGAAAAAAGCTCACTGGGATTTTTGTCCCTAAAATCAATCCGCCGACTTCTGACATATAGATCAATTGAGACACTGACAAGCAAGCGATGACAAATCGAGTTAGTTCTGACTCGATTGAAGAACCGATAATAGCCGGCAAAAACATATCGGCAAAACCTACCATAATCGTTTTTGACATTTCTGCAGCAAAAGGTATGTTCAATAACTCTAAGAATGGAATAAACGGCATACCTAAATAATCAAATACAGGTGTTTCTTCTGCAACGATTAACCCCATAGTGCCGATTGCCATAACGACAGGCAATATCCCAATCCACATATCCAAAATATTCTTTAGACCATCTCTTAAGAAAGTAAGAAAACTTGGACTCTTATCTGCTTTTTGGACAGCTTTATGTAAACTGTGGGTGAATAACGTTTTTCCTTCAGGAATGGTTTCATGATCTCTATCACTGTTTTCGATAGTATAAGTATCTTCAATTCTAGATAAAGGTAACAACCTTGGGACTATTAAAGCACAAACAATCCCGCATAAAGCAACGACCCCAATCATATTGATAAAGTAGCTCTCAAGCTTAACCTGAGAGATGACAACCAAACAGAATGTAATCGATACTGCTGAAAAGCTTGTAGCGATAATTGCCGCTTCTTTTTTGGTATAGAACCCACCTTCCAATTGTTTATCGGTTAATAAGACACCGATAGTGCCATCACCCAACCATGACGTTAGACAATCTACAGATGACCTACCTGGCAAGCCAAATAAAGGTCTCATTACTTTGCTTAATAGAACACCGAAGAATTCTAATAAGCCAAAATCAAGCAATAATGGTAGCAGCAATCCAGCCAAGAAAAATACGATAAAAAGTATGGGCATTAATTCATATAATATTAAACCGCCAATATTGTCTGAATATATTGCCTCAAACCCAAATTTAAAATAGGTCACGACAACGAAAAACGCACCAAGCATTCTAATGATAAGCCAAGGCGTTGTAACGTTTAATAAATTATTCAAAAACGAATTATTCAGAATAAATGCAGGTTTCATGACTTTAGTATATAAAGTACAACACAAGGTAATCATGATCGAGGTGACAACCAATAGCGGCAAAAGGTCACCAATATAACCCTGTATATAATCCTTCAATACAGATATAGGAATGGTAAATCCTTCTGCATAGGTGACAAACTTACCGTCCACATAGGGAATTGGAAATACGAAAAGCATCAAACCTATAATAGATGGGATAAAGAACTTCAAAAACTGTTTGATATTGATACTGCTAACATCTCGACTTGCAGCGCTGGCTTTAATAATGTCCATATTATTTTTACTCGCAGTCCCTTTTTAACCAACCTAAAGAAGGTTTTAACAAACCCCTTTAGGCTAGATTCTGTTACTCATTTTGAATATTCAGTACTAGTAATTGCTCAAAAGTGTGTGGGTCACTTTCTCTAAAATTTTAAATATTCTGGTCGAGTCATCTTTTGAGTTGTTGTACAAAGGATTTATCTCTGCCATTTCCCAGCAGCATACTTTCTTGTTCTTAATTAACTCTATATTAAGTTGCATCGCTTGCTCGTATGACAGACCATTCATTGCAGGCGTACCGGTGCCTGGCACATATAAAGGGTCGACACTATCAACATCAAACGAAACATAGATATGATCGCAATATTCTAGTTTTTTGAAGATTTCCTCTACGGTAGAACTGATGCCTTTTTGGGTTATCTCAGCCACGCTATATAAAGGGATTTTATGTCTTCTAATTAAATCCATCTCTTCTTCTTGATAATCTCTAACCGCACAAAACACCACATTTTCTGGCTTAATTGATGGCTCGCTTGATGCCATAAACTTTAACTTTTCCCAATACTCTTTTTCTTTTTCAGAAAGCTCGTTACGCTGACATTCCAAATTATCAATGGCACAAGCCAACGCCAAAGGCATGCCATGCATATTTCCTGATCCACTGGTATATGGTGAATGAAAATCAGCGTGAGCATCTATATAAACCACGCCGATTTCCGCATCAGGGTGCGCCATTTTTAGGCCGTGCATGGTGCCTGCACAGCTAGAATGATCACCTGCAATAACAATCGGAAATTGATTCTCATTTCTTATATCTTTGATTTTATGCGCTAATTTAGAAATAACAGGCTCAATTACATCGGCGTATTTTGCATGCTTAAATGGCGACTCTTCTTCATGTATATATTCATTTTTTATACTATCAAGTTGCAATTTTTCATAGTAGTCTGCATTCATCTCTTTTGATGACGCGCGCAATGCATCGATTCCTAGTGACGCGCCTTTTTTATGCCCTGCGACATCTGAATAAACTTCTACTATTCGCACGTTTTTCATTAAATCATTCATTATTTTGTCTCTATTAAATAAAACAATTTTTTCATCATTTGAGTCCAAATCTGGCATTGAACTCCTATTTTTCTATATTCAAATGACTTATGATGCGGCCATCGCTTCATCCGTCTCTAGGCTACGATCTTTGCTATGAGCTTTGACTACCGAATAGAGGTTTTTAGGGTCTTGTTGCTGAGGAATCAAGTCAAGCAGCTCATATGCATCCTGCTTTTTGATCAAATCACGCAAAAATACCAAAGCCGTAAAGTCTTCTGAGGCAAAACCAACACCATCAAATACAACCAAGTTATCTTCGTTGGTGCGTACTGCTTTTTCACCATTTACGATGCGGTGAAACTCTGTCACAGGGAAATCTTGAGAAAGCTGTTGAATATCGCCTTCAATACGGGTTTGTGGTTCAAACTCTACAATGACATGATCGGCTCTTAACAAGATGTTGGCATCTAGCTCTGTTTTGCCAGGGCAGTCACCGCCGATGGCATTGATATAAACGCCTTTTTTGACCATATCATCACGCAGAATGGTGGCGTTTTTCTTATCTGCGGTACAGGTAGTGATGATATCTGCACCTTCAACTGCTTCTTCTACCGTTTTGCAAATAGTAATCTCTAGACCTGTATCGGCAAGGTTGCGCGCTACTTTTTCAGATGCGGCTGGGTCGACATCGTATAGACGTACTTTTGAGATACCCACGACTGCCTTCATACCCATTGCTTGGAACTCACCCTGAGCACCATTACCGATAAGCGCTAAAGTCTGGGCGTTTTTGGGCGCACAATGTTTGGCAACCAATGCAGAAGTCGCTGCTGTGCGTAAGGCCGTTAAAATACACATTTCTGTCAATAAAATCGGATAACCTGTATCGACATCAGACAACAAGCCAAAAGCGGCTACCGTCTGCAAATCGCGCTTGGTGTTGATCGGATGACCATTGACATATTTGCACGCAAACATTTCACCATCGCTGACAGGCATCAACTCTATGACGCCGTCTTTGGAATGAGAAGCAAAACGACTGGATTTTTCAAAACTATCCCAACGAGAAAAATCTTGTTCTAAAGCATCTACCAATTCTTTTATCGTCTGTTCTATACCATAATTACTAATGATTTCAGCCATCGCCTGTACGCTAACAAATGGCACACCCTGCTTCTGTGATACGATAAATTTAGACATTAATTTTGCTCCATTCCTTGAATATTATTTATTTAACCGACAATTAATATGCTACCAATTATAATTGTCAGTTAAAATGTCAATAATTTACCAAATATGGATATTTTTTTGACACATTGTTAGGTGCTACTTAGCATAATGTCAAAATCTAATAAAGGAAGCATTTTTATGGCGTATTACACTTATGACTCTTTAGATAGCGAACTGATATCTGAACTTCGACAAGATGGTCGAGCAACCATCTCAAACCTGGCTAAAAAACTTAAAGTCTCTCGTGCCACTGTCCAGAATAGATTGGATAGATTGATTCACAACGGTGCTATTTTAGGATTTACGATTCGAGTGCATGAGGCACTAGATAAAGAAACAGTCAAAGCGATGATGATGATTGAAGTAACAGGAAAATCTACTTCACAAGTGATTAGGAAACTGCGGGGTATCCCTCAATTGATTAAGCTACATACGACCAATGGGGCATGGGACTTGGTAGGAGAGATACACACGACAAGCTTGAGAGAATTTGATGAAGTGCTGCGTCAAGTCAGAGAGATTGATGGCATTTTGAATAGTGAAACAAGTGTTCTGCTGTCGAGTTTGTAATGTCATTAAACTCACAATCGCATAAGCGATGCTGTTTATCTGATAGATATTGACTTAGAGTGTTGTAATTAAGCCGCCTGAAGGTAAACGTAAAAAGAATATATTGGCGCTTTATAAGCTAGATTTTTTAATTTTTATTTGACTGGTACAATAAAACTAAAGAACGTATCTTTTACTACGTTCTTTAGTATGAGAACACGATGGTATCTTTAACTCAGACGATATTTTATCTTAAGACAAGAAATCTACTAATGGCTTACTATTTATTAAATAATATTAACTTCATAGCTGAACTTCTCCGCCATTCCATATGACTCTCTATATTCGATAGGATCACCTTCTAGACTCTTAGCAATACGGCATACCTTCACTAGGTTTTCTTGCTCATTATTATCTAAATAAGGGTCTACGTGATTGGCTACAAAAAATAAAGTCTCTACGGCAGATGAGACAAACTGACCACACTTTGTATAATAAAACGGATATAGCAAATTCTCAAAATCTTCAGGCTCTAGACTTACAAAGGCTTGATAACGACTCTTAGGTAACCAAATTTTTTCACTCAGCGAAACTTTGCCCTCAATGATACGTACACGTTCTATATAAATAAGCGCTTTATTCTTACCAATATCTAGCTTTTCATTAATCTCTTCAATACCCTCTATTACCATGACCTTTTTGACCACGCCTGTCGGTGTCGCATAGCAGGCATCTTTATCACGAAATTTGAAAAACCGTAATAATGAGCTTTCAAAATCTGGACGCTTTAGAAAGGTACCTCTGCCTTGATACTTGGTTAACACACCATCGTCGACCAGCTTTTCAACCGCTTTTCGAACGGTTCCGACTGATACTTGATACTTGTCTGCAAACTCCTGCTCAGTCGGTAAAGGTGTGTTTTCATCCCATTTACTTTCTGTCAATAAAGTCAAAATGTGCCATCGTACTTGCTCATACCGTGGTATTTTAAATTTTTCTAAATTTTTTAGCATTATTTCACCACAATTTAAGGGGTTTATGAATTGTTTTACTGTTTTTAAGCATTGTTATCATTCTAGAGATTGGAATATAACGGAGTACTCTATCTTAAGCGCTAAGAAAACCTTATATATCATTGCAATACTAACGACTGTCTGGCATTTTGTGGGCACTCTTATCTAATTCATATTACTTTTTTTGCTATTATTCCACTTATTTATACGTGCATTTCAGGCTTATACGATTCTGTAATCTAGAAAGTTGTTTGTCAATATTCTCGTAATGCTCTTTACCTATAGAAGTCGATACAGTTCTCTATAGAATTCATGTAGTTAAGCTCAAGGGACAGTAATGACTCTTTATATTCTAGCCGCAATAGTAATATGTATCATTTTTGGCTATACCACCAAGATCAATATTGGTCTATTTGCTATTGCATTTTCATACCTCATCGGCTGTTTCGGTATGGGAATGAGCGCTTATGAAATTGTTGAGCTATGGCCTCTCAAAATTTTCTTTGTTATTTTTGCTGTTACTCTCTTCTATAATTTTCCTTTAGCGAATGGCGCTTTAGAAAAACTATCGAATCATTTGATCTATAGATGCCGTCATTTTCCCGAGTTTTTACCCTTGGTTATTTTCTTTGCTGCTACGGTCGTTGCTGGCTTAGGAGCTGGTTATTACACCGTCTTAGCCACGATGGCACCTATGATTCTGTTATTGTCTAAGCGTACTAATTTGAGTCTTGTCATTGCTACTTTATCTGTTAACTATGGTGCATTGGCTGGTGCTAATTTTATCACCTCACAAAGCGGGGTTATCTTTCGAGAACTGATGCGCGGGGCCGGCGTCGCAAATGATAATACCTTTACTTATGTTTTAGGTGTCTTTGCGGTTACCTTTCTCATGCCAGTGATCGTCCTAGGTATCTATTGCTTTTTTAATGCTAAAAATAGCAAAATTGCGATTCAAACGATAGTACCAGAGCCTTTCGATAATAAGCAAAAACAATCTATTATGCTGATTTTTATTATGATGGCTATCGTGCTTATTGTACCCATCTTAAATCTCCTAATGCCTAACATAGAAGCAATTCAGTTTTTGAACGCTCGGATTGACATTGGTTTTATCGCCATTATTTTTGCCTTAATCAGTTTATTACTGAAATTAGGTCACGAAAAAACAGTAATTGCTTTAATTCCTTGGAATACACTTATTATGATTTGTGGGGTCGGCATGCTAATCGGCCTTGGCGTCGAGATCGGTGTTATTTACGAGCTAACAGAATGGCTAAGTACCAACGTTCCTATCTGGATGATACCGATTTTGGTCTTCGTTATTAGCGCAATCATGTCAATCTTTGCTAGTACACTTGGCGTAGTCGCTCCTACTCTATTTCCTATGGTGCTGCCTTTAGCCGTCGCCTCTGGACTTAACCCTCTATTGTTATTTACCTGTATTGTGGTGGGAGCACAAAGCTCATCCCTTTCTCCTTTCTCATCAGGAGGTAGTCTAATGTTAGGCGCTTCTCAAGTAGTTATAGAAAAAAACAAGCTGTTTAATGCGCTACTATTCAAAGCGGTACCCTTAGATATTGGTATTGGCATATTAGCCATTTTCATTATCCAGCTGCTGTTTTAACTAGTATGTATTCTTATGTTGAGAATGGGAACACGCTCTACCCTTAAGCAAACCCCTCCCAAAAGACAGTTTTGAAGCAGCTGTCTTTGGACTAACATATACGACCAAACTTCTTAAATGCCTAATAAAGTGCCCGTCATGGCGCTTAGTCTCATCTCACTGACTTCATCTACCGAGTTAGCTCTTCTCCTTATACACAGCAATATATCCTAGCACGTTTTCAATGTACCTCTCATAATTACCAATATCTATAAATCATTGTATTAATTAGTTTTTATCGAAATAGACATCTTGTATTCTGAAGGTTTTGCTGTCTTATCTCTTTCTTGATATTGAGACAATAAGTAATTTTGTATCAGTCATTGCGATAGTACCTTAAAATAAAATTCATGTATACATACATATGTTTCTTGTTATTTCTATAATATTCTGTTACTTTTGCAAAACGCTAAAAACTCTACTTTTATGAAGTTTAGTAGTTATTGTCAGGATGATCTGAACTTCATCTGTCATCACTTAATTATTTTGCTCAGAATTCTATTGAGCTATTCATTAAAAATACACACAAGGAGTGTCGTGTGAACAAACTATCCTATTTGGCTCTTGGCCTTTCTGTACTCACCCTTACCGCATGTAATAAATCTGATACGACAGCATCTGATGCCAGTTATGACGCACCTTCACGTCCAGAATGTATCGCCCCAGCAAAACCAGGCGGTGGCTTTGACTTGACTTGTAAACTTGCTCAAGCTGGCTTAAGAGATACCGGCCTATTAGAAGATCCGATGCGAGTCACTTATATGCCAGGCGGTGTAGGTGCGGTTGCTTATAACAAAATCGTTGCCAATGATCGTGCTAATAACGATGCAATCATTGCTTTCTCTACTGGCTCTATCCTAAATCTATCGCAAGGTAAATTTGGTAAATTCACTGAAAAAGACGTGAAATGGCTAGCAGCCGTTGGTACTGATTATGGTGCTATCGCTGTCAATGCAGACTCACCAATCAAAGATTTGGCAGGATTGGTTGCTGAGCTTAAGTCAAATCCAAAAGCAATTAGTTTCGCCGCTGGTGGTAGTGTTGGTGGTCAGGACTGGATGCAAACAGCTATTTTAGCTAAAGCGGTTGGGGTCAATCCTAGTGACATGACTTATGTTGCGATGGAAGGCGGCGGTGAAGCTATTACAGCGGTCATGGGTAACCATGTGACTGTCGTAAGTGCTGGTATCGCTGAGATCATGCCACAAGCCACTGCTGGCAAATTACGTGTACTGGCCGTATTTGCAGATGAAAGACTCGGTGGCACTATGGCCGATATTCCTACTGCTGTAGAGCAAGGCTATGACGTTACTTGGCCTGTCATGCGTGGTTATTACATGGGTCCAGATGTCAGTCCTGCCGCTTATGACTGGTGGAAAGCAAGCTTTGATAACATGCTTGCGGATCCAAAATTCGCTGAATTACGCGAGCAGCAAGAGCTACTACCATTCTCTATGACTGGTGATGAGCTAGAAGCATACGTTTATAAACGTACCGGTGAGCTACGTGAATTGTCTGCTGAGTACGGTCTTGTTGATGCTGCAGCTAAGTAGCATTACTCAGATCATATCCCCTTAATGATTGAATACTGATTTTTATAGTATTTATCGAAGGTTGACAGATGAGACATCTCTCAACCTTCTTGTTTTGGAATTCAAGGAATACTTCTATGACAATGGAACGTGCGTTTTCTGGATTAATGGGGCTGTTTAGCTTATTTTTGGTCTATTTAGCTATTGGTTACGTTGCTCCTATTGCCTATGATCCTATCGGCCCTAGACCCTATCCTATTTTGATTTTCTCACTTACGGCGCTTTTGACCTTGGTTATTGCCTTTCGTCCAGCACGGTTTACGAAAGTCATCGATTTGGGCTATAACAACGTCGTGCTTAGAAATCTTGTGCTGTGTGTCAGCGCATTATTGATTTATAGCTTAATTTTTGAGCCTTTAGGTTTTGTGATTGCTACCACACTGATGTGTTTTGCGGTTGGTTTATTATTTGCCGGAAATCCTATTAAAAGCCTTATCTTTTCAGTTGTGATCAGTATCGCCCTGTATGTCTTATTTGACATGGCTTTGGATGTGATTCTGCCACTTGGAATATTATCAGGAATAATGGGATAGCTATTATGGAAACTTTTGACTTTTTAATGCAAGGTTTTGGCGTAGCGATGTTGCCCAAAAACTTACTGATTGCACTCATTGGCGCTTTTATTGGTACAGTTGTAGGCATGTTGCCTGGCCTTGGCCCTATTAATGGTGTGGCAATTCTATTGCCTTTTGCCTTTGCCCTTGGTCTACCACCCGAGAGTGCACTTATCTTACTGGCGGCTGTTTATCTTGGTTGCGAATATGGCGGTCGTATTTCTGCCATTCTACTTAACGTGCCTGGATCTGCCGCAGCGGTTATGACCTCATTGGATGGTAACCCGCTAGCGGTTCAAGGCAAGGCTGGTATCGCCTTGTCTATCTCTGCGGTTGCCTCGTTTATTGGTTCTACGATTGCGACCATTGGTGTGGTCTTGTTCGCACCTCTATTGGCTAAATGGGCAGTGTCGTTTGGACCTGCTGAATACTTCGTATTAATGGTATTCGCGATTTGCTGTTTGAGTGGTTTGGTTGGTGATCAACCTATCAAGACAGCAGTGTCAGCGTTAATCGGCTTGGGTCTGGCTACTGTTGGTGTCGATGCGGTCACAGGTATCTATCGCTATACCTTTGATTCAGTCAACTTATCTGATGGTATTCAGTTCACAACGATCGTTATTGGATTTTTCAGTGTCAGTGAAATCTTGATTTTGCTCGAAAGAACCAGTACTGGTGGGAAAATTATCGCGCAAGGTAAGCGTAGCTTATTCAACCTAAAAGAACTTCTCTTTACCATTGGCGCCATGGTGCGTAGTGGCATAATGGGCTTTTTCGTTGGTATTTTGCCTGGTGCAGGTGCGACTATCGCGAGTGCGATGACCTATGCTAGTGAACGTAAAATTGCTGGAGACAGCGGCAAATTTGGTGAAGGCGATCTTCGTGGTTTAGCCTCTCCAGAGGCGGCTAATAACGCATCAGCATGTGGTTCATTTGTACCGATGTTGACTTTGGGTGTTCCTGGTTCTGGTACGACAGCGGTCATGATGGGTGCCTTGACTTTATATAATATCACGCCAGGTCCGCAGCTATTTACCGAACAGCCAGACATCGTTTGGGGTCTGATTGCCTCATTATTCATCTGTAACGTTATCTTGTTAGTAATGAATATTCCTTTGGTTGGTGTATTTTCTAAGCTACTTAATGTACCAAACTATATCTTGATACCATCTATTGCTGCTATTAGTTTCGTTGGTGTTTACTCTATCAACAGCACGACCTTTGATATGGTATTCATGGTAGGACTTGGGATATTTGGTTACTTCTTACGTAAGCTACATTTCCCTCTATCAGCCCTTATTCTAGGTTATGTACTAGGAGAGCTAATGGAGTCTAACCTCAGACGCGCCTTGTCTATTTCTCAAGGTGAGATGTCTATTCTATGGAGTAGCCCAATCACTGTGTCACTATGGGGTCTGGTAGTTGTTATGATATTCATGCCAATCATTCGTAAAATGTATCGTAAGCGCTTTAAGAAGACTGCTGCATAAGTTCTTGCTATTTCGTCTCTAAATCTCTCTCCGGCGGTGGTTGTACTCTATGTATGGCCACCGTTTTTTTAGAGATACTTTCACCTTACTTTCAACAGCTATTTAACACTCCTAACTCTTTTGTCAGCTTTCCAAAATTAGCAAAACATCACTACTTGATGTCACTTATGAAATAGGATTTTATAGTGCTCTTTGTTTTAGATTTATTGCAAACCATTCCAACTTGGCATTTAGTAGGTTTGTTTGTCGCTGGCATGGTCGCTTTTATTATCTCCACTATATCTGGTGGTGGCGGTGCTATGCTACTGATACCAGTTACCTCTTCGATGGTAGGGACAGCGATTGCACCACCTGTGATCAACGTGGCTACCTTTCTGAGTAATGCCTCACGGCTCTATCTATTCTGGCATGATATTGATTGGTCATTGACCAAATATTATGTCCCAAGCGCTATCGTAGGTGCATGGCTAGCCGCATTGGTGTTTAGTCGTTTGGACGCAGGCTGGATTCAGTTATTGGTTGGCGCATTTTTAGTCTCGACTATTTTCCAATACAAGTTTGGTAAAGTAAGTAAAACATTTGATATGCCAAAAGTAGGTTTTGTGCCTGTGGGCTTTGCCATTGCTTTTATGAGTACATTGGTGGGTGGCCTCGGCCCTATTCTTAACCCTTTTTATATGAATGCTGGACTGGAAAAAGAAAGTCTTATTGCGACCAAAACAGCTAATTCTTTTTTTGTAGGTATTGTACAAATCGTCAGCTACACCTTTTTTGGGATACTCACCGTCAAGATATGGGTGTATGGTCTTGTATTAGGACTGGGCGCCGTGATTGGCAATATAATTGGCAAACGCTTTTTGGCAGGTATTAGTATTAGCCAGTTTAGAATCATGCTGCTGATACTAATGGTCATCAGTGGTCTAATAATGATAATAAGAAATATTGATGTACTGTTCTAGAGACTCTTCTATGCCATAACTATTCATAGTACATTTGCATAAACAATGACAGTACTTTCACCGCATATATTTTTACTGATTGAATATCTGCGTACAGTATTTTTATTAATTGCATTACAACTTACATTGTTGTTGTTCAACCATATAATACCTATAATTCGATAGAATCAATACATGTAAGATATTGTCACTCCATAACATCCAGTTGACCCACTTTAAAATAGTAGAGATCGTTGGTTCGAATCATATTATGTTTGCCAAATGTAGATAGCCCCAATCTCAAGGTTGGGGCTGTTTTTATGCCTGCAATAACAGAGCTGTAGCGGAAAACCTTTAGTTTCAAAGCTTTGTAATCAAAAATGGTTATTAAGCGTCATCATAGTTCACTTAATAACCCAGTCGAAAACAGCTACCCTTTCACATGGATGAATCGTCTGTGTTTATAAGATCTGGCAAGCCTCATCAAAGTCCAATCTTGGCAGACGGCTGTACAATTGATCTTCTTGGCCATAACCTATATTAATGAGCAGGTTTGAGGTCCATTTACTGTCTTTAAGAAAGGTGTCATTCACTAATTCATTATTAAACCCAGACATTGGGCCTGTGTCTAAACCCAAGGCTCTACAAGCTAAGATGAGATACGCCGCTTGCATAGAACTGTTTCTAAACGCCGTTTCTTTTATGAGTTCAGGGCTAGAGTTAAACCATGATCTGGCGTCAGTATGTGGAAATAATTTGGGAAGTTGCTCATAAAACTCATTGTCATAAGCGACAATCACTGTGATAGGTGCTGTCATTGTTTTTTCGATATTACCTGATGACAGTGCTGGCTCTAAGCGCGCTTTAGCGTCATCAGATTTAAGAAATATAAAACGCGCCGGTGAACAGTTGGCCGAGGTAGGTGCCATTTTAACTAAATGATAGATCTCTTCAAGTAGTGCATCTGGTACGTCTTTTTTTTGCCAAGCGTTGAAGGATCTGGCCTTACCAAACAGTTGGTCAAGACCGTCTGGAGATAACGATAGGGAATCAGTCATAGTACGTCCTAATTGATATTAATTTTTGGATAAGAATTGAAGAATTTTACTATTGGTTGAGCAGGTCTCTGTGATTGTACTAGCATGTCCACCTGTCACCATCAACTCAAATTGAGCATTCTGCATATTTTCAGCCAAAGCCAGACCGCGTTGCCATGGCACCAACACATCATCAAGATTGCTTAAAACTAGCGTTTTATTTTTGATATGCTTGGCATTTATCAGGGGCTGATAAGCCTGCAAGGCTTTTAGTCTCGTTGAGACGTTCTCGACTGGCGCAAAGTGAGCGATGGCTTTATTTTCTTTTTGCGTGAGTGTATCTATGTTGTCTGAGATCCAGATCGGTGGGTACAAAAATATCGCTTGGGCACGTACAAATGCTTCTACCCCTGTATCTTGTAGCAAACTGGTTCGCATGCTAAAACATTTAATAGTGTGAGGATCTAGGCTTTCCCATCCATTTAAGATGACCAGTTTATCCAACAATTCTGGCGCTTTATAAGCGACTTCCATACCAATGAATCCGCCAAGTGCATGACCAACGAAATGACAATTAGACAGCCCTTCTTGTTTTAAAATTTCGATTAATTGATCCGCTAAATCTTGCATGGAATAGTTATCAGGTAAGAAGTCACTATCAGGTGATACCCCCTCTTGTTCATAACAAATCACATTGTAATGCTCGGTAAAACACTCAATTTGAGGTAACCAAAAATCAGCATGCCCGCCTAAACCTGAACTAAATACGACCGTTTCTGACGTGTCGTTCTTACAAGGGTATTTTTTAACTAACATAGGGTTTCATCCAATTTCAGTAAAATTCAAATTGCGGTAAAAGTATCTAATAGCTTATAAAATCAAGTTAAGTTAAATTGATTTTACTAAATCAATTCAACGGTACGCTCATCGCTTTCATCATATTCATACGCTACGGTTTCTTCGAAATTTTCGACTTCTCTTTCACCCTTACTTTCAACAGCCTCTTGAGATTCAATATATTTAATTAACGCGTCTATGGTGCCGACCTTTAGGTTATGAGTATCAGCAAATTTCATCAGATCATTTCTACGAGCCATTTCACCATCTTGATTGATAATCTCTACAATAACTGCAGCAGGCTCCAAGCCAGCCAGCTTCGTTAAATCGCAACCTGCTTCGGTATGCCCAGCCCGCTCTAAAACACCGCCTTCTTTAGCCACTAATGGAAAAATATGACCTGGGGTTACGACGTCATCAAAGGTAACGTCTTGAGACACGGCAGTTCTGATAGTCTGAGCTCTGTCTGCCGTTGATATTCCGGTACTTACCCCTTTTGCTGCATCAATAGAAACGGTGAAATTTGTACTATAAGGTGCTTGGTTGTCTTTGCACATGAGAGGTAATTTTAATTTTTTGCAGCGCTCGGAGGTCAAGGTCAAACAAACCAAACCTCTGGCATGGGTGATCATAAAATTGATATCATCAGGTTTGGCTAAAGTGGCTGCCATAATCAGGTCACCTTCATTTTCCCGATCCTCATTATCCATGATGATGACCATCTTTCCTGCTTTAATGTCTTCAATGATTTCCGGTATTGTATTGATATTCATAAAATCCACCATTTGCATTTAAATTTGCTTTTGTATGTTGTTATGTAGAGCCTATTGTCAATTAATCACACGCTCTACATAACGTCCTACGTTTGCTAGGCCGTATAGCTACTTCATAGAGATTGTGGTATTTACGCCTTCACTAGCATCCTCATCAAACCAGCGTGATATCACGGTTTTAGTCTGCGTATAAAACTGTACCGCTTGCTTACCATAAGGACCTAAGTCACCGAGCTTACTGGCTCTAGACCCTGTAAACGAAAACATCGGTAGCGGTACTGGAATTGGTAAATTGATACCGACTTGTCCAACATCGATATCTTGTTGGAACTTATGTGCATGGGCGCCAGACTGGGTAAAAATCGCAGTGCCATTACCATTTGGATTGGTATTGATAACCTTAATAGCTTCCTCAAGCGTGTCGGCATACATAATGCATAGGACAGGGCCAAAAATTTCTTCGGTATAGCAGCTCATATCCGTTGTTACATTGTCCAAAATAGTTGGGCCAACAAAGTTACCTTCTTCGTAACCTGCTACCTGACAACCACGGCCATCTAGCCTGAGAGTTGCCCCTTCGTCTATACCGGCTTGGATTAAGCGCTCGACACGGGCTTTGGCTTGCTTAGATATTAGCGGACCTAAATCTTTGTCATCCTTGCCAGCAGACACTACTAGCTGTGCTGATTTTTCCACAATCTCATCAACCCACTGTTTAGACTCTCCAACCAATACGACGACAGACAGTGCCATGCATCGCTGCCCTGCTGCACCAAATGCTGCTCCTGCTAACTGATTCAGACTTTGTTCTTTATTGGCGTCAGGCATGATAACGGCATGATTTTTCGCACCCATCATACATTGCACACGTTTGCCAGCCTGACCGGCTCGATCATACACATGCTTGCCCACCGCAGTTGAGCCAACAAAAGATATCGCTTTTATGTCAGGGTGATCGCACAGCGCATCCACCGTGTCTTTACCACCATGAACCACATTTAATACCCCTTTTGGTATACCTGCCTCAAGGGCCAACTCGACCAATCTCATGGTAACGATTGGGTTTTGTTCAGAGGGTTTTAAGATAAATGTGTTGCCTGTGGCGATGGCCATTGGAAACATCCATAGCGGTATCATGGCAGGAAAGTTAAAGGGGGTAATACCTGCACAGACACCGATTGGCTGCTGCACGGTATACATATCAACACTACTGGCGACGTTTTCGATGTAGCCACCTTGTTGCAAGTTACCGATACCTGATGCGTGTTCTACAACCTCAAGACCTCTAAATACATCACCTCTAGCATCTGCCAGCGTTTTACCTTGTTCTTCAGTCAGTAGCGCTGCCAGCTCATCCATATTTTCACGTATCAATTGTTGATACTTTAGAAACACACGGGCTCGTTTGCTGATAGGTGTGACACGCCAACTCTGAAAAGCCTCAGATGCCGTTTTGATGGCTTGCTCGATTTCCGCAGGTGTTGACTGTGGTACCTTGGCGATAATTTCTTGCGTGGCTGGATTGGTGATATCAATCCATTCTGTGGTAGTCGATTCAGTAAATTCGCCATTAATCAATTGTTGTACGCTGCGTGGTTCTGTATTCATGACACGATTCCTTAAGGTAATATCAAATAGGGTTTAATTTTATGGATTTAGTTTTAAGAGCGGCTCTGATGTAGCGATTTCTCTCTCAGTGGTCACGCTCATCTCTTTTTGTTTATTTTTAAAATTGAAAACGAGATTCATAAGAATGGCTAAAAAAGTAGCGGTACCGATACCGCCTAAATCAAAGCCTGCAATATTTAGTGAATAGTTGCCAGTACCTAAGATTACTGGGACGGCGGCTACCAACATATTGCCATTCTTACTAAAATCAATTTTTGCATTCATCCAGATACGCGCACCAGCGATCGTAATCAAACCAAAGACAACGATTGAAGCACCGGTCAAAATAGGCACAGGAATGGTACTTACCAAGGTTCCAAACTTAGGGGATAAACCCAATAAGATTGCAAAGACACCTGCTATGACAAAGACGACTGTAGAATAAATTTTGGTCGCGGCCATCACGCCGATATTTTCTGCATAGGTCGTCATACCAGTGCCGCCTACCGAGGCTGAAAGCGTAGTACAAAGGCCATCAGCGAAGAACGCTCTACCCATATAAGGTGAGATACTTTTGCCAGTCATAGCTTCTACCGCTTTGAAATGCCCAAGATTTTCAGCGATCAAGATGATAAAGACAGGTGCAATGACTAATATGGCACTGGTCTCAAAGACAGGAGAATAAAGGGTTGGAATACCGAACCAAGCGGCATTTGCAATTGGACTAAAATCAATAGGCGTGCCCATGCCCAATACATTGGTTAATAGGAAATAAATAAAATACGCAGCGACCAATCCGATTAACAGTAACAGGCGTCTGACCATGCCTTTGGTAAATACGGCGACTGAACAAATACATAATACGGTGACTAATGCCATCCAAGAGTCAAAGCTACTGCCGATGACGCTTTGTATGGTGACCGGCGCTAAGTTCAACCCGATAATCATAACAATGGACCCAGTGACCACAGGTGGCATCAAGTTCTCAATCCACTCTGTCCCTGTTTTCATCACCAGCAGACCCATCAATGCGTATAAAACCCCGCAGACAACGGTACCTCCCAGCGCAATACCAATATTTGGATTGATACCAGTGCCGCTATACCCTGTTACTGCTGCAACCGCTCCGATAAATGCAAAACTAGAGCCCAAATAGCTTGGTACGTGACCCCCAGTAATCAGAAAGAAAAGTATCGTGCCTATACCCGTAATCAGCATGGTTAAGCTAGGATCAAAACCCATCAGTAAGGGAGCTAAGATTGTCGCACCAAACATTGCGAATGAGTGCTGTGCGCCTAACACCACACTTTTACCCATTGGTAAGTATTCATTGATACCTACCGGTGTCGTTTCTAGGTTCCCGGTGTAGGGACGCCATTTCACAAACCATTTATCCATTTTGGATATCCTTAAAAAAAGTAGAGGTGTGATACTTAGTTTTTGCACTTACTTAATTGATGGTAGTCTCGATTGAAATAGATGAGACTTTCACAATCAGGCTTGTGTTTGATATCCAATACTTCACAAATAAGAATATCGTGGGTCCCCACCGAACTGATAAGTTTGATTTTGCAATCAAAAGAAATGCTGGCATCCTCTAACACAGGCGATCCGGTTGACAGCGTGGACCAGTTGCCTTGCTCAAATCTTTCTTCCAGCGCCTTTTTACCACCGAACACACCGCTCAAATCTTTATGTTCAAGACCAAGTGTGTTGACGCATAGCACCATATTTTCTTTAAAAAACTTGTATACAGAAGCGCTTCGGTTTAGACACACTAATAGGGTTGGCGGTTCGTCAGTGACACTGCACACCGCTGAGGCTGTAAATCCTGCGCGCCCTGCTGGACCCTCAGTGGTAATAATGTTCACGGCAGCCGCCAACTTGCTCATCGCATCTCTAAAAGACTGCTGCATGTCGGTTAAGTTTCCTGCCGTAGAGGTGAATGATTCTTTAGACTTATGTTTCATTAATGAGGATTGCGTTACTTGGCTTTCTTTAATTACTGTATTCATCTGTCATTTCCTTTTAAACAATATTCCGCCACATGTGTAGTCAACTAAAGCGCCCTACTACAGTCCAATGCTAGGGGGTTCGATGTCAGGTAACTTTAAATTCACTAACTGCAGTTATTTTTAAACAGGTCTTTATCCAATGTGCGCTATGGACGCGATTTCGACCAAAGCGTCTGGTTTAACCAATCCACATTGGATACAAAATCTTGCTGGCTTTTCATTGGGAAAAAACTCTGCATAGACTTGATTGACCGCGTCATAATCTACCCAATCTTTTACAAAGATCGAATTAAAGGTCACATCATCCATATCGCCGCCAGCGGTTTGAATCACGTTTTTGATCGTTGTTAACACATGGCGAGTTTGAGCAGCGGCATTACCCACATGTACGACATCGTTGTTTTCATCAAAGGGCAAGGTGCCCGAGACATAAACGATGTTGTCGGCCTTAGTCGCTGGGACATAAGGGGCTAATGGTTTGCTGGTACCTTCAGGGATAATCACTTGTTTAGACATATCTACATTCCTATTGCGGTTAGGTTAAGTATGAAACGCTTGGTTTAGGTTGCTAAAAACTGGCTAGGTAAAACGTTAGCTATCTGAAAAACACTGCTGCATGCTAGCAACATCAGACACCCAACCAAAAAAGGTTTTTACGTTATATAGTGTGGCGTCATGAGCTTCTACTGGCCCTGCCTGATAACAAGCGTCATCTAATAACACCCCAAAATACTCAAAGAAAAACCCATCTCGAAGCGTAGATTCAACACAGACGTTGGTCGCGATACCTGTGAGCAATAAGTTACGTATGCCCCGTGACCGCAATACACTATCGAAATTGGTGTTCGCAAAGCCGCTATATCGAGGTTTATCTATAACGATGTCTTGAGGCGCAGGGATAAGCTCGTCGACCAACTCATAATCCCAGCCACCTTTTGCCAATAGCGTTCCCTCAATTTCAGGATTCTTACGCATGGTTTTTAGGGCATTTGACTTGTGATAATTGGGCGATCCACTACCACCCGCTTCGACATACTTGTTATCCCAGCCATTTCTAAAGTAGATAACTTGTATGCCAGATTGATGCGCAATATCCACGGCTTGCTTGATTTTATCAATGACGGGTTTCGTCGCTGTGACATCAAACCCTGCCAAATCTAGATAACCGCCTTGGCTGGCATAAGCGTTTTGCATATCCACTACGATTAGCGCCGTCTGGGAGGGGTCTAACTTAATAGGTTCAGGCAACGACTCTAAAACAGGAGAAGATTCCTTGGTAAAGTCTGCACAAATTGTATTAACCGAATTCATATCTGCTCCTTGTATTAGGCTTCGCTGACAGCTTGGCTGGCCACTGGTGTATCGACATTGATGCGGCTCTGCATCAGCGGTTGAATTCTGCTACCGAAATCTTCCACGCCTTGCACGAAATCATCAAAGGTCAATAGAACACCGTCCGTACCTTCCACTTCAGCGACTTCGTCTAACATACTGGCGACATTTTCAAAAGAGCCGACCAGCGTACCCATGTTGATATTGACTGGCGAAACGCTTGAGGCCATATGGCGAACGTTGGTATCTTTGCCTGAGGTTTTGTCCTTACCGCCTTGCGACTGCAACCAATCAATGGCTTCGAAATCCGCGCCATCATTGTATGATTGCCACTTTGCTTGGGCTTTTTCATCGGTCTCATCTGCAATGACCATAAAGAGGACATAGGTCGGAACATTACGGCCCGTCTGATCCGTATGTACCTTTAAGCGATCATTGATACCGGCATAGGCAGTTGGCGTGTTCAAACCTTTACCAAAAACAAAGTTATAGTCAGCGTATTTTGCAGAGAACGCCAAGCCTGTATCTGATTGGCCCGCACAGATAATCTTCATATCCGCTTTTGGAATAGGCTTCACCTGACAATCATTCATCTGAAAGAACTCACCCTTCAAATCAGATTGGCCTGTTGCCCACAGATCTCTCAAAACTTGTACATATTCAGATAGGTAGTCATAGCGCTTGCCAAAATAATCATCGCCTGGCCACATTCCCATCTGTCCATATTCTGCTTCTTGCCAGCCAGTCACGACATTCAATCCAAAACGCCCGTTTGAGATGCTATCAAGCGTTGATGCCATTCTCGCTACGATCGCAGGTGGCATAACCAACGTCGCCGATGTGGCATAGATTTTTATTTTGGATGTGACCGCAGCCAACCCTGCCATCAAAGTAAAGCTCTCGAGGTTGTAATCCCAAAACTCAGTTTCCCCGCCAAAGCCGCGCAGCTTGATCATCGAAAGCGCAAAATCGAACCCATAGTGCTCAGCACGTTGCACAATCTGTTTATTTAGCTCAAATGTTGGCTTGTATTGCGGCGCGTTTTTCGAGATTAACCAACCGTTATTACCAATCGGACAAAAAATACCTATTTCCATGATTTCACCTATACGTTTGAGGAAGAAAAGAGCGATAAAAGAAATAAAGATTATTTCATGTTTTTTATGTAGCATAATTTATGCCAAATTAATTAATACTTATTTATCAAATACTTATATAATTTTCATACAAAAATTATTAAACCATATGGTCTAAAAATATGCAGAGAAATAGTGCGGGCTGTTATAAATTGGTGCAAAGTGTTATAAAATAGTGCACAAATGTATAAATTATTTATAAGTGCATTTTGATGGTGGTCTGAATGAAGATAAGGTGGAATAAGCAGCAGAAAAGACTGGTCAACAGCAGGTTGTTTTAGTCAGTGAACCTGTAAACCGATATGGTATTGCTCGCTGTTGGAGTAGTTGGCATACCCGTTTTGATCAACCAGTAGCATCTGCATTTGGTTACTTCGACCCTTTTTTAAATTGAATCAACTATCATTTAAAATTGGGTTCATATGGCTTTACGATGAGGGAAAATATAGTGAAAGAATACGCACTAAAAGAAGAGACAGAGACGAGTGCAAAGATATTAAAAAAGAAAGAACATATCATTAATGCTGCATTGATCGTATTTTCCCAAGAGGGGTTAAATGGCGCGCGCATGGAGCAAATTGCCGAAGAAGCTGACATATCTAAATCGAATATATTTTATTACTTTCAAAGTAAAGAAGTTCTGTATGTTGCTGTTTTAGAAAAGGTGCTGAGTAAGTGGCTATCGCCTTTGAGTGAGATTAACGCCAACCAAGATCCAAGGGTTGCCCTTAAGACCTATATTGAAGAAAAATATAAAATCTCAAAAAAATCGCCTGCAGCATCGAGACTATATGCGTTAGAGATTATACAAGGGGCACCTCATTTGATGGCCGTATTAAAAGGCCCTTTGAAATCTTTGGTTCGTGAAAAGGTGGCAGTGATTGATGGCTGGATTGCAGATAACAAAATTAAGTCCGTGTCTGCTATCCATTTGATTTTTCATATTTGGGCGGTGACTCAGCACTATTCTGATTTTTCTACGCAAACTGAAGCGGTGTGTAATCATAGTTTGAGGAATAAGAAGTTCGCTAATGAGGCATTAAATACTAGCATTCAACTTCTGGTAGATAGTTTGATTCCGTGATTTAATATGAGTAAAGTACGGCTACCCAATTAGGAAAGCCCCAATCTGAAGATTGAGGCTTTTTTTATGTCCGTCATTTAAGGGCTATAGTTTGAATAAGGGACTATATTTTAAATAAAACACTACATGACTAAAATTTCTTTTCTTCAACCCCTATAGTCACGATTGCATAAGGATGACTTGGGAGAGCTCAGCACCTACAAGTGAGGTTAGCAACCAAAGTAAGTAGTGATATAATGTCCTGATAATTGATATTTTATAAAAGGGTTACATTATGGCTCGTACCGCTAGCGCATTGCACATTTTAGTAAAACATAAAGAACAAGCTGAGGACATTATTGCCAAGCTTAAAAAAGGCGCTAAGTTTGATGTACTGGCCAAACGATACTCAACTTGCCCATCAGGCAAAAAAGGTGGCAGCTTAGGTGAGTTTGGCAAAGGTGATATGGTAGGGCCATTCGATAAGGTTTGCTTTACCGGCGAACTATTTACCCCGCATTTAGTAAAGACCAAATTTGGCTGGCATGTCGTAAAAGTACTTTATAGAACTTAAGCGTTGACGCTCTGATTGTAAGCCAACTGGAGTATGCCTCAAATATTGTCCTGATTCATATATGATTTATCATCGTGGTAATTATGTGCGAATCAGGATTTAATTTTTGGTCGACCTACCCCTTCTAATCCTTACATCAAACTACCCTTATTTTATTTAAGCAGTATTTTACTTAAGCAGTTTTCTACGAGTTAAGGTCAAATAGTGAGGGGCGAGATAAGTTGTAATCAGCCTTTAAAACCTTTTGGTAGTTCAGGTGCAGGCAAACGCTTCATATCAGAGTCAACATTACCGAAACGCTCATGACCATTATTCCAATCAATAATAGACTGCTCAATCTCAGCTTTGTTATCAGCAACGAAGTTCCACCACATTAGCACTTGGTTATTCAGCGGTTCGCCGCCGATGAACATGATACGTGTGCCCTTTTTGGCAACCAGCTTAATACTTTTGTTATTAGCGACATCGCTATCATGAAAACGGAATAACTGGTCTTGCTGACAAACCTTGCCTTCAGACTCTACCTCCCCTTCTGAAACCAAGATACCGTACTCAAAGCCTGGCTCTAAATTCAATGTTGCTTCGCCATCTTGCTTAAAGTACACATCTATACCAACCAGTTTAGAATACTGAATGGTAGGCGCTTCAAATGTCTTACCTGATGTATTGGTATAACTGCCTGTCGTTAGTATCATCTCTACGTTGCCCTCGCTCCATGTCGGTAGCTTAGGATAATGATGAAAACTGCGTTTGATTTTCTGATCGGTGGGAAGCGCAATCCATAGCTGCACCATACTGATACCACGTGCAGCATTTTCTGAACCGCCCGTATCTGGAAAGACACTTTGCTCTGTATGACTGATACCTTGGTGTAGACCCGTACCTGCTGTCATGACATTGACTTGGTTTTTGGTAATGACCTGATGATTGCCCAAACTGTCTTTGTGTAGCACCTCACCATTTAGCATCCAGCTGAAAGTCTGCAAGTTAGTATGCGGATGGCGACCCACTTGTATCCCTGCATCATCCTGACCAAAATTAGCAGGACCTGCATGATCTAAAAAGCACCACGCACCGATCGGTTTTTTGCCTTTATTGGGTAATAAACGTGCGATTGGAATACCGCCAACATCAGCCAGCTTTGGCTCAAACGTTTGAATACTCATAAACCTACTCCTTTCTTGATACTCCATATATTACAAATAATGAGCGTAGAAAAGTGTTGAATGGTTGTTGGTACTTCCATGCTCAATACATCGGCAGCTGACATCTTATCATTTAGCGTTTTACTATTTATATTAACGCTTCTGCTAACGGTAAAGATATAAACGCCGTTGCGGGTATTTTTTAGCCGATATGGTTAATTTTTATCATCGTTCCTTTGTATACCGCGTATTTTCTCTGCATCACTATCTAAATTTATTATGCCACTACAGGTACAATAAAAAGAATATATAATTGACGCATCTAAAATATGAGCAATGAAAACATGGATATCGAAGGCAATACTGCTGATCAAATAGAAATTATCTATGAAGATGAGTATATAGTAGCGATTAATAAAGAAGCTGGTCTGTTGGTGCATCGCAGTTGGCTGGACAAAGGCGAGACACGCTTTGCCATGCAGCTTACTCGTGATGCGGTAGGCTGCCATGTGTTTCCAGTACATAGGTTAGACAAACCTACATCAGGTGTATTATTGTTTGCCAAGAGCTCAGCCGTGGCACGTAGCCTTACCGAAGCGTTTACTGAACGCAAAGTGACTAAGCAATATTTGGCCGTGGTGCGTGGCTTTATGTCTGAGCAAGGTACTGTTGACTATGCGTTGAGCTTTAAGCCTGACGCCATTGCCAATAAATTTGCCAACTTAGATAAACCTGCTCAAGAAGCGGTCACCCACTGGCAGAGTTTGGCACAAGTTGAACTGCCATTTGCAGTATCAAAAAAGCATACCACTAGCCGCTATAGTCTGGTGCGCTTAACGCCTGAAACTGGCCGCAAACATCAGCTGCGTCGGCATATGAGACATGTATTCCATCACATCGTGGGTGATACCAGTCACGGCGATATACGTCATACACGATTTTTTCGTACTCACTATGATTGCACGCGTATGTTGCTGCATGCTCAGACTTTGGCGCTCAGCCACCCCATCACTGGTGAGCCACTAGTACTAAAAGCTGGATTAGACGATCAATGGATGCGTATCTTAGAAGAGTTCTCTTGGACAGATAGTGTTAAGGTTTAAGTTCCTAGTGGGGACTTGAATTTTCGGCTTTAGATTAATGATAGCAATAATTTGAGTTATTGAAATAACATCGGTGTACTTCGTTGTGTACACGCAGTCAGCTTTTCGTGGGCACATAAAATTACCCTTAATAGTTGTGACAACCAGGACAGCTGCAATGACATTTTATTTAAAAGATAGCGACCAAGAGTATTTCAGCAAGTTTTGGGTGCAAGAAAGAAAATATCTAAGCGAAGTTGGTGGACGGTTATTAACCGTAGATGAAGCAAATACTCACCCATTTAATGATCTATTAATTACAGGGTCTAAAGGGATAGTGGGGATCGATGCTATGAAGCCTAGGCTAACTCATAGCTACCATTACTTTTGTATTCCCTATGAGCTAGGGGAAGAAATAGAAGAAGGTTTAGTAACTGAAACTATAATATCTCAATTAATTAATGATAATTTAAAGAGTGCTATTTTTATAGCATCAACCGATGCCAGTTTTGGTTGTTTTTGTGAGTGCTTTCACACAAACGAGGAAGTAATTTGGAATTTTTCATCATCACACCTAAATACACCGTTTCTTATATTTGATAATGAAAAGAAAGTGTTTGCGCTAATAGACTATGACTTACCCTTACAAATCATTGGCTATAAAACCCATGTTTTAGACAGCAAGGACTATATTAAAAGTGAAGTAGGTCAAAATGGATGGGATACTGTATTTGAAAGGTATTCCCATTATACGAACATACCACACCTCTTTAATGAGTATTTTAAGTTTCTATTGCCCGATAAAGTAGTTAATTTTTTAGATTCTATGGTGATACCTCCTCCAACGAACTGCACTCAAAAATAGAGTTTTATGGACACTATCATAGTCAGATATAACTCCTAGAGTGGATATTCAAAGAATTGTGTTTGGTGCGCTATACAGGAATCGAACTGGCAGATGTATGCAGCACCTCGGAATTTCCATACTCTCTCAGATTGTTGAATATTAGACAATCCCAATGTGGCTCAGCATGCGCATACGCATCAACCATACAGCGTCAAAGAAATACTTTTTGTGGTATTCATCGGCCCAATAGTGATATTGATAATATCGCAAACCTAGGGAGCACAAGAAGCTTACTACCAATGCCAATATAAACCATGAAACATGCGGTGTTCTTTTAACAAAGAAACGATAAAGTATTAAAAAAGACATGGCACACAAACTAAAATACCAAGCAAAAGCACCATATCCCCATGCCACTATATGCCCGTTTGAAGTGTAGTTGACAGGAAAAACATCATAAAAACTTAAAGCTATCGAACATAATAACAAGATGGCTAAAACGACTGAAAATTTGGTCGAATAGTTTGGTATGGTAAGTAATCGAATAACAAGGTAGAAGAATATATAGTTTCCACAAACAGCTAATATCCCATAGTCTCCATACATCAGACCAAAAGGTAAGTATAACGTACCCAGTATTAAAGTACCCATACCTCCGCCATCTTCACCACTCCCTACCATTATACTTAGCTTATAAGCAGGCAATAATAAACAAAGAACATAAGTTATTATTAGAAATGAAGTTACTAACTTGAGGTTTTGGTCTGATACAAGCAGATCTGGTCTTTTATTCATAATATTTATGGCTTGCATACGATTTTGTAAGTGGATGAGGAACAGTACAATTCGAGCTTTCTAAATAGTCAGTGATAGCTTTTGATTCAAGGCTGTTCAATAAAGAGTATACCCAAATTACTATTACCTTTTAAAAAAGCCACTCTCCGATATATTTGGGGTAGTTCATAATCTCTTTGTGGCAAACCTAATATTATTCAGTGGTCATCGTAAATGTCATTCGATGACAATGTGAGATAATAATGACTGGCAGTTCTGATGTAATTCTTTGGCAAAACTAATGCAATTATCCATAAGTTGCTGATTCGCTTGCCTACCAATTATTCATTTTTGAAAATTCAGATTAAGTAGAACATTTCATTACATTATTCACGCTAGTATTTAACTAAGTTACAACCAATATAATTAGCTTGATATGCGTTAAGCGACATTGAATACATGTAAATTAATGGATTAGATATGACCGAAAGAGTAACCAACAAAGCAATTTTCAGTAGTAGAATTTTTTCAATTAATTATGTTACCTACCCTACTAGCCACAGCGTTATGAAGCACTGTGACCCTGTGCAAAAAGGCCGTTATTACAAATTAAACTTTGTTTTAATTCAGCCTAAAGTTGGTGGTGTGTTCGAGTGTTCAAACTGCATTATAAACCTGTTCGACAGAGTTTATTTATTTCGTCCCGATAAATATGAGCACAGTGTTTCACGAATTCAGTCTGGTAAACGCGTGTTATTGAGTTTTGCTTTGAATATTTAGCCAAAGCTTACTAAAGCTGGGCAAACTGTCGAGTTATTTTCCTTTGATTGGTTTGCCCTAGGTATATCCCCCAACGGAACTAGCTATTTCACCCTTTAAGTCTATTAACAGACTACTTAAGACAGACTGATATAATAGAACCACTTATAACAGTTTTTAAGAATAGTTATATCTGTTAGGCTTTATTCGAGTACTTTATATTCTCATAATACACTTAAAAGATAATCTCTTATACTACGCTCCAAAACCTCAAACTTTTCAAAATATCTTTTTTATCAAATCATCAGTATCTTGTAGCACCACGAATATAGACCACTCAATCATAATTAGCCATTTATTAGTGATCATCTTATCAAAAACCTTTTCCACAGCTACGTGACTACGCTCACGGATGTTAGTCTCATTTAAACTTACACATTTTTCTTGAAAGCTAAAAGATAACAAGAGAATAAAAAACGCAGAGCACCATTTGATGCTCTGCGTTTGTTAAATTGAACTGTATTTACAGAATACTGCGTCTAAATTGTAGATAGGCCGCTGTGATCGCTGCCGCATCCTCTATCTGCGGATAATGTCCTAACATAGGCATATTGGTTATATCAGCATTGGGTATCAGTTGACGATAACGATCAATCATATGCTGACCTGAGATAGGATCTTTGGCACCTGCGATCAATTTCACCGGTACAGTACTGTCGATAATCGCACCTACCCATCGCTCGCGGTACTGCTGACGTTGGGGCATATAGTTAATCAGCTTATGCATCACACCCAATCCATCATTGTGATTTAACAGCTGCCATAGCGTATCTATCACCTCTACTGTGGGCCGCGTGTCGGGGCCAAATATTCGCTGTAGACTGCCCGCAAATTTCTGCTTATTAATTAACTTCGATACCAGAGGGCCCAATGGCGATAGCAGTAGTTTCTGCACCAATATAGGTTTGTGCGTCTCAGGAAACAGACCACCGTTCAAAAAGCATACGCTAGCAATGTGTCGCTCAGCACTACCCTCTACTTGTCTTGCCAGCAACTCCTGAGCCACTGTATCACCATAGTCATGCGCTAATATATGATAATCACTGACGTCCAGTTTTTCTAAAACTGCTTGATAAATGTCAGCTTGTTCACTGATTAGATAGCGCGCGTTTTTGGGTTTATCTGACAACCCAAACCCCAGCATATCAAGCGTAATGACATAATAATGCTCGGTTAGCGCGTCCCACATACCCTCCCAGTCCCAACTGGCACTAGGATAGCCATGAATCAATAGCAATACAGGCGCACTTTTATCCCCTGCATGCCGAGTAAATATTTGATGCCCATGAATAGATTCATATTGCCCCTGCCGTTGCCAATCATCAAGAGTTATCATTAGAGACTTACTCCTCAAATGATGGGTCGGTGCGACGCAATTTTCTCAATAATGCAGGCCATGCGATATCGCCATTCGCGCCACGGGTGACTTGCTCAGATGCCGCTTGGATACCGGCCAATATTTGTGCTGGTATCGGCGTCAAGGCACCTCCTCCGCTCTGCGCTTTGATCTGAATCTCGCAGGCTCTTTGCATGATATACATGTATAAGAACGCATTGGCAACCGTATCGGCACAGGTGAGCAGACCATGGTTACGCAAAATCATAAAGTGAGCATCACCTAAATCAGCAACCAAACGAACCTTTTCTTCAGGGTTTAATGCGACACCTTCGTAGTCGTGGTATGCCAAGTTAGATAGCGGAAATAATGATTGTTGCGAGATAGGTAGCAGGCCTCTTTCTTGCGCTGAGACGGCAACGCCATCATTTGTGTGCAGATGAATGACGCAATGCGCATCATCACGAGCCTCGTGCACAGCACTATGAATGATAAATCCAGCTGGATTTACCTCAAACTCTGATGGCGCTACTTTTTCGCCTGCTTTATTAACCTTTACCAGACTAGAAGCGGTAATCTCTTCAAATAGCATCCCGTACGGATTGATTAAAAACTCATCCTCAGTACCTGGTACGCGCGCAGAGATGTGAGTGAATACCAAATCGTCCCAGCCATAAGAGGCAATCATTCGATAACAGGCGGCAAGATTTACGCGCATCTGCCACTCTTGCTCGCTCATGTTATGGTGTACACTCGAGGTTGAATCGGTCAATGTCGCGGTTTGCATAGTTGTTTGCATGGTGTATTCCTTTACTGTGTTAGATATCCTGAATGATTACTTTACACCATTTCATAAAACCAAATCTGTCAAAAACATTACACTTATGAATATCAATCATTATTTAAATAACGACCCATGGTTTAGTCAATTGCCATCCATTGTGCAGCCGCTACTGGCAGGCGATGCGGTGCTAAAGGTATACCAAAAAGGTCAAATGATTCATGCCATCGGTGATAACGATGATGCCGCTCTACACTTTGTCGTGTCGGGTACGATTAGAGTCTGTAATGTGAGCGCTAGTGGCCATGCCATGACACTGGCACATCTATCTAGTGGTGAGTGGTTTGGTGAGATATCTATCATAGATGACAATCCTCGCACCCATGATGCGTGGACGATTAATAAAGTAATGCTCATCTCAATCCCAAGAAATCTAGTCATTCAGACAGCGCAGTTGCATCCGATTTTATACAAGCACCTCGCGCTTATAACTTGCCAGCGGATTCGACGAGCATTTGATTGGATTGATGATGCTACCTCACTCAATACCTCAGCGCGATTGGCTAGCATGCTGATTGGACTGATCGACACTTATGGTAAGCAAATAGGTGACGATATAAAAATAGATCTGCGCTTATCGCAAGAAGAGCTGGGCTTTATGCTTGGCACCACCAGACAAACCATAAATAAAATCATTCAATCTTGGCAAAAGCAGAACCTTATCGATATGCACTATGGTTTTATCACCATAAAGGACAAGCCCCAGCTGATGGCAATGATGAATCCTGCCTGACTTAAATGTATAAAGCCATCTCAACAATCCACACAACATCTAACTTATTAGAGTTGGCATGAACCGCCTTAACATGTTCTTAACAGACCACTTGCTATGGTAAGGAATGACGTTTCCTACCACCTGTTGAGAAGTATCTGTATGTCCATACCTCAAATCATCAAGACCAATGTGCTAAAAAGCTACGCGCCCAACGCCAACGCAAAAACCCGCTACCTTAGTAAGCTCTATGATCGTGAGATAAGTCTCAGTTATCTTATTATTATCGTCGCTTTATATTTAGTAGCGACTGCAAATCTTGCGTTTTTTCAGCAGGTACTGGCGGTCTATCCATTTAGCACAAACATGGGCTTTATACTCTCCATCATAGGTTTGTTATTTGGATTGATGTGGCTAGTATTACAACTATTTTGCTATCGTCCCATTGCCAAACCCGTACTAGCTACGTTACTGATTATCGCTGCCATCTGTGGTTATTTTACTGATGCTTACGGGACGATATTTGACACCAATATGCTGATCAATAGTCTGGAGACCGATCAAGCAGAGGCGATGGGATTGTTTGCTCCTAGCATGGTCATTCGAGTGCTGATATTAGGCGTGTTGCCGGCATTTATCATTAGCAAAATTCGTCTAAAACATTTTACTTGGCAACGAGGCATTCTGCAAAAAACGGCAACCTTGATCCTATCTGTTGCGCTAATCACCATTTGTATTTTGCCGTTTGGTGACCAGTACGCCAGCTTCTTCCGTCAGCATAAACAAGTCCGTTCTTATGCTAACCCGATCACGCCTATTTACTCTACGATCAAACTTGGCGAAAACTATGTCGATGAGCTACGCCGTCCTGATACTTTGACACTGCATGCGACAGATGCAAAGCGTGTTTCACCTGCTAATAGTGTGAGTGGCAGTGCTAAACCAAAACTGATGGTGTTTGTGGTTGGCGAAACGGCTCGCGCAGATCACTTCGGTTTGAACGGCTATACACGCAACACCACACCGCTGCTCTCAAAGCAGTCAGACCTCTATAGCTTTAAAGATGCCGTCTCTTGTGGCACTTCTACGGCCTACTCCGTACCCTGCATGTTTAGCTATGCAAATCGAACAGACTACGATATCGATACAGCCAAGTATAATGAAAACGTACTAGATACGCTAAGTAAGCAAAGGGTCAATGTTATTTGGCGCGACAATAACTCTAGCTCAAAAGGCGTGGCTGATCGCGTTACTTTTGAAGACTATAAAACAGCTGATACCAATCCGAACTGTGATGTTGAATGCCGAGATATCGGTATGCTTGATGGGTTTGATACACTGGTTAAGTCAGGCAGCTCACAGAAAGAGATGCCGAAAGACACACTTATTTTGCTGCATCAAATGGGCAATCATGGCCCCGCCTATTATCAGCGCTATCCCAAAGAATTTGAAGCGTATAACCCTGTTTGCATGACCAATGAGCTGTCTAAATGTGATGCTCAGTCGTTGGTAAATGGCTATGATAATGCGATTCGTTATACCGATTATTTTTTGAATAATGTGATTGATACGCTAAAGCCTTATGAGCAAGATTATGATGTGGTAATGGTATATATTAGTGATCATGGGGAGAGTTTGGGTGAAAATAATATCTACCTGCACGGCTTGCCCTATAAGTTCGCACCAGATACCCAAAAACACGTGCCTACGATAGTTTGGTCGCCCAATAGCAATAGTATCGATACTGAAAATCTTTCTAGTATGGTCAATGAGCCTGTGTCGCACGATTTCATTACGCCAACATTGCTTAGCTTTTTTGGTATTACGACCGATGAAGTCAAAGGTGAAGCAACCCTTTTCAAACTGTCCCATTCTAATTGAGTGGTTAAAAGTGAGTTATTCCAAATAATTTGTTAAAACAGCTCTCTACATTCGTTTTTATATTACTCAGTCCTTTTAGGTAACCACTATTTTTTAGGTCAGCATCATGTACAAGATACTCGTTATTGAAGACAACCCCGATATCGTGGCCAATATTTATGCTTTCTTTGAGCCAAAAGGGTTTGAGTTGGACAACGCGCATAATGGTTATAGCGGGCTAACACTTGCCTCAAACAATCGTTATGACGTGATACTGCTAGATGTAATGCTACCCGGTATGGATGGCACGCAGCTGTGCAAAAAACTCAGAGAAGAGTTGCATGACAAGACTCCCGTACTAATGCTCACGGCTCGCGATACAATCTTGGATAAAGTCGCTGGGTTTGATAGCGGCGCTGATGATTATTTGGTCAAGCCATTTTCGTTGGTTGAGTTGGAGTGTCGTATCAAAGCGCTCATACGTCGCCATGAGGACGATCATTTTGCCCACAGTATTGCTGTCGGAGCGCTGTCCTTAAACAATAGTGAGCATACCATTATGCGCGACGGACAATCACTAAAGCTCACCCCTACTGGCTTTAAAATATTGCATATCCTAATGAGCGCAGCGCCTAGAGTCGTCAGTAAAACTGAGATTGAAGAAAAAGTATGGGGACTAGATATACCGAGTAGTGATGCACTGCGCACCCATATGCATAGTGTGCGCGCACAGGTTGATAAGCCATTTGACATACCCATGATAGTCACAGTACCTGGCGTAGGTTACCAAGTTGTTGACCCTAATAAATCAGTAAGCGCGTAGTCATCATTGCAGTATGGATTGAATAAACCTTATCCAATTTACTAACTGACTGACCGTATTGTATTTATTGCTCTATTATATATAGCTCTGTTATATATCGCCTTCTTCTATTAAGTTGTCCTACGCCATGCTCAATATAGACTCGATAGCCAATAAATTCAGACTGTCTTACTTCATATTCGCGTTATTACTGTGCGCAGCTTTTGTCAGTATTTTCTTGTACGCAGAGAGCCGAATAGAGCAAGATTTGGTCAAGGCTCGCCTATTGCAGCAGCTAGAGCTTAGTCAAGAAAAGTACGGTGACCAGCCTATCTATGTCGCTGACCCAGGTATCAAGATTTATCGCTATGACAAAGCACCTGCCAGTTTACAAGCGATAGCCAATGACACGGTGCAAGAGACTTCTGTCACTGTTAATAAGGCCTCTGGAGCAGGTCATGCCAACCTGCATCTTTTCGCCTACACCCAAGACGGTCAAGCTTATATTTTGACTTACTTAGAAAACACAGAAATGGTGATGGGAAATTATCCAGTCTTGGCGATATTTGAGCACCTAGAAGACATATTTGCAGATACGCTAAAAGTAGCCGTGATTTTAAGCTTACTTATCGCTGCTATCTTTTCCCAATTGTCCTCTAAACAAATCATCAAGCCTTTATTAGATTTGAAACGAGCTGTCGAAACCGACCATCATAACTTAAGCGATTTAACACATTTGCCATCTGAAGTTGGTGTCTTGGCACGGGCTATCGATGAGAAAAACCACAAGTTAGAGCAGTATCTCAAACGCGAGCAACTGTTTACTGGTGATGTCAGCCACGAGTTACGCACGCCATTGACTATTATTATGGGGGCTTCTGAAGTGTTGGCCTCGCAACTAGACTCTGACAGCCACTTAAATGAGTTTACCAATCGTATCAGCACTACTGCCAAAGAAACTTCTGAGATTATCACCGCCCTGCTCCTACTATCGCGCGCGCCTGAAAAGTTAGACGCACCGCAAACCTCTATTAACAGTATCGCCTTAGCAGAAATGCAGCGCCTAAAATACTTACTGCGGTATAAGTCTGTTACTTGTCAGATAATTGCTGAGCAGGAATACAGCGCTTACGTACGCCCCGAACTACTAAAAATGGCATTGGGCAACCTCATAAAAAATGCGTTTCAATATACCGATGATGGCGAAGTAGTCATTACTATCGATGACGAAAAAATCACGGTGACTGATACTGGCTTAGGTATTCCTGAGGCGATGATGCCCTTACTCTATGAACGGTTTGAGCGACTAGAGTCTCAATATAATGGCGAGCAAACAATGCTGTCGTCAGAGCATGAGACAAAACATAAGGTTGAAGGATCAGGTCTAGGACTCAGTATCGTCCAGCGTATCATGTCGCATATGGGCTGGCAGCTCACTCACCAAGCCAATCGCTCAGGTGGTAGCACCTTTAGTATTTATTATAAGTAACCTTGTGATAGTCCAAAGACATCTTCACCTCCCAATCATAATTGCTGATTGGGAAATGAAAAATTTAAACAACCATTACGCTTTATTCTCACCTCTCTATATCCTCTTAACGTTTTCTTAACCTCTCCCGTCTTATACTCAGGCTATCTTAATTTTAATAGACCATTAAGAATGCCATATGAAGCCAATCGCTCATACCAACCTTATAGACCCAACAGCCGAGCATAGTTCTGTCAACCAAACAGCACATGATAGTGTACTCGCGGCTGATAGCTTTGCAAGTCATACCAAAGGTAAAACGGGAATCCTTCGCATTATAAAAGCCACTAGTTACTCTATAGATGGCTTTAAAGCCGCATATAAATTGGAAGCGGCTTTTAGACAAGTTTTGTGGCTCAATCTTATACTGCTAGCTGCTGTCATCGTTATGCCTTTTGCGCTTGGTATAAAAATGATGCTGGTCGTCGCTTCTTTTATGTCGTTGATTGTTGAGCTAATCAACACAGGTATCGAAGCTTGCGTTGACCATACTTCAACCGCCAAACACCCACTCGCAAAAATCGCAAAAGATGTTGGCTCTGCGGCGCAGTTCTTAGCGTTAAGTTTGTTAATGGTTTTATGGGTAATGGCATTATCTGCTCTACTTTATTAAAGTCTGCTCTATTTTATTAAAGCATGGCGAGCATTCGTATAACAGCGCAACACGCTGCTAGCACCATCTTAGACAAACAATGAAACGAAGGTCGTATTAGGATCTATCAACATCGCATATACGTTATCAGGTGTAGTCATGACTTCAGAAAACAACGCAATGACTTGGGACTGGCTAAAACTACTGTGCGTGACCATCATGGCCACCTTGGTTTTTGAGCATAGCCAATTAGATGTACGCATCAGTGAGCTTTTTTATAATAATGATCACTGGCTACTTGAAAAAGGCGCGCAGCCTTATGCATTTATCTTTTATGATTTGCCCAAAGTATTATTGATTATATTGGCTGTCTACCTCATAGCGGTTTTAATCATCAAGTATAGACAGGCAAGGCTTAATGCTACTGCCTTAAACCGTAATAAGTATAATCGTAGTAAGCTCAGTCATAATAAGCTTGATAAATTTCTACTTCCTTTACCTATGCGCGAGATTGGCTACCTACTGATTATATTGGCGATTGTACCTGCTATCATTGCCACGCTCAAAGGCGTCACCCATGTTAGTTGCCCAAATGACTTAGTTATTTTTAATGGGGATCTGCCCTACCTCAATCTTTGGCAAAACATCGTAGCAGCAACGCCTGCCAGATGCTTCCCAGCAGCTCACGCCAGCGCAGGGTTTTCTTTATATGGACTGGCTTTTTTACCGACACTAAGAAAACACCGCTACCAGATAGTCATATCAGTAACTGTTTTGGGCTGGACAATGGGACTGTATAAGATGCTGTTTGGCGATCATTTCTTTAGCCATACATTGGTCTCAATGCTGCTGTCATTAACGATAGCCTGTATGCTCGCAGCCCTATTTTTCAAACAATCAATTAAGAATAAAACACACAGTACTAGCGATGATAAAAGACATACTGGTCTTAGCTTGTCTAGCATTGAGCACTCTAACACTTAAAGTTAGCACTTAGGTTCAGTACTTTGAATTGACGTTCGGGCATGACAGAGTTGTTCATTATCTCTTTACTAAAATAGCACTACTAAGTATTTGAAAAACTCTGTATAAATAATAAACAATCACTGGCTTATTGTTAAGCAAACGCAAGGATAGCGCTTGTGAATAAGCTCCTCTATATCAAGAGGCTGTAAAGGAATGTAGCTATGCGCTTGTTGTCTATTGGACCAAAACCTTCGCATGTCTATTATTTTTTGACCATTCCATTATTGCTCGTGGGCGCTGCAAATAGCAGTCAAGCTGCCAGTTACGCTATTAATCCTGCCAACACTCATATTCGATTTGCTATCGAACACTTTAAAAGTTCATCCACGACTGGGGGTTTTTACAATATCAAAGGTCAATTGCAATACGATCCAAACCGAAGATCAGGCGACATCTCATTGATCATACCGATAAACTCCTTAAATACGGGCAACCCTTCTTTTAATGATAGTCTAACGGGGCCTGAATTTTTTGATATGCAGAGGTTTCCTTCAGCGCATTTTGAATCGACAAAATGGCATTTTAATCAAGATAAAAAAAGCCCGCAGGTCATTCGGGTAGATGGACAACTGACACTGCATGGCGAGACACACCCAATTAGCCTAACCGCGACTAAGTTTGATTGTTATCTAAACACGAGCATCAGAAAGGATGTTTGCGGTGGCGAGTTCACTGCTACGATTAATCGCACAAAATGGAATATCAATAAATTCGCTTGGTTCGGACTGACCAAAAACCTTGACTTAAGTATCAAGATCGAAGCCGCCAGACAGTAGTATTTTTAACGTTTCGCCACTGTCTTAATAGATACGGGTAGTTATTTGCAGAAAGCTTAAAAAGGAATTAGACATGATTCATTGGTATTATAAGAGTATTGCGAAACCACTTTCTGCCGTCATGCCAGCATTGTCATTTTCTTCGATAATAACACTGACATTGGGATTCAGCTTAGTGTCTAACGTCGTGATGGCAGGCACGGTCAGTTTGCCAAGAGATACTTTGCCCAGTCGAATAACCCTACCAAATGTTAGCCCTGCTAATAGTGTGCTTGCCAATCGCGGCGCTTACGTGGCGCGTACCGCTGACTGTATGGCTTGCCACCGTGATGACTATAGTGGCGGCGTACCAATTGAGACGCCCATTGGCAATATCTACTCAACCAATATCACACCATCGACGCGCTATGGTATCGGCAACTATACTGAAGCCGATTTCAAAAAGGCTTTGCAAAAAGGTCGTGCACCCAGTCATCAGCTTTATCCTGCCATGCCTTACCCGTCTTATCATGGCATGACAGATAAGGATATCAGCGCCTTGTTCGCGTACTTTCAGACCGTTGCTATCGTAGACAAACCACCTGAAAAAACCACTCATTTGCCTTTCCCGTTAAATATTCGTAGCTTGATGCTGGCATGGAATGTCATCAATGTGCCTTCTACCGAAAATCGCTCAGGGCTGACGAAAACTCAGCAGCGCGGTGAATATCTGGTCAATAACTTAGAGCACTGCGGTACCTGTCACACCCCGCGCAATTTAACACAAGGTCTTGATAAAGATCTTTATTTGTCTGGCGCGCCACTTGGTAAATGGTTTGCACCAAATATCACGCCTGACAACGATACGGGTATCGGACTTTGGAGCGAAATGGATATCGTGACTTACCTGCGTACAGGAACACTTGATAAGCGCGCTTATGCGGGCGGCCCGATGGCAGAAGCCGTGGCGCACAGTACGCGTTATCTTACCGACGAAGATCTGATTGCTATGGCATCTTATCTAAAAGTCGTTCCAGCCATTAAGACCGATGATTATTTGATACCTGTCAATGTCTCTCGTCTACCGCAACCAGTCAGCGATTCTATTACTTATGATTTACTTGAGCAAAAAGACTATCTGGCGCAGGCAAAAGCCGAGACGGTTACTAGTGTAGATAGCAGGATCAGTTCGCACGATGTAAATGATAGCAAGTCGCCAAAAGACTTATATCTCATCCATTGCGCCAGTTGTCATGGCGTCGATGGTTACGCCCAGCCCGATGCGCGCTATGCCTCCATTGTCGGTTTAAGTAGTATTCGCCGAGTAAAACCTGATGCGCTCGTTGGCGTGATTGCCTTTGGGGCAAAAGGTGCGTTTAACACAGCACCAAAAATGCCGGGGTTCTCAAAAGACTTAAGCCCTGCACAAATCGCTAGCATTACCAACTATGTACGAGTCACCTTTGGTGGTTTACCAAACAGCGATGTCAGCGCGGCTGACGTCACGCGCGTGATAAAAGAAAAAAGCTAGCCATAAAGAATATGCCTCAATTACTATTTTTGATAATACCGCAAAGACCAGCACGATAAGGATAATCCTATGAATGACCTGCTCCAGTCTCCCACGCGTCGGCAACTGCTCTCCATGATTGGCAAGACCGCAGGCGCGACCGCCATGTATCAAGCGATGACCACGTTGGGGTTTGCATCTGAGTCAAGCTTTAAAGAAGAGATCAATCTCAAAGGCGCACCGGCTGGCGCAAGTATCGTGGTTTTGGGTGCAGGATTGGGTGGTCTAACTGCTGCTTATGAGCTCCGCAAAGCAGGCTACAAAGTGACTGTATTAGAGTATCAAAACCGCGGCGGTGGACGTAGCTGGACACTCAATAGCGGTGACAAATATACTGAACTTGGTGGTGCTGAGGTCACTTGTGACTTCGAAAAAGGCAACTACTTTAACGGTGGTCCATGGCGATTGCCCATCCATCACTACGCGGTCTTTCATTACTGCAAAAAATTTGGCGTGGCATTGCAACCCTTTATCCAAACCAACGACCGAGCTTATCTACACCGTACCAATCACTTCAATGGTGCGCCGCAGCGCTTGGGCGAAGTACAGAGCGATATTCGCGGTTATGTATCAGAGTTATTGTCCAAAGCCGTCAATAAAGGCAGTCTCGATAGTACGGTCAATAAAGAGGACAAAGAAAAATTACTCGAAGATCTCAAGGGCTGGGGTGTTCTGGATAACAATTATCGCTATGTCAAAAGCCATGAGACGGGTAAGCATCGCGGCTATAGTGTGTATCCGGGTGGTGGATTGATGCCGGATGCCAAGCCATCAACGCCAATACCGATGGATAAGCTACTAGACTCAGGCATGTGGTCGGACATTTATAGCAACTATACCGTGCATGTGCATCAACCTACTATGTTTCAACCTGTCGGCGGTATGGGAAAAATCGGTGATGCATTCACGCGCGAGTGTCGCAAGATGATTACGTTCAATGCCAAAGTCACCAAAATCAATCAAGACGAAACTGGGGTCACCGTTGACTATGTCGATAGCAATAGCCCTGACGGTGCAGCCAAAACAGTGCGCGCAGATTGGTGCATTTGTACGATTCCTTTATCCATACTGACGCAGATTAATATCAATGTCTCCGCGCCAATGAAGCAAGCAATGGCAGCCGTTCCTTATGATAGCTCTTACAAAGTGGGCTTGGAGTTCAAACGACGGTTTTGGGAAGAAGATGAATGGATATATGGCGGCATCACCTATACCGACATGCCCATCTCACAAATCTCCTACCCGTCACAAGATATGTTTACCACAGGCTCTGGTGTCCTACTGGGTGCATATGGATTTGGGGAAGCCTCGTACAAATTTAACTCATTGACACCCAAAGAACGTATCAATGCCGCACTCGCCTATGGCAAACAGATTCATCCGCAATATACCAAAGAGTTCCGTTCGGGCACGTCCGTCGCATGGCACCGTATCCCTTGGTCGCTTGGCTGCTACGGTATTTGGAGCGAATCAAGTCGTGAGCAGTACTATGAAACATTATGCGAGATAGATCATCGTATCGTACTGGCAGGTGAGCACTGTTCGCACATTCCTGCGTGGCAAGAGGGCGCGATATTATCCGGTATGGATGCTGCCAAACGCTTACATCAAAAGGCCAAGAAACTTGGATAGCTAACTTTTGAGTAATGAGCTTTGAATAACCAGTCTGCCGTTGAAGCAAGGATGATAATAATGAAATTAAGGGTATTAGGAATATCAGGGAAATCTATAAATATGGTGACATCAAACCCGATAAAATCATCTAGCTCGCTCAGCTCGAGCAAAGTAATAATGACGCTCGTTGTTGGTGGGTCGATAGCGTTAACAACGCTGTCAGGCTGTAGTCAGTATAAAGCAGAAAACGTAGCCACTATCGCCAACCCACAGACAGCACCAATGATATTCGACAAAAATTTTGATAATCAGGCCAGTCGCAATCAGGGTGCATGGGGCGGCGTATATATGTCCAAAGCAGAATTGGCTGAGCCTACTGGCGATATTGTCGATGTGCGCTCAATACCAAACATGAGTGATGATGCCAGCATGCAGCAGTGGCTCACTAAATTTGAAGGCAGTACACAAGGTAAAAAGGGATTTTTTACCACTAATGGTAAAAAGCTCTATGATGACTCTTGTGCTGGTTGTCATATGCAAAAAGGTGAAGGCGCACAAGGCGCAGGCTACTATCCACCACTGGCCAACAACAGCAAGATGCAATCAAAGTATTATATTATTAGTGTCGTTATTAATGGTCTACGCGGTATGCCATCGTTCCACCGTATGATGAGCGATGAGCAAATAGCAGCCGTCACGCAATACGTGCATAGCGATCTCAATAACTTCACAGATACAGTGACTACTGCTAATGTCGCACAGCTACGCCATGACTTCCCACCAGGATCAGACCCTAGTGAGTAAGTAATGGAATAAGCAACTGAGTAAGGAGAGCTAGCCAGTTATTAAAGTATGCTATTTCGTAGAGAACACTCTACAAAACGCCACTGGATTTGATCCAATGGCGTTTTGTAGAAGATAAAAGTCACATCTTGTACTAGGTGAATAAACCTATAGAATAGTAGTATTCACATCAGTCTGAATCAACAGATCATGGTTACCATTGGTATCAGAGAAGCTATAAACATTATAATTGATACCGTCTTGAGTGGTAGTACCGCTATTTGTCCAACCTGTCGCAGTAAGACTCACGCTATCATCACCGTCACCATTGATAATTAGGTCCTTATCGGTCATGACCGTATCATTGATGATATCAAGCACATCACTGGTCGACAGATTGGTAAGTGACTGAGCACCATTACCCGTCATATCGATAACCTCAATACTTTCAAACTTAGATGAATCGAAAGTGCCAAAGTTAATTGTGGTATTTTCTTCATTAATGAGTAACGTATCAATGCCGTCACCACCATTAATAACTAAGTCGGCAGCATCAAATACTATCGTGTCATTACCCGTTCCACCATTTAACGTATCGGCACCAGCACCACCATCTATCGTGTCGTCATCGGCTCCACCACTAAGTATATCATTGCCTGATCCACCGCTAAGGATGTCATCTCCCGCATCGCCATTGAGGGTATCTTTGCCGCTGCCACCGATAAAGGTATCATTCCCATCACCACCAGAGTATTTAACAGCGGCTGTTTGATTGACTGAAATTAAAACATCATCTTCAGTCGTGCCGTTGAAAATCAACGTTGGGGCAATATTAACAGGAAGGTCTTTTGCAGCTATGGTCAGATTATTACCGTTTGCCGATTCAACCGTTTGCAAGCTAATCTGTAACGTACCCGTATACGGTGCGGCTGATTTGACAAGCAAATCGTTCAGTTGCGATGGTGTGACGCCTATAATGGTATAAGTGCCAGTAGCCGCATCAAACGTAACATTGTTTATAGCAGTGCCACTTTTAGTTTTTACATCGAGCACATCACCATACAGGTTAGTGCCCGTCAGTATCACATTGACCGTTTCACTACCATCAATATCGACCATAGCCGCGTTTAAGTTAAGTGATGTCCACTTGCCTTGAGAGCCAATCACAGAGCTAGGACTGAACTCAATAGCATCAGCAACTGGCGTCACATCAAGCGTAACGCTAAGCGGAGTACTCACTAGGCCACTATCACTAATCACACTCATTTCAATACCCGTAACGACACCGCTTTCATTTTCTGGCGCCGAAATAAAGATATTATCCGTGCCAGCTTGCAGTTTACTCGCCTCGATTGACCATGAATTATTATCAGCGTTAGTTGGTGACACACCATTATTACTGGCTAAAACTAGATCTCCTGACGCATTGGCATAATACACCAAGTAACCATTAGGTACGTTATCTAGGCTGATAGCAGCGGCGCTATCCTCCACAACACCTCCACTGCCATCGCTGTCACCTTGAATATCACTTAAACTAATCTCATAAGGTATGGCTATTAGGGTATCTTCATTACCTGTAGCAGTCACTGTTAATGGGTCATTATCTCCATCATTATTACCGACCCCAGCGATACTAAGCGCATCTGGCTGCGCAGCAACGCTAACATCATAGCTGTGCTGATACGTGATGATATTACCATCATCCGTTCCAGAAACATTGGTCACTTCTTTGTGATCAGCATCTACAGTAATGGTAGCACTACCATCAGCATTCGCAGCAGGGGTATATTGAACGATAACGCTATCAGGAGGATTAACTAAGTCTCCTGCACCATTGTTTAGATCAACTATATACTCACCGTTATTATCTGGTGTCAACGTTATACCGTTATATGTTAATACGCCAGCAATGCCTGATCCTGTCGTTAATCCTGTTTCATCGATCTTAATATACAACTTACCATCAACTAGCGACACATAATCGCCATCCGCAGTATTGGTTAAATTAATATTAATCGCGATCGGCGCGTCTTCATCGGTTGACACGATTGAAGTCTGACCATCGTTATCAAAAGCATCGGTGACAGGTTTGATTTCAACTTTAACATCATCAATTTTGAGATTGTCGTCTAAGCCTTCATCATTCAAGGCTGTAAACTCAACATCGAAGACAAGCTCTTGACCGACTTCATTGGTGCTAAAATCAGTAGGCGGCGTCAGTGTTATTGCTGCTAGTGCTTCATTAGGCGTTAAGTTAGCGCTCGCCTCTACACTGATAATCCATTGGCCTGCAATCTTCTGCACCTGCACGTCTGGATTGCTACTGGTCAATACCGTGTCGTCTGGTAAGTCGGTCAATGTGAAACTATAAGCACTCACTGTACTTTCAGCTTCAGAGTTTAGCGTCGCATTGATTAAAGTAGACAATACAATAGCGGCATCTTCTGGCTGAGGTACCGAGGTGACTGTCAGCGTATTGATTAAGTCTGGATCTACAGGGTCTATACCACCAGTACCGTTTCTTGCTAGCGTAAGTTTAAAGATTTGGCTATCACGTGCTTCATTACCGTCAATACCCTGCCCGTTAACATCTTGGTTAAAACCAACCACCGTAATGTCATAGATATCTGGACGTATGTTGACTATATTGGTATCTCTGATGAATACCAACTCATACTCTGGTGCTGGTGCCGCACCTGTTATCGCCGTATCTGGCACATCGACATACCAAGTATTACCAGCCAATATACCGCCTTCTACTCGAATACCGGCCGGCACGTTGCTGATTTCTAGACGGGTAAAGCTTTCTGAGCCATCTTGATCAGGTGAGGTTAATGAAACTGTGACCGAGGCTGTATCATTTGAGCCACTATTGTCGATAGTGCTATTAGGAGCCGTGTCCCCTGGCAATGTTATAGCCGTCAATGTTAGAGTCGGTTGGTCAGTGACAGCTTGGAAAGTAACATCTACTGATTTGCCAGTAATGACTGGTGATGTTGTGGTGATGGTTGAACCATCTGTTAATGTAGCCGTGTCGGTATACGTGTAATCAAAGGGTATGCTGACATCATCATCACTATGACGCTTGTCATCATCGTACATAATCTCAATGCGCTGATCTGGTGTATAGATATATGTCTCACCTGCCACCAGCGTAACTTCAATATTATCAACACGCAATGCGACTTCCCTGCTGATTAAGTCATCAGCTTTTAGAATTATGGTTTCTAATGCCTCATAACCAGTCGCAATATTTACCAGTGCTGTCGTGTCTGTACTAGTGTAAACAGAAAGGAAATTGACAGTCGTCCAAACATCCTCTGTCGCTAGCACTTGTGGGTTAGCCACTACACTGTCAGTCGCATCTGGTGTTATTAGCACCGACACATTTTGAGTATTATGCGTGGCACTATTACCAGAGACGGTTTCAGTGGTTGTACCAGTGATAGTAAAATCGACTTCACCAGCGAAGTTGCTAGGCGTTACCAGTTCCGCTGTACCATTTTTTAGTGCATCTAAAGATACAGACCAACTGCGTGTGAGGCCGCTACCACCTAAAAATACGGCACCTGTAATATCAAACCCTGTTGGCAAACCGGTCACTTTATAAGTGACTTGTTCGGCAGTGGGTACATTGCTGTCGTAAGCAGCAATATTGGCCGAATCAGAGAAGAACTCTGATAACGCAATATTACCAGCATCTTCAGCACCTACGTAGGTGTAATCCTTAGTGGTTTCTTGACCATCAGTAGCTGTTACTGTAGCGGTTTCAGTGGCTAGCGTATCATTCAATATAAGATCTGCCTTGCCAATAACGGCAACAGGTAAATTGAGTATGGCGCTAGATGCACTGATATCACCATCACTTTCTTCACTCACTGCAGACACTTTCAGATTGACTGTACCACTGTAGTTTTCAGCAGGAACAAAATAAAGGCTAGTCACGTCATTGGTATAGTTATTAATAATGGCTGTCTCGGTGACTTTACCAGTAGCGGTGTCAGTAACTGTGTTAGTAGGTACCAACGTTGAAACACCTGATGCATTAACAACATATAGCTGCGCGCCTACTGGAATATCTGTGATGGTTACGTTATAAATCTCAGAGCCATCATCATCACGCGAGCTTGGGCGAATTTGCAGCGCAATACCATTCGTCGGATTAACTACAGCAGTCGATGACCCGTCACGCATATTGCCACCCGCGAGTGCTTGATCTTCATTACCGTAAGATGGGTCAACGCCTAGTGAGACACTATCAGCCACACCTGCTACTTTAAATGTCAAATAGCTTTCACCACTGATGGCCTCGACATCCATGCCTGTATCTTCATCATAATCTATAGTTTTGGCTTCTACTTTGACCGCGGTCTCGGTACCACTAGCAAGGTTGAAGTCACTATAATCTTCTGGCGAGATAACAGTCACACTATTAAGATAGGCAGCTGGAATATCAACACCAGTACCACTATCAGTTAAAGTAATAGTGCTAGTACCGTCACTATAAGTGAAGACCGCGCCTTCAACTGCCTCAAAGCCGCTAGCATTTTTATAACCAAACGTTAGGTGAGCATAAGTCTGCTCAGAATCCTGAGGATTATTCGTATGGCTTTCTTGTCCAAAGTCGACCGTATCATCTTGGTTGGCCCAACCAGTGAGTAATCTAAATGCACCATCAACACCAAGGCTAAAGGCAATTTCTTCTTGTGCAACATTCGTGTATGCATGGTCTGGATTGATGGTTAGATCAGCTGTGCCATCACCATCAGTATCTGAAATGACACCGTCACCAACCTTTTCAGCCACCGGTGTAATCGTGACCGTCTGGGTCAATTCTGTTGTTGTACTAATCGAAACAGCACCTAAACCTCCGTCATCATCCAAATCTGCACTAGTTACTTCAAAAACAATGTCAGTATCTGTTGAAGATTGCGCAAGTGGCGTGAGCGATAAACTACTTAAGTTGGAAGTGTCTGTAATAGTAATAATAGATGTAGGAGTGCCATCACCTACTTGCGTAGTGGTACCGTCGCTATAAGTCCAACCTACTGGCAGGGTAAACCGAATCGCAGTGATGACTTCTTGAGTAAGGCTACCACTCGACTGATTATCCAGCACTTGGAAGTTGAATTCATCTAGCGTGATAGCCGTGTCTTCAATAGTTGCAACATCGTTCGCAGTCACTTGTCCCGCGACAGGCGTCACAGTCATATCTACTGTCACCGTACTGATCAGTTCAACCGTTTTGTTTCTTGGGGTCGAGTCAGTATCATGGTCTTGGGTATATAGAGATACCTCGATATTCTTCATATCGAGTGAATTATAGATGGCTGATTTAATACTAATCTTAGGTTCTGAGCCGCTACTCACAGCCAGTGTAGTCGATGTAGGTGAAGTGGCATTTACACCGATCAATACTTCACCGCTACTGTTAGCAGTGTACTCAGTGACGGTGTTACTGCCCGCAGGAGTAAACGATATGACCGCATCTGGCTGTAAGCCACTAATAACAAACCCATAAGTCTCGCGATTATTGCCACTACCTACCAAATCACCAAATGCAGTGGTAATTGGCAAAGCAACAGACTCGCCCTCTTGAGTGCTGACCGTATAAGTGTTACTAGCCACAACCCCTGTATCACCTGCCACTATAGTATAACCAAAGCTACTGGCATCATCACCAGTACCATTTTTGCTGGTGCTATCGGTCACTGCTTGCACGTCCACCTTTATCGTTGTGTTAGATGCAGCGCCTGCTACCCCTGAAACTATCGTACCTGTGCTATCGACCTCATATTCTGTCACTGACATGCCAAACGAGATATTAATAGCACTGTCTCTAGGTGGCGTTAGCGTCATCGCTTCAAACTCAGCAGTAGTCATGGTAATGGTTGGTGTACCAGGGCTACTAATGACATTCGCATCACTCAATAAAACCGTGATCGTCTGATTGGCAGTGGTTGTCGTAATACTGCTACTACCATAGTCTAAGGTCACACCTCTAGGTATGCCAGTTAGGGTAATCAAGCCGATACGTTCAGGGCTGTCATCTGTATTTGTTGTGAGATCAGTGGCATCGTTAATGATAGGTGCTTTTAGCCCTAGTACCACAGCGGTGTCTTCGTTCGTTGTCACTGATACGGCTGATAAAGTGGGCGCATCTGAGACTGGCGTCACGGTAATATCAAGCGTTTCAGAACCTGATGATCGGTTAGCATTACCAATTGGCAAGCCGTTCGACACATTAGCTGTAATGGTAGGGACAGTACCACTATAATTGGCAGTTGGCGTAAAGACGTAGCTGCCGTCACTATTCATAGTTATCTGCCCCACTATATTTCCATCTATAGTCACAGGCATTGCGGTATTTGTACCTGCCGTTACAGGTACTACCGTGCCATTAACCTCATAACTCTCTATCGTCAGCATCTCTCCAATATCAGGATCATCATTATCATTGGTAAAGATATTGCCAGTTAGGGTGCCGTCTTCGAGCATTGTCTCACTATCATTAACTAGAGCAATGCCGTCGTTTGTACCTGTGATCGTAACTTGGATATAACGAATTGCACTGGCACTGAGTTGATTGCCATTAGCGGCAGTCGTGATCCCTTCATTATCATTGACCTGTACAGCATAGCGAATCGTTACCGTCTCGCCAGGCGGGATAAAGTCAAGCGCAGTAGAGGAAGCATTAATATTCCAACTCGCCTCATTAGTAGACGTTGATGGTTGATTTACGCTAAATATATTTTCTAGTGCCACTTGTTGGTCTGCTGTTAATGACGTCAATGCAGTATTCGAACCAAAGGTAAAAAGGTTTTGGTTCGTTAGATAACTGAGAGTTAGCTCATTGCTAGTGTCCACATCAGTAAAGTTGATGGTACCTGTTTGCGTAATAACAGAGGTATCTGTTTGCTCTGTTATTTGTCTACTGTCTATGACACCGTTTGTACTGGCACCATTGGTGATTTTTGGTTGGTCATTGGTACCGGTAATGGTGATGGTCAGCGTTGAGTTTGCTAACTCACCATCTTGGTCTCTAAAGCTATAGGTAAACGTCTCCGTCAACGTCTCACCTATTGCCAGTGCTTGTACGTCCGTATTGCCGTTGCTGAGCGCGTAGTTGTAAGTACCGTCTGGGTTTTTAGTGATACTACCGTAGCTTGCAAACTCTGTACCCCAAGTGAAGCTTTGAGTCGGTGTGTTGCCCAAATTATCATTGGTTAATACGTTACCAGAATTTGAATCAACGCTCACATTTTCGATTAAGCTTAATGTGTCTGCTACTGCTACTGGCACGATGTTGTCGTTCACCCCGCCTGGAGTCGTACCATCAGTCGTACCATCATCATAGATCGTAGTGTTTACAGTATTGTTTACAGGATCAATAGTTACGTTACCTGTCGATACTGGTGCAATACTCGAAATGCTGACAGTAAAGTTCTCAGGGCCTTCAAAATTTGTGTCATCAATTAATGGCACTGTAATGTTGACTGATGTTTGGCCAGCTGGAATAGTGACCTCTTGGGTAACAGGAGCGATGTAATCTGTGCCATTACCGGTTGCAGAGCCTGCAGCAATACTGACGACCACACTAGTATCAAGGGCGCTTGGATTACTTAAACTGACCGTATAAGTAGCCGTATTGGCCGACCCATTGGCGGCTGTTTCACTTAGGTTTTCTGTACCTGTGATGCTGACCACTGGCTTATCACCATCAGTGGTGCTGCCGTCATTGGGGTTCCCGTTATCTTCATCAAACACGGTGCCTGTGGCACTGGCATTACTGCCAAAAGTGGCATTGGACGCATTGCTGATCGTAAGTACGATGTTTTCTGATTGCTCATAAATATTGTCATTAATCACAGTGACTGTAATAGCAGGGGCGCTCGTGCTACCTGCTGGTATCTTGACACTATCGCCATTCGTGAGAAAGTTTTGAATATCAGCAGTATTGTTCAGCGTGATCACTGCACCAGTGGCATCGGTATAGCTGATGCTGGCAATGTCAGCAGCGACTAGTGTACTACTGCCTAAACTAACCTTGACGGTGGTATCAAAATTACTGAGGTTGTTTTGAGCCACAGTAAATACTAAGGTATTGTCTACCCCTTCAATTGCTTGACCATCAGTGGCAGTAATACCAACCACTGGCTTATCGCCATCGACTTCATCAGTAACATCATCTGGGTTATTCGGGTTGTTGGTGTTGACGCGTTGGTCTTCATCTAGAATCGCACCAGTGGCAGTGCTGGTACCAACCGTGGCGGCCGTTGGGCTGCTTGTCGGTATGGCAATATTAAGAACCAAGTCTTCTGAGCGCTCATACACCACATCATCAATCACAGTGACCGTAATCGCAGGTGCACTCGTGCTGCCTGCCGGTATGTTGACCGTAGCACCATTTGTCAGGAAGGCTTGGATGTCAGTCAGTTTGTCTAGCGTCACCACCACCCCTGCGGCATTGGTATAGCTGATGCTAGCAATGTCCGCGGCTTCGACGGTGTTGTTACCACCTAAGCTCACGTTAACAGTAGTATCAAGGTTGCTTA